>Ga0207691_10003268_pt1 | contig 15788 bp, 14 predicted proteins | sample KBSM13metaG_FD_184327 | JGI IMG/M metagenome (GOLD analysis project Ga0207691, IMG submission 184327) | Miscanthus rhizosphere microbial communities from Kellogg Biological Station, Michigan, USA - KBS M1-3 metaG (SPAdes) (version 2) | ecosystem: Host-associated > Plants > Roots > Rhizosphere >... | reverse complement strand
ACATGAGCCTGCAACGCGAAAGTTTCCAATGACCGCAACGCTCAAGCCAGACCTTCGCGTCCGGATCGGGGGCCGCAAAGTGCCCGCCAGCGGCTCCAATCCGCTCGTCCGCGTCGTCGTGGAAATGGACATGAACCAGCCGGCTGCTTCCACCTTGACGTTCGGAGGCGAGCCCGACGTGGCATTGAAGCTTGGCGACGCGCTGGAAATCGATCTGGGCTGGACCGGCGATGTTTGGCGGGTATTCACGGGAGCCGTCGTTGGACTCGAGCCGAAGCACCCCGGAATCGCCATTCGAGCCTTCGGCGACGAAGCGAAACTGCTGCACGGCGGGCAGGTCTCGCAGGTCTTCGAGAACCAGACGTTCGGGGAGATCGTGAAAGCGCACGCCCGGGAAGCGGGCGTGGTGACCGGCTGGATCGAAGACGGCCCGCGCGTTCCACACGCTTACCGCCACCACCAATCCCGCTGGGACCACTGCAAGGGGCTGGCGGCGCGCGCGGGATTCGATCTGTATGCCACGGAGCAGGGCAAGCTCAACTTCGCCCGCTTCGCGCGGCGTGCAGGCGATCACGTGCTGCGCAAGGGCCAGGACCTGCTTGCCTTGAACATCAGGTTCGCGCAACCGTTGCCCGGAGCGACCGTCGTGCCGGAGAGTCCGGCCAGCAGCGCCGGCGACGACACTGCCGCGTGGCTCGTCAAAGACCCGGCGCCACATTCGGCGACAGAGGGCGAGGAGGGCGTGCTTGTGGTCAGCGATGCTCTGCTGCGCACCCGCGAGGCCGCGAAGCTCGCCGCGCGGGCAATTGTCGAGGCATCGAAACGCGCGACGATGCTCGGCGACCTCAAGCTCGTCGGCAGGGCGGACATCGGACTGGGGCAGGCAGTCGAGCTGAAAGACATCCCGAGAGCGGATGTCAACGGCCTTTACGCGGTCCGATCGGTGCACCACATGCTCGGCGGCAACGCCGGATTCCTCACGCTGCTGGGCATCGCACGGGTGGCGACGTGACAGCGACCCCGGACATCGTCGAGCTGATTCGCGCGGTGGTGCGCAACGAACTGGATACGATGCACGTTACGGAGCTGGGTGTCGTCAGCAAGGCGCGCCCGCATGCATCGGCCGGGGACAAGGAGAACTACGCGTGCGACGTAATGCTGCGCGACATAGGACTCGAGCTCAAAGGCGTGCCGGTCGCTACGCAGCGCATCGGGCACGTGGCGATCCCGAACGTCGGCGACCTCGTGCTGATCGGCTTCGTCCACGGCGATATTCAGAATCCGGTGATCGTCGGCCGGCTCCACAACAACGTCGACCGTCCGCCGGTCGCCAAGGACGAGGAATGGGTCTACGTGTGCCCCGACGACAAGAAGTCCGGCGTGCGACGCGCGCACTTCGCGTTTCCGAACGGCAACAAGGCGACGCTCACCGACGACAAGTTCGTGCTGGAAATGGGCGCGACGAGGCTCACGATCAGGAACGGCGGCGACATCGAGCTCGCGTCCGCTGCGAACGTCGACATAAAGGCGGGCGGCGACATGACGCTCGAGGCAGGCGGCAAGCTCGAGCTCAAGGCTGGCAGTAGCCTTGCCGTCGAGGCACAGACCAGCGCGAAGCTCCAGGGGCTCTCGGTATCCATCAAGGCGCAGACGAGCGCGGAGGTGCAGGGCGGCGCAGCGGCTTCCCTCAAGGGACCGCTCGTCGCCATCGGCGGCAACGTGAGCTTTTCGCCGAGTTAGCCATGTCCGGACCCCCAGTAACCCTTGGATGCGCGGTCATGGTGAGCCCGGGCGCGGCGGGACCGCCGGACATGGGCTTCATCGTGCAGATTCCGCAGACCTCGCTCGCCATCGGCGGAAAGCCCCTCGCCGTGAGCGGGTCGATGTGCCAAATGGTGAACTCGTTGTCGGGCGCGCCGTATCCGCTGGTGATCGGGCAGCTCGCATCGACCGGCATCCACGTGAATGGCATGGCGCTGGTGCGGCTCGGAGACATGATCCCGTCGCCGCCCGGAATACTGACGGTACTGGGCCCGCCGGCGGCGCCGTTCTTCATCGACGGCTCGCCGCCATGATGGAAACACGCGATGGCGACTGAGCTTCTCGGCCGCGATCTCGCGGCGCGCTACCGGGTGACCGACGGCCGGCACGAGGACGTCGACGTGGGCACGCGCGGGCGTGAGGTGCACGGCGAGCACCTGGAGGACGCGGACTTGGTTGCCGGCATCGACAACGCGGTGCAGGCGGTGATTCATCGCATCAAGGCGCGGAAGGGCGAGCTCGCTGCCCTGGGCCACCCGGAGTACGGCTCGCGCCATCACGAGTTGATCGGCGAGCCGAACAGCGAGCACAACCGCAATCTCGTGAAGCTCTACATCCTGCAGGCGCTCGCGCACGAGCCGCGGATCGAGAAGATCGGGAAAGCGCTGGTGCGCGTCGACCGGACGCGCGCGCCGGACCGGGTCGAGATCCTGCTCGAGCTCCGGTTCATCGGCAGAGAGGTGCCGGCGAACCTGGTCATTCCATTCAGTTTCGAAGGGTCGACCTAGAGAGTCCTGCATGAGCTACGTCGCCGAGCCTTATTTCGAAGTCGCGGAGCAGCTCCTCACCGGCTTGACGGGCGGCGTCGCGCGCGAGACGCATCGGTTCTTCGCGGCGGCCAACGCCTTTCGTTTCGAGCATGAAGATGCCGTGGCGGAGACGACGAACGTCATCGGCCAGGCCAACGGCGTCTTCCGCGCGTTCGCGCAGGGTATCGACTTCGCGGTCTCCGATGCGGGCGAGCTCGCGTTTCTCGCCGCCGAGGACGATCCGCTGTCGCCTGCGCAGGGCGCCTCCTGGCCCGACGAGGCCACCGAGTTCTACGCGTCCTATTACCGGGCGAACGCCGAGCCCCTCATCACCGACCGGAACGTCGGCAGTGTCACGCGTACGCTCGGCGAGGCGTTCGCGCGCGAGCTCACGGTGCTGCGCAGGCAACTCGACCTGGTGTACGACTCGGCATATGTCGATACCGCCGAGGGCGGCGACCTCGATCGCGTCGTCGCGCTCCTCGCCATTTCCCGAAGACGTCGCGGTTACGCGAGCGGCAAGGTGCGCTTCTTCCGGGACACGCCCGCGTCGGCCGACATCTTCATCCCCGACGGCACGCGCGTTTCGACGGCGCTCGATCCACCGGCTTCGTTCGCGACCACTGCGCCCAAGGTGCTGCGGCGGGGACAGCTCGCAGTCGAGGCCGACATCCGCGCCGAGGCGCCGGGCGCCGCGGGTGTCGTGGCCGAGAAGACCATCACCATCATCGATCGCGGCATTCTGGGGATCAGCGGTGTGGAGAATGCCGCGCCGACGGTATTCGGCGGGGCGGGCGAGACCGACACGGAGCTCCGCGCGAGGGCGCGGAAAGTCATCGAACATGCGGGGCGCGCCACGCCGCACGCCGTGATGCACGCGCTGACCGAAGGTGCGGGCTTGAAGGAGAACGACATCAAGATCGTCGAGGACCTGGCGGTGCGTCCAGGCGTCGTGCAGGTGTTCGTGGCACGGGATCCGGAGGCGACGCTTGCGTCACTCGTCGAGCAGGCGATCCTCGGCGCGCGCGCCGCCGGTATCAGGTTCGAGCACAACCTTGCGGTCGCGCTGCCGTTCACTCCCGGCGACACGCTCCCGGGGATCGACGAGCGCGACGAAGGCGAGACCGCCGAAGCGCCCCCGGGCGCGGGGTTTCAGCTGCCGATCGTCGTGGATGTGACCGTGTTTCCCGATAACCCGCGCTTGGCCGGACCGGAGAAGACGAATCTCGAGGCCGCCGTGAGGGCCGTGATGGTTGCCTACGTCGAAGGCTCGGCGATCGGTGGCGTGCTGGTCTACAACCGGATCGTGGCCGATCTCCTGGCGATCGAAGGCGTGCTCGACGTCATCCTCCTCGTCACGCCGAAAGCGGGCACCGGGGACAAAGGCAAGCGCAATTTGCTGGTCCCGGCGGGCCGCCGCGCAATGCTCGCGGAGGCCGACGTGACCGTGCGCTTCGCGGGCGCGCCCGTCCAGTTCGATTTCCTCGCGAAGGTGGCGCTCAAGGCTCCTGCCACGATTGCCGACGCGCAGGCCGAGATCAAGGATCGGCTGGTGCAGGTTTTCGCCAAGCAGCCGAAGGAAATCGCCGCATCTCTTTTGATGACGGCGCTCGGGGGCAGCGATCGTTACTCGCTCGTCGCGTCCGACCTGTCGTGGACCGCCGAGTACGAAGAGGCAGGGCTCGTCATCAGGGAGGATGGCGGCACGTCGGCGTCGACTGCGCTCGGCGACACGGATCGCGCACTGCTGCGCGAGGTCAAGGTGCAGGAGAAGGCAGGATGAGCGTCGTCGCGACACGCGTGAGCGTGCCGGCGTATCCGCTGCTGGTGCGCGATTCGGCGCAATCCTTCGTGCTTGCGGAGGTCGAGTCGACACTCGGGCGCCTCGACGGTCGTCGCGAGGGCATGCCGCCGACGCGCGACGCCATGGCATTGCTCGGCCGCGTGCTCGCTACCCACGTGCTCCGTGCGGTGTCCACGTCGAGCGAGCGACCGCGGCTCTCCACGCTGCTCGGTTTGCGCCCCGAAGACGATGCGCTTGCCGAGAGCCTCGACGCCGCATGGCTCGCAGCGACGCCATCGCAGGCATTGAAAGACGAGCTCGAGCGTATCGGGGAGTCCTACGGGGATTACCTCCGCAGCTTGAAGCTCGCCGCCGCAGGCACGAGCGGGCATGGGCAACGGATCCTCTCGCGCTTTCCGGCGTTCATGCGTGCCGACCGCCGGGGCAAGGCCCTGGGTGAGATCGCGCACGCGCTCGGCCGCGATCTCGACGAGGCGGATCGCCTGCTCCTCGAAATCCGCGACGCGCACGCGATCGCGGCGGCCAAGGAGGAAGGGGACGTGCTGAAGCTCGCTTCCGCCCTGGGGTTCGAGCGCGCAGACTTTCTCGTCCTCGCGAAGCTCAAGGACAAGGGGTTCTACGCGACCGACGACGCCGCCGGCGCGGACGCTTACGATCGCGCCGAAATCGCCTACCGGCAATACCTCACGGATTTGAAGCAGGCCGTTGGACGCTTCGCGCGCATCTGTCTACGCGGCTGCGGGACGGTTCCGGCGTTGCTCGAAGGCACGATGGTGCTGCTGAACGGCGATCCGCGGGATCCTGCGGGCAGCGTGCAGCGCGAAGACCCGGAGAAGGATCCGCGCTATCCCGACAACGTCATCGTCCATCCCGACGCCAAGCTGCCGCGCGGTGCCTTTATCCACGGCCTGCCGATCACCTTCAGCGTGATCGAGGAGGCGGACGGCGACGTCGACCGCGTGCTCAAAGACGGATTCGTCTATCTGATCGAGAACCCGATCGTCGACAAGACGTCCGAGAGCAAGGAGCGTCGCGGCCGCGACCGTTTCCGGGTGAAGCGGGGCGGTTTCTTCGCCGGGCCGGTCGCTCTCCGCATCACGGGAACGGGTAAGCGAACCGTGCATCCGCGCATCGTCAACCTGCGCACGCACCGGGGCTTCGGCTTCGACGGTGTCGTACCCGATGGTCTCGAGCTCGTGTTCGCGACCGACGGGCGGGCATTCCTCGACGGCGCCGAGGTCACCGAGCGCTGCCATCTTTACAAGGGAGCGTTGTTTGGCGAGTCCCCGTTCGACGCCCTGCCTAAGCCGCACGTGTTTCCGGTATCGGCTCCGGAGCACGCGCTCGAGCGTAATTTTCCGCGCCCAACGCTCACGCCCTCCGCGGAGCTCCCGACGTTGCGGCTTGAGCTTGGTGAAGCCGATTGGCAGTTCGACGTCGAGGAGGGAGCCATCGACGCATCCGCCTTCGACGGCTGCGTGTTCTCGCTTCCCGCCGACGAGGCGGCGCGAAATGCCCTTCCGCCCAGCGCCAAGGTCGAGCTTCAGTGGCGCGAGCACGAGCCGTTCACGGCGCGCCTGCTGATTCCCTCGGGCCTCAAGACGCTGGAAACGAGGCTGCTCGATGGCGAGAGCCTGCGCACGCTGGTTCGGGCGGGGCTCGAGCGCTTCCGCGCCGCGGGAATCCGCGTCACGGTCGACTGGATCGACGACAAGTGGGTGCTCGACGAGGGCGTGATACGAGACCACGCGGTCGAAGCGGGGCTGGGCGTGACCTTCGATGCCACGATCCCGAACCGCGCGCCGACCGGATGACTTTCAAGGAGAACATCGATGCTGACTGTGCCCCCCCTCATCGAAGCGAAGCCCGGCGATCCGATCACGGCCGAAGGGTGGAACAACATCCGGACGGCGGTGCTCGCGCTCTTCGACGTCCTCAACAAGAGCTTCGGCTCGCTGACTGTCGTCGTCAAAGCAAAGGGCGCCGGCACGATCGTCGACTTTGCCACCGTGACGGCTGTGCCGACGAATGGCGGCGAGAGGCCGTTTCGCATTGCGCAGTTCGCCGGCGCATCGGTCCAGCTCTATCAGATCCAGAACCTGCTTCCGGGCAAGTACGACCTCGTGGTCGAGGCCCCCGGCTTCGCGAAGGAGGTGCGTCCGATCGTCATGGACGACACCGGCAGTTCCCAGCAGCTCAGCATCGAGATGACACCCACCGAGGTGACTCTGGTGATGCCGAACCTGTTCGGGCTGCCGGTGAACGTGGCGATGGATCAGGCGACCAGCGCAGGGCTGATCGTGGCGCGCATCATCGATTCGTACGGCACCGACATCGCGCCGAGCGGCATTCCCGAACCGGCCAAGGCGTCACCGGTGCTGAACCAGGTTCCCGAAGCGGGCGAATTCGTCGCGAAGAACACGCCGGTGCAACTGCACATCTCGGCGAAGGTCGCGCAGCAGGTCAAGGTCCCAAGCCTTGCGGGGCTCACGATTGCCGAAGCGAAGGCGCAGCTCGAGGCGCTCGGCCTCGTCGTCGGCGAAACGAATACCATCGGGAAATAGGAGACGATCATGCCACGCATTCCAATCGGCCTTACGAGCGGCCTTACCACGGGCGTCACGACTGGCCGGCTCACGACCGGCGTTTCGACGGGACGTCTCACGGCAGGTGTCGGAACGGGCGTCGCGACGGGCGCCGCGACAGGCGTCAGCTTCGCCGATTCGGTGCGCAGCGACGCCCTGACGAGGGTGAGCGCGCTCGCCATTCGCGACAACACGAAATTCGTCGAGACGTTCGACAATTCCAAGATTGTGGACGTGTTCAGGCCCACGCGAACACTCGTCGTCGGACAGATCCCAGGGGCGGGCACCTTCGTTCCGGTAGGCACGCCCGTAGACCTCACACTGACGGTGAAAAACACGCTGCCGCTCGACGGTTTCAAAGAGATCGACCCGAAGGTGCTGACCAAGTTTGCCGGCAAGAACGTCGGTGACCTGACGTCGAGCTACAGCGGCACCGCGGCCGAGAAGGTCCTCGAGCGTGAAGACGCGGGCGACTACGATCAGCTATCGACGTCGGACAAGGCGGTGGTCAACGATTACATCAAGGCGACCTACGGCGTCGATGCCGCCACCGATGCTGCCGGAGCGAAGAACGTCTATGGCAGCGTGAAGTTCCTGAACGATCTCTAGCCGCGCGGCCGCATGGCCACGAAGAGCGAAGTCGGCGGCGGAACTGCCAAAGGGATCGGCGACGAATCCCTGATCGTCGGCAGCGTCTCCGTGAAGGACTACGCCGCCGCGTACCGGGACGTCGAGTTTTTCCTCGGCAACGACCCCGATCACTCGAGCTCCGGCGATGCGGAGCTGCCGCTCGGCGACGTGAATCCGGGCGCAAGCATCAAGCGGGCACGAGTCCGCGTCACAGGCGAGGCCTTTCGCGGTAAGGTGCGCAACTTTCGCGGAGCGCGCGTGACGCCGAGCCCGCTCGTGTACGACGCCAACGGCGCGGCTGCGCCGTCGGTACCGGGCCAGCGCGCGTTTGTGATCGACTTCGGCGGTGTGCGAACGCTCCTCGGGATGTCGGTGCCGGGAAACAAGGCGAAGATCGTTCTCGTGCTCCCGTGGATGGGCACCGATTTCGGATCCCGGCCCGCATACCCGGTCACCGGGTCTTTGGCCTTCTACGCCTTCCCGGAACCGCACCCGACCGGCAAGGCGACTGTCGGCTTCCCTGCCATCGAAACCGCGAAGCTCTTCGTCCAGATCGCCGGCGGTGGCATCGGCGACGCGACTCAGTTCGCCGAAGAGGCGCGCATCGTGACTGGCGTACTGCCGACCAATGTCCGCGCCTCGGTGAACGGCCGGCCCGTCTTCTTTACGCAACCGAATGCGCTCGATCACGAGGTCGAGCTGGCCGGCCTGGCCGAGGAGCTCAACGCTATTGCGGCAGAGACGCAGACGACTGTGGCTACGACTCTCAAGATCGCGACCGACACGCCAGGCGCACTTCTCGTCACCTATGACGCCATTAGCGATCTCGAGGTCGAGCGCTCGGCGGCGGCGCGCTGGGGCGGCCGCGATGAGCTCGACGCGCCGCTCGCGGGACTCACGCCGACGCCGCTCCCGCTCGTGTTCCCGACGAAGGACACGACGCCGTGGAAGGTGGGGCGCATCGCGCTCGAGCTCGGCGGCAGCTTTCCGCCTTGGCGCGCATTCGGGCCGACGGGTATGCCGGCTGCAAATCTTGCGCTGAAGGCGAGTGCGCAGTTTTCGGTTGCGAGGCGCTTTCCGTTGCCTGGACGTACCGTGCTCCACGGGATTGCGCTGGCGTTGCGCCTCCCTGCAGGCCACGCCGAGGTGCGTCTCGAGATTGCGGCAGACGAGGACGGTATACCGGCGGAAGGCAAGCCGCTCGCGACCGTCGATCTTGTCCTCGATGCCCCGGACGCCGCGGGCTGGCACGACGCGCTCGTCCCGACGCCTTTCGATACGCGTGATGCGACTCTCCTGTGGGCAGTGGTCAAGGGCAAGAGCGGGACTGCCGAGTGGATCGCGCAGAGCGAGCCCGGATCCGTCCCGCCCGCGACCCTCTACACGAACGAGGGCGGGGCCTGGCAGCGCTATCCGGTGCGAGGGGGGCAGGCGCCCGCGCCGCTCCTGCGCGTGTTGCGCGAGCCCATTGCGCGCGAGAACGCGCCACTCCTGACTCTGGTGCTTGCCCACGGCGACAAGGCAATGGTTGTGCGTAGCGCCGATCCGGCGGACGATGCGCCCACGATGCTCGAATTCGAGTTGCCCGCCGGGGAGATCGTGACCGTTGCGCCTGGCGACGGCGCAACGTCGATCTCCCTCACCGCCACGGCGGCAGCGACTGGAGTGCTCGTCGTGCGCAGCGCAACCGCGTACTTCCAGACCTGACGCCATGTCCCAAGGCAGATCGTGGAGCACTCCGACCCGTCGACCCGCGAACTGACGCTCGGGGAGGCCCTCTCGGTCGCCATCCTCCTGCAACAGAACGAGCAGCTCGCCGAGGCCGAGAAGCTGTACGGCGCGATCTTCGAGACCGCGCCCGACAATCCCGATGCGCTGCACTATGCGGGAGTGCTCGCCCATCAACTGGGCCGCAGCGACGAGGGTGTCGCTCTCATCGAGAAGAGCCTGGCCTTGGTGCCCAACCGCGCGGATTGCTACAGCAATCTCGGCATCATCTACCAGGCGCAAGGCAAGATCCCCGAGGCGATTGCCGCTTACCGGCGCGCCATTTCGCTCGATCCCGATCACGCGAATGCGCACGGCAATCTCGGCGTGCTGCTGCGGGCGACGGGCAAGCCGGTCGAAGCCGAAGCCGCGTATCGAACCGCTATCCGCCTCGACCCCGCTCACATCGATGCCTACACCAACCTCGGCATCCTGCTCACGGCACTGAACCGAAGCGAGGAAGCCCTCGCGTGCTTCTGCAGGGTCATTACGTTGCGCCCGAAGCACCGCGAAGCCCGGAGACTGAGGGCGATGGCGCACTGCACGATCGGCGAGATCGACCAGGCGGTGAAGATCTTCGAGGAGTGGCTCGCCGAGGACCCGGCCGATCCGATCCCGCAGCACATGCTCGCGGCCTGCACGGGGCGCGCTGTTCCGCCGCGGGCCTCGGACCGTTTCGTCGCAGGAATTTTCGACAGCTTCGCCGCAAGCTTCGAGTCGAAGCTCGCGAGCCTCGCCTACCGCGCCCCGGCGCTCGTCGTGGCGATGCTCGAAGACTCGGGGCTGCAGCCCTCGAAGAGCCTCGACGTGCTCGATGCCGGTTGCGGAACGGGGCTCTGCGGACCGATGCTTGCCCCCTACGCGCGCCAATTGTCGGGCGTCGATCTTTCCGCGGGCATGCTGGCACGAGCGAAAGAGAAGAACGTCTACGACGAGCTCGTGCAGGGCGAGCTGACGCAACACCTGCGCGGACGCAGAGAAGCATTCGACGTCATCGTCTCCGCCGACACGCTGGTCTATTTCGGCGCGCTGGAAGACGTCGTCGCTGCCGCCGCCGGAGCACTACGGCCTCAGGGTCTGCTGATCTTCACGCTCGAGGACGCCGGAAGTCTTGACGCGCCGCTGGGCTACAGGCTCGAGCTCCACGGCCGCTACAGCCATTCCCGCGAGTATGTCGAACGTCTGCTGGCAGGAGCCGGACTCGCCTGCGAGATCGCCCACGCCGATCTGCGAATGGAATCGGGAACTCCGGTACGCGGACTCTTGATCCGGGCGGCGAAGCTGTCGCCTGCCTAACCCACCTTGTTCGCCTTGATGTCGTACTTGAAGTGGACGCCGGCATCGAGCGACCCGTCGGCTTTCTGAGGCTTGTATTCGAGGTCGACCTTGCCGAAGCGGAGCGCGACGCTCTCCGCCGTGGCCGCCGTGTCCTCCGATCCGACCATGCCGACGCTCGTGACGATGACGTCATTCATCTTGATGATCAGGAATTCCTGCTGGCCTTTGCCAGCCTTTCGCGCGGTGATCGTCGCTTCCTTGAGGTGCTCGCCGGTCGCGCACGCTCGCAACAGATTCGGCGACGCCTTGTCGACGTGATGCATAAAGTTGAAATCGCTGAAGCTCGCCTTGCCGGAACCGGCACCAGAACCGCCGACCGAGGAGCCCGCTTCGTTGTGCACTCCCCATGACCAGGACAGCACCTCGACCTCGTCCTTGTGCTTGCTGTCCTGCGATTCACCCTTGATGTCGCCGAGCTTTGCGAAGATGTCTGCTGCCATTGCGACCTCCTGTGCGAAGGTGTGTTCTTGCGTGGAGCCAACGCCGCCGACTCGAGCCTAACTTTACGCTCACGGAATTTTCGTGCAAGTCCGGCCTCAGGTCCCGTTTCCTCGTCGGAAGAGCGTAGCCGCGAAGCACCCACTCGCGCTTGAGCGCGTGGCAACTCCCCGCGTCGCCGGCAGCGCCAAAAACGCTCGACGGTGCGCCAATTCGGTGCCGGGTTGGTGCGTTGGCGCGCGACGCAATGCCTGGCACGAGGCCGACCCGCCTCCCGGCGTCATCTCGTATCGTGCTGATCGGGCGGAGTTTTCCCGCGCACTTTACCCACTGATCGAGCCGCGACTCGTTGCGCGAGCACGCTGGCCCGGACCTTGCAATGAATCCAAGGTCACCCACCCGAGAAATCCCCGGATGTTGCGTGTCATGCTGGTGGACGACTCCCACGAGGAGGAGAGTCCGCTCAAAGAGGGTCTTGTCGCCGCAGGGTACGACGTCGTCGTCGTGTCGGCGCTGGGACTCGCGCTGGCCGAGCGCGTGACCGAGCTCGCGCCCGACGTCATCATCATCGACACCGAATCGCCGTCGCGCGACGTGCTGGAGCACGTGAGCGTCGTCAATGCGTGCGCTCCGCGGCCGATCGTGGTCTTCACCGACGATCGGGAAAACGCTTCGATCCAGGCCGCGCTCAAGGCCGGAGTGTCGGCCTATGTCGTCGCCGGAATCGACGCGCAGCGGCTGCAGCCGATTCTCGAAGTCGCCGTCGCGCGCTTCCAGCACGAGCAGGCATTGCGCGAGGAGCTGCGCGACGCGCAGACGAAGCTCGTCGAGCGCAAGACGATCGAGCGGGCGAAGGGAATCCTGATGGAGCAGAAGGGCGTGAGCGAAGAGCACGCCTACCGCTTGCTGCGCAAGCTGGCGATGGACCGAAATGCGAAGCTCCTCGACGTCGCGCAACAGGTGGTGGACGTCGCGAAATTGTTGAGCTGAAACCGCGAGCGACCGTGCTTCGCTGGTGCAAATCAGCGCCGTAGCGCACGCGAATGGTGCAGTGCAGCACCTTCGACCGTCGAGGGCGAAGCCGGCGTTCATGACAATTGCCTCGTCCCTTCAACGGGTTATCGCCAAGAGCGTGCAATGGCATGAAACTCGCTAAGGCTCCATCGTGTTCTGATTTCCGATCAACGCATTAAGCGCAGCGCGGCCAATGGCGGTCGCGTGGGCGAAACGACAACGGCGTCTCTCTCGTCGGGCTCGAACCGGGTCTGGCGGCAGCGACGCCGTTTTGCATTTGGATGCTTGAAATGTCTTCCACCACCGAGAGCCAACGATGCGCAAAATTTTTCCGATCGGCAGCCACGCGCGCTGCGCGAAAGCCAACTCCCTTGACGCGACTTCAGCTCCTCGCCGCAAGCTCCTCGCCGCCGCGGCAGGCGCGTCGATCTTGAGCGCGCTCGATCCGGCCCTGCGCGCCGGGGCATGGGCAGCGGGCTCGGACGCTCCGGAGAAGACCGAGGTGAAGATCGGCTTCATCCCGCTCACCGACTGCGCGTCGGTCGTGATCGCTTCGGTGATGAAGTTCGACGAGAAATACGGGATCAAGATCGTGCCGAGCAAGGAAGCATCGTGGGCTGCCGTGCGCGACAAGCTCGTCAACGGCGAGCTCGACGCGGCGCATGTGCTCTACGGCCTCATCTACGGCGTGCAAATGGGCATCGGCGGCCCGAAGAAGGACATGGCCGTCTTGATGAGCCTCAACCACAACGGCCAGGCGATCACGCTCTCCAACCAGCTGAAGGACAAGGGTGCCATCGACGGCGCCAAGCTCAAGGCGCTTATCGACAAGGAAAAGCGCGAGTACACGTTCGCCCAGACGTTTCCCACCGGCACGCACGCGATGTGGATCTACTACTGGCTCGCGACGTACGGGATCAACCCCATGGCGGACGTCAAGACGATCACCGTGCCGCCGCCCCAGATGGTGGCCAACATGCGCGTGGGCAACATGGACGGCTTCTGCGTCGGGGAGCCGTGGGGCAACCGCGCGATCTACGACAAGATCGGCTTCACCGCGGAGACCACGCAGGCCATCTGGAAGGATCATCCCGAGAAGACGCTCGGCACGACCGCGGAATTCGTGCAGAAATACCCGAACACCACGCGGGCGATGATCGCCGCGGTGCTCGATGCGTCGAAGTTCATCGACGTCATGGCCAATCGCAAGAAGGTCGCCGAGATCATCGCCGACAAGTCCTACGTCAACTGTCCCGTGGACGTCATCGACCAGCGCCTGGAGGGCAACTACGACAACGGCATCGGCCGGGTGTGGAAGGATCCCGATTACATGAAGTTCTACAACGAGGGCATGGTCAACTACCCGTACCTGTCGGATGGCATGTGGTTCCTGACGCAGCACAAGCGGTGGGGGCTCTTGAAGGACGATCCGGACTACCTCGCCGTGGCGCAGAAAGTGAACCAGATCGATCTCTACAAGCAGGCCGCGGCATTGGCCAAGGTGCCGGTGCCCAAGGAGGCGTTTCGCACCGCCAAGCTGATCGACGGGACGGTGTGGGACGGCAAGAATCCGAAAGTGTATGCCGCGGGATTCAAGGTGAGGGCAACCAACGGCGGAGGAGCATGATGACCACGGCCTCGCTCGCGTCGGGCGCCGCTTCCGATACCCGTCCGGTCGCGGTTGGGCGCGTGACGCCGATTCGTCCGCCCGCCGGTGCTGCGGTCCCGGTCGACCCCGCAGACGATCCAGAGGAGCTCGCGCGGAGGCAGCGCGCCGAAAAGGAGGCGCGGCGTCTCGCGCAGCGGGAAGCGCTGCGTCCGATCGTCCTCGCGGTGCTTCCGCCCTTGCTCGGGTTCGTGCTGTTCATCGGCATCTGGACGGTCATCGCGCAGGCCACACCGGAATTGCCGCCACCGGCGAAGGTGTGGCGCTCGGCGTTGAACCTGTTCGCGGATCCGTTCTATCGAAAGGGTCCCAACGATCAGGGGATCGGCTGGAACATCCTGAACTCGCTGCAACGCGTGGGCGTCGGATTCGGACTTGCCGCGGCGATCGGCATCCCGCTGGGATTCATCCTTGGCCGTTTCACGTTCCTGAATGCGATGGCCTCGCCGGTGATCAGCCTGCTGCGCCCGGTGTCGCCGCTCGCGTGGCTGCCGATCGGCCTCCTGGTGTTCAAGGCCGCGAACCCCGCCGCCATCTGGGTGATCTTCATCTCCAGCATCTGGCCCATGATCATCAACACCGCCGTCGGCGTGCAGCGCGTGCCCCAGGACTATCTCAACGTGGCGCGCGTGCTGAATCTGTCGGAGTGGAAGGTCGTCACCCGCATCCTGTTTCCGGCGACGCTGCCGTACGTGCTGACCGGCATACGTCTCTCGATCGGCGTCGCGTGGCTCGTCATCGTCGCCGCCGAAATGCTGACCGGAGGCGTGGGCATCGGCTTCTGGGTGTGGGACGAATGGAACAACCTGAACGTCGAGCACATCATCATCGCGATCTTCGTCGTCGGCATCGTGGGGCTCCTGCTCGAGCAGGCGCTCCTGCTCGTCGCCCGCCGTTTCAACTACGCCTAGGAACGGCAATGACCGACGCCCTGCACAGCGTTTCGCCGGTCGCGGCCTCCCCGGCGCCGCCGCGCGAATTCGTTCACATCGAGAAGGTCGGAATGACCTTCGCGACGAAGAAGGGACCCTTCGTCGCGCTCCGCGACATCGACCTCGTCGTCCGGCGCGGCGAGTTCGTCGCGCTCATCGGTCATTCGGGATGCGGCAAGTCGACGCTGCTCAATCTCGTGGCGGGACTCCTGGCACCGAGTCACGGCGTTCTGCTCTGTGCTGGACGGGAAATCGCGGGGCCCGGCCCGGAGCGCGGCGTGGTGTTCCAGAACCACTCGCTGCTGCCGTGGCTCACGTGCTTCGACAACGTCCACCTCGCCGTCGAACGGGTTTTCGGTGCGACCGAGTCGAAAGCCGATCTCAAGCGTCGAACGCACGAAGCGCTCGGGCTCGTCGGTCTCGCGCACGCCGAGCACAAGTTTCCCCACGAGATATCGGGCGGCATGAAGCAGCGCGTGGGGATCGCCCGCGCGCTCGCGATGCAGCCGAAAGTGCTGCTGCTGGACGAGCCCTTCGGCGCCCTGGACGCGCTGACGCGCGCGCGGCTGCAGGACGAGCTCGTCAGGATCGTCGCGGCGACCGGCAGCACCGTCCTGATGGTGACGCACGACGTCGACGAGGCGGTGCTCCTGTCCGACCGCATCGTGATGATGACCAACGGTCCTGCAGCGACGATCGGCGGCATCGTGCACGTGGACCTGCCGCGGCCGCGCGAGCGCGTCGAGCTCGCGGGGAACGCGCACTACCACCGCTACCGGACCGAAGTGCTGGAGTTCCTCTACCGGCGGCAGGGACACGTCGAGGAGGCCGCATGATGGACGAGCCGCGGATGAGTGCCGCAGGGCCGCCCCAAGGCACTCGCCCCTTGGGGGGAACGGCGCGAAGCGACGCTCGGGGGGATCATACAAGCGCCGCACGCAAGAAGCGTCTCGTCATGGTCGGCAACGGGATGGCCGGCATGCGCACGCTGGAAGAGCTCCTGCAGCTCGCGCCGGACGCCTACGACATCACCGTGTTCGGCGC
>Ga0207691_10003267_pt1 | contig 15789 bp, 13 predicted proteins | sample KBSM13metaG_FD_184327 | JGI IMG/M metagenome (GOLD analysis project Ga0207691, IMG submission 184327) | Miscanthus rhizosphere microbial communities from Kellogg Biological Station, Michigan, USA - KBS M1-3 metaG (SPAdes) (version 2) | ecosystem: Host-associated > Plants > Roots > Rhizosphere >... | reverse complement strand
GAACGGCTCGAGCCCGGAATTGTGTTCAAATCAAACTGGATTCCGGCTTTCGCCGGAATGACGAACCAAAGAAAACGGCAGCCGAATCGGCTGCCGTTTGCATTTCCGGAAATAACGCCTCGGGAAGAACGTCTTTCGACGTTACTCGACAACCACAGGCTGCCTCTCGTCCGCCTCGACGCGCACGTCGAGCTTGTCGTCCTTGACGCTCAGGTAGACGCGGCCGCCGGTCGCCAGCTTGCCGAACAGCAGTTCGTCGGCGAGCGGTCGCTTGAGGTTCTCCTGGATCACGCGTGCCATCGGCCGCGCGCCCATCTGCGGGTCGAAGCCGTGCTCGGCGAGCCAGCGGCGCGCATCGCTGTCGACGTGCAGCGAGACGTGCTTTTCCTGCAGCTGCGCCTCGACCTCGATCAGGAACTTGTCGACGACGCGCAGGATGTGCTCCATGTCGAGCGCCGCGAACTGGATGATCGCATCGAGGCGGTTGCGGAACTCCGGCGAGAACGCGCGGCGAATGACTTCCATCGCGTCGGTCGCATGGTTCTGCTCGACGAATCCGATCGAGCGCCGCGCCGCCTGCGCCGCGCCGGCGTTCGTCGTCATCACGACGATCACGTTGCGGAAATTCGCTTCGCGCCCGTTCGTGTCGGTCAGCTTGCCATGATCCATGATCTGCAGCAGGATGTTGTAGACATCCGGGTGCGCCTTCTCGATCTCGTCGAGCAGCAGCACGCAATGCGGATGCTTCGTGATCTGTTCGGTCAGCAGGCCGCCCTGGTCGAAGCCGACGTAGCCCGGGGGCGCGCCGATCAGGCGCGACACCGAATGCGATTCCATGTACTCGGACATGTCGAACCGGACCAGTTCGATGCCGAGCTGCAGCGCGAGCTGGCGCGTGACCTCGGTCTTGCCGACGCCGGTCGGGCCGGCCATCAGGAAGCAGCCGATCGGCTTCTGCGTGTTGCCGAGCCCCGAGCGCGCCATCTTGATCGACGATGCGAGCGCATCGATGGCCTGGTCCTGGCCAAACACGACCATCTTGAGGTTCCGGTCGAGGTTGCGCAGCACGTCGCGATCCGACGCCGACACCTGCTTCGGCGGGATGCGCGCCATGCGCGCGACGATGAATTCGATTTCGGCAACATCGACGATCGTCTTGCGCTGGTCCAGCGGCATCAGGCGCTGGCGAGCGCCGGCTTCATCGATGACGTCGATCGCCTTGTCCGGCAGCAGGCGGTCGCCGATATGCTTCACCGACAGGTCGACCGCGGCCTTGAGGGCGTCCGACGTGTATTCGACCTTGTGGTGCTCCTCGAAGCGCGACTTCAGCCCCTTCAGTATCTCGAACGTCTCGGCGATGCTCGGCTCGACGACATCGATCTTCTGGAAGCGCCGCGCCAGGGCGCGGTCCTTCTCGAACACGCCACGGAATTCCTGGAACGTCGTCGAACCGATGCAGCGCAGTTCGCCGGACGCGAGCACGGGCTTGATCAGGTTCGACGCGTCCATCGTGCCGCCGCTGGCCGAGCCGGCGCCGATGATCGTGTGGATCTCGTCGATGAACAGGATCGCAGCGGGTTCCTTCTTCAGCTGGGCGATGACCGCCTTCAGACGCTTCTCGAAGTCGCCGCGGTACTTCGTGCCGGCGACGAGCGAGCCCATGTCGAGCGCGTAGATCACGCAGCCCTTGAGCACGTCCGGCACTTCGCCTTCGACGATGCGCTTGGCCAGCCCTTCGGCCAGCGCGGTCTTGCCGACGCCGGCCTCGCCGACGTACAGCGGATTGTTCTTGCGCCGCCGGCACAGCACCTGGATCGTGCGCTCGATTTCCTCGACGCGGCCGATCAGCGGGTCGATCTTGCCCTGCCGCGCCATGTCATTGAGGTTGCTGGCGAACTCGGCCAGCGGGTTGCCGCGCGGCTCGTCGCTGCCCTCGCCGTCCTTGCTCGGTTCGGCGCCCTGTTGCGGGTTCGATTCCTGACCGATCTTGGCGACGCCATGGGAAATGTAGTTGACGACATCGAGCCGGCTGACTTCCTGCTGGTTGAGGAAATAGACGGCGTGCGAGTCCTTCTCGCCGAAAATCGCCACGAGGACGTTCGCGCCGGTGACCTCTTTGCGCCCGGACGACTGCACGTGATAGACCGCGCGCTGGAGCACGCGCTGGAAGCCGAGCGTCGGCTGCGTATCGCGCTCGTCACTGGACGGCAGGACCGGCACGGTCTCGAGGATGATCGCCTTGAGGTCCTTGCCGAGCCTGCCGGTGTCGGCGCCGCAGGCGCGCAGCACGGCTGCCGCCGACGGATTCTCCAGCAGTGCGAGCAGGAGGTGCTCGACGGTCATGAACTCGTGACGCTGCTCACGCGCGTCCTTGTAGCACTGGCCGATCGTGAGCTCGAGGTCTTTACTGAACATTAGTTTGCCTTGTCTTTGCGATCGTCCGCGATCGCGGGAATCATGGAACGGACTTCCTGACCGCACACTCAATCAAACGCATAACTGGGGCCGTACCGGCCATTTGCAATCATCCCGGCCTTCGCCGCGCTCACGCCTTCTCGAGCGTGCACAGCAGCGGGTGCTGGTGCGCGCGGGCGAACTCGTTGACCTGGGTGACCTTGGTCTCGGCTACTTCGCGCGTGAACACCCCGCAGACACCCTTGCCGCGCGTATGCACATGGAGCATGACCTGAGTCGCCCGTTCCCGATCCATCGTGAAAAAAGTCTCCAGCACCACGATGACGAAGTCCATCGGCGTAAAGTCATCATTCAGCAGCACGACCTGGTACAGCGGCGGACGCTGTACCTCGGGGCGGGCTTCCTCCACCACCAAACCGTGTTGAGGCTCCTGTCGCTGGTCGGGCTTCTGCGGCATACCGGTTTCAATGATCCTCGTTCGACAATACGCCGATTATATCGCCGGCACGAGCCCTGGAGACGTGAAACGCCCAAGGCACGCGGCGAAGCGAATGGCTCGTGTAAAATCATGCAAATGCAGGAAAATTCAAGTCTCCTCGAAAATACAGACGCAATCTGGCGCCCGGACGTTACCGTTGCGACGATCGTGCCACGCGACGGCCGCTTTCTGATCGTCGAGGAGCGCGTGCGCGGCGAACTCGTGCTGAACCAGCCCGCCGGACACCTGGAGCCCGAAGAGACTCTGGCCGACGCCGCACGGCGCGAAACGGCCGAGGAAACCGGCTGGAGCGTCGAGATCGAGCACGTCGTCGGCATCTACCAGTGGTCGAACGCCGAAGGCGAGCATTTCATCCGCTTCACGTTCGCGGCGCGCGCACTGCAGCACGACCCGCTCCAGCCGCTCGACGACGGCATCGTCCGCGCGATCTGGCTGACGCGCGACGAGATCGCGTCCGGCCGCGTGCGCCCGCGCAGCCCGATGGTCCTGCGCGGAATCGACGACTGGCTCGGCGGACAGCGTCTACCGCTGGCGGCGGTGCAGTCCCTGACCGGAATGGTGCCGAGCGGAGTCTGGGCGTGAGCCGCGGCGCGATCATGGTCGGCGTATCCGGCGGCGTCGATTCGTCGGTCGCCGCGCTGCTGCTCAAGCAGGCGAATCGCGACGTCGCCGGCATGTTCATGCAGAACTGGGTCGAAGACGACCGCGGCGGCGATTGCCACGCCGATCGCGATCGTGCCGACGCCGTGCGCGTGTGCGCGACGCTCGGCGTGCCGTTCCATGCTCGAAACTTCGCGACCGAGTACTGGGACCGCGTGTTCGAGAATTTCCTCAGCTAGTACCGCGCCGGCCGCACGCCGAACCCGGACGTGCTGTGCAATCGCGAGATCAAGTTCAAGACGTTCCTCGATCACGCGCGCGCGCTCGGCGCGGAGCGCATCGCGACCGGCCATTACGCACGAACGGATTTCGTCGACGGCCGCTGGCGCCTGCTGCGTGGTCGCGACACGAACAAGGACCAGAGCTATTTCCTCTACACACTCGGCCAGCAGCAACTCGCGGCGACGGTGTTCCCGGTCGGCGACCTGCCCAAGCCCGAGGTGCGGCGGATAGCTCGCGAAGCACAGCTGCCGACGCATGCGAAGAAGGACTCCACCGGAATCTGCTTCATCGGCGAACGCGATTTCCGCGAATTTCTCGGCCAGTACATCCCCGCGCAACCGGGCGAGATGCGCACGCCGGATGGCGAGGTGCTCGGCGAGCACGACGGAGTCATGTACTACACGCTCGGCCAGCGCGGCGGACTGCGCATCGGCGGACGCCGCGACGCAACGGCCGAGCCGTGGTATGTCGTCGGCAAGGACGTCGCCGCGAACATCCTGTATCTCGCCCAGGGCGTCGAGAACCACTGGCTGCACTCGTCGCGCCTCGTCGCGAACGAATTGAGTTGGGTCGAAGGCGTGGCGCCGGGCACGGAGTTTCACTGCACTGCCAAGACGCGCTACCGACAGGACGACCAGCCGTGCGTCGTCACCGTCACGAACGGGCGTTGCGACGTCGAGTTCGACACTCCGCAGCGCGCAGTGACGCCCGGCCAGTCCGTCGTGTTCTACCGCGACGAGGAATGTCTGGGCGGCGGTATCATCGATGCGACCGATGCCGCCTACGGCGGCCTGGGCGGGCGCAGCCGTGTGCAGTGATTCCCACCGCATGAACTTCCGCCGCTGTCTGCCGCACGCGAACGGCACAGACGACGTTGTCAGGGCTGCGTCTCTCGAACCGTGCGGCAGGCGCGTGCGGTGAGAGAGGAACGCGTCATCGCGCTTGCCGGCGCGCTGCAGGCCGCCGCGCTCGTGCGCGCGCTGGCAATGCGCGGCCAGGCCGAAACCGGTCCGCTGCATGCCAGCCTCGCGAGCATCTTCAAGATCGATGCCGACAATGCCGCCGACGTGTTCGGCGGCGTATCGAACCTGCGCCTCGGCCTCGAAACGCTCGTTGCGCAGGTCGATTCGCCGCAGCGCGACCTCGTGCTGACGCGCCTGTTGATCAACATCATGCGCGTCGAACGCGCGACGGTCCGCCATGCGGACGTGATGAACGCGCTGCGCGAGGGAATCGAGGCGATCGCGAGCGATGCGGCATCGGCGCAGACGGATCCGACCGAGTCGACCAGCCAACTGGCGGAGTTGTACACCGCGACGCTCTCGACACTGCGCCCGCGCGTGCTCGTCGAAGGCAATCCGCGCTTCATCAACGATCCGCACAACGTCGAACGCATTCGCGCGCTGCTGATGGCCGCAGTCCGTGCGACCGTGCTGTGGCGCCAGCTCGGCGGCAGCCAGGTGCGCCTGTTCTTCCGCCACCGCCAATACGCAATGATGGCGCGCGGCCTGCTCGCGCAGTGCACGTTGAGCGGAAGCTGACGCTTTTGCTGCAGGCCTGTTCGAACACGTGACGTAGGCTGGGCTGCAAAGCCCAGCAACATTCGGACGCGATCTCGTAGGCTGGGCTGCAAAGCCCGGCAACATCCGAAACGCGAAGAGGTGCAACCCGGCCTTGTGAGCGGGCGCTGATAGCGACGCTGGGCTTGTCAGCCCAGCCTACGACCTATCTACTTCCCAAGAGTCCGGCGCGAGCCTTCGACGTCTGCTCCAACCAATCAACGATAAAAATCCAGCATTTACGATTGACGATTCGAGGCGCATGCACTAACCTTCCGCCCCTCTTCCCGGGGCCATAGCTCAGCTGGGAGAGCGCTACAATGGCATTGTAGAGGTCGACGGTTCGATCCCGTCTGGCTCCACCACTTCACCGTCCTACGCAGGTTCCTCCGGCGTCCCCATCGTCTAGAGGCCTAGGACATCGCCCTTTCACGGCGACGACAGGGGTTCGAATCCCCTTGGGGACGCCAATCCATTCGACAACGAAGGCCAGTCGCAATACTGGCCTTGTCGTTTTCCTGGTGATTTTCGGAACGTTCAGCCGCTACAACCGACAGTAGGTCGCGCGCGAACTACTCGAACGTGCCTGTCCGGTACCGGGATGGGTCTCGCCGAACGTCATCAAAAAAGTATACCTATGAGTGCCGCCCCGGCTGGTATTCGACATCATGTCTGACGCGCGTGAATCGCGGTCCGCGACCCTCGACTGTTTGATCGTGGGCGGCGGGCCCGCGGGCCTGACCGCAGCAGTCTATCTGGCGCGCTTTCATCGCAGCGTGGTCCTTGCCGACTGCGGGACCAGTCGCGCTCGCTACATTCCAAGGAGCCACAACTGTCCGGGTTTCGCGTCGGGCATCCGCGGCAAGGATCTGCTGGCGAACTTGCGCCGTCAGGCGCGCCAGTTCGGGGCGCGGATCATCAATCGCCGCGTTACCAGCATCGTCAAACGACCGGACGGCTTCGAGGTACGACTGGGTCATTTCCGCCGCCAAACGCGGGCGCTTCTCGTCGCCACTGGAATAGAGGACATCCTTCCGCGCGTCGCCGGTATCGAAAGTGCGATCTTTCGCGGTGTCGTCAGGCTTTGCCCGATATGCGACGGGTATGAAGCTTCGACCCGGCGCATCGCCGTTTACGGCCCGCCGGAAAATGTGATTGGTCACGCGCGGTTTCTGCGCTCGTATTCCCGACAGGTTTCGGCGGTCCTGTCCAAAGGCGGAAGTCTGAGTGACGCCGATCGCGCGGTAGTGAAGGAACTGCAAATCGACGTCGTGCCCTGGCCGAACCAGCTCGTCGTCGGGCGCCGGTCTTGTCGCGTACGGTCGCTCGGGGTCGATCTCGTTTTTGACTGTTTGTATCCGTGTCTCGGATTCAAGCCGAAGTCGCTGCTGTCTGCGGCCCTCGGGGCTCGCGTGGATCGTCATGGCGAACTTGTCGTGAACGCACACATGCAAACGACAATTCCCGGCCTTTATGGGGCCGGCGATGCGATTGCCAGTCTTCATCAGATCAGCGTAGCTACCGGACACGCCGCAATCGCTGCTACTGCCATTCACAACTGGCTGGGCAGCAATCCGGAATAGCAAGGCGCAATACGGGCTACATCCTTCCTAGGGGCCGATCCCTTCTTGAATCGACCGCAGGGCCGATCCTGATTGCCGGCTATTCCTGCTCCGCGGGCGGACACGCGATGGCATTCGCGGCCGCGCCGCGCACGGCGAGCGCGATCCTCGCGGCGATCGCCGCAATCGCGCGCTGATGGCCGACCGCGAGCGCCGCGTAACCCGGCTCGACGGATTGGGACGCGCGGCTCTGGCACTCGAGCGTTGGCCCGACCGTGCCATCGCGCCGCGCGATGCTCCAGTCCGCCTCGATCAGCGCATGCTGGCCCGGCACCGATTCGAAGCGACGCACATGCACCTGGATGTGGTACACGGCCTGGCCCGGGCGTTTGCTGGAGTTGTATACATCGCGCGCACCGAGCAGGCGCGTCAACTCGTCGGCAAACGCGGCGCGCAGCTCATCGCCGAGCGGCGCGGCCCAGCGTTCGTTTTCGAGCAGCGCAACTTCGCCCTGCCCCGTACGCACGATCCACTGGGCCTGGTCGACTTCGGTTGGCACCGCCACCGGCGCGACCTCGATCGCGAATGCCGCCGCTGCGATGGTGGCCGCGTTCGGCTGCGCCGGAGGCAGCAGCGTATAGAAGTGCGTCGGTACGGATCCGCACGCGGCGAGCAAGCCGGCGGTCATCGCTGCGAACGGGCGAACCAGCAATCGTCGGCTCTGCATCAATGATCTCCTTGCTTCGCGGGGGCCGGCGGCGGATCGGCGGACTTGCCGCGCAACAGCGCTTCCGGATGCCGCTGCAGGTATTCGGCCAGGCCACGCAGGGACTGCGAGGCACGGCGCAGCTCCTCGAGAGTCCCGGCCATGCCATGCTGCACGGGCGAATCCTCCGCCAGCAGGTTGCGGTTCGCCGAATCCAGCGCCTGCTGCGCGGCGGCCAGCATCTGCTTCGCCTGTGGCGCCAGTTCGCTGTCGAGCCGGCGCATCAACGCGTTCGTGTTGTGCAACGTGTCGCGCAGGGACGTGCCGATTTCGTCGAACGGCACCTTGTCGAGCTTGGCCAGGATGTCGGCGACCTGATGCTGGACTTCCTCGAGGCTGCCGGGCGCCGTCGGGATCTCGAGCGGCCGCGAATTCGGGTCGAACTTCGCCGGCTTCGCACGCGGCACGATCGCGATCGCGACGTAAAGCTGTTGCGTGAGCAGGTTGCCCACGCGCAGCTGCGCGCGGAAGCCGTGGTCGATCAGCGACTGGAACACCGCGCCGACGTCCGCCTCGGTGCCATCGCGCAGCATGATGTGCTCGTAGATGCCGCCCAGGCGTTGCGGATACACGGTCGCCGTCACGTTGGCGGGGAACGTCTGCGTCTTCGGCTCGTATTCCAGCTCCATGGACTTGATCGTGCCGATCACGACGCCGCGGAAATCGATCGGCGATCCGATCGAGAGACCGCGCAACGTTTCATCGAAGCGCATGCGAATGTCGACCTGCGGGCCGTCGGGTGGCTTCATCGCGTCGGCGACGTCGGCGTGCAGGTCGAACAGGGCACCTTCCGGCGCTTCGGCAGTGCTCGCGTTGTCGACTGACTGAAACGCGACACCGCCCGCAACGACGGTCGCGAGCGACTGCGTATTGACCTTCAGGCCCGACGCGTTCAACTGGACATCGATGCCGCTCGCGTTCCAGAACCGCGTCGACGCCGTGACGAAGCGGTCGTACGGCGAATCGACGAACAGTTGCAGCGTGACGTGATTGCCGTCAGGGTCGAGCCTGTAGCCGGTAACGCGCCCGACCTGCAGGCGGCGAAAGTAGACCGGCGAGCTGATATCGAGAGAACCCAGGTCGTCGGTGCGAATCGTGAACGAGCGGCCCTTGCTGCCGCGCAATACGCCCGGCGGCGTTTCGAGTCCGACGAACTCGGTTTTTTCCTTGTTCGAAGTGCCCAGGTCAGCGCCGAGATAAGTCCCCGAGAACAGCGTGCTCAGCCCGGATACGCCGCCGACGCTGACGCGCGGGCGTACGACCCAGAAGCGCGCATCTTCGCTGGCGAAGTCGGCCGAGCGCTTGTCGAGATTGACGTGGACGAGAACGCGCGAATGATCTTCGCTCAGCTCGACGCCGCGGACCTTGCCGATCACGACCTCCTTGTAACGCACCTCGGTCTTGTCCGCCTCGATGCCCTCCGCGGTCTGGAAGCTGACTGTTATGGTCGGGCCGGCCGAGCGATATGCTTTCGCCAGCATCACCATGCCGGAAATCGCGGCGACGAGCGGCACGAGCCAGATCAGCGAGGGGCTGAAGCGTGCGCGTTGCACCACCTCCGGTTCGGGGAGACCGGCCACAGGATCGCCCCCGGTTTGATTCGATTCAGCCATTTTTTTCGTCGTAGTCCCAGATCAGGCGTGGATCGAAACCCGCCGACGCCAGCATCGTCAGCACGACCACGGCGCCGAACGCGATGATACCGGGCTCGGGGCGCGTCTGCGCCAGGTTGCCGAACTGAACGAGAGCTACCAGCAGTGCGACGACGAAAATATCCAGCATCGACCAGTGGCCGACCGCCTCGACGAGGCGATACAGCCGCGCGCGCTGCAGCCGGCGCCAGCCCGAGCGCATCTGCGCAGTGGCGGCCAGCAGTCCCAACGCGAGCATCTTCAGGATCGGCACGGCAATGCTGGCGACGAACACGATGATCGACAGGTCCCACGATCCACTTTTCCACAAATCGATTACGCCGCCGATGATCGTGTGATCGACGGTTCCGAAAATCGATCCGGTGCGCATGACGGGCAACGTGTTCGCCGGAATGAACAGGATCAGCGACGCTATGAGCAGCGCCCAAGTGCGCTGGATGCTGTGCGGCTTGCGCGGGTGGAGGATCGCGCCGCAACGGCGGCAGCGGCCCAGTGCGGCATCGGGACGCGCACGGGACAGCTCGCCGCACGCCGTGCATGAAATCAATCCGAGCTGGTGCGCACTGGCATCGGGCTTCATGCGGCGCACTCCTCCGCGATATCCCACAGACGCGGGTGATCGAACGACACGACCAGCGTGATCAGCACTGTCAGGCCGGCGAATGCCCAGAGTCCTACATCCGGAACGACCGTCAGGCCGCCGATGCCGTTGAGCTTCACGAACGCGACCAGGGCGCTGAGCATGAACACCTCGGTCATGCTCCAGTCGCGTGCGAAGCGCAACAGGCGCATCGCGGTGCCGAACGCGCGCGGGCGCTTGCCCCGAGCGAGCGGCCATAGCACGTACGTGGCCGTGAGCAGCTCTGCGAGCGGGAAGAAAAACGCGGTCAACGCCGCGAGCACGGCCACGGCGCCGACGCCCTCGTCCCACGCGGCGACGATCGCGCCCCAGAGCGTGGCGGAATTGCGTGACCCGTACAGGTTCACGTCGACGATCGGCGAGAGGTTCGCGATCGCGAACACAACCAGCCCCGCGAGCGCGAGTGCGAGCATTCCCTGCGGACGCAAGCGCTGTTCGCGCTCGATGCTCGCGCCGCAGCGCGAACAGCGAATGAGCACGCCCGCGTACGCGAGGCTCTGCGGCTTGCGGTAGACGGCGTCACAGTGCTCGCAGACGATGAGGGATTCGCGCACGCTGGTTTCCTGTCCGCTGCTCACGACAATTGTGTCGCCCCTGCGGCGAACTCAGCACTTGTATTGGGCATGGCGTTAACGCAGGTTAAATCGCCTGACAAACGTCCCGCATTCCGCGCTGCAATCAGCCGCGCTGCTGGCGGTAGCGGCGGATCAACGTATTGGTGGAGCTGTCGTGCGTCAGCGATGGTTCGCCCGCTGCCGCGATCTCGGCATACGTTCGCTGGGCCAGCTGCTTGCCGAGTTCGACGCCCCACTGGTCGAACGAGTCGACGTCCCAGATCACGCCCTGCACGAACGTAAGGTGCTCGTACAGCGCGACGAGCGCACCGAGAACGTGTGGCGTGAGTCGCTGCGCCAGAATCGTGTTACTCGGCCGGTTGCCTTCGAAGCAACGGTGCGCGACGAGTGCTTCGGGCGTGCCTTCGCTGCGCACCTGAGCAGCGGTCTTGCCGAAAGCCAGGGCTTCGCTCTGCGCGAACAGGTTCGCCATCAACAGGTCGTGCTGTTCGTGCAGTTCGTTCAGCGGCTGGCAGAACCCGATGAAATCGCACGGAACCAGGCGCGTGCCCTGGTGGATCAGCTGGTAGAACGAGTGCTGGCCGTTCGTTCCCGGCTCGCCCCACCAGATCGCGGCGGTTTCATGATCGACGCGCGCGCCATCGAGCGTTACGGACTTGCCGTTGCTCTCCATCGTCAGCTGCTGCAGGTACGCCGGAAAGCGCTTGAGATACTGTGCGTACGGCAGCACGGCCTGCGTCTGTGCGCCGAGGAAATTCGTGTTCCAGACGCCGAGCAGCGCCATCAGCGCCGGCAGGTTCCGCTCGAATGGCGCAGAGCGGAAATGCTCGTCCATCGCATGGAACCCGTCGAGCAGTTCGCGGAAATTCTGCGGTCCGATCGCGAGCATCGTCGACAATCCGATCGCGGAGTCCATCGAATAGCGCCCGCCGACCCAGTCCCAGAAGCCGAACATGTTCTGCGTGTCGATACCGAACTCCGCGACGGCGCCCGCGTTCGTCGACACCGCGACGAAGTGCCTGCCGACCGCACTCTCGTCGTGCAGCGTGCGCAGCAGCCAGGAGCGCGCTGCGCGTGCGTTCGCCATCGTCTCCTGCGTCGTGAACGTCTTCGACGCCACGATGAACAGCGTCTGCGCGGCATCGAGGTCGCGCGTCGCCTCGTGGAAATCGGCCCCGTCGACATTCGACACGAAGCGGACGTCGACGTCGCGCTGCGTATAAGATCGCAGCGCCTCGTACGCCATGACCGGGCCCAGATCGGAACCGCCGATGCCGATATTTACGATGTTGCGGATGCGCTTGCCGGTGTGCCCCTTCCATTCGCCGCTGCGTACGCGCCCGGCGAACGCGGTCATGCGATCGAGCACGGAATGCACGTCGGCGACGACGTCGCGTCCGTCGAGCTCGATGCGCTGATCGGGCGGCGCGCGCAATGCGACGTGCAGCACCGCGCGATTCTCAGTGACATTGATGCGTTCGCCGTTCCACATCGCGGCGATGCGAGCGCGCAATCCGCGCTCTTCGGCCAGCGCCGTCAGCAGCCGCATCGTTTCGTCGCTGACCCGATTCTTCGAATAGTCCAGATAGAGCCCGGCCGCCTCGGCGACGAGCCGCTCGCCGCGGCTCGCGTCGGCGGCGAACATCTCGCGCAGGTGCGTATCGCGGATCTTGTCGTGGTGCGTGCGTAGCGCCTGCCACGCCGCGGATGCCGTCAGCGCGTCCTGGTTCGCGGCGTTCATGGCGCGTGGCGCCGCGTCGTCCGTCATGCCGCGCTCAGGCGCAGGCAGGCGTTGCAGCCGGACCTACGCCGACCAGGGTGCCGCGCGAGTGCCCCTGCTCGGCGAGATACTCGAGCCAGCGATTCAGGAAGGTCGCCATGCGCATGCGCTGCTCGAAGACGGTCTTCGCCGGCGGCAGCGGTCCGAGCGCACGCCGCAGATGCTTGCCGGGCTGGCAGTGCGTCGCCTCCGCGACGTGCGCATCGCGGTACATGCGCAGCCACGCCGACGGCGCGGGCGCACCGGTATCCTGATCGAGCATGCAATAACTCAGGTGCAATTCGATCGTGTAAGCGTGCCGCTCGACGATGTCGAGGCGCACGTCGAGGCCGTCGTCGACGGACGAGAAATAGCTGCCGGGCGTCAGGTCCTGCGGCGCGAACAGCCGCGCGAGCCGGTGATAGTTCTCGGCGTACAAGCCCATCAGGTACGCGAAGCGCCCCGGCAGAAGCTTGTGGCGATGTTCGATGACCTGCGACATGCGCCGATCATAGCATCGGGACCCGGCTACGCCAGACTGTCCAAATCCCGCAGCGCTCGCTAGAATGAAATTTCACCGCGCCATTGGCGTCGTGGCAACACCTCGCCGGAACCGACCGTCGCCGGATCGCCTCTGAGCCTCGCCTTTCGGCCTCAGCCCTCGCCTGTCAGAACATGTGCCGTTCGATGCCCAGGCGCGCGAGGATCTTGCTCGCAATCTCCTCGATCGACGTGTGCGTGCTGTTTTCGACCGGGATGTTCTCGCGCCGGAACAGCTTGTCGGCGAGCGCAAGCTCGTGCCGGCACTGCTCGATCTTCGCGTAACGGCTGCCCGGCTTGCGCGCCTCGCGCACCTGCGCCAGCCGCGTCGCGTCGATCGTCAGGCCGTAGAGGTTTTTCCGGAACGGCACGAGGCGCTTTGGCAGTTCGAGCTTGTCCAGGTCGTCCTCGGTCAGCGGATAGTTCGCCGCCTTCACACCGTAATGCAGCGCCATGTACAGGCACGTCGGCGTCTTGCCGACGCGCGACACGCCGATCAGGATGATGTCGGCGTCCGCGTAGTTCACGTCGACGCCGTCGTCGTGCGTCAATGCGTAGTTCGTCGCGTTGATGCGCGATTCGTATTCGGCGAAATTGGTCAGGCCGTGCGCCCTGCCGACCTTCGGCTTGCGCTTGACCCCGAGTTCGGCCTCGAGCGGCTGGATGAACGGCGCGAACACGTCGATCATCAACGCACCGCTGCTCGCCAGTATTTCGCTGAGCGCCGGATCGACGACCGTATTGACGACGATCGGCCTCGCGCCGGTAGTCGCGTACGCGTTGCGAATGCGCGCGGCCGCCCCGTGCGCCTTCTCCTCGTCGTCGATGAACGGCACGCGGAACGTGTCGAACTGGACGTCGTCGAACTGGGTCAGCACGGAGTGGCCGATCGTTTCGGCAGTGATTCCGGTACCGTCGGAGAGATAAAAAATCGTTCTGCGCATCGTTCGAAGCCGCCGTCCGGATGAACCGAAGTGTAAGACAATCCCGCGCCGAGCCGCTGCGCGCTTGTTTCGGCGCGCATAAACGCCGAAAATTCGCGCCTGGCGAGCCACCCTTTCCCCGGATCGCCTGATCACGCATTTTTGCACGCTTTTTCGGCGGCATTTCCGCCCGAATTTTTTGGAGATTTCCCTTGAGCGAACTGGTTCTGTGGCTCGATCAGCTGCGCCTGTCCGACCTTGCCCAGGTCGGCGGCAAGAATGCTTCGCTCGGCGAGATGATCGGAAACCTCGACAAACTCGGGGTCTCGGTGCCGGGAGGCTTCGCGACGACCGCATACGCATTCCAGCAATTCATCGCGCAGAGCGGCCTCGCCGATCGGATCCAGGCACGCCTGGCCACGCTGGACGTCGACGATGTCGACGCACTGACGGTCGCAGGCAAGGAAATCCGCAAGTGGGTCATCGACACGCCGCTGATCGCGGAGTTCGACGCGGCGGTGCGCGCGGCGTACGCGCGGCTGTGCAAGCTCAACGGCACCGACAACACCGCAGTCGCCGTGCGTTCTTCGGCCACCGCCGAGGACCTGCCCGACGCCTCGTTCGCCGGACAGCAGGAAACGTTCCTCAACGTCTGCGGCGCGGACGACGTGATCCACAAGGTCAAGGAAGTGTTCGCGTCGTTGTACAACGATCGCGCGATCGCCTACCGCGTGCACCACGGGTTCAAGCACGAGGACGTGTTCCTCTCGGCCGGCGTGCAGTTGATGGTGCGCTCGGATGTCGGCGCATCAGGCGTGCTGTTCACGCTCGATACCGAATCGGGTTTCCGCGACGCGGTTTTCGTCACCGGCAGTTACGGCCTCGGCGAAATGGTCGTGCAGGGCGCCGTCAACCCCGACGAATTCTACGTCTACAAGCCGACGCTGCGCGCCGGCAAGAACGCGATCCTGCGCCGCCAGCGCGGCGCGAAGCAGCAGCGCATGGTGTATTCCGACAAGCCGGGCGAGCGCGTGCGCATCGAGGAGACCCCCGCCGCCGACCGCGCGAAATTCTGCATCAGCGACACCGACGTACACGAGCTGTCGAGGCAGGCGCTGGTCATCGAGCAGCACTACGACCGGCCGATGGACATCGAATGGGCCAAGGATGGCAATACCGGGAAAATATACATCGTGCAGGCGCGGCCGGAGACGGTGAAATCGCGCACGCGCGCGACCCAGATCGAGCGCTATCACCTGCGCACGCGCGGCGAAGTCTTGTGCGAAGGCCGCGCGATCGGCCAGAAGATCGGCGCCGGCACCGCGCGTGTCATCCGGACGATCAAGGACATGAACCGGGTCCAGGCCGGCGACGTGCTGGTCGCCGACATGACCGATCCGGATTGGGAACCGGTCATGAAGCGTGCCGCGGCGATCGTCACGAACCGCGGCGGACGCACCTGCCACGCGGCGATCATCGCGCGTGAACTCGGCGTACCGGCCGTCGTCGGCACCGGCAACGGTCTCGATGCGATTGCCGACGGCGTCGAAGTCACGGTGTCGTGCGCCGAAGGCGACACGGGCAACATCTACAAGGGCAAGCTCGAATTCGACAAGGTGACGGCCGACCTCGGCAACATGCCGCCGGCGCCGCTGAAGATCATGATGAACGTCGCCAACCCGGAGCGCGCGTTCGACTTCGCGATGCTGCCGAACGCCGGCGTCGGGCTCGCGCGCCTCGAGATGATCATCGCGAGCCATATCGGCCTGCATCCGAAGGCGCTGCTCGAATACGCGAAGCAGGACGCCGAGACGAAGAAGAAGATCGACGAGCGCATCGGCGGCGAAGACCCCGTGCAGTTCTATGTCGATCGCCTGGCCGAGGGCATCGCGACGATCACGGCGGCGTTCGCGCCGAATCCGGTCATCGTGCGCCTGTCCGATTTCAAGTCGAACGAATACGCGAACCTGATCGGCGGATCGAAGTACGAACCGCACGAGGAAAACCCGATGATCGG
>Ga0207691_10003265_pt1 | contig 15798 bp, 12 predicted proteins | sample KBSM13metaG_FD_184327 | JGI IMG/M metagenome (GOLD analysis project Ga0207691, IMG submission 184327) | Miscanthus rhizosphere microbial communities from Kellogg Biological Station, Michigan, USA - KBS M1-3 metaG (SPAdes) (version 2) | ecosystem: Host-associated > Plants > Roots > Rhizosphere >... | reverse complement strand
GTCGTCATGGGAGCGCGACCCGTTCGCGCGAGGACCGGCGCTTGCGCCGCACGGGCGATGCCTCCGTCGCGCAACTGGTCTTCATCACCTGCCACGCCCGGTAATCGAGCGAAGCGATGATGAACAGGATCCACGTGAGACTCACTCGATTGAACGTTGCTTCCGTCCAGTTGGAGAGCACGGCCAAGACGAAAAGCGAGAATCGGAAGCACGCATAAAGCGTCCCCGTGGAGAGGTCCTTGCTAAGCTTTCGCCACGTCAACACGATCATGACGCCGAGGATGCAGACACCGATCACTCCCCCATTCAGCCACGTTTCAAGATATCCGTTGTGCGCCTGGTTCGGATGGAAGTAATACTTCTCCCACAGTGCCGCTGCCTGCCATCCAAGCCAGAAGCTCTGGTATCCGGTGCCGATCACATGGTTGATCGGTGCGTCGAGCAGGTCTTCCCAAAGGTCGGTGCGGCCGGTGAGCGTCTCGTCCCGTCCGAGCATCTCGCTTATCTGGGCGAGGATGTCCGCGAACGTGTGACCGAGAGCGAAGTAGACAAGCATTGCGGGTACCACGACCAGCAGGGCGACGAGACCGAGGTGCGAGAAGTAACGTGGCGCGAGGAGAATGGCCACGCCAACGACCGTGCATGCGAATGCGGTCGAACTGTCCGACTGCTTCAAAAGCCAGAGGGACATGAGCAGAAGAATCGCGTCCAGGGCCCAATCGAGCTTCGTATGTCCATTGGCGGTCTCGACCGCCGACGTCGAGGACGATGCGGGCGATTCGCGCTTGGTCGAAGGCGCGTCTGCCACCGCCTCGTCTTTTGCCTTGCTGTGGCTGAGGCGACGACCGAGAGACGCCGTTGCCACTCGCTGGCGATGCGCAGCGCGCCGCTCGAGCAAGTCCCACACGAGGAAGATGGTGGAGACCGCGGCTACGAGACCGAGCGCATTCTTTTCGCTCGTCACGCCCGAGAAGTGGAATTCCCATGTCCAGCGGTCCATGTACCGCCCGATATCGGGAAAGTACTTGATGAAAACGACCGAAAGCGGCACGGCCAGGTAAATGTAGCGAAGGAACACGCCGCGCAGGGCGACGAGCGGATCCCGCTCACTCAGGAGGAGGAGCACGATGGCGACGTTGCCGAGATCCTTGAACCAGCGCTTGAAAGCGACGAAGGGGTAATGCGACCAGGTGACGCTCAATAGGCAGTACAACAGGAACACGACGAACCACGGATTCGAGGCGACGATGCTGGTCGCTGCGCCCTTCCGACGTGCAAGCACGAACAGCGTCGCGGCAATCAGGGCCAGGTAGACGTAAGCATCGATCGGACTTCCCTGCAGATAGTCCTTCGGGGTGTCGGGCTCGAGGCCGCCGCCGAACCAATCGGACACCGGCCGCGTGCCGACGATCGTGATCCAGATCACCGCGATCCACGCTGCGCCGGAGGGTAGCGGGCACGACTTGCGCGCGCGAACGTCCAGGTACGCGGTGAAGAGCAGCGAGGCCAGGAGCGCGACGACCGAAGGCATTGCGAACTTTCAGTCCTGGGGACAGGCGACGGTCTCCGGTCGGCTGGCGGGGATCGTCCTGCGCGCCGATACCTGGGCGAAGATGTCGTCCATGATCGCGGCCGTCGTGATGATTTCTCCATAACGAATCGGCAACTCGGCATGCTCGAGGATCGAGCGGTAAAACGCCTCGATCAGGTATTTCATGCCGTTCTTCATGTGCAGGTCGTTACGCAGAAAGAGCGACATGTTGCGAACGCTGTTCGTCGCGTATTCACGCGCGAGAGCAAGCGGTGGAAGAAACTTCTCCAGGTAGCTCTTCTCCCTTCGTCCGCTGACGCGGATGCACGTCTGCTGGTCGTGATCGACGATCAGCGCGTTCTTTTCGCCGTAGAGCCGCAGCTGATGAAGCACCGGACGGATCTGCGTGGAGAACGTGAAATATGCAGACCTTCCATCGGCGTCCGTGACGACGACGCGCGCTTCGTCGATGATATCCGTCTCGCCGATCTTCGCCAGCAGAGCGCTTCGATATCCCTCGGCCCGCACGCGCAGTCCATCGGCGGACAGGTACTCGGCGATGCTGCCGATGCCGTGACTGATGTTGTTGTGCATCAGCGTGCCCGGCAGCGAACGAACCCAGTGGTTCCGGTCGCCCAGGACCGCCCTGGCATAGCTCTCCGAGCCCAGCTCGTAGCAGTGGTAGCTTTCCATGTGGATGGGCGGGCCGCCCAGATAGTCCCTGCTCACCAGGTCGCGCATCATCCGTTTCGCATGCGTGAACTGGTAATCGTGTCCCACGGTAATCTTGCGGTCGCTCTGATTCGCGATATCGATCAGCTCGACGGCTTCCTGCGCGTTGACGGTGAAGGGCTTCTCGATGTAGACGTGTGCGCCCGCGGCGATACACGTCTTTCCCAGGGAGAAGTGACTCTGCGGGGGAGTCGTAATGTGAACGACATCCGGCGATGCCGCCCGCAGGAGATCGTCGACGTCGTCGAAGCAGGCATCGACCGGAAACCGATCGGCCAGTTGTTTTGCCATCAGCAACTCCCGGTCGCACACGCCGACGATCCGTGCCCACGGGATCCGGCCGATCTGCTCGGCATGCGCGTCGGCGATCTTGCCGCACCCGATGATGCCGACCTTGATCACGCGGTCGTCACCCTTCGCTGATATTCGAAATAACGCCGACAGCCGTCCTCGACGCCGACGCGCGGGTTCCAGCCGAGCAGTCGCTTGATCTTGGCATTCGAGTAGGTGTTGCCCTTCCAGTACCGCGCCCATTTCTGCGTGTTGAAAACCGGAGGCAGCTGTCCTTCCGACCACGTCGAATACCTTTCCCAGAGTGAACAGAAGAGCCGGCTCATCGGGCGAGGCACGTAGATCGACTTGAAGTCACGCACGTGACGCTTGTAGAGCGCCAGGAACTGCCTGCTCGTCGGCAGGTCGTCGTCGACCACGTTGAACGTTTCGCCGTCGACGCCCCCGACCAGCCCCGCCAGGACGATCGCCTCCGCGCAGTTCTCGACGTAGCACAGCGGGATGCGGTTTCCGCCGCCCAGATGAACGAACACGCCGAAGGTGCCGATGCCCACGCGACCAGGTATGCCGGCGTTGCCGGGGCCGTACACGACGCCGGGCCGCACGTTGACATACGGAAAGCCGAGGCGCTCGGCGTATTCACGGACCAGCTCCTCCTGGCGCACCTTCGCATAGCAATACGCCTCGCCCGAGCGCTGCGGCGCCGTCTCGACGGCGCACGACTCGTCGAGCAGCGCACCCGCGCGCATGTGCTCGTTCGAGTACACCGTGAAGGAGCTCACGTTCACGAAGCGACGCAGCGACCTGTCGTCCGCGGCATCAAGAAGATTGCGCGTCGTGAGGACCGAGTTGCAGAATGCGTCGGGATACGACTTTTCTCCGCGGCCCGCGGCGAGATGCAGGATCAGCGATACACGGTCGACGGCCCGACGGCAGTCCTCGCGCGATTGCAGGTTGCCCTTGATCACCTCCACGCTGTCGTCCTCGGCGCTCCCCGTCACGCGCTGCAGCGCGGTGAGGTTGCTCGAGGGCCGGACGAACGCGATGATCCTGCTGAAGCCCTTGTTCAGCAGGTTCTCGACGACGCGCGTGCCGATGAATCCGTTCGCGCCCGTGACGAGAATGCGATCCGCCCGCCCAATGATCCAGTCGCTCATGCGCCGATCCGCTGCCTACTTGATGACATACTTGTCCTTGATGACATCGGCGCCGAGCAGCGCGAGGATTCGACCAACGTGATCGAAGTAGCTGACCAGGCAGCGCATGAACCGGTGCTGTCCGGAAAGCAACAGGAACGGCAGGGCGATCGTGTACGCGGGTATCGCGACCGCGGAGCGCAGATACGCGCGGGGAGTGTGGTTATAGGGCGTCTTGCCGCGCAGCAGCGCCCGGCGCAGCATGAATCCACGTTTGAGTCGCTCGGCCGGAATGCTTTCGTAGACCGGGGCCTCGGCACACCAGGCAAAGCGCCAGCCCGATTCGATCAGCCGCCTGAACAAATCCCGATCCTCGCCGCCGCTGCCGAACTCGGGTCGGAAGCGGGTGCCGGGCGCGTCGAAGAGGGCTCTTTTCAGCAGCGCATTGCCCGTTCGAGTGAATGTCCACGTCAGGATTTCGCCGGATGCATGGCTCGGCCGATCGTGAAAGCGCCCGCGCACTATCCAGTCCGGTGGCGTCTGTTCGTAGTGAGGCAGGACGGGTCCAAGCACGCCATCGACGCGATACTGCACGAGCGCGCGATGCATCGTCCCGAGCCAATCCGGACCTGGGAACTCATCGTCGTCGATGAATGCAAGATATTCGCCAGCCGCGTTCTCCACGGCTCGATTTCGGGCCATCGCGATGTTCTGTTCCGGCTCTACGACGTAGACCAGATCGAACGCGGCGCTCCTCCTGATCGCTTCCACCGGCTCGCGCGCGGACTGCCGCTCGTCGTTGTCGACCACGACGACCCGATAGGCGAACGCTCCGTCGGTGTGTTGTCGGGCGATTTCGTGAAGCAGCCGCGTCAACAACTGCGGTCGCTTGAACGTGCAGACGCACACGGTGATGAGAGCGGTGGCGCCAGCCGGGGCGGTCTCGCCGGGCATGGTCGCGCTCATTGCTCGAGAAGCTGCCGTTGCACGAGCTCGGCCGTCAGCAGCTTCGTTATTTCCGTCGTATGATTCGCGCGCCCTTCGATGTGCGCACGAACCAATGTCTCGAGCGCTCGTTCACGCAGGTACGGCCGCGTCACGCTGCGGCGATCGAGCAGAACGTCCCTCACGTATGGGGACAGCTCATCGCGGAACCACACGCGGAAATGGTGGAACTTGTGGCGGCCGAGGAACAGCCGCTCGGCGCGCAGGGGTGCGATGGTGAAGCGGTCGAGTTTTGCGAGCCATTGCGGCATGCCGTAGTTGAAAGCGTAGTCGGCCTTGAACAGGAATTCGCGGTATAGGTGCGTTGCCCGGGAGTGCAGCTGCGAACCGTTACCGCCGATGCCGCGGTCGGTCATCACCTCCGCGAGCTGCGGGTTCCCATCGCGGATCAGTTGCAGCGAGATCTCCGCGGAGTCGAGCGCGCTCGCGGGCGCTTTCGCCATCAGATCGACAAGCGCGTTGTCGAGGAAAGGCGAACGCACGGTCAACTGCGACTGCTCGACGCAGAGCCGGTTGTAGTGATGCCAGGGCGCCTGCTTGAACGCGGCCAGCGCCACGCGATCACCCTGCCATACGGTTTTAAGCGTTTGCGGCGCGCGGGCGATTTCTCTCTCGAAGGCGGGTTCGAACAGATTTGGCGCCGGCGGGACTGCCTTCAGGTGCCGGGCGCCTCTGAGAATCTCGCTTCCGTAGTTCCCGGTCAGCCGAACGGGCGCAATCCGTCGAGCGAGCTGATTCACGTACAGATCGGCAGCGCCTGTTACATCGAGACCGCCGTCGGTGATGTAAACGGCTTTTTCCGCGAGGGCGGGAAAGTTCGCGAGAAACGACTCACCTACCTGCAGCACCTGGTAGTCCTGTCCGCACCGCTTGGCGATATCGCGCGAAATCGCGACGTCGTACGACTCGTTGTACATGCCACCGAAGCTGTAGCAGGGGAGCTGCCCGGGGGCCAGGTCCAGATTGGCAAGGATCATCCGGGTGTCCAGGCCGCCGGTAAGCGACATGCCGACCGGTTCGCCGCTCGCGACGTAGTTAGGCACCACCTTCCTGACCGTCTCGCGCAAGCGCGGGTAGAACTCGGCGGTGGAAAGGCGGGGCCCATCCGCCCAGCAGGCGGGCAGGAAATACTTGCTCCTGTGTTGCACGCGTCCGCGTGCGAGGGTCCACGCGGACGCGGGAGGGACGAGCGAAATCCCCTTAAACAGCGTTCGATCTTCCAATGCACAACCGAAGCTCATGACTTCCGCCAGGCTCTGCATGTCGAGTTCGCGAAGTTCAGGCAGCACCTTCAGCAGCGACTTCGCCTCCGAAGCGAAGTAGAGCGTGCCGTCGCGCTCACAGTAGTAGATACGCTGCAAGCCATAGCGGTCGTTGAACAGCACCGCTTCCGCGCGTCGAACGTCGATCAGGACCCCGCTGAACCAACCATTGAGCGAGCGCAGGAATGCGAGCACGTCGCCGTCGAACCCCACGAGGCTCGGCTTTCCGCGCGTTGTCGTGCCGATGCTTTGTTGAAGGCCAGCGCGAGAGTCGTTGGACGCGAAGAGCTCTCCCTGGAAGATAAGGCACGCGTCCCGGGCTTCATTCCAGACGGGCACGCAGTCCGAGAATGAGCCGCGGCGCTGGACCCATCCGACCTGCAATCCGATCGCATCGTCCACATGCGTGCCGCTCGTATAGAACGGCTCGTGCAGCATCGCGTCGACCATCCTGTGAATGTCGTCCGCGTGCGCGTCAACCTCGCTTCCAATGATTCCTACGATGCCTGGCATGTCCGTACGTCCCTCTCATCGGCTGCGAAGTAGAGGGAATCGGTGGAGCCGGCGGGAGGAGTCGAACACTCCGTCTGCTGAATACAAGTCAGCGGTTTTGCCCCTAAACTACACCGGCATCTGATGCGCATTAGTACTTCTAAAGCTGCGGGCGTGACCTCAGGGGAGTGCGTACCCCCCGTTGAGCCAAAGACGCCCGCATGCCGATCCATCTGCTCCGAGCCTGGCGTGCAAGGCCAAGCACTGGCTCCGGCAGCACGTGCTTCAACCCGAGATGCATGCCAGCCCTCATCGCGAGCCTGCCGCTCGCGTTCAGCGGCACGTAATAGCGCGGGACGAGAATTTCCTCGAAACCGTTGCGACGCTTGAACTCGGTGAGAGGACTGCCTACGTTCCGGCCGTAAACGAATTTCCCGTAAAGCAGATGACCGACGGCGGCGTCGGTACAGTTGCGTACGGCGCGTTCTAGCAACGCGTTGGCCGCCCGATTGTCGGCGTGGCGCTGCATGCACAGAAGCTGCAGGATCGCGGCAGTCTCCTGCATGAAAACGAGCTTGATGAATCCGACCAGCGCGTCTTCGTGATAAGCAGCGATGAACTGGCATCGGTCGAGGAACGACGCATATTCGTCACGCACGACTTCGAAGCTCTTGCCGTAATGCCAAAACGGTCGCCCCTGCCTGACGGGGGTTTCGTTGTTGACCGCCATGATTCCCCGCACCAGCGCGTCATCGAAAGGAACTTCCCGAATGACGATGCCCCGGCGTGCGGCGCGCCGCACATTCTTTCGGGTTTCCTGTGGAAGCGCCGACCACCACCGGCCGTAGTCCGTCGTGTGCACCGCCGCGACGCTTTCACTCACCCGCGGATAGGCAAACCGAGGCCGAACGTCAGGCACCTTCTGGGTAAACGTGAGAATGTCGGCTGCAAAATGTACCGCCTTCAGGCGCTCGATCGCGCGCTCGGGCTCGGGCAGCGGCTCGCTTTCCAGCCATTCCTCGTCCCGCACACGGGCGATCTTCGGCCATTTGCCGGTCGCAAAGATTGTCCGTCCTCCGTATTGAATCGCCGGATATCGGACTGCGCGGCCGCGGACGCTGACGGTTACGTGGCTTTGTTCCATTACCCAATCGAAGAGCGATCGCGATTGTGTTCGCGAGCAAGGACCGACACTCGCAAACGCCGTGCCGCAGTAGACGTCGTCATGCGTGTAAAACCTGCCGGAAGATCTTCAGCAGCCGTTGCTTTTGCTCGCGCCGCCGAAACTCGAGCAGTTCGCGCGGGATCGGCCGCGGGGCGCGCGTCAAATAGCCCCACAGGTAGCCCGAGTACAGCGCAATGCCGGAGAATAGGTACGGCTTGTTCTTCATCTGGTAGACCGCCCGAAACACTTCCCAGAGGGGATCGCTGCCCAGGTAATAGTCCTGCTTCCCGAATCGGAAACGGGCCGCGAGCACGCCCGTCGTTTCGGTTCCCATCGTCCGGTGATGCGTGAACGCGCGCTCCGCGAACGTCCGCGTTTCCCAGCCTTGCATCCGTGCCGTCGTCACAGCCGCCCAATCGATGCCGCCACCCTTGATGGGCTTGTATCCGCCGATCTGATCGAAGCAGCTGCGCCTGAACAGCTGGCACTGACCGGATACGTGATGGATGTTCGTGTACCGGTAGTTGTAGGCGACGTCGCCGTCCTCGATAAAGGCGGTGCCCGCGACGCCGAGACGCGGATTCCGGGCGAATTTTTCGAGTAGGAACTCAAAATGGGTTGGCTCGAACGAGACATCGGCGTCGAGATTGCAGATGACCTCGTAAGGAAGCGATTCGACGAGTCTCCTGCCCGCGTTGAACGCGGCTACCTTGCCAGCAAAGTTGCGCTCTTCCCGATCCGTCAAACGCAATAACTCGATCCACGGGTGCGATGCGCGGTATCGGTCAACCAATGCGTCCGTGCCGTCGGTGGATCCATCGCTCACGATCACCCACTTCAGCGGCGCCACCGTTTGGCTAATGACGGATCGCAACGTCGACTCGATATATCGAGCTTCATTGCGCGCGGGTGTGATCAGCACGTACGCTGGAAGCGTCCGGCGTTGGTCGAGATTTGCCGAGGAATCCTGCAGTTCGTCCACGGTTACGCGGCGCTCCGTACCGAAGCGGTGCGCTGGACGGCCTCCTCGAGCAATGTGCCGAGGGCGAGCGCCATCCATGCCTGCGACCAGCGCATGTAAGGAATTCTGTTCGTGTACCCCGGCAGCGACTGGTAATCGAAGAAGCCGCGCGCATCCCACATATGACGAAGCGTCCATGCAACGACGCGATGGGCGAGAGCGATGCTGTCCGGGTGAAGATCCTGGAGCGCGACGAGCGTGATCACGCTTTGCGCCGCGGAATGAACGTCGATCGGATAAGTGCGATCGTGAAAATACTTCGGCGCGCCCTGATCCGTGAAGAAGTGCTGTCGATAGAATGCGAAGCCACGTGCGATGTCGCCGTCGAACTCGCTGCTTCGCGTATGCGACGCGATCGACCGAAGCGCGCACAGGTTGTAGCCAGTGTGGAAATTGTCGACCCACCGCTGCGTCGGTGACTCGCCATATTCCCAGGCGCCATCCTCCCGCTGCCGGGCCGCCGAGTAGCGAGCGACCCGAAGCGCCGCGTCGAGCAGCTCCTTATCCTGGTGCAGCGAATGGAGGCGGCACAGGAAGGCTGCTCCGAGGAGGTTGGCGTTGTGCACGGGGGTGCGCACGGACTCCGCGGGATACGCAAACGACGCTCTTGTCGTGCCGTCGGTCCAGTACAGCTTGCGCACGATGTAATCGCCTGCGCCGCGGGCGGCGTGAAGATACTGGGGATTAGCGGATTCCTCGTACGCGTCGAGCAGCCCGTTGCCGACGAACGTCGTGCTTACGAGGTTGGGCGCATACCGCGGGATGAGCAAGGTGCGTGTCTGCCACGGAAAGCTGTATCCCCAGCACCAGTAGTGTTGCGCCGGGGAGCGCAGCGCGATCAGCTTGTCCGCCATGTCGCGGATTGCCGGACCCTGGTTAGCGAGCCCGGATCGGGACAGCTTCACGAACGTCATCAGAAAGAGTGCGATCGCCTTGGGGTTGGGCAACAGGCGCACCCGGAAGATCGGCCGGAGATTGACCGGACTTCGTTTGAAGAGCTGCGTCATCGCGAGCCGGGGAAGCCGCGAATCCACGGACGGCACGAGCATGAGCAGCTCGCTGTTCAGAGCGTCGTACGGGTCGTAGCCTACCCAGTCGCGATCACGACAGTACGCGAGCAGCCGTTGCGCCACCGTCTGCAATGCATCGCACGAGAAGGTATCGGCGGACGTCATGCAGCGAGGAGGAGATCCTCGATCGTCGCAACGATCTCGGAAAGCGCCGGACTCGGTTCAGGCGATGCTCGCTGCTGACGCTTCGCTACCTTGATCTTCGCGCTCACGTCGGCGCGGCTTTGGATCAGCGAGAGCCGGCCCGTCTCCGAGAGGTAGCGGTCGACCGCGCCGAGCTTGCCGCGGAAGATGCTGTACACGGGAACGCCCATCGCGGCCGCTTCCCGATTCATCGTGCCGCCCCCGCTGATCACCAAATCAGAGTGCCAGATCAGGTCGAGCCCGTTCAGGACCTTGTCGGGCATGATGATCTTCTCTTGCTCGCACCATCGCGGCCATTTGTCGCGGATCATCTGGCGCTGCGTCTTCTCGTTACGCGGCAGCACGACCATTCGGACGTTGTCGAAGCCCCCAAGGAATTCGACGACCTCGACGAAGAGGACGTCGCTTTCGTGTGCGTGGTAGTGAGCCTCGCTGGCCGGGGGCCGGACGGTCACGATGATCTCCTGCTGCGCCAGATTGAGATCTTGCAGGAACGACGTGTTCGGTGCGTGGGACGACACGTAGACGTCCTCCTTGAGCCCGTGATACGACGCCACGCCTTTCTTGAACTTGCGGTGGAGCTCTCGATCGTTGATGACCGAAGGCGCCAGTCCGACGTCGGCCTTGAACATCGGGATGATCGCCGCGTGCTCGTAGTCGAAAAGCAGAATGCTGGGAATGCGCAGCAGCGACGAAAGCAGCACCAGCGAGCGGGAGCCGTGCGACAGCGATAGATCGGGCCGTTCGCGGATGACCCACGGCGCAAGCTGCGCGGTGCGCCACAGCGTGCCGAGCACCTTGGCGACGATGTTCGCGCCGTAGTGGCGACCAACGACCTGGTGACGCAGATGCATGTGGTCGGCGAGGCTCGCGACCTGGAAGCAGTCACGCGTGGTGATGAAGACACGGTGCCCCTTGTCCTCCAACGCACGGATGATCGGGATGAAGAAGGGCACGTGAGGCGAGTTGTCGAGATCGATCCAGATCTTCTTTCCCCGCAGAGCGCGCGACTGCGCACCCGCGGACGCGTTCGGTTCGTTCCGGGGCTCACGAAGGGAGGCGTCGATGGGGTGGTGCACTTCGGTGGAGGCGTGGATGTTCATGGCGACTTCAGTACAGCGGCGGCGTGCGGCCGCGAAGTTAGGCGGTAGAGCGTCAAGTCCCAGATGCGCCGCGACAGCAACTTCGCGTCTCGCCAGCCGTTCATCGCGCATGCAGTCGCGTCGGGTCCGAGCATTTTTTCGAGCGGGTAATATTTCCAGCTCACCTTCGGAGGGTCCAAATGCCCACCCAGATTGCGCGCAAGCGCCTGAAGCGCAAGAAAAGAAGGATGCTGGCGCGCTCCATAGAAATAGCCGGAGAACGCCTCCAGCAGACGCAGGGAAGCGGCCCTCGTCCGCTCGCTGTCGTCGAGTGAACGAAGGCGCGCGATGCTCAAGGTCAACGCGAGCGCGAGTGGCGCTAGAGACTCCTTGCGTCGGTCCATCTTCCAACTCAGGCTGCCGACGTTGCCCATCCGATAGTAGGCCGTTGCGTCGGCGACGAACCGAACGTGGTCGCTCTCCGCGACGACTCTGCTGATGTATTCACCGTCATCGTCGCTGGAAAGCCGCTCGTCCCATGGGCCGGCGAGTTCGGTCAGCCGACGACTGACGAGCCAGACGGCCGGATTCATCCATGCGTTGCTGGAAAACTTCGCGACCAGCCAGTCGACGGGTGACATGTCCTGCCACAAACAGTCGGGAATCCGTTGAGCCTTCTCCGGTCGATAGAAGAAGCGGGCCCAGGAAGCGGTAAGCAACGTGCGCGACGTCATCCCGTCCTCGGCCCGTGCAAGCTGGCGTTCCACCTTTGCGGGATGCAGCAGGTCGTCGGCGTCGAGCCATTGGACGTACGTGCCCTGAGCGAGAGCGAGCGCGCGGTTGCGGGCAGCGGAGGCGCCCGCGTTGTCCTGGCGCACCACGTTGACGCGAGATGATCGCAGGCTCTGCGCCACGGCGAGCGTTCGATCCGTGGATCCGTCGTCCACGACAATGATCTCGATCCTCGACCACGTCTGGCCAAGTGCCGACACGATTGCTTCCCGAATCCAGCGCTCTGCGTTGTAGGCCGGGATGAGGATCGATACGAGATGATTCGTGCGACTAACCATGGGGATCTCGCAGTTCCCTTATCGGGGACACCGATTGCGCGAACAGACGTCGTCGCAGCAGGCCGACCGCACTTCTTGCCTCGCGCACTACGCGGCTCGCGCGGCCATAAGCCTCCGTCGACCATCCGAGCCGCCATCCTGCCCATTCGGTGCGGTCCAAATACTCGAAGAAATATTTCTTCTCCTCGTAGTCGCACCCCGGAAGCCATGGCTTCTCTGAGGTGGTGAAATGCACGATGCTCTGCCGGCGGCGATCCGGAATCCAGGGAGGCGGAACGCGTCCCAGCCGATAGTCCCTCCACGGTATCTGCCAGTTCCACCGGTAATCGAGCGCCGCCCAATCGTCGTACAGGACGGCGTTCAACGCCTCCTGATCGGCCATCTGGATGACGCTCTCGTGCGTCTTCACGTAGTCCAGCAGCGCGTCGGTCGTCCCTCTCGACCGCCATCTTTCGAGGTCAATGACGAGCACGCCCGCATTGAAGTACGGCGCGTCCGAGGGAATGCCCAGTTCGCGGTAATTTCGAATCCCCCAGGTCGCGCTGACGGTAGTTGTGGAGTAATCGCGCACGGCGCGCAGCGATTTGCCCTGCATGTCCGTATCGAAGAGATCGGCGATGTCCTCGTTGACGACGGTGTCGCAGTCGAGATAGATCGCCTTGCCAACCGACGTCGGCAACAGTTCGCCAATGAACAGCCGCGCATACGTGAGCGAAGTCGTATAGCGATGTGCGAGCTTGAGTCCGGCGAGCCGCTCGGTGGGCGCGTCGATCCATTCGATTCGCCCGCGTTCGGAGGAAACGTGCGCGAGCGAACGTTCCACGCGTGTCCGGCTCGCCGTGTCTACCCCGCTTTGGATGACGCTGAAAACGATGTCGCGCCGCGGTGCGCAGTTGACAGCCGCCGAACACACGGCAACTGCAAGCGGCATGATGTAGTTATGGTCGGTGGCGAGGACGACACGAATCTGCATCGGTATTACCGCCCGTCTTCATCCATGGACGACGCGCCCGGCGCAAGGGCTTGCAGGTGGGAAGGAGCGGCGACAACAGCCGAGGACGCCCCTTGGTCGGCGCGCACGAAATCGCTGGCCCGCACCCGCCTCGCCGCCAAGCGCAGCCGCTTCACCGCCGGTGCAATCGCGCGCCATCCGCGCAGCCCCAATCTCCGTTTGGATTCGAGCTTGATCCACGGCGCCGAAAACCTCACAGTGGGTGAGAGCGTCAGTGCGTACGCCGTCAGTTCGTCGCACGCCTTGAAGTCACCATCGTTGAAAGCTGCGCTGGCAAATCCGGTGGCGTCCTTGGCGAGGGATCCAATCATTCCTTTGCGCAGCACCGCAGCCCGGCGCATGCTACTTCCGTCACCGCTGAAGAACGTTTCGATGGCCGCCTGCCGATGCCGGAGGTCCGGAAGTCGATACGTCGTGAAATAGGTGTGCGACATGTTCGCGCCGTGGAGCCGGTATACCGCCTGGAAAGCGCCGAGCACGCCGACTGACCCGTGCGCGGCGAAGCGGTACCACATCTCCATGTCGCCTGTATGCGGCAGGTCCGTCCGGTAGCCACCAAGTCGCCTCTGCAAGGACATACGCACGACCGCCGTCGGCGTCGGAACGATCGCGCGACAGCCGCTTACTTCGAGAAACCGCTCGCCAGTCAGGATCTCGACATCGTTTTCGGCGCGACGCTTTCCCGCGAGACGCGCTTCGCCGTGCAGACCCGTCGGCCTGCCTCCGAAAGCCCGGCCGAACACGAATCCGACCTCCGGGTGCTTGTCGAGCAGATCGCACGCACGCGCGAGCGCACCGGGAAGAAGGTAATCATCAGCGGACAGCAGCAGCATGTAGTCCGCTTCCGCCCACGCAACCCCCTCGTTGTAAGTGGCAATGTGTCCCTGGTTAGTCGAATGCCTTTGGACTCGCACCCGGGAATCGTGCCGGGCGAGCGCCGTCGCAACCTCGAACGTATCGTCCGGCGAGGCGTCGTCGATCACCAGGACGCGTACCGAAGGACCGGGCTGAGCGAGGACGCTCGACACGCACTGCCGGAGGAAGTGGCCGTACTTGTAGCAGGGAACGATGACGTCGATTGAACTCATGGAGTCGGCTCGCCTCTCCCGGCCGAAATGTCAGTTTTGGGAACCAGCGACGAAAGTCGGCTACGCGTTGATCGATCGTTCGAAGTATGGAGGCGAGCGCATCGTCAGTGAATCTACCTGCCGTTATAGCGGTATATATCAATCGATATAGCCGTCAGTCATCGAGGCCGCGACGGCCGCGACGAACGCGCGTGGCGGCCGACCGCAGCACGCGCGGCAGACTCGACACAGGCACGAGGAGGAGCAACGCGTCGAGCGAATAGGCGGCGCTCGCGAGCGTGACTGTCAACGCCACGCCGGTTCCCCACCACCCCGGGAGCAGAAGAAGCGCGCTGAATGCGACGGCAATCGTGGCGAGAAACAGCAGACCCGTCTTCCGGTTCGCGGCGGACCATCTGAAACCACTCAGCCTGCGCACGATCGGGTAGATCATCAGGCCGTGAAATACGTACGACCCGAAGAACGCGATCCCCGCGCCATTCACTCCGTATCGGTTCACGAGAAGCCAAGCCAAGCCGACGTTCACTACGGTCCAGGCGAGCTCGGTCGCAAGAAAGATCGTTTGCGCCCCCTTCGCCACGATGATGAATCCCATCGGCCACGTGATGACGCGTAGCGCCATGCCGAGACACAGCCAGCGAAGCACACCGACGGCCGCGGCGAACTGTTCCGTGTAGAGGATGTGGATGACGAGCGGTGCGCAGGCGAGCGTGGCGAGAACGCCCGGCCCTGCAAGCAACAGGCTTACTTGCGCCTGTTCGTTCACGACGCGATTGCACTCGTTGTCTTGATGAGCGACGCCCACGAGGCGCGGATAAAAGTCGGCGCTCATGGCCTGCAGGACGAACGCGACATACAGTCCGCCGATGGCCCACGCGGCCTGGTAGAACCCGGTGGCGGCGAGGCCGACGTCGCGAAGGACGATGATGCGAACGGCGTACGCGGACCCCATCATCAGGAAACTGCTGCTCATGAAGGCCAGCCCAAGCTTCAGCAATGAAGCCGTTTCCTGCGCGATCTCTGACGCGCTCATCGCCGGCGCGTCGATCCGTACCTTGCGGCTGTACCACCACGATGTCGCGATCGCGGTCGCGGCACCGGCGATGAGCGACGGGACGATCCCGTTCTCGCCGAGGAAGTAAACGAAGGGAATCGTGACGGCCGTGCCAAGCAGCGCGCCGAGGACACCCATCTCGGCGAAATCGCGAATGCGCCGCATGCCCTGGATCAAAGCGCCCTGCGCATCGGCGATCAGGCGGAACGCGAGCACCAGCGAAAGAAGGGCGATCGCGCCGGAATGCACTTCGCTGCCGAACGTCAATCTCGAGATTGGGCCCCGAAATGCGACGAGGAAGATGGCCCCCATCGTTGCAAGCAGCAATGCAACTCGCCGCAAGACGGTCACGGTGCGCGCGATCCGTGCGTGGTCGCCGGAACCGGTCGCCGCGGCGATCTGGCGCACCCCGCTTGCGTTGATGCCCATTTCGGCGCCGCTTCGCGCGAGGTCTGCGACCAACCCATAGATTCCCATCAGTCCAAAGCCTGTCGGGCCGAGCAGGACTGACAGGGCCTTGGTGCGAACGATGCCGATGGCGAGCGTCACGACGGACGAACCACCGATCATCACCGATGACTTTAGGATCTCGCCGTAGGTGTGTCGACCGCGAGCCATGCTCGCGCCGACATCGACGACCGTG
>Ga0207691_10003260_pt1 | contig 15805 bp, 14 predicted proteins | sample KBSM13metaG_FD_184327 | JGI IMG/M metagenome (GOLD analysis project Ga0207691, IMG submission 184327) | Miscanthus rhizosphere microbial communities from Kellogg Biological Station, Michigan, USA - KBS M1-3 metaG (SPAdes) (version 2) | ecosystem: Host-associated > Plants > Roots > Rhizosphere >... | reverse complement strand
GCCCCCGGACGTGCGGACCGGGATCGGGTTCTTCGACCACATGCTCGAGGCGCTCGGCGTCCACGGGCGCATGGGGCTCGTCATCGAGGGGAAGGGCGATCTCCACGTGGACCAGCACCACCTGGTCGAGATCCTTCCATTGGATTTCGTTCACGATGTCATTGATGTGCGTCGTCAGGTCGATGCTCGCAGACGCCAGGTGTGAGCGCTCGCACACGCCGCTTAGCGTCGGCGCAAACACGCGGTGGCCCTGCGCCGTCAGGCGATCGCATACACGCTGCCAGCACCAGCCACCATGCCAGGCACCATGAACCAGCACGAAACTGGCTGGCTTCGCGGTTTGGCGCGATGCTGGCGTCGCCTGTCCGATGACCGGCACGGCGAGCGTGGCAGCCGTTGTGATGGCCAGGAGATCTCGGCGCGAAATACGGGGTTGTTCAAGGTTTTTCATCTGCATCTTCTCGCGTCCCGTGGAGTGGGGACGGCAGAATATCTGAGGGACATGAAACGCGTGCCGCAGGGGCGCAGCGGCACAGGATGTCCGCTAACGCCGCTGGCGTTGCAACCTTGCGAGGATCTCCTGTTTCGCCGGCTGCGCCTGCAGCCATTCGGCGAATTGCACCACGCGCTCGTAATCGGCGCCCAGCGACTCGTGCAGCCGCTGTTCCTCCATCGACGTGGAGATGCCGGCGCGCACGGCGTATTGCCATGCCTGCGTGAACACCTTGGTGAAGTCGCCCGCGAGCACCAGCCCCTCGACGAGTTGCCACTCGCCTTCATCGAGCCAGATTTCCTCGCAATGCGGGCAGTAGTCGAGCCGGTTGGTCTTGTCGGCGGTGACGCGGTACTTGCTCATCACCGAGCGGCACTTCGGGCATTTTTTCGCGCCGGTGGAATCGGGCGGATCGATATCGGCGACCGCCGGCGGCGTGTCGCGCAGCGCATGGCGACCCGCCGCGCTCTCGCGCCAGGCGCGATACGCGACCAGGCTGACCAGCGTGCCGAGGCACTTGCCGCAGCTGTAGCCGGCGAGGTTGTCAGTGAGGAGGGTATGAACCAGGACCGAGTGGTCACACTGCGGGCACAGGGCCATGGGACTCGCGTGGTTGTTCGTGCGTTAAGAGATCCCGCGCCCGAAGGGACGCGGAATCGTGTCGTTTCGAAGCGCCGCTACTGGTGGCTGGGGTTTTCGGCCGGCTTTTCTTCGCCGTCACGACCGCTGCGACCAGCCGCATTCATCAGCGTGCGGAAGATCTCGTCCTGCACCGATCGCCAGCGCTGGTAATTGCGTTGTGCGACGCCGGCGACGGTTTCCACCGGATCCAGTCCGACGACAGCCTTGACCTTGTCGCGCAGTTCGCGCTGCTGCGAGTTGAACAGCTTCATGCTCTGTTCGAGATAACTCGACAGCACTCCCTGCAGCGTGCCGCCATATGAGCGGATCACCTGCGAGAGAAAGTCCCGACTCATCACCGGATCAACGCCGTGTTCCTGTTCCGCGATCACCTGCAGCAGGATGCTGCGCGTGATGTCTTCCTGCGACTTCTTGTCGATGACGACGAATTCGATTCGCTCGAGGACCAGAGACCGGATATCGCTGAGCGTGATGTATTTGCTCTGCACCGTGTCGTACAGACGTCGGTTTGGGTACTTCTTGATGACGCGTGGTTCGCTCATGCCTTAGCCCTCCGTGTGCCGCTACCTTAGTACACCTGTAAGTACCTCACAATTTCAGGCTGAATATTTGCCTATTTGTCGCCGGCCGCGGACAGCTCAAGGGTGCTGTTACCCGCAAGCGCTTGTGGGGACCAGTGCGAAAGTGCCCATTTCCAAGCATCTTTGACCGTGTAGTGCTCAAAATCGGGCGGCGGAGTCTGGGACAAAAGCGTAAGGGTGGTTGTAAGCCCTTTGGCCACTTGCGAGTGATCGAGCGGTACGGCCCGCGTCGACTTGGATAGTTTGTTGCCGCCGGGTTCGACAAGTAATGGAAGGTGTCCGTAGATAGGCCGCGTCAGCGAAAGCGCCGCCTGCAGGTCGAGTTGCCAGGGCGTGCTCGCGATCAGGTCCGCGCCACGCACCACGCGCGTCACCTGCTGGAAGGCGTCGTCGACCACCACCGCGAGCTGATAACTCGCCAGACCGTCGCGCCGCTCCACGACGACGTCGCCACAGGTGGCAAGGTCGTAACTCTGTTTGCCCTGGAACAGATCGTGGAATTCAACGCGCGTGTCGCTCACCCGGAAGCGCCGCGAGGTGGCGCCGGGCCTGGTCGGACCATGGCGGCAGGTGCCGCGATAGCCGGGCGCATCGTCGCTGCCTCCCGCGCCCAGATCCCGGCGCGTGCAACTGCAATCGAACAAACGCCCCGCATCGCGCAGCTGCACCAGCGTCGCGCGATAGGCTTCGCGCCGGGTGCTCTGGTAGAGCACCTCGCCATCCCATTCGAAACCGAAGGTCTCGAGCGTGCGCAGGATTTCATCGGCGCAGCCGGGAATGACGCGCGGGGTGTCGAGGTCCTCGATGCGCACCAGCCAGCGTGCGCCATGGGTGCGTGCGTCGAGATAGCTGCCGACGGCAGCGAGCAGGGATCCGAGATGCAGGCGGCCCGTCGGGGAGGGCGCAAACCTCCCCACGGGCTCCATTGCCAGGGGCTCACGCCCCATAACGGAAAACGCCGCCCTGAAGGGGCGGCGTCCGTGTTTTGTTGATCACAGCAGCGTGACGGTCAGCGATACCGGTCGTCCCGGTCGCCGTATTGACGTTCGCGGCGCTCGCGGCGTTCCTGCGCTTCGAGCGTCAGCGTCGCGACCGGGCGGGCCTCGAGGCGTTTCACGCCGATTTCTTCACCGGTCTCGAGGCAGTAGCCGTAGCTTCCGTCTTCGACACGCTTGAGGGCTTCGTCGATCTTGCGGATCAGCTTGCGCTCGCGGTCGCGGGTGCGCAGCTCGAGGCTGAACTCTTCTTCCTGCGTGGCGCGATCGTTCGGGTCCGGGAAGTTGGCCGCCTCGTCTTTCATGTGCGAGACGGTGCGGTCGACTTCCACCATCAGGTCGCGCTTCCAGCTGTTGAGGATGTTGCGGAAGTGCTCGAGCTGCTCCTTGTTCATGTACGCCTCGCCACGCTTGGCGATGTACGGCGTTACATTGCGGGGCCCTGCGAGCAGGCTGTGGGCCTCGAGCGATTCCTCGTTTTCGCCATCGACCGGCGCAGCACGCGGCGAAGCAGTGATGCCTCCCGCCGACGGAATGCCGTTCGCGGTCACCACGATGCGCTCAGACGGCGGAGTCTTGCGAATGGCCTGGGCAACGGGAGTCGCACTCGCGGCCTGGCTCGGAGCGGGAGCCGGCTTCACGGCGCTGACGGCTTTCGCCGGCGCGGCAGCCTTGGTCGTTGCAGTGGCCTTGGGGGCGATGGATTTAGCTGCGGATTTCGCTACGACGGGTTTCGTCGCCGGCTTCTTTGCGGTCAACTTTGGTTTCTCGGCTTTCTTCGGCTTGGCGGGCTTTGCAGCCGCTCGCTTGGTCGGCATTGTGTGTCGCTCCAGGCCCTGAATTGATCTGGGGCCGGTTTGCAGGACGCGGGATTATAGCGGCGGATTCACGGCTGTACAGTCGCTTGTTCAGCGCAACACCCGCTCCAATTTCTTACGTGAAATCAGGGCAGTTGGACCGTGGCGGGCGGCAGCCACCCCGGCTGACGCCGTTCCACGATTACCGTGGTGTAGATGCCACCCCGGACATTGAATTTGCCCGTCAGCCTGAGGAACCGTGGCTGGCAGGCTCCGGACATATCGTCGGCGATCTGGTTGGTGACCGCCTCGTGGAAGGCGCCGCGGTCGCGAAACGACCACAGATAGAGCTTCAGCGACTTCAACTCGACGCAGAGCTTGTCCGGCACATATTCGAGCTCGAACGTGGCGAAGTCCGGTTGGCCGGTTTTCGGACACAGACAGGTGAACTCGGGCAGCGTCATGCGGATCGTGTAATCGATCTCGCGAGAGGGATTTGCAAAAGTCTCAAGTCGTGTCGAAGGTTGCGTGGACATCTTGATTGCCGGGATTTGTCGTCGCGCCTCGCGCGCGCGAAGCGACCTGAAAAAGATTGCGATTACTTTACACTACGGCGCCAATTCTTCCGCTCGCCCATTCCGGAAAAATAGATGCGCCTGACCAAGATCAAAGTTGCCGGTTTCAAATCTTTCGCCGACCCGACCTCCGTGGGATTTCCAAGCAATCTCACCGGTGTCGTGGGTCCCAATGGCTGCGGCAAGTCCAACATCATCGACGCGGTTCGCTGGGTGATGGGTGAGCTGTCGGCGAAACACCTGCGCGGCGACTCGATGACCGACGTCATCTTCAACGGCTCGGCGTCGCGCAAGCCGGTGGGCACCGCCTCGGTCGAGCTGGTGTTCGACAACAGCGACGGCAAGATTTCCGGCCCGTACGCCGACTACGCCGAGGTCTCACTCAAGCGCCAGGTGGCGCGCGACGGCACCTCTAACTATTTCCTCAACGGCGCGCGCTGCCGTCGCAAGGACATCACGCAGCTGTTCCTCGGTACCGGCCTGGGATCGCGCAGCTACGCCATCATCGAGCAGGGCATGATCTCGCGCGTCATCGAGGCCAAGGCCGATGACATGCGCGCCTTCGTCGAGGAGGCCGCGGGCATCTCGCGCTACAAGGAGCGCCGCAAGGAAACCGAGGCGCGGATATCCGATACGCGGGAAAACCTCGAGCGCCTGCAGGACGTGCGCGACGAAGTCGACAAGCAGATCCGTCACCTGCAGCGCCAGGCGGCCACGGCGCGCCGTTACCAGGCGCTCAAGGAAACCGAGCGGCGCCTGACCGCGGAGCTGCTGGCACTGCGGCTGCGCGAGATCGATTCGGGCGCCGAGGTGCAGGACAGCGCGGTGCGCGAGTGCGAACTCACCATGCAACAGGCGCTTGCCGACCAGCGCGCGGCGGAAGCGGCCATCGAGACGCAGCGCGTCTATCAGACCGAGCAGTCCGATCGGGTGAGCGCCGTGCAGGCGCGCTACTACGAGGTCGGCGCGGAGATCAGCCGCACCGAACAGACCATCACGCACACGCGCGAGATGCGCGACCAGCAGCGCAACGAGCTCGCGCAGGCGCGCGCCACGCTCGCCGAACTCGACTCGCACATCGAGCGCGACCAGCGGCAGATCGCCGGACTGCGCGCCGAGATCGAACAGCTCGGTCCCGAACTCGCGCAGGCACAGGCCGCCGAAGGCAACCTCAACGAGGGACTTGGTGCGGCCGAAGCGGCTCTCGCCGGCTGGCAGCAGCGCTGGGAGGATTTCAACCGCGAGCAGGGATCCGCGCACCAGACCACCCAGGTGGAGCGCGCGCGCATCGAGCAGCTCGAGAACCAGCTACGGCGGCTGTCGACCCAGTCCGATCGCCTGGGCCTGGAACGCGATGCGCTGATGGCGCAGGAATCGTCGGCGCTGCTGGGCCAGCTCACCGAGAAGGAATCCCTGGCGCGCGGCACGGCCGATGAATTGTCGCGCGCGCTGACCGCCGCGCTCGACCGCTCGCAGAAATTGCGCGCGGCGCAGTTCGAAGCCGAGACCCGCCTGGAAGCGGCGCGCGGCGAACGCGAACGCTGCCGCGCAGAGGTGGTGTCACTCGAAGCCCTGCAGAAGGCGGCACTCGGTCGCGGCGATTCGCGTACCGCCGAATGGCTCAACGGTACGGGCCTGGCGCAGCAGCCGCGGCTCGCGGCGCAGCTCTCGGTGCGCGGCGGCTGGGAACGCGCGGTCGAAACCGCGCTGGGCGACTATCTCGAAGCATTGTGCGTCGACGAGCTCGACGCGCTGGCAGATGTCCTGCCCACTCTTTCCGTGGGCCGCATCTCGCTGCTGCAAGCCGGCGAACACGTCGAAGCCGATGGCGCCGCAGGCATGCTGTCGGGCGTGGTTTCCGGACCGGCCGCGATCGTGCGCCTGCTGTCGCGCGTGCGCCTCGCCGAAACTCTCACCGAAGCGCTCAAGCTGCGCCGCGAGATCGCGCACGACGAGTCGGTCATCACCCGCTCGGGCGAATGGATTGGCCGCGACTGGCTGCGCGTCAACCGCGGCGGTGATCCGCATTCGGGCGTGCTCGAACGCGAGCAGCGTCTCAAGCAATTGCGCACCGAGCTTGCGCGCAGCGAAGCGAACACGCGCGACACCGAAACGCGTCTGGCCACCTGCCGTGAGGCGCTGGCGCAGGCCGAGCGCGATCGCGATGCGGCGCAGAGCAGCATCCAGGGTGCGCACCGCGATCACGCCGACCTGATGGGTCAGCTCGAAGGTGAGCGTGCCCGTGCGCAGGAATCGACGTTGCGTCGCGAGCGCCTGGAAGAAGAGGCGGCCGAAGTCACCCGCGAAATCGGCATCTCGCAGGATGCGCTGGCGCGCGCCCGCGCCGAGCTCGATCGGGGGCTCTTGGCCCTCGATGCGCTCGATTCGCGACGCTCCGGGCTGGAAGCCGAGCGCGACGACTGCCGCGAGGCGGTGCAGTCGGCGCGCGCTCGCTCGCAAGCCGCGCAGCTCGCCAGCCGTGACCTGCTGATTCGCATCGAATCGCGCCGTTCGAGCGAAAGCTCGATGAGCGTCGGACTCAAGCGCATGTCCGACCAGCGCCTGCAGACGCACACGCGCCGCGACGAGCTCGAGGCCGCGCTGGCGAGTGGCGATCAGCCCATCATCGAGCTGGAAGCGCGACTCGCGGATTTCCTCGCCCGCCGCCTCGACGTCGAGGGCGAGCTCTCCGCCGAACGTCGTGCGCTCGAAGAAGCCGACGCGGCCCTGCGCTCGCTCGACGAAAAGCGGCTCGACGCCGAGACGCGCGTCAACACGGCGCGCGCCGGCGTCGAACAGGCGCGCCTCGTGGCGCAGGAATCGCGCGTGCGGCGCGAAGGACTACTCGAACAATTCTCGGCCACGCGCTTCGATCTCACCGAAGTTCTGGCCGGGCTCGCTGCCGATGCCGCGGTCGTTGCCTGGGAAGAGTCGCTGAATGGCACGCGCGCGGACCTCGAGAAGCTCGGGCAGGTGAATCTCGCGGCCATCGACGAGCTCAAGGAATCGAGCGAGCGCAAGGAATACCTCGACCGGCAGTTCGCCGACGTCAACTCGGCGCTGACCACGCTCGAGGAAGCCATGCGCAAGATCGACAAGGAAACGCGCACGCGCTTCGAGGACACCTTCAACCGTATCAATGCCGGCCTGAAGGATAAATTTCCCAAGCTGTTCGGCGGCGGGCACGCGTACCTGGAAATCGTCGGTGATGACATTCTCGAGGCCGGCGTCGCCGTCATGGCGCGCCCGCCGGGCAAGCGCAACAGCAGCATTCACCAGCTCTCCGGTGGCGAGAAGGCGCTCACCGCCGTCGCACTGGTGTTCTCGATCTTCGACCTGAACCCCGCGCCGTTCTGCCTGCTCGACGAAGTGGACGCGCCGCTCGACGAGCACAACGTCGGCCGTTTCTGCGATATCGTGCGGCAGATGTCCGAGCGCGTGCAGTTCATCTTCATCACGCACAACAAGGCGACCATGGAACTGGCCTCGCAGCTGTTGGGCGTCACCATGCACGAGCCGGGATGCTCGCGGCTCGTGTCGGTCGACGTCGACGAGGCGGTGCGCATGGCGACCGGCTGAAGACACGATGAGCGAACTGCGCCTCATTCTCCTGGTCGCCGGCGTGTTGTTCATCGCCGGCATCGCGGGCTTCGAATGGTGGCGCGGGCGGCGCGGCCGCGCGCTGAGCGCGACGACGCGCGAAGACATGTCGGCGGAAATGCCGTCCACATCCAGGTCGCCGCTGCCCGACATCAACGTGGTTCGCGACGCGCGCGTGATGGTGTCGGATAACCTGCCGGTCATCGAGATCGACAGTAGCTCCGCCTCCGGCACGCGCCGCGCGCTCGGCATCGCGATCTCCGATGAGGTAGCCGTGGATGTCGCGACTGACAACGGGGAGCCGTCGGCACCACGCGAACCGTACATCGGCCATGGCAATCAAGACCAGCATGACGAGATTTCGCAGGTGCGCGTGTTCGACGAGCAGCCGGTGCACGGCCCGCAACTTGTGCTCGCCTGGCCGAAGGAAGAAGAACGACGCATCGTGGCGCTGCGCGTGGTCCCCCATGCCGAACCGCGCTTCGCCGGGCGCGCCCTGCGCCAGGCATTCGCGAGCGCCGGTTTCTGGCACGGACCGCTCGACATCTATCACCTGCCGGACGCGAGCGGGCGTGTCATGGTCAGCGCCGCGGCGCTGGCGCAGCCCGGCACCTTCGACCCGTCGATCATGGATTCGCAGCGTTTCTCGGGTCTCAACCTGTTCTCGGTGCTTCCGGGAGCGCGCGCCGAGCGCGAGATCTTCGATGAACTGGTGGGTGCGGCACGCATGCTGGCCGAGCGTCTCGACGCTTCGATCACCGACCAGCACGGCGAGGAGCTGACTTCACAGCGCATCGCGCGCCTGCGCCAGTCGCTGGAAGGCCCCGCCCAGGCGCGCGCGGCGGGCGAGGCCTGATCCATGGCGGAGACGGCGGCTGCCGCGCGAGCCGCGCAGCTGCGCGACGAAATCAACGGCCACGATCACCGCTACTACGTCCTGAACGAGCCTTCGATACCCGACGCCGAATACGACCGGCTCATGAACGAGCTCAAGCAGCTCGAAGCCGCGAACCCCGGGCTGATCACTCCCGATTCACCCACGCAACGCGTCTCCGGCAGCGCCGCTCCGGAATTTGCCAGCGTGCAGCACTCCATCCCGATGCTGTCGCTGGCCAACGGCTTCACCGATGAAGACCTCGCCGACTTCGATCGCAAGGTGCGCGAGCGGCTCGGCAGCGCAGGCCCCATCGACTACGCCGCGGAACCCAAGCTCGACGGGCTCGCGATCTCGGTGATCTTCCGCAATGGAGAATATTTTCGCGCCGCGACCCGTGGTGATGGCGTCATCGGCGAGGATGTCACCGCGAATGTCGCCACCATCCGCTCGGTGCCACGGCGCCTGCGCGGCAAGCCGCCCGCGGTGCTCGAGGTGCGCGGCGAAGTATTCCTGCCCTTCGCCGGCTTCGCGAAAATGAATCGCGACGCCGAGGCGCGCGGCGACAAGATCTACGTGAACCCGCGCAACGCGGCTTCCGGCAGTTTGCGCCAGCTCGATCCGCGCATCAGCGCGCAGCGGCCGCTCGATCTCTATTTCTACTCGCTGGGCGTGGTGGAGGGCGGCGCGATCCCGGAACGCCAGAGCGAGCTGGCGCCGCAACTCAATGAATGGGGCCTGCGCACCTGCCCGGAAGCGAAGAAGGTCTCGGGCGTCGAGGGTTGCCTCGCCTACTACCGCGACATCGGCGCGCGCCGTGACAAGCTGCCGTACCAGATCGACGGTGTGGTCTACAAGGTAGATAGCCGCGCAGACCAGGAGAAACTCGGCTTCGTTTCGCGCGCGCCACGCTGGGCACTGGCGCACAAGTTTCCCGCCGACGAAGAGCTCACACTGCTGGAGGACGTGATCTTCAACGTCGGGCGGACCGGCGCGCTCACGCCGGCCGCGAAGCTCAAGCCGGTATTCGTGGGCGGCGTGACGGTGAGCAACGCCACGCTGCACAACATGGACGAGGTGGCGCGCAAGGGATTCCGGATCGGCGACACGGTGATCGTGCGGCGCGCGGGTGACGTGATTCCCGAGGTGGTGCGATACGTGCCCGAGAAGCGGCCCGCGGACAGCCGTGAAATCGTCATGCCGTCGGTCTGCCCGGTGTGCGGTTCGCCGGTGGTGCGCCTGGAGGACCAGGCCGTCTATAAATGCACGGGCGGCGTTATCAAGTGCCGCGCACAGCGTGCCGAGTGGATCCTGCATTTCGCCGGGCGTCGCGCCATGGATATCGAAGGCCTCGGCGAGAAGCTGGTCGAGCAGCTGGTGAACGATGGCCGCCTCAACACGCCGGCGGATCTCTATTCGCTCACCGAGGCGGAGCTCGGTGCGCTGAAGTTCGTCGCGCAGAAACCGGAAGACGGAAAACCAGCCGAACGCCGGTTCGGCGAGAAGAACGCCGCCAGCCTCTTCAAGGCCATTGAAAAAAGCAAACAAACTACCTTGCCGCGCCTGTTGTTCGCCCTCGGTATCCCGCAGGTCGGCGAATCGACGGCGCGCGCCCTGGCCGAACAGTTTGGCGACCTCGAGCCGCTGATGAATGCGGACGCCGCGAAGATCGAAGAGACCCCGGATGTGGGCCCGGTTGTTTCCCAGGAAATTGCCAGGTTCTTTGCCAATCCTGACGCGCGCCAGGTGGTGACCAGGCTCATCGACGCCCAGGTGACGTGGCCCAGGATCGACGTCGTACAGGCCGAAAAAATGCCGCTCGCCGGCCTCACCTTCGTGATTACCGGCACATTGGCAGGCATGGAACGCGAAAAGGCCGAAGACGCCCTGCGCGAGCTCGGTGCCAAGGTGTCGGGCAGCGTCTCAAAGAAGACCAGCTTCCTGGTGGTCGGAGCCGATGCCGGCTCCAAGCTTGCCAAGGCGCAGTCGCTCGGTGTGCGCATCCTCGAGGAGGACGCCCTCGAGCAGATCCTGAAAACAAAAAAGCCGCCGGCTCCCGTGTAGGGAACCGGCGGCCGCAAACTTCAGCAGTTAGTTGGCCGGAGGCGTCGTCTCGGGTGCCGCAGCCGGAGCGGCGGGCGCCCCCGGTGCCGGAGCTGCCGCGGGGGCGGCCGCGGGCGTGGCAATGGCGGCCGGCGGATTCTGCAGAGGCGGCGTGATTTTCGCGGCCCGCACCAGTCCATCCGAATACGCGATGAACTTCTTGGTCTGCACGATTTCGCGCAGCTGATCCTGCACGCCCTCGAATGCGGGCGGCGGGCGATCGCGCGTGCCCAGCAGCTGGATCACATGCCAGCCATCGGGTGAGTTCACCGGCGTCTTGGTGTATTCGCCGTTCTTCAGCTGCGCGATGGCTTCGGAGAAGGGCTTTGCCATGGCGTTCGGCGGGAACCAGTCGAGGTCGCCGCCGCGAGTCGCGGTGCCTTTGTCGATCGACACCCGGCGCGCCAGGTTGGCGAAATCGGCGCCGCCCTTGAGTTGGTCGATGACCTTCAGGGCGACGTCTTCACCGCTCACCAGGATATGGCGCGCGTGATACTCGATCAGTGGCGTGGTGGCGAGCTGCGTGTCGAATTCCGCGTGCAGTTCGGCGTCGGTAGGCGGGCGATCCTTGAGATATTTCTGCGCCACAGACTGCTGCAGGATCTGCAGGCGTGCGATCTCGATGCGCGCCGCAACCTCCGGGTCCTTGCTGACTCCGTCCTTCTCGGCCTGCTGCGCGATGAGTTCCATGCGCACCAGCCGGTCGCGAATGGCTTCGCGGTCTTCCGGCGTGAGATCAGACGAGGATTTCCCCCGGGTCAGCACCTTGGTGAAGTCCTCGTAAAGGTCCGTGCTGAGCGGCTTGTCGTTCACGGTGACCAGCGGCGGCTTGGCCGGCGTGGCAGCAACTTCGGCGGGCTTTTCAGCGGCGGGTTTGGTGCACGCGGCCAACGCCAGCGTCATTCCCACCACCAGGAAACGGGTAACTTTCATTTGATCTCTCAACAGGTTGAATGGCTTTCTTCGTTCAAGGGCTAAGTGGACCGCGCGTCGATCGACAACGCGTGAATGTCTTTGCCCATTAATTCGGCGGCGGCAGCATAGACCATCCGATGGCGCTGTACCTGCGACGCGCCATTGAATACCGCCGCGGCAATGATCACGTGGAAATGGCCTCCCTCGCGGGCACCGGCGTGACCAATATGCTTGGCACTGTCATCGCGAATTTCGAGCAGCGCCGGATGCAGCGCCTGCTCGAGCGCGGCACGCAGTCGCTCGACGCGCGGCGAATCGGTCACGCGGTGTCCTCCTTGCTGACGGCGCCGCGCAGCATCCAGATCAGCAGGCCGAGCGTGGTCACGATGGCAAATGGCGTAAGCCTCCACACCTTGAATGTCACCCAGTCGGCCTCGGAGCGATTCAGCGCGACCCAGATATTCGCCAGTCCAAAGGCAATGTTCGCAACGCCAATCAGCAATGCGTATGTGCGCCAGGTGCTCGCCGGCAGGCTCATGTTGCCCTCGGCGAGGGCCTTGCCAAGCAGTCGCTCCAGCAACGTTTGTTTGCCGATGAAGGTCGAACCAATGAGCGCGAGACCGCAAATCCAGTAGTACACCGAGGCCTTCCACTGCAGGAAGCGCACGTCGTGCAGAATCAGGGTCGCAGCGCCGAACACCCACACCAGGAGCACCAGGATCAGGTGCAGCTGCGTGACCTTGCGTTCGCGCAGCCAGCCGTAGGCCAGTGGGAGAACAATGGCCACCATGAGGGAGGCGGTGGCGGGATACAGACCCCCGGCGAACTTGTAGACGAGGCCGAAGATGACCCATGGAGCGAATTCAAAAACGAGTTGCATGCGACTGGCGTACCTGGTGGGGCGCGTATGATAGCGGCCCAGCGCAGCGCCGTGTCCCGCGAGCGCGAAGCGCCGCCGTGAGCCAGTATTTCGAGCTTCATCCCGAAAATCCGCAGCTGCGATTGATCCGCCGCGCGGCGGAAATCGCCCGCAATGGCGGGCTGATCGTCTATCCGACGGATTCCTGTTACGCACTCGGATGCCACATCGGCGACAAGGAAGCTCTCGACCGTATCCGCCGGATCCGCGCGGCGGATCGACATCACCACTTCACACTCGTGTGCCGCGACCTGGCAGAGATCGGTCGTTATGCCCGCGTGGAGACCTGGCAGTTCCGCATGCTCAAGGCCGCGACGCCCGGGCCATACACCTTCCTGCTCCCGGCCACGCGAGAAACCCCGCGGCGTCTGCAGCACGAGAAACGACGCACCATCGGCATCCGCGTGCCGGATCACCCGGTGCCACGCCTGCTGCTCGCCGAGCTCGGTGAACCCCTGATGAGTTCCACGCTGCTGCTGCCCGGCGACGAGCTGCCGCTCACCGACGGCCGCGAGATCAGAAATCGGCTCGAGCATCAAGTAGATTGCGTGCTCGATGGCGGGCATTGCGGCATCGAGCCGACCACGGTTGTGGACCTCGCCGTCACGCCGCCCACCGTGACACGGATTGGTCGCGGATCACTGGAAAAACTGGGTCTTTAAGAGGGCCGGAGACCGCTCCCACCTCTGTATACTGCGCGCTTCCCGTGAGCAGTCATCCGCAAGCAAAACGAGTTCTTTCTGGAATGCGGCCGACGGGTCAGTTGCATCTCGGCAACTATCACGGTGCGCTCAAGAACTGGGTCGAACTCCAGTACCAGTACGAGTGCTTCTTCTTCGTCGCCGACTGGCATGCGTTGACCACGGGCTACGAGGACACCAAGTCACTGCCGAAATTCATCCACGAGATGCTCATCGACTGGCTGGCCGCCGGACTCAACCCGGGCGTGTCCACGCTGTTCGTGCAGTCGCATGTGCCCGAACACGCCGAGTTGCACCTGCTGCTGTCGATGGTGACGCCGCTCGGCTGGCTGGAGCGCGTGCCAAGCTACAAGGATCAGCAGGAAGCGCTCAAGGAAAAAGACCTCGCCACCTACGGCTTCCTCGGGTACCCGTTGCTGCAGACCGCGGACATCCTGATGTACCGCCCGGCCTTTGTGCCGGTGGGCGAAGACCAGGTGGCGCATGTGGAAATCACGCGTGAGATCGCGCGGCGCTTCAACCACTTGTACGGGCGCGAGCCGGACTTCGAAACCAAGGCCGAGAACGCCGTCAAGCAGCTCGGCGGCCGCAACAGCACGATGTACCGGCAGTTGCGCAAGAAATTCCAGGAAAACGGTGACCAGCTCGCGCTCGACAAGGCGCGCCAGCTGGTCGAGACCAACACGCGCCTCACGGTGGCCGATCGCGAAAGACTGTTGGGTTACCTGGAGGGCAGCAGCGTCAGCATCCTGCCCGAGCCGCAGGTGCTGCTCACCGCGACGCCCAAGGTGCCGGGACTAGACGGACGCAAGATGTCCAAGTCCTACGGCAACACCATTGGCCTGCGTGAAGATCCGGACGAGGTCGCCAGGAAACTCAAGACCATGCAGACCGACCCGGCGCGTGTGCGCCGTACGGATCCGGGCAACCCCGATATCTGTCCGGTGTTCGATCTGCACAAGATCTATTCGAGTGAGGAGACCCGCACCTGGGCAGCGAATGGCTGCCGCACTGCGGGCATTGGCTGTCTTGAATGCAAGAAGCCGCTCATCGACAAGGTGGTCGAAGAGATTTCCGGTATCCGCAAACGCGCCCAGGAATTCGAGGAGAATCCCGAGCTGGTGCGCAGTATCGTGGCCGAGGGTGGCGAGAAGGCGCGCGAGGCCGCGCGCGCGACTCTCGATGAAGTCCGCCGCGTCATGAATCTCAGGGTGGATTGAATGGCGAACAAAGCCTCCAGACCGGAATTGCGTGTAGTGGTCGACAACTCGGCGGAGCGGGACGAGGCCGCCGCGGAGACACACAGCGAATCCCCCGAGCAGGTGGAAATGCCGTTTGCGCTCGTGAATGGCGAGCCGGTGACGCAGCTGCCGAAAGACCTCTACATTCCGCCAGACGCGCTCGAAGTGTTCCTCGATGCCTTCGAGGGACCGCTCGACCTGCTGCTGTACATGATCCGGCGGCAGAACCTCGACATCCTCGATATCCCGATCGCCGACATCACCCGGCAATACATGGATTACATCGGGCTCATGCAGGGCCTGCAGCTCGAGCTGGCCGGCGAATACCTGGTCATGGCCGCGACGCTGGCCGAGATCAAGTCGCGCATGTTGTTGCCGCGCGCCACCGATCCGAACGCGGGCGATGAAGGTGATCCGCGCGCCGACCTGGTGCGCCGCCTGCAGGAATACGAACGCTTCAAGACGGCGGCCGAGAGCATCGACCGCATCCCGCGCATGGATCGCGACACCTGGGTGGGCAGTGCCGAGCTCGGCGAACGCAAATCCTCGCGGCCGCTGCCGCAGGTGGCCATGCAGGAAATGCTGTTGGCATTCCGCGACGTGGTTCAGCGGGCGGAAATGTTCGCCCACCATCACGTGCAGCGCGAGCGACTGTCGGTGCGCGTGCGCATGTCTGATATTCTCGCGACGCTCGAGCGATCCAGTTTCGTGGAGTTCGTGCAGCTGTTCCGCCCCGAGGAAGGCCGCATGGGAGTGACCGTGACCTTCGTCGCCATCCTCGAGCTGGTGCGCGAAGGATTGATCGATATCGTGCAGACCGAGGCGTACGCGCCGCTGCACGTGCGCGGCGCCCAGGGCGCGCGCGGATTGAGACTGGCGGTCGACAATGACGCCGCGGAGGACCAGCCGGAAGTGGAAGTCGGCGACACCGCCGACGAATCGGTACTGGAGCCCGAGGTTGAATCACCCGACGCCGCGCAAGCGGACGGCGCCGGGGCGCAAATGGACGGAGAAACGCATGAGTGATTCCTACCTCAAGAATGTCGTGGAAGCCGCGCTGCTGGCCGCGGCGCGACCGGTGTCCGTGTCCGAGCTGCTGCAGATCTTCGAAGAGCAGGCGCGTCCCACGGCAAAGGAAATGCGCGCCATTCTCGAATCGCTGACCGCCGACTACCAGGGGCGTGGCGTCACCATCCGGGAGACCGCCAACGGCTTCCGTTTCCAGGTGCGCAATGAGTTCGCGCTGGAAGTATCGCGCCTCTGGCCGGATCGTCCGCGCAAGTACTCGCGCGCATTGCTCGAGACCCTGGCACTCATCGCCTACCGCCAGCCGATTACGCGCGCCGAAATCGAACACGTGCGCGGCGTC
>Ga0207691_10003259_pt1 | contig 15805 bp, 11 predicted proteins | sample KBSM13metaG_FD_184327 | JGI IMG/M metagenome (GOLD analysis project Ga0207691, IMG submission 184327) | Miscanthus rhizosphere microbial communities from Kellogg Biological Station, Michigan, USA - KBS M1-3 metaG (SPAdes) (version 2) | ecosystem: Host-associated > Plants > Roots > Rhizosphere >... | reverse complement strand
CTGCGAATTCTGCGTCGCTGTTGGAATTGCGCGCGGATGGGTCGATGTCCGAGACGACTACGATCACATCGCAGAAAATCCCTCGCTGGCGCTCGGGGTGACGCTACTGAGCCGTACGAGACGTGGTCGTCAGCGCCTTCGTTAGGCGGTACAGGAACTCCTGCCCCTCGTAGTACGACTGAATCCGCATGCGCTCATCGCGGCCGTGCGCGCGAGCATCGACCGTCGGATCGGAGAACAAGCCCGATACCCCGAATGCCGGCACACCCTGCGCACGGAAGAACCGCGAGTCCGTTGCGCCCGTCGACATGACGGGAATCACCGGAATGTTCCCCCACATGTCGCGCGTGATCTGCGTGACCGGCTCCATCAGCTCCGGCAGCATCGCACTCGGCGGCGACGGCGGACGCTGCGAACGCACGAGCACCTGCACCGTCGTGTCGTTGATCAGCTTCTCGAACTCCGCGCGCACCACCTCCGCCGTATCCGTCGGGAACAGCCGACAATTGACGTTCGCCTCGGCCAACTGCGGCAGCGCGTTCGTCGCGTGTCCGCCGTTCAACATCGTCGCGACGCACGTCGTCCGAAGCATCGCGTTGTAGCGCGGGTCGGCGGAGACCGCGGCGATGGCGGCTGGGTCCGCCGGGTTCGCCACGAGCGCCTTCATCGCGCGGCCTAACGCCGGCTCTTCCACATCGGCCGTCTTGGCGAAGAAGGCCTTCGTCACCTCGTTCATCCGAATCGGGAAGTTGTGACGTCCAACCTTCGCCAGCGCATCCGCCAGCGCCGTGATCGCGTTGTCCGCGCGTGGCACGGACGAATGCCCACCACGATTGGTCGCGCGAAGCGTGATGTTCGTCGTCACCTTCTCCGTGGCTTGTACGGAGTTGAACAGCGGCTTTCCGTTGCGCAACGTCCCGCCGCCACCTTCGTTGATCACGAGCGCGCCATCGATCAGCTCGGGGTGATTCTTGAGGAGCCAGTCGACGCCATTCGCCGGACCGCTCTCCTCATCGGCCGTGAGCGCGATGATGATGTCGCGGTCGGGCACGTACTTCTCGCGCATCATGCGCGTGGCGTTCGCGACGAAGATCGACGCCATGGCCTTATCGTCCGCCGTACCGCGGCCGTAGTAGTAGCCGTCGCGCTCGGTGAAGACGAACGGGTCGAGGTCCGGGGACCAGTCAGCCTTGAGCGCTTCGACGACGTCGATGTGCGCAAGCAGCAGCAGCGGCTTCCGCGGCGCGCCTGCTTTGCCGCGGATGCGCGCCACGACGTTGTGCTTTTCAGGACGCGGACCGCCGACGAAGATGTCGGCCTCCGGAATCCCGGCATCGCGGAACCGCTTGGCCATCGCGACTGCTGCCGTCGTGACATTCCCCGTCGTCACGCCGGTATTGATCTCGATGAGCTCTTTATAGATGTCGTGCGCGAGCTGCTGGTTCGCGTTGAGCGACCCAGGCGTGAAAACCGCGGCGCCCCGCGCCTGTGCGCCGAGGGCGAGTGGTAGCGAGACGATGGCGGCGATGGCCGCGAGACGTGGGAAGCGCATGGTTGGGCTGGCAGACGTGGGCAACAGAACCGACTGCAGGCCAACGTATCGCGACGCGTCCCGGGTCGACAGTCCAACCCTCCGTGCCTACTTGCTCCACGGCGGCGTCACGCCGTTCATGCGTGCGTAGGCGATGAGCTGCCCGAGATGCTCATGCAGGTCATCCGTCATCGAGAACGACGTTTCGATGATCGTGTGATCGCCGCCGAACAGCTTCTGCGTCCCCGTGATGGCCGCTGGGTCCACCGCGCCGATCGACTGCTTCGCGTAGGCGAACCCTTCCTTCAGATGCTTCATCGCATCGGCCTTCGTGGACTTCGACTCGAAGGTCTTGAATGCCTCCTGACCACGCGGGATGACAGGCGATCGCGCGGCACCGTACGCCATCGGCGCGTAAACGTAGAACTCGCTGGCGACGTGCATGAACGCCTCACCGACAGACCGCACCCCGGGCGCGGGACGCCACGTGTACTTCTCCGCCGGAATCGCCTCGGCGAGCGCGAGGAACTTGCTTTGCAGCGTGTCGAGATCGGTGAGGAACTGCTTTCGGATCTCGAGCGCGGCCTCGCGATTGGGGACGGCTTGCGCGGACATGACACGTGCCGTGCTCGCGAGCAGACAGCCAATAGCGAAGACACCGACTCCGAATGAATGTCGGCCGGTACCGGTCGTGATCGCGTAGCGCATGGAAGGGAATCCTCGGAGAGGTGGAGAGGCATTGCGTCGCGGCAATGTTCACCCGGAGCTGCCGCCGCAGTAGTCCGCGGTGGTAAGACGCCCAAGGAGCCCGGTATCCGGACGCTGTGTGGGACGAACGGCCGGACATGCAGCGTGCGACGCGATCCGCGGCGCCGAGCAGCGGCGCGACGCCCCACGTTCAGCGGCGTGACGGCAGGCGCCTAACGAGCGGCGAGCGAGCCGCCGATTCTCCGCGCGACAACACGAGTGCCAGCCGCTCGCCGCCGTTGAACCAGTTGGCCCGCACGGCTCGCTCCGCCGCGGCTGCACCACCCGCGCGAACGGCGGCAACGATCGCGGCATGCTCGGCGTACGTTGCGCTGAAGTCCGGGCCGATGAGCGGCGCGTACAACCACTCGTAGCGATCGAGGCGCGGCCGCATCGCCTCGAAGAGCGCGCGAATCGTCCCACCGGCGCAGGCATCGTGAAGGGCGCGATGAAACGCATCGTGCCGCTCGAACAACGCATCGTAGTCGAGTGGTCGCTGACGCGTCGCGACTCGGAACGCCGTGTCGCGGCGACGCATCTCGTCGGCCAGGCGCTGGCGCTCCACAGACGAGAGATCCGTGACGCCGCGCGCCACGATGCCCTCCAGCGCACCGGCGGCCTGATAGAGCTCTACCACGTCCGCCGGTCCCACTGGTGCCGCGGCCATCCGCGGGCGAGCGCCGCCGCCGTCCGCGACGAGGAGCCCTTCAGCGAGCAACCGGCGCATGGCCTCGCGCACCGGCGTGCGACTCACGCGCAAGCGGGCCGACAGATCCGCCTCGGTCACTCGAGCCCCCGGCGGAATATCCCCGCCGACGAGCAGGCGCCGGACGTGGCTATAGGCGTCCGCCGGGCGGAGACGCGCGACGGGCTGGCTCGGAACGGCGGTCACGTATGAGAAGGGAGTAGCGAAAAGGTATACGAAAAACGTATACGTTATTGGTGTCGCGCGGCAACCGTTCGGGCGAACCGCGGTGTCGGACCTGATGTGTCAAGTCGCGCCCGTCCTCCATTACCCGTCTACTCTCATGCGTCGCCTCCCTTCGTACATGACGTGCATCTCACTGGCCGCTATCGCAGCGGCGGTCTTCCTCCGATACCCATCCGTGGTGCGTGCTCAGGCTCCCGCCTCGAACGCGGCAGGCACGACACAACGTCTGACTGACGTGACACGGCACGCGGTCGTCGACACACTCGCCGCGCGGCTGCGGCGTCACTACGTGGATGCCGATACCGGAGCCATGATCGCCGACCGGATGCGCGCGCGGCTCAGCGCCGGCGCCTACGACACGATCACGAGCCCGGCACGCTTCGCGGAAGCCCTCACCGTGGATCTTCGCAGCGTGAACGGCGATCGCCATCTGAACGTCTCGTACGCCCCAACAAGCCCAGGCGCGCGTCCGGGACCGGAGGGCCTTCAGATGGGGATCGGCGGGCCGCCGCCGACGGTGCCGACCGGACCGCCGCGCACTGGCCCGGGCGCCGACGCCGCCCGGCGCACCAACTACAGCCTCGGCCGTCTCGATATTCTCCCCGGCAACGTCGGCTACTTCGACATCCGTGGCTTCGCCGGAGCACCGGAAGTCGTTGGCGCGATCAAGTCAGCGCTCGAGTATCTGCAGGGCACGGACGCGATCATCTTCGACCTCCGCCGCAACGGTGGTGGCAGTCCGTTCTCGGTGAACCTGATCATCAGCAGCTTCACCACCGGCGACACCGTGCCGTCGCTCACGGTGAAGAATCGTTCAGGCAATCAAACGTTCACGCGGTACACGTACGCCACCGTACCAACCCCGCGTCGTCCAACCGTGCCGCTGTATGTCCTCACGAGCGGCGCGACGGCGTCAGCTGGAGAGGACTTCACGTTCGTGCTCAAGAACATGCATCGCGCGACCATCGTCGGCGGAACGACGGCGGGCGCAGGGCACAACAACGCGAATCTCGACATCGGCGAAGGATTCAACGCGTCGATCTCGTTCACGCGCGTGATGGACCCGAAGACGGGCGCCGAGTGGGAGCGCGTTGGCGTGACTCCCGACGTGCCGGTGGAGCCGGCGCGCGCACTCGACGTCGCACACGCACTCGCGCTGAAGACGATCGCCGCGAACACTCAGGATCCGCGGTTACGTCGTATACTGGACCTGACGCGCGAGACCGTCGAAGCGCAGGCGACGCCACGCGCGGTTCCGGCTGCGACGCTCGCGAAGTACGTCGGCGAGTACGAGGGCGGCCGCACGGCAACCGTCGAGAATGGCCGCCTGATGTTCAGCAATCGAGCTGGCTTTCTGCCGGACGCATTCGCCGCGCTGAACGACTCGACGTTCGCGTTTGGAGCGATCCGGATTGGATTCGAGCATGACGGTGCCAAGATCCGATTGCGGATCATACCGCCCGAGGGCGAGCCGCTGACCTACGCGCGCGTGAAGTAGAAGCGCACTGCGTCATTCCGAGCGGCTTGTCATTCCGAGCGAGCGGAGCGAGTCGAGGAATCGCGATTGTGTTTTATAGAGGGACCTCTATCCAGCAGAGTCTCGATTCCTCGACTGCGCGCCTTCGGCGCTCCGCTCGGAATGACAATCACCGATCCACCCGGATTGCAACCAGCGGCGACACCCGCGCCGCGCGGAGCGCCGGAACGAGCGTCGCCGCGACCGCCACCACCAACAGCAACAGCGCCACTGTGATGAACGAGAGCGGATCGGTGCTCGCCACCCCGAACAGCAGCGATGCCATGCCGCGTGCCGCGAGCAGCGCGCCGCCCATACCTAACGTGATACCCAGTATGGCGCGGGTCATCGCTCTACGCATGACCAGAGTGATGACGCCGCTCGTCGGTGCGCCGAGGGCGACGCGAATGCCGATCTCCTTTCGTCGCTGCGCCACGTCACCGGCAAATACGCCGTAGATTCCGACCCCCGCCAACAGCAGCGACACCACCGCGAACGTGCCTAACAACACGGCGGTGAACCGGTCGCGCGCGAGCGTTCCCGACACCAGGCTCTCGAGCGTGCTGACCCAGTACGTCGGCACGGCCGGGTCCAGCGCCGTCACGGCGTGGCGCAGCGATCGCGTCAGTGTCTCCGGATCGACGTTGCCCCGGACGACGACATCCCACGTGGTGCTCGGGAAGCGCGAGCCGGCGAGATACACCGTCGCCCGCGGTGGCGTGCGCGCGTCCATGAGATGAACGTCGCCGACGACGCCGATCACTTCGGCGGTGATGCCGCCGAACATCGGAATCCGCGCGCGTTTGCCTAACGCACTCCCGTTCGGCCACAGCGTGCGTGCCATCGTCTGATTGATGACGATGCGCGGCGGAGCGCCCGGCGCATCGCGCGTGTCGAACGTCGATCCGGCGAGCAACGGGATACGCAGTGTTCGGAACAACGTCGCGTCCGCGAACCGCATGTCGGCAACGAGCGAATCGCTGGCGACCGGCGCGCTCGCGTCACCGAGCGTGGTTGCCGGGCCCATGCCGCCGAACGGCCGCGTGCTCACGACACTCGCCGACTGCACGCCCGGCAATGCGCGAACGCGTGTCAGGAGCTGATCGAAGAACTGAATCTGAGACCCGGGCGTCCGATAGCGTGGCCCAGAGACCCCGACCCGCGTTATGACGACGCGGTCCGCATCGAACCCGAGCTCCACCGTGCGCAAGGCGGAGAACGTGCGCATCGTGAGCCCCGCGAGCACGGTCAGCACGAGACCCAGCGCGATCTCCACGGTGACGAGAGAGCCGCCACGCAATCGCGCCGCCGCTCGCCCGCCACTCTCACGCAGCGTCTGCGCGGCGACGCGACCTCCGCGCGCCGCCGCGATCGCCCCAACACTGAGCGAGGCGATCAACGAAACCACCGCGCTGAACACGAGCACCGTCCCATCCACCCGAATGGAGCTCGTGCGCGGCATTTCCGGCGGTAGCAAGGACATGAGTCCTCGCACGCCGGCGACCGCGGCGACCATGCCAATTGCGCATCCAATCAGGCCCACGACCGCACTCTGCGTGACCAGCTGACGCAGCAACCGCGTCGACGTGGCACCGATCGCTCGACGCACCGCGAGCTCGTGCTCGCGACGACGGACCAGTCCGAGCGTCAGGTTCGCGACGTTCGTGATCGCCATGAGCAGCAGAAGACCGACGGCGCCCAACAGCACGAGCAATGGCAACCGCACGTCGCCCGTGATCTGCTCGGTAAGGCCGATCAGCGACGAAGACCAGCCCTCGCTCTCTTTCACCTCGACCGCCCGTTGCGCGGCGATGCCCTCCAACTCGTGACGCGCCGCCTCGATCGAAACGGTGGGCTTCACGCGCGCGATGACGAGCAGGAACCGGCCCCACGATCGGTTGTTGTCGGTTCCGCCGAACGGTCTCCAGAACGCCTGCTCGCCGAGCCACGCGAACTGCGGGGGATCGAAACGCGCGGGCATGACGCCGACGATCGTGTGCGGACGCCCATCGATCGACAGCGTGCGACCGAGCACGGTGCGATCCGCGGCGAAGTGACTGCGCCAGAATCCGTCGCTGAGCACGAGCACATCCGCCCCGCCCGACCGTTCTTCTTCAGCCGAGAACTCGCGACCTAACGCGGGCGGTACGCCGAGCAGTCGGAAGTACCCCGGCGACACCTCGGCCCCCATCACGCGTTCGGGGGTCGGCGCTCCAGCGATCGTCGCGGGGAGCGGCACCAGCCCCGCCATGCCGTCGAACGATCGCGCGCGCTCACGCCACGCTTCGAACGTCGAGACCCCTACGACATTGTGGTCGCTCCCGCGCGCGACGTCGCGCTCCCACAGCACGACGAGGCGTCCCGGATCGGCATACGGCAGCGGACGGAGCAACACGCCGTGAACGACGCTGAACATCGCCGTCGACGCGCCGATCCCTAACGCGAACGTGAGCGCAGCCGCGATTGCGAATCCCGGGCTCCGCCGCATCACCCGGAGCGCGTACCGCACGTCCTGAACGAGCTCGTCGACGAGTTGGCTCCGATATTCGTCGCGCGCGTCATCTTTGAAGCGCTCAGCACCCCCGAAGGCGGCAAGCGCCAGACGGCGCGCTTCGTCTGCCTCGACGCCCGCCCGAATGTGCTTCTCGGTCAGCATGTCGAGGTGAAAGCGCATCTCGCTGTCGAGCCGATGCTCCATTCCACCACGCCGGAACAGCCCCGAAATTCTCAGCGCGAAATCGCGCACGCGACGACGCATGATCAACCCTCCCCCATCTGCAGCACGAGCTCGACGGCGCGAGAGAGCCGCACCCACGACGCGCGCTCCTCTGCGAGCCGCTTCCGTCCGGCAGTGGTGAGCTTGTAGAACCGCGCCTGACGATTGTTCTCGGTCGTGCCCCACTCGGATGCGATGAAGCCCTGACGCTCGAGCCGGTAGAGCGCGGGATAGAGCGACCCCTGCCCCACCTGGAGGACGCGCTCCGACCCGACGTCGAGTCGCTCGGTGATTCCCCATCCATGCATCGGTCCCAGCTGCAGGGATTTGAGCACCAGCATGTCGAGTGTGCCCTGAAGTACGTCGCCCCTGGCCTTATCGCCCACACGCTCTCCTTTCGACGTTCGAAAGGAACAATGAGACACGCGCGTGATATCGTCAAGAACGACTTTTGTCCGCAGATTGATCTGGCGCGACCGATGGGCTTCTGCCAATCCGTGGACTATGCCTGCAGCAACGATCAGTCACCGCTGTTTCCTTCTGGGTGCCCTCCTCGCGACGTCCTCGCTGGGAATGTCCTCGCTCGCGACACGCGCCGAGGCACAGACACCGCGACGTGGCGTGCCGGACCCCGGCACCATCGCGACCGACCAGCGGGTCACACCGGCCGGAGTGCAGAGCGTCTTCGATGGGCGCGTGACCGGCGTGCGGTTCTCCTCCCCGTCCACGCTGTGGGTCGTAGTTCCGGGATCCGCGTTCCACCTCGCGTGGTCAGACAACCGCGTGATCGCGCATGGCCGATTCAACGGACGATCGGGCGCGCAGGGACTGGCCATCGATCCCGCGAACGGCCGAGCGCTCGTGACGTCGGTCGGCCGGCTCGGCGCTGGCGCACCGCAGTCTCGACTTCCAGGTTCACGTCCGCCCGCCCGCGCGAACGAGGTGGCTCAACTGCAGTTCTTCGCGGGAGATGCGACGGGCGACAGCGTCAGGGCCACCAACTCGTCAGGCGCGCTGGGTGATTTCATAGCCGGTGCACCTGCGGTGTCCGCACGTGCCGGGAGCAACGGGCGACGCGTCGCCGTTGTACCGCTCGGCGCGAACGATGCGCTCGCGGTACTCGACGCCGAAACGGGCGCGCCGATCCGTCGCGTCCCCCTGGGTGTCGCACCATTTGCCGCCGTCCTCTCGAGCGACGGGAACATCGCGTACGTGTCGAATGTTGGCGGCTCGCAGCCCGCGCCGGGTGAGCGCGCCGCGAAACAGTGCTGTGATCCCAACGCGGAACGCGTGCGCACGGACGCGCGCGGAATTGCTGGCGCGGGAACGGTGTCGCGCGTCGATGTCGTCACCGGCCGCGTGACACATACCATCACGGTCGGACGCCACGCGACGGCACTCGCGTGGGACGAGACGCGCGCGCGCCTGTACGTCGCAGGCGGCAACGCCGACGCCGTGACTGTCATCGACACACGATCGAACACCGTCGTCGCGACGCTCGCGATCGCGCCATTCCGTGAGAGAAAGACCGGGCTCGCGCCCACTGCGCTCGCACTCGCGCCCGACGGTCGCACGCTCTACGTCGCACTCGGCGGCGCGAACGCGGTCGCCGTGTACGGCGTGACGACACCCGGCGCGACATCCGGCTGGCGCTTGTTAGGCATGATTCCCACGGCGTGGTACCCGTCGAGCCTCGACGTGTCCAGCGACGGCAAGGCGCTGGCGATCGGCGCGCTGCTCGGCGTCGGCTCCGGCGACGGTGAGTCCGATGGATCGCCCGGGCGTCGCGGGCGCTACGTGCACGCGGTGCGAGGATCCGTCAGCGTGGTTCCCGTGCCTACCGAACAGGCGCTCGCGGCCTACTCGACCGCGGTGGCCGAGAACAACCGCCTAACGCCCGTCGGCGCGTCGGGCGGGAACCAGGCATCACTCGCGCCTCGGCGCTCGGCCGTCGCGCAGCCGGTACCCGAGCGCCCGGGTGAGCCGACACCTATTCAGCACGTCGTCTTCATCATCCGTGAGAATCGCACGTATGACCAGATACTCGGCGACCTGGGTCGCGGGAACGGCGACTCGAGTCTCACGATCTACGGGCGCGACGTCACGCCGAACACGCATGCGCTCGCGGAGCGCTACGTCACACTCGACCATTTCTTCGCGTCAGGCGGCAATTCGGCGGACGGGCATCAATGGCTCACGCAGGCGAACGAGACCGAGTATCCGCTGTGGCCTCTGTATTACGGGCGCTCGTATCCATCGGAGGGCGTCGATCCACTCGCCTACTCATCAGGCGGATTTCTATGGGAGAGCGCGCAGGCGAAAGGAAAACGCGTCGCGGTATTCGGCGAGTATGCCCCGGCAGCGTCCGACTCACTTTCGGCCGTGCGCCGCGAGCTGCTCGCACAGTGGCGCGAGCCGCGCGCCGACCGGCCCACGTTCTTCCGCGCCGAGCTGCAGAAGCGGTATCAGACGCGCTCAGAAATTCCGTCGCTCGACAAGGCACTGATCCGTGAGTACCCCGGGTGGACGCAGGAAGTCCCCGATGTCGTGAAGGCCGAGGACATGCTCGCGCATCTGCGGGATTGGGACCGCGCCGGGGCGATGCCGGAGCTCGTGATGTCGATTCTCCCGAGCAATCACACCGTGGGGACGACCCCGGGGTGGTGTACGCCGCGGGCGTGCGTCGCCGACAACGACCTCGCGTTAGGTAAGATCGTCGAGGGCCTCACGCACTCGCGATTCTGGCCGACGATGGCCATCCTCGTGGTCGAGGACGACGCGCAGAACGGTGTCGATCACATCGACGGTCACCGGACAGTCGCGCTCGCGATCTCGCCTTACGCGCGGCGTGGCGTCGTGGACAGCACGTTCTACAGCCAGCCGAGCATCGTGAAAACGATTGAGCTCATGCTCGGGCTTCCGGCGATGAGCATGTTCGACCTCGTCGCGACCGACATGCGAGCGAGCTTCATCGCAGCAGGCGCGCGTCCCGATCTCACGCCGTATGCCGCCATGGAGCCCAAGGTCTCGCTCTACGAGACGAACCAGCGCGTCGGCGATATCCGTGGCGCGCACTCGACAGAACGTCGCCGTGCGGCGCTCGCGTCGTCGCGCATGCGTTTCGACGTTCCGGACGCTGCTCCGTCCGACGCGCTCAACCGCATCCTGTGGCACGAGGCGCGTGGGTGGGGCACGCCGTTTCCGGGCGTTAGGCAGTCCTTGTTCTTCCCGATGTCTCGCGACCTCGCGGACGATGAGCGCGAGGAGAAACAGGAGAAAGAGGACCGCGACCGCAAGCGCCCGAAGTAGAGGAGGTCGTCAGCTGACCTGCAAGCAGACCGCGTCGTTCCATGCCTGCACCGCGAGCGACTCGACGAGGTCGCACCGACCGGCGAGTAACGCGTTCGTGGGTGAGCATCCGTCGAGCTCATCGCGCGGAGTCTCGAGCCACTCACCAATATCGCCGTCATCGGCGAACGCGTCTCGCAGCACCGAGAGCACGAATCGCATCGACGACACGCGGGACGCGACGCGAACGAACGTCGTGTCCACGAGGAGAGCCGTCGGCAGCCCCAGCGTTCTCGCAACGGCCGCCGGCGATAGAGGCGGTACGTCCAGGCCGCACAGCCATTGTTGCAATTCGTGTCGTTCCATGACGCCTCCTGTTCCTGCGCGTTCCAATTCGTTCCTACCACTTCCGAGCGGCGAGCGACGCCCAGCCGCGATCGTAGACTTCGTGCGCGCTTGGCCCGGCCGCCGCAATCGCGACGGCATGGCGCGGGCATAACGTGTGGACACCGCGCTCCCACGTATCGCGGACCGCGGCCGGCGCACCGCACACCTCGCAGAGCGTCGCTGACAGCTCCTCGAGCGCCCAGAGCAACTCCACGAACGGGCGAGGTCCGCGGACGTCGTACCAGGACAGCCGCCCCCACTTCGCTCGGCAGAGAAATGAGCCTGGCGGCTCCGAAGCCGCGGCCGCCGCGGCCGCGACGCGCACGATTCCTACCCAGCCAGGTACCGGAGCCAGCTCAGTCGCTCTTCCTACTCCCTCGATTGCGGGCGACGGCCGGCCAATCTCGGAATCGCTGGAACCGGGCGAGCCCACACAGCCTCCTGCGGCGTTTTGTTCGGCACTTGTTCGGGGTGACAAGGATAAAAGGAACAAATGTCCCCGCAAGCGGCGAGAAGCTGGTAGCTGGCAGCTCGTGCTGGTCGCTGGTCGTAAAACGAAACCCCGGGACGCCACGAACTGGCATCCCGGGGTCTTCTGTTCTCGACCAGCGACCAGCACGAGCGACCAGCTACAAGCCTGCAGTTCTATTCCCTATTCCCGCCATTGGCCGAGGCCACTTCTTTTTTCCAGACGAACCGATGCAGGAAATCACCCATGTGATTGAACGTGCCCACCCAGTTGCGGTGCAGCATCGACTCGTGGAGGTCGTCCGGGATCACCTCGAGCTCGTAGTACACGCCGCGCGCGCGCAGCAGTTGCACGAGGCCCACCGTCTGCGCGAAGTCCACGTTCCGGTCGTCGTCGCCGTGCACCAGAAATACCGGGGACTTCCAGCCATCGATAGCCGAGATGGCGGACGACTTGTACGAGAGCGAGGCTGTGTCGAGCGAGCTGCCGTAGAGGTGAACGCCCGCGAGGTCCGCGCCGGCCACGAAGATGTCCGAGTTGCGCGCGAGTGCCTGCGACGTGAGCAGTCCGCCGTACGAGAGACCCCAGATGCCCACACGCGCCGGGTCTACGTCAGGGCGCGTCTGCAGGTATTTACCCGCCGCGAGCACGTCCTGATACTCGGAGTTGCCGCGCGCATTCGTGTTCGCCGCCTGCCGGAACGAGCGGCCGTAGCCGATGCCGCTGCGGTAGTTCACCGACAGCACGACATAGCCCTGATTCGCCAGCCACTGGTTCACCGCGTAGGCCCAGTGATAGAACTGCATGTAGTGGTAGCCGGGCATCATCTGCCGAGGCGGGCCGCCGTGCACGAAGATGAGCGCGGGCCGGCGCTCGCCCGCCTTGAGATCCTTCGGCAGGAAGAGCTGGTTGTGAATCTCCAGCCCATCCGGCGACTTCACCACCACGATCTCCGGCTTCACGTGCTCGGCCTTCGGAAAATCCTTCGCGAGCGTCGGGAAGATCACGCGCGCCTTGCCGCCGTCCACCGGGACGAGACCGATCGATGCCGGCGTACTGGCGTCGAAGTACAACACCGCGACCTGCTTGCCTGACGCGAGCGGCTGCGGGTACGTCTCGATCCCGTCGCCGGTAGAAATCCGTCGCGGCGGCGTTCCACCCGCGGTCGGGACAGCCCAGATATGGCGCCGCTCGATGTCTTCCGCGTTCGTGGTGTAGTACAGCGTCTTACCGTCCGCCGACACGGACGCGGATGTCGCATCCTCGATGAGCCCGTTCGTTGTGGTGAGCATCACCGGCTTCGCCGAGGTTGCGTTCACGTCGAGCGAGAAGTAGCGCTCGAACTCATCGTTGAGCGGTGAGACCGGCAGCAGGAGGTGGTCGCCGGCCCACAACATTCGCTGAATGAAGGCGAACGTCGAGTCGTTAGGTGCGTTGTGCCACAGCTCGCGCGCGTTACGTGTGCCGACGTCCGCCACCATCACGGAGATCGTGTGACCACCCGCGAACGTGGACCGACACAGGCCAGGGATGAGCGGGCGTGCTGGAGCGGAGTCGGGGCGTGCGCGGCCACCGCCGCCACCACCGCCCGGACCGAACGGGTTCCCGGTGCCTGCTGGACACACGCTTCGCTGCGCCGCGCCCGCTCCCGCGGGACCCGGTGGATTGCCAATACCACCCTCGCCCGCCTGGGCTTGTTGCCCGAATGGCAATCCTGGCCGCCGCGTGAACGCGATACGCTTTCCATCTGACGACCACACCGGCGCGCCGTCGAAGTCCACACCAGGCGCCAGATAGGTCATCGACCGCGTCTTCATGTCGTAGACGGCGATGAACGAGTGGTTCACGCGATCGCTCACGAACGCGATCTTCGACCCGTCCGGCGACCAGCGCGGATTGCTCTGCCGTCCCCACGCCGTGATGAACGCCTTCTGTCCGCGATCCATCGAGTCGGGGGCCGCACCTGGCGTCACGCGACCGCGGTAGATCTGATTGTCTTTCACGTACAGGACGAACCGCCCGTCGGGCGAGAGCTCCGGCGCCCCGCCCTCGGCCACGCGCCACGGCGCGCCGCCACTCGTCCGAACAGCCCAGATGGCGCGCTCGGCGCCAGACGGGTCATGCGACGGATTCGCGATCCAGCCCTGTCTGTTCGGGGCAGATCCGCGCACGAACACGGCGATGGATCCGTCGTCCGACAAGCTGACGTCGGTCAGGTCTCGGCCATCGTCATCGAGGAATTTCGTTAGGCGTACCGGGCGGAAGTCCGGCGCGGAGGCGGTGTACACGTTCCGCATCCCGCGGTCGTACGTCATCCATGCGACGCGATCCGCACGGCGCGCCGACGTCACCTCGAGCGGCGACGCGGGACTCAGGTACTGCTCGATGGTGGGCTTCGCCTGAGCAACCATGCTCTGCGCGGAGAGCGAGGGCGCGGCGACGACCAACGCCGGGACGGCGAGGCGCACGAACCGACGGGCAACTGACGGAAAGCAGCTCATTTGGGAGACTCCGACATGGGCGTTACGGCACCGGCGGCGACACGGCAGGCGGGAGAGCGTAACCTCCGCGCGTGCAACCGGCAATCGACAGACATTGGAGCGTTAACTGGACCGTGTTAACAGCGACACTTCCGATACGTCTCACCTCATGAGATCGATGGCCTTCTTTCCAAGCACCTTGAACATGGGTTCGCTCACGAGCCCGCTGTGGAGGTTCAGCAGTACAATGAAACGGCTCATCCTTTCGACGATGATGGTGTGCGCCACGGTGGCTGGCCTCGGAGCGCAACAGCCCGGCGGCCCCGAGCGCGGCCCCATGCCCGGACCAGGCACTATGGGTCGTGGCGGCGCGGGTCCGGTGGACGATCCGGCGCAGTTCCTTCTTGGACATACGGGCGAATTCCGGCTGACCGACGCGCAGGTTACTCGCCTCGCGGCCATCGCGCGCCGCTCGACCGAGCGCCGCCGATCCCTGCGAGCGCAGATGGACTCGATGCGACCCGCGCGAACCCCGGGCACCCGTCCCGATTCGGCGACGCGAGAGCGATCGCGGGAGCAGTCGCGACAGCGCTTCGAGCAAATGCGTCCCGCAATGGATCGGATGCGCCAGCAGGCACAGGCCGACCGGCGGGACGCCATCGCCGTCCTGACACCTGACCAGCAGGCGCAGGCGTGGGAGCGAATCGCGGCCGTGGGGCGCGGGCAACGTGACGGGATGCGTGGCTCTCGCGGCCCACGTAGTGGAAGAGGACGCGCGTTCAGAGGCGGTGGTGCTGGCAGCCCGGGACACGCCGGCTTCCGCGGTGGACCGACGCCAGGCGCAGATCGCCGGCGGCCGGCACCGGGACAAGGACAGGGACCGAGTCCCAATGACCAGCGGCAGAATGAGCCGTGGTCGCAGTAGCCATAAACGACGCGGGCGGCCCCTCGGGGCCGCCCGCATCTCGTGCTACCACACCTAACGAGTCAGACGATTTCCCGGCGACTACTTCGCCGACTTTGCCCAGTGCGGCGCGGTCGTCCATTTCGACACGTCGAACATCGCGGGATCGACCGGCACGTCCACCTTCCAGTCCGAGTACTCCTCGGCCTGCCGGAGCGTGCCTCCCTGGAACATCTCGATTTTCGTCGCGAGCCAGCCGCCACCTGCCTTGACGTACTTGCCGAGGCGCACGTCGTACGGCGGCCCGTCACCCGTGGCGAGCATCATCCGGACGAGCAGCTTGCGGTCGGTGCTGACCCAGAACTGCGGCGAGGTCGTGTCCGCCGCGGACGAGGCGCCGACGACCCAGACCGGCGTTCCCTCCCACGTCGCGGTCCGGACGCGGTTCATGTCGACGTTCATCTGCGACAGCTCCTTCACCGTCTTCGCCACCGGCTGGACGTAGACGCCCTCGATGAGCGGAAGGAACTCGTTGCCCTTCCCGCGCGGCGGCTGCGGCTGCCCGCCTCGGACCAGGAACACCGAGTCGGGCGTGTAGATCATGCCGTTGCCGGCGGAGAGGTCACCACGGTCGATGCGGAGCTTGGTGCCGGCCGCGGTGTGGCTCAGCGTCTCGTACCACGTTTCCTTGCGCTCGGTGCCGTCCGGTGCACGGAGGGTGGTCGTCTGTTTGAACGTGAGGGTGTGGTACCACTTGCCGGCGTATGCGGACCGCATGGCTTCCAGCACGTCGGCGCCGGTGCGCGGCGCGGCGGCTTGAGCCGTTAGGCGGTTGG
>Ga0207691_10003255_pt1 | contig 15817 bp, 13 predicted proteins | sample KBSM13metaG_FD_184327 | JGI IMG/M metagenome (GOLD analysis project Ga0207691, IMG submission 184327) | Miscanthus rhizosphere microbial communities from Kellogg Biological Station, Michigan, USA - KBS M1-3 metaG (SPAdes) (version 2) | ecosystem: Host-associated > Plants > Roots > Rhizosphere >... | reverse complement strand
GCAAAGAGCTTGTCGGAATCGATGAAGAGCGGTTGCAGGCCGAGGTCGATTCACAAACGACTGATCCCGGGTTGCGTCACGATCTCATGAACGCGCTGGCTACCTTACCGTTGCACGAGCGGACCGCCGTCACCCTCTGTTGCCAGAATGGGTTGTCTCACGACGAAGCCGCCCGCGTTCTCGATATTCCGCTGGGAACGGTGAAGACGAATGTCTTGCGCGGACGCGAGAAATTGAAGAAAATGCTAGCGGCCTGGGCGACCTGAAATGAACGATCCACTCGATAATTTACTCGATGCACGATTGCGTGACGAGACGCCCTATATCGACGACGCGGGCTTTACCGCCCGAGTGATGCAGCAGCTTCCGCGCCGGCGTTTCTCCTGGAGCACGCAGCGCGCTTTCATTATCTTTGTGGCAACGATTGTATCGGTCGTCATCGCCTATTTCGCATCGGGCGAGGGGATGTTCGTGCACGATGCGTTTGCGCGGATGTCAGGTCTAAAACCGGTGCAATTGCTTCTTCTGATTCTGGCCTGTGGAACTGGAATGACCATTGCCGGGCTTTGGGCTGCGCTTACGCGAACACGCGACACGACCGTTTAAGTCATCCCGAGCGAAGTCGAGGGACCTCGGCGAAGCATCTTTAAGCTTTCACATCGGGATTCCTCGACTGCGCTCCGAATGACGGTTATTACGCGGCGCAAAGCTCGCGCGCTTTCTTTACGTCAGCCGCAATTTGCTTTCCGAGCGCTTCGACGTTCTCGAATTTTTTCTCCGGCCGCAGGAACTGCACGAATTTTATTTCGATATCACCGCCATAAATGTCGCGATGAAAATCGAGAAGATGAACTTCGATCGTGCGCTCGGCCTTTTCGCCGGAAACAGTCGGTCGGAATCCCACATTGACGACACCGTGATGGAGTACGCCTTCGAACCAGGCCTCGACAAAGTAAACGCCGTTGGGCGGGAATTGTTCGCTGTGTGCACTCAAATTTGCCGTTGGAAAACCGATTTGTCGCCCCAGCTTTGAACCTTCTCTGACCGTGCCGAGAATGGTGTAGTCGCGGCCGAGCATTACGGCTGCGCCAGCAAAATCGCCGCGCTCAATCCGGGCGCGAATGGCGGTGCTGCTAACGACCGCCCCGTTCACTTTCACTGGCGGGATTCCTACAACGTTGAAGTGATGCCGAGTGCCAAGCTTGCGCAGGAGCGCGAGATTGCCGCCCCGATTTTTTCCGAATGACCATTCATGGCCGACACAAATTTCGCCCAGGCCCCTGGCGCTCTCCGTCAGTTGGGCAACGAAATCTTCCGCCTCGGTTTGGGCGAAATCTTTGTCGAAAGGAATTATCAGGAGATGGCCGACTCCAAGAGCGCGAATCAACGCGATCTTATGCGGCGTGGAAGTAATGAGATGAGGCGGATTCTCTGGCCGCAAAACTTTGGCAGGATGTGGATCGAACGTGACAACAACCGGCGTTCCATCTTCAGAATGGGCATGCCGCGCAGAAGTGGAGATCACGGCTTGGTGACCGAGGTGCACGCCGTCGAACGCGCCGATCGCGAGGAACAGCGGACCGTCTAACTGCGCGAGACCGGTCGTGGAACGGAGGATTTCCATCAGAAAAATGACGAATGACGAAACATTCGTGCTTCGAGTTTCGTCATTTTCCCTGTTCTTGTTGTTTTCCGCTCCGCCAGATTTTCGCAAAGATGAGGTGCAACTCCCTTGCTTCCATCCAGAGTTTTCGCGCTTCAAGCTTTAGTTTTGGAACCGCGCGGACGGCCATACGCAGAAAATACTTCGTTTCACGCGCCTCTTTCTTGCAGGTACCAATACACTTGAGAAATTCTCTTTTGGAAACGGAGTCATCGGCTCCGACATAGTGCGCGCCGACACTTGTTGTCGCACCGATCGATTGGCTAATGATGCGGTCCGTTGTTGGGGCCTGTGGAATCGTCTTTGCGAAATTAATGACATCTTCCCCGAAACGCGCTGTTCGCTCTCCCAAATCGTAGATGGGCTTGGTGTCTGATTCTTCACGAACGAGCAACGTTTCACCATGCAACCAAAGCGAATCTTCATGCGCTTCTTCGGATTTCGTCCTTCGTCCTTCGTGCTTCGTCATTCTTGTTACGCTCCCCGCATCCGGGAAACCTGCGGCAACGAAAGCACACGTGCGGCAATTTCGGACGGGTCGCCATTTTTGATCTGATCGACCGAGACCGCGTTCGCGACATCGAATCGCCCCGATTTCACTCGTCGGAGCGAATAGAGATGGGCGCCGCAACCGAGTTCCGCGCCGATGTCGTGTGCGTAGGTTCGAACGTAAAAACCTTTGCTGCAGACAACGGTGAAATCCACTTTGGGTAGCGCGATCCGATCGATGGAGTAGCGGTAAACGTGCACTAACCGCGGCTCGCGCTCGACTGTTTTTCCCTGGCGCGCGAGTTTGTAAAGTGGAACACCGGCGTGTTTGATGGCGGAGACCATTGGCGGGGTTTGATAAAAATCGCCACGAAATTTCTCAAAGGCGGGCCGAATTTTTTTTTCATCGAAGGCCGGTACCTCGCGCTGCTCAATGATTTCGCCCTCCTTGTCCTGTGTGCTCGTCGTTGCTCCAAACATCATCGTCCCCGAATATTCCTTGTCCTCAGCCATAAGGAGATCCTGAATTTTTGTGCCGCGTCCGAGGGTGAGGAGGAGGAGGCCGGTTGCGATCGGATCGAGCGTGCCGCAGTGACCGACTTTCCGGATTTGCAAACGCCGCCGCACCAGCGCGACGACATCGTGCGATGTCATCCCTGCGGCCTTGTCCACGAGCAGAACGCCGTCAGGTGTTGCGCTCGATTGCTGCACAAGCTTGTTCCACGATTTTTTTCTCTACTTCCGGCAACGTCCCGCGAACGCGTGTTCCGGCGGCGAGGACGTGGCCGCCACCACCAAACTGGGTACAAATCGCGCAAACATCGACCGCTTCGTTTTTCGAGCGCATGCTGACGCGGACTTTTCCATCGGGCAGTTCTTCGAAGAAAATTGCCGCGATCACGCCACGAGTAGCCCGCAAATGATCGATCAACCCTTCGTTGTCTTCCGGAATCACGCCGAGGGCGAGGGCAGCGGCCTGGCTCAAACTGAACCACGCCAGTTTTCCGTCGCAGCCGAATTGCATCGTGCCCAATAGTTCGCGCAGTAATTCGATGCGCCGGCGCGGAAAATTTTCGTAAAGTAACTGGCTGATTCGCCCGACCTCGACTCCGCAACGAACCAGCTCCGCCGCGATCTCGAACGTGCGCACGGTTGTATTCGGGTACTGAAACGAACCGGTGTCGGTCGAGATTGCCGCGTAAAGGTTTTCCGCGATTTCCGGCGTGATCGGGAAATTTTGGTTCGTTAGGAATTCAAAAAGAATTTGGCCGGTCGCAGGTGCAGTCGGATCGATGTAAACAAGATCACCGTAACGCGGATTACTCGGGTGATGATCGATATTGATCCAAAGTTTGGCATGACGCACCGCGGAGGTAGTGGTGCCGAGACGATTCTGCACTGCGGTATCGAGCGCGACTACGACATCAAAATCTTCCGGCTCGCTTGGTGGTTGGGTTAACAGCTCGGCCTGCGCCAGAAAATTATATTTCTCCAGCATTCCCTCTTCATTCCAGGCCCGGACTTCCTTGCCGAGTCCTTTCAGCGACAATGCGAGAGCCAGCGTGCTCCCGAGAGCGTCTCCATCCGGGCGGACATGACTCAGCACCGCGAATTTATTATGCTCGCGCAAGACGCGACCAATTTCAGCAAATTTGGTGTCCCGCTCGTTCACGCCTTGTTTTCGCGGGCCGAATCGATCGCCTGCATGATTTCGATGACACGGGTGCCGCGTTCGATGGAATCATCGAGATGGAAAACAAGGTGGGGGGTGTATTTCAAGACCACATGTTTTGCCAAGGCGGATTGCAAGGCGGCGCGATGCGCCTCGAGTTGAGTGATCACGTCCGCGCCCGCCGTGCCGAGGACGCTGACAAAAACGTGCGCGCTTTTCAGATCGGCGGTCACGTTCACCTGATTGATGGTCACGAGGCCCTTCTCAAATTTCATTTCGCGCGTGATAATTCCACTGAGCTCGCGTTTCAGCACTTCATTTACGCGCAATAATCGATGTTTCATTTGTAGCGCTCCGCTCTGTCAGGGCGTTTTTCTTAATCGCCACGGCGACAGAGCGCCGTGACTACAGTTCACAATTTCTGCGCGATCTGCTCGAGCACGTAACACTCGATGATGTCGCCCACCTGGTATTCGCTAAAATCTCCCAGCTTGATTCCGCATTCGAGTCCCGAGCGCACTTCTTTTACGTCGTCCTGGAACCGGCGGAGGGTAGCAAGCCCGCCATCATAGACAGGTTGACGACGTCGCAGGACCCGTGCTCGTGCTGTTCGCGCGATGCGACCGTCGGTGACAAGACATCCGGCCACGATCCCTCTGCTCAACTGGAATATCTGTTTCACTTCGGCATGGCCAATGACCGATTCGCGATGTTCCGGGTCGAGCAAGCCCGCCATCGCTTCTTTGATCTGATCGAGTAGCTCGTAAATGATCGAGTAAAGTTTGACCTGCACGCCTTCGTGTTTGGCCGCGGTTACCGCCATGTTTTCCACTTTGACGTTGAAGCCGACGACGACGGCGTTGGACGCGCTCGCCAGGAGAATGTCGTTTTCCGAAATTGGCCCGACTCCAGCGTGGATTATTTCGAGGTCGACTTTCTTGCTCTCGATTTGATTGAGGGCACCGGTCAGTGCCTCAAGTGAACCTTGCACGTCCGTTTTCAGGACGATGCGCAACCCCTTTTTGCCATCGGCCGCTTCCAGCAATGTTTCGAGAGTGGCGCGCTGCGGAGTCGCCAATTTGCCGGCGCGCTTTGATTCCAGCCGTTCTTCACTCAACTGTTTGGCTTCGCGCTCGGAATCCATCACCAGCAGTTCGTCGCCAGCGTTGGGCAATCCGGTGAACCCAAGAACCTTCACCGGCATCGATGGCCCGGCAGCCTTCACTGGTTGGCCGCGATCATCGATCAACGATTTCACTTTGCCACTGTAATCGCCGCAAATGAAGGCGTCGCCCACTCGTAAGGTACCGGTCTGGACAATGACGGTTGCGGTCGGCCCGCGCCCCGCTTCCACCTGCGCTTCAATAACAGTGCCGCGCGGCTTCGCGGTTGGCGATGCCTTCAGCTCCATTACTTCGGCCTGCAACGTCATCATCTCGAGAAGTTGATCGATGTTAGTCCCGCGTGTCGCTGAAACTGGAACCGTGATGGTTTCGCCACCCCAATCTTCCGGTGTCAGCTCACGCTCCTGAAGTTGCTTCTTCACTCGATCGATGTTGGCCGAAGCCAGGTCGATCTTGTTTATCGCGACCATGATTTTGACGTGCGGAGCCGCTTTGGCGTGATTGATTGCTTCAATCGTCTGCGGCATCAGCCCGTCATCAGCTGCAACCACCAGCACCACAACGTCGGTGACCGATGCACCTCGCGCGCGCATCGCAGTGAATGCGGCGTGACCCGGAGTATCGAGAAAAGTAATCGGCTGGCCCTTATACTCCACGCGGTAGGCGCCGATGTGCTGTGTAATCCCGCCCGCTTCGCCGGCAGCTACCCGCGTTTTCCGAATCGCATCCATTAGGGACGTTTTGCCGTGATCGACATGACCCATGAACGTGATGATGGGCGCGCGGGGCTTGAGTTCCTCCTCTTTCGCCGGCTCCGGAGGTGGCGGAGCAACGATAACCTTTTCTTCCTTATGAACACCGCCGCCTTTTTCCCGGCGCTCTTTTTCCAAAACAAATCCGTGCTTCTCCGCAATCTTCGTCGCCACATCGGGCTCGATCGTCTGGTTGGCGTTTACAAAAATGTTGAAATCGACCATCAGCTCCTTGATCAGCTGGAAATTTTTTACCCCGAGCTGCGTCGCCAACTCTTTCACAATGATCGGCGGCTTGATTGTGATGACGTTCTTCGGTTCTTCCTCGACTGGAGGAGCAGTTTCCGCGGCCGGTCCATCAGTTGATGGAACAGCGGCAACTTCGGCAACCGGAACGGGAGGGGCTGGTGGTGGTTCGATCGGCGCTGTCGGCGCGACTGGCCCCGGTTTCGCCATCAGTTTCGAAATCGGCGGCAAAATTGTTGTCCTGACCTTGGGAACGCCGTCTGCGGATTTCGCTTTCGGTTTATCGATCAGGGAAACCGATTCCATCTTGCTCGCTGACTTACGCTTTTCGTCAGTTTTCTCCGGCCCCGCGGCAGTGATCCGAGTGGGCTCACCTTCCTCTTTTGCCGGAGTTGTAGGACGCGCCGGTTTTTCCGCGGCCTTTGCTTTCGATTCTTTAGCTTTGGGCAGCGCTTCTTTCTGAGGAACAGTCTTCGCCGGTCTGCGCGCAGTCGTTGTCGCTTTGCGCGCCGGCGATTTCGTCGTGCTTTTCGTTGCCATCTTGTTCCTCAAAATTTTTGCTCATGGCTCTGAGCTCCTCAGCGGAGAGCCATAACTACTGAGCGGGTTCGGGTTCCTTCACCGCTTCGTGGATTTCGCGAGCTTTCGCTTCGTCGATCCCCAAAATATCTACCAAATCCTGCACGTCGGCGTCACGCAATCCCTCGAGATTGGTAAATCCCGACTTCACCAACGTCGTCGCCTGTTCCCCGCTAATCGGTAATGCGGCCGACAAAGCCTGGGCCGCTTGCGCCACCTTTTGTTCGACCGCCGTGGTAGCTGAAGTGTCCTTTTGAATGTTGATTTCCCAGCCGGTCAGTCGCGAAGTCAAGCGCGCATTCTGTCCCTTTTTCCCAATCGCGAGAGAAAGCTGATCTTCATCGACCGCAATCGTCACACTCTTTTTCTCCGTATCGAAGGTCAGATTTTTCACCTTCGCCGGCTTCAAGGCCTCGAGCACAAATTCCTTCGGGTCCGAGCTCCAGCGAATGATGTCCACCTTCTCGTTATTGAGCTCGCGCACGATGTTTTTCACGCGCGATCCACGCATCCCCACGCACGCTCCCACCGGATCAACTTTTTCGTTGGCGCTCCAGACCGCGATCTTTGTTCGATAACCCGCTTCCCGCGCAATCCCACGAATCTCGACTGTGCCATCGGCAATTTCGCTCACCTCGAGTTCGAACAGACGCCGCACAAAATTCGGATGACTGCGAGACACGATAATTTCCGGCCCGCGAATTCCATTGTCTACCGCCACGACGTAAGCGCGCAATCTGTCTCCAACATTGTAGTCTTCCACCACCACGCGTTCCCGTTGCGGCATAATCGCTTCGAATTTTCCCAGATCGAGAATCACATCCGAGCGATCGAAACGGCGCACCGTTCCGCTCACGATTTCGCCGGCGCGGTCCTTGAACTCCTCGTAAATCATCTCCTTTTCGACCTGGCGAATGCGCTGCATCATCGCCTGCTTGGCCGTCTGTGCGGCGATGCGTCCGAAATTTTTGGGTGTCACTTCCACTTCCACGACGTCGCCCACTTTTACCTCTGGCTTGATTCGACGGGCTGCTGTTTCCGAGATTTCGTCCTGCGGATTCGTTACCTTGTCCGCCACGATCAAATTAGCGAGGGCGCGAATCTCACCGGTTTTCGGGTTAATATCGATGCGGAGTTCCCGCGAAGCGCTCACGCTTTTCTTGGAAGCGGACAGCAATGCATTCGAGACCGCTTCGAGCAAAATCTCGCGCTTAATTCCGCGCTCTCGCTCGAGATAATCCAGCATCGCAATAAATTCCGCGTTCATAAAAACAGCTCGAGACCGCCAGACAAAAAAGAGTGGGACACCAGCTCCCACTCCAACGTCGCGCGGTCTAGAGTCAGCTAATTTAATTTACTCTGGCTTTTCGTCAAGGTGATGGGGTCGGCGCGGAGTCCGTCCACGAAGCCCGTCATCCCGAGCGTAAGTCGAGGGATCCCGTAAAGTTACCTTAAAGCTTACACGGCGGGATCCCTCGACTTACGCTCGGGATGACGAGGTGATTGTCAAAATCCGTTGGCAACCGCCCCTCCCGCCGTGAAAATCGCAGCTATGCATCAACCCAGACCCGGACGCCGGACCTGGCGAAAGATTTTTCTCGCCAAATGGTGGCAACGCCGCCGGACCCATCTCGTACTTTTGGTTTGGGCGGCCATTTATCTGCCCGGTCTTGGGTCGCTCGAAATTCGCGGGGAAGAAGGCCGGCGAATTTTGCCCGCTGTTACCATGTTGCAAACCGGCAATTACCTTGTGCCGCGTGTTGGAAGCGAGCCCTACTTTCGCAAACCGCCGTTGGTCAACTGGATCGTGGCCGCTTCCTTCAAGCTGACCGGAGTTCGCAGCGAATGGACGGCGCGTCTTCCCTCCGCCCTGGCGATTTTAGCGGTCGCGCTCACTTTCGTCACGCGCGGGCGGCGCGCGCTGGGAACGACGGGATCTTTGCTGGCGGCGATGGTCTGGTTGGTTAACGCCGGGAATATTGAAAAAGGTCGTTTGATCGAAATCGAAGCCATCTACGTCTCGTTAACTGCGCTTGCCTTTATTTTCTGGATCGCGGCTTATCGCGCGGAAGAAACAGGAAAAAAACTGTGGTTGCTGCCCGCAATTTTCCTCGGACTGGCCATGCTGGCGAAGGGTCCGCTTCCACATCTACTCTTCTTTTACGGGCCGGTGGTCGCGTTGCTCTGGAATGATCGGAAGCTGGCGCTGCTCGCAACCCGCGACCATTTCATCGCCCTCGTCGTCATGTTCGGAATGTTTGCCGCCTGGGCGCTACCTGCCTTTCTGCTGTCGGATTCAGCGCGCGTGGCGTCCATCTGGTCGCGGCAATATACCGGCCGCGTTTCCGGCAGCGGATTCCAATTTTCTTCCTGGATCATGAACATTCCACGCGGTGTCGTTTATTTCCTGCCGTGGTTGCCGCTCGCATTTCTTCAATTCGATGGGCCAGCGGAATTACGGCGCCGCCATTTTGCCCTTTTGCTCGGCGTCGTTGTCCCATTCGTGCTGGTCAACGTAATCCCCGGTGCCTTGCCCCGTTATGCCATGCCTGCGCTCGGTCCAGCGGCATGGTGGTTCGGCGAATTATTGACGCAGGAGAACCTGCATTGGCCGCCTTGGCTCTCCGGCAAAACGTTTCCTCCACGCTTGCGTAACAAGATTGTCGCCATCGTCGTCGGAATCGCCTGCATTGCGCTGTTGGTTTATGGCCTGATTGCAGTCCCGTTTTTGCGCAAACACGAAAAGGTTCGCCAACACGCGCGGCAAATCGATGCCATCATTCCCCAGAGCGTTCCGCTCTACGCTGTCAATCCCAAGTACCAGCCGTATTTGTTCTATGTCCACGCGCCCATTCGCTATGTCAGCAAAATTGAGCAACTACCGGCCGATACAAAATTTTTCCTGGTGCAGGGCGAGAATGAAACAGAAGCAGAGACGACAAAGCATTGGTCGCCCGGCCGGCCCCAGCTGGTCTTACGCATCATTGATTATCGCGAGTACGAGGCGATTATTTTTTCTGTTCCATCCTCGCGCTGATCCTGGTTGACAATGGCTGGCAAAGGTCTTGCTTAAAAGGTTAAATCGTTAGCCTGCTAACGATCTTCCGCATCTCATGAAGAAATTTGATCCCGAGACCTTTGGGCCCCTTCTCGGCGGCACGGCCAGAGCCTGGCGAATGAAACTCGATCAGCGGCTCAAGCCGATGGGCCTGAGCCAGGCAAAGTGGCGCACGTTAATTCATCTTTCCCGGGCGCCCGAACCGCTAACCCAATCACAGATCGCGGAACGCACCGGCATCGAAGAGCCAACCCTGGTGAGTTTGCTTCACCGCCTGGAAAAAGAAGGGTGGGTCGTGCGCAAGAATTCAGCAAGCGATCGGCGTTGTAAAACCGTGCATCTGCAACCTCGGACCGAGCGCGTGATCAATCGGATTAATGCGACCGCGCTCAGGCTGCGTCACGAGTTGATTAACGACATTCCAACACGCGACATGGAAGTATGCATGCGTGTACTGAATCATGTGCGCGAACGGATTGATCGCGCGCCCGGCACGAATGGAGACAGAGGGAGATACAAATGAGCTCGGTGGCTGACGTAAATACCGCGATGCGCGAGCGTGTCACACACCTTGAACGACGTTATGGCCGTAAACGCGTTTATCTCGTAAGTGGTATTGTCGTGATCCTGGTTGTTCTTTCGGCCATTCGCGTCATTACAAGTCGGCAGAAAGCAGCGCCGCCACCAGCTCCGCGGTCTGTGACAGTGTCAAAAGTTATCACCAAAGATGTTCCGTTGTACCTGGATGAAATCGGCACGTGCACCGCGGCAGAAACGGTACAAGTGCAGGCACAGATAAGCGGACAAATTCTCTCACGCGATTTCGAGGACGGCGCCGATGTCAAGAAGGGCGATGTGTTGTTCCGAATCGATCCCCGTCCATTCGACGCGGCGCTCGCCTCCGCGCAAGCTGATGCGGTGCTTGCGCATGCTACCTTTGAGCGACAAAAGGAGTTGCGCACAAAGGCGGTGGTCGCCGGTCAGGACTACGACGTGGCGATGGCAAGCGCGATGAAAGCTGATGCCGCCGTCAAATCGGCCCAGGTAAATCTCGATTATTGCACGATCCGATCTCCGATCGATGGCCGCACAAGCATTCGGAATGTGGATGTCGGAAATCTCGTTGGGCCGAGTAGCCCTCCGCTCGTCATGGTGCAGCGACTCGATCCAATTTATACCGATTTCACTGTTGCCGAGCCTGACATCCCGCTCGTGCGCCAGCACCTGAACGGAGCGCCATTGCAAGTTTTAACCGAAGCCGAGAACGACAACCACCCTCCGCGCGTTGGCGAGCTTACGTTCATCGACAACGCGGTGCAGCCTGGCGCAGGCACGGTGAGAGCGCGCGCTACCACTGAGAATCACGACCGCGCGTTGTGGGCGGCGCAGTTTGTGCACGTGCGACTGATCCTGGAGACGCTGAAGAATGCGATGTTGGTGCCGAGCAGTGCCGTTCAGATCGGCCAAAACGGACCCTATGTCTTTGTAGTGAAGTCCGATTCCACGCTCGATCTTCGTCAGGTAAAGCCAGGGCAAAGGCAGGAGGGCGAAATGACTGTTATCACGCAGGGAGTAACGCCTGGTGAAAGTGTCGTTACACGCGGTCAACTTCAACTTGCCCCTGGAATGAAAGTCGCCGCCCAGGAAGACAAGATATCGCCCGCGGGCGGTGCTCGCGAAGCCGCCACAGCTCAATAATGAAAACCGACGGGCGAGACGGCGGCGAAGTTCAGTTACCACGTCAAAGAGTTAGCGGTGCGGCGCAAAAGCTGACTCAATTCTCCTCCGGTCTCTCCCGGCCGTTTATCCAGCGGCCTGTAATGACGATGCTACTGACGGTATCAGTGCTCGTCTTCGGCATCCTCAGTTACAATCAGCTCGCGGTGAATGACCTGCCCGCAGTCGATTACCCGGTCATTTCCGTGACCGCATCGTATCCTGGCGCTGATCCGGTGACAATGGCGAACACGATCGCGACGCCGCTTGAGAAACAGTTCACGCAGATTCCTGGGATCAGTTTGATCACAAGCGCAAGTTCGCAGGGCAACACCAGCATAACCATCCAGTTTGATCTCAGCAAAAGCATCGATGGGGCGGCGGGCGACGTGCAATCCGCAATCCAGCGCGCCAGCGGGCAACTACCGGCTGATTTGCCCAGCCCTCCGACATTTACCAAGGCAAATCCCAATGATCAGCCGGTGATGTACGTCGCGCTCACCAGCGACACTCTCACCGATGGCGAACTATATCGGTACGGCACGACCGAAGTCGCGCAACGCGTCAACATCCTGCCGGGCGTTTCCCAGGTGAACATCTACGGCGTGAAAGGCGCGATCCGCATCAAAGTGGATCCAGGCAAGCTTGCCACGCGTAACATGACATTCGACGAACTCGCCGCTGCGGTTACGGCGGGGACTGCCTACTCCGGCGCGGGCCAGTTCGATGGCAAAAACAAATCCTTTACGCTGCAGCCGCAGGGGCAGCTCGAGACGGCGGAAGGCTATCGCGATCTGATCGTAAAACGGGGGCCAAACGGCACGCCCGTCTATTTGCGCGATGTCGCCCGTGTCGTTGATGGCGTTGAGAACGAACGCCTGTCGCGCCACTTTTTCGTTCGCAATTTTCAACCGCCGGCATCGGTCATCGTTTTCGCCGTTTCCCGTCAGGCTGGCGCGAACGCAGTTCAGGTGGCGAAATCAGTGCGCGCTCTTTTGCCGGGACTCCAGCGCGAATTGCCGGGCTCGATTCGGCTCATTCCGGTATTCGACCGGTCGCAGTCGATCGTCAATTCATTGCACGATGTGCAATTCACGCTCGTACTTGCATTCGCCCTCGTCATTTTCGTGATCTTCGTTTTCCTCGGCCGCGCCAGCGACACTCTTATCCCCATGGTCGCGCTGCCGATGTCATTTTTGATCACTTTCGTGGCAATGTTGGTGCTCGGTTATTCCATCAATAACCTCACGCTCATGGCGCTCACGCTCGCCATCGGCTTTCTCGTCGATGACGCGATTGTCTTTTTGGAAAACGTCGTCCGCCGCGCCGAAGCCGGTGAATCCATTTATCGCGCCACCATGAACAGTGCCGGCGAAATCTCCTTCACCATTTTGTCGATGACGCTCTCGCTGGCGGCGGTGTTTATTCCGCTCGCCTTTATGCCGGGATTGCTTGGGCGTATTTTCCGCGAATTCGCCATCACCATTATCGTGGCCATTCTCGCCTCAGGTTTGGTGTCACTCACGCTCACGCCGCTCATGTGCTCCCGCATTCTCAAAGAGCGCGGTGCCGGTCATCGCAAGACGTGGACGGAGCGTTTCGTCGAGCGCTTCTTCAACCCGATTCGCGATGCCTATGGTCGCACCCTCCATTGGTTTCTCGATCGCGGTTGGATCGCCGCGCCGGTCCTGATTGCGTGCGTGATCGGTGTCTGGTTCTTCTTTAAGCAACTGCCGTTTACTTTGCTGCCGACCGGTGACAGCGGGACCATTCGAGGTTTCTTCATCGTCCAGGAAGGGGCGTCACCCGAGCAGCAGCGGCAACTCCAAACCCAGCTCGATCCTATTCTCCAGGCAAATCCCGCTGTGGATAAATACTTCACTGTCGCCGGTCGCTCCGGGTTAGGCGCCGGTGTTTTCACCGCGTTGTTTTTGAAGGATAAAAAAGAACGCGCCGACATCGAAACCGTAGCGGCTCAACTACGGAAGGCGTGCAGCACCATTCCCGGCGTTCTGCCGACCCTGAATCCGCAGCCGGTGTTGCAGATCAATATCGGTGCCGCCGGCAGTCAGTTCGGTCGCTATTCTTATGTCATCAGTGGCATTGATCCTAAGGAGGTTTACGACGCAGCCGACAAACTTGGAGCAAAATTGCGTGATTACCCGGGCTTTGCCAATTCCCCGCGCTCTGATCTCTTTCGCGCCACCCCCAATCTCGAAATCCAGATCGATCGCGGTCGCACCGGCACCTACGGGGTCTCGACCACCAAGCTCGAGAGCCTGCTGCGCGCCGCCTACTCGCAAAACTACGTCTATCTTATTAAAACGCCCGACGACCAATATCAGGTCATCGTCGAGGCCGACGATAAGGCGCGGACCAGCCCGCAAAATCTTAGCGAAGTTTACGTGAAACCGGACAACGGCAGCACGATGATCCCGATTCGCGCTGTCACGAAAGCGCAGGAGAACCTCGGATTGCAGTCGGTCAATCACCTCAATCAATTCACGAGCGTGACCTTCGGCTTCGATACTAAACCCGATGTGGCGCTGGGCGATGTGATTAACTACATCCAGAAATCTGCCGCCGAGGTATTGCCGCCGACGGTCACAGGCGAGCTACAAGGTGAAGGTTTGGTTCTCCAGCAACTCTTTCGGGCGCTGCCGTTTCTGGTCATTGCAGCAGTATTCGTGATGTATGTGATCCTCGGTATTCTCTACGAGAGCTATGTGCATCCCGTTACTGTGCTTTCGACTCTATTTCCCGCTGTCGTGGGTGGCCTCATGACACTCTGGCTGTTCAACAGCACATTGTCGCTCTACTCAGTCATCGGATTGTTCCTGTTGATGGGTATCGTGAAGAAGAACGGGATCATGATCGTGGACTTTGCGCTGCATCGTCTCGATGAAGGTTACGAATTGCGCGAAGCTATTCACGAAGCGAGCATTGAACGTTTCCGTCCGATCATTATGACGACGCTTGCTGCGCTCATGGGCGCATTGCCCATCGCATTTGGCGTGGGCGCGGACGGATCATCACGGCGCCCACTTGGTCTCGTTATCGTCGGCGGCCTCATCGTTTCGCAACTGCTTACGCTCTACATCACGCCGGTAATCTATCTCTGGTTAGAATGGTTCCAGGAACACGTCCTCGATCGCGTGCCCTTCCTGCGTAGCGCCCACTTTCACGAGCACGAGTTTGGCGGCAAACCAACTCATCCCACGCCTGCGGCGGCAAGCTGATCGGGTCACCTCGACAAAAAAATCTTAAAAGACTTAGCTATTGCCCAGTCGTGGGGCGCCGCTCCCCTCAAAAGTTAGCTCGTTTGGATCCGCCTTTGAAATTCCGAGGATGTGATCGATCAGCGTCAAGAGCCTCCGGCCACTTTCTAAAATTTGTCGGACACTGGCTTCTTGTTTCTCGGTTAGCCCCTTCTTTAACGAGAGAAGCTGAGCAAACCCCAGGATGTGATTCATTGGGGTAAGTAGCTCGTGACTGGCGCGGGAAAGAAATTCACGTTTCACCTGAAGCGCCTTTTCCAGTTCAGCAGTACGCTCTTCAACCCGACGCTCCAAATCGGTATTGGCGAGGCGCAAGCGTTGATGCAGATCAAGGATGCGCATTGCCACGCGGACGCGCGCGAGGAGCCGGTCTCGTTCGAATGGTTTGCCCAGGAAATCGTCAACGCCTGAATCCATCGCGTCCAGATAATTGGCCTTTCCCGCGCGCGCCGTAATCAGGATGATATAGGCGAAGCCCGGTTCTTCTTCTGCGCGAATTCTTCGGCAAAGCTCCAACCCATCGACACCCGGCATCATCCAATCGGAGATAACGAGCTGGTGGTGCTCGCGTTTCCAAGCCTCCCACGCTTCACACCCATTTGTGGCTTCAGTGACGCGGTGTCCCAATTCGATCAGGGTAGATCTGAGCAAAAATCTGGCAGTACGGTCGTCATCTGCGACGAGGATATCCATTTCGAGCCTTTGGAAGCCGACTCACAATGCAGAAAGTGTACCGTTGTGGTGAACCGCCTCTTGTCCACTATTGTCGGGAAACCGACGTAGGGTGAAAAGAGACTGTCTTCTGCGTAACTGAATGCGCCCGAGAGAAATATTCGGTGCGGCTTTTGGCGAAGACTGTCCTCTCGGTGGGGCGGCAGGTCGATGCCGCAGTCGCTCGCGCTGTCCCTCCGTGATCGCGAGACCATCAACCGGGAATAGGGAAGGAGATGGCAGGCGCCTGTCTGAGCGCCGTCAGGCCTCTGGCCTATCACCCGGGTCGTCGTCCGATCCCCAACAGCGACAGTGCTCCATGACCAAAAACAAACGTCTCACTGCCTCAGTCTTTTCTTTCCTGTCCTGCCTCTCCGTTGCCGCTTGCTCTGACACGCAGGGCAATCACGACGGAGCGGGCGGAACAACCGGCGGAGGGCTTGGTGGATCAACGGGTGCCGCTGGATCGCCGGGTGCCGCGGGATCGCCGGGGGCCGCGGGATCGCCGGGTGCCGCTGGATCGCCGGGC
>Ga0207691_10003254_pt1 | contig 15819 bp, 12 predicted proteins | sample KBSM13metaG_FD_184327 | JGI IMG/M metagenome (GOLD analysis project Ga0207691, IMG submission 184327) | Miscanthus rhizosphere microbial communities from Kellogg Biological Station, Michigan, USA - KBS M1-3 metaG (SPAdes) (version 2) | ecosystem: Host-associated > Plants > Roots > Rhizosphere >... | reverse complement strand
CAGATCGCGCTGCTGAAGCCGAAGATCATCCTTGCGGTGGGGCGCATTGCCGCGCAGAACCTGCTGGCCACCGACGCGCCGCTGGCGCGGCTGCGCGGCAAGCTGCATCACTTCGGCGAGGCGAACACGCCGCTGGTCATCACGTACCATCCGGCCTACCTGCTGAGAACTCCGGCCGACAAGCGCAAGGCCTGGGAGGACCTGAAGTTCGCACGCGCCACCCTGGCGCGCCTCGCGGGGACTAACTAGTGGCCGCGGCGCCGGAGAACCTGCAGACAGTGCCGGAGGTGCAGATCCGGCCAATGATGGAAATCGACCTGCCCGAGGTCGCCGTCATCGAGCAGCACAGTTACGCCTTCCCGTGGAGCGAGAACATATTCCGCGACTGCCTGCGTGTCGGCTACACCTGCCGCGCGCTCGACATGGCGGGGCAGATCATCGGCTACGGCGTCATGAGCCTGGGCGCCGGCGAGGCTCACATCCTCAATGTCTGCGTGAGCGAGCAGTTCCGCTGCGTCGGGTTCGGTCGCCGCCTGCTCGAGCACCTGCTGGAGCGTGCCTCGGCGGCGGGCGTCGCCGAGGCATTCCTCGAGGTGCGTCCCAGCAATCTTTCGGCCATCCGGCTCTACCAGCACCTGGGATTCGAACAAATCGGCATTCGCCGCGGGTATTATCAGGCCCCCGACGGGCGCGAGGATGCCATCGTCCTCAAGCGCGAACTCACCGCGGGACCGACTACTTCCACCTGAGCCATTTTTGATGACTTCGACCGGGCAGGAGACCGCGCGGCGGCGCACGTTTGCCATCATTTCGCATCCCGACGCGGGCAAGACCACGCTGACGGAAAAATTGCTGCTGTTCGGTGGCGCCATCCAGATGGCCGGCACCGTCAAGGGCCGCAAGGCCGCGCGCCATGCCACCTCAGACTGGATGGCGCTGGAGAAGCAGCGTGGCATCTCCATCACCTCCTCGGTGATGCAGTTCCCGTTCCGCGGCCAGATCATCAACCTGCTCGATACGCCGGGCCACGAGGATTTCTCCGAGGACACTTACCGCACGCTGACCGCGGTAGATAGTGCGCTCATGGTCATCGACTGCGCCAAGGGTGTTGAAGAGAGAACCATCAAGCTGATGGAGGTCTGTCGACTGAGAGACACTCCGATCATGACCTTCATCAACAAGCTGGACCGTGAGGGTCGGCCGCCCATCGAGCTGCTCGATGAAGTCGAGAGCGTGCTGAAGATCCGAACCGCACCCGTGACCTGGCCGATAGGCATGGGGCGCGACCTCGCCGGCATCTACCATCTGCTCGAAGACAGGATCTACGCTTACGAGGCCGCGGGTCGCGGCGAACGCGGCACGAATCGTGTGATCCAGGGGTTGCACAGCGCGGAAGGGCGCGAATTCCTCGGTGATCGCGCCGCACGCTTCGACGACGAGATCGAGCTGGTGCGCGGTGGCACCGCGGAGTTCGATGTCGCCGACTACCGGGCCGGCAAACAGACTCCGGTGTTCTTCGGATCGGCGATTTCCAATTTCGGTGTCGAGGAACTTCTGGCGCATTTTGCGCAGCACGCGCCGGCGCCGCTCAGGCACGAGACGGTGCAGCGCGAGGTCGAGGCCACCGAGGGGAAACTCACCGGCTTCGTCTTCAAGATCCAGGCCAACATGGATCCGCAGCATCGCGACCGCATTGCGTTCATGCGCCTTTGCTCGGGCAAGTACAACCGCGGCATGCGCATGTACCACGTGCGACTCGACAAGGAGATGCGCATCGCCGACGCGCTGACCTTCATGGCGGCCGACCGCCAGGCCGCGGACGAAGCCTTCGCGGGAGACATCATCGGCCTGCACAACCACGGCACCATCAATATCGGCGACACCTTCACCGAGGGCGAGGAACTCACCTTCACCGGCATCCCCAACTTCGCACCGGAAATGTTCCGGCGTGCGGTGCTCAAGGATCCGCTCAAGATGAAGCAGCTCGCCAAGGGTCTCGACCAGCTGTGCGAAGAGGGCGCGACGCAGCTGTTCAAGCCGCTGCGCAACAACGACATGATCCTCGGCGCCGTGGGCCAGCTGCAGTTCGAGGTGGTGGCGTTTCGACTGCAGGACGAATACGCCGTCTCGGCGGTGTTCGACACCATCGGCGTGCACACCGCGCGCTGGGTGTATTGCGACGACGAGAAGCATCTCGAAGAGTTCCGCACCAAGGCGTACGACAACCTGGCGATCGATCACGCCGGCGCGCTGGTGTATCTCGCACCTTCGCGCGTCAACCTGGAGCTCACGATCGAGCGCTGGCCGAAGATTGCCTTTCGCGCCACGCGTGAACACCAGATGTAACGGGAAAACAGCAATGTCCCCATTTGTCGGGAAGGGGCGACCCTCTTTGCCAGGATTCGGGGGCTACCCCCATACTGCATCGTGCGCGCGTTACTGAAGAACCGGCCAGTGCTGGCCTGGGCCCTGTATGACTGGGCGAACTCGGCGTTCGCTACCACGGTCATGGCGGGATTCTTCCCGGTGTTCTTCCAGAAGTTCTGGAGCGTGGATGTCACGCCCACCGGGACCACCTCGCGGCTCGGCTATGGCAATGCCGTCGCCGGCCTGGTGATCGCGCTGCTGGCGCCGATTCTCGGGGCAATTGCCGATCGTGGCGGGCGCCGCAAGCAATTCATGTTCGCCTGGACCTTGTTAGGCGTCGCGGCAACGGGTGCGTTGTACCTCGTCGGCCACGGGCAGTGGTTCGCGGCGCTGGCGCTGTTCGCGGTCGGTACCATCGGTTTCAACGGTGGCGTGGTGTTCAACGATTCATTGCTGCTCGACGTCGCGCAGCCCCAGGAACTCGACCGCGTGTCCGCCTTCGGCTACTCGCTGGGGTACCTCGGCGGCGGACTCCTGTTCCTCATCAACGTGGTGATGGTCAGCAAGCCGGCGCTGTTTGGCTTCGCGAGTTCCGCCCAGGCCGTGCAGGCCTCGTTCGTGACGGTGGCGGTCTGGTGGCTGCTGTTCACGCTGCCGATGATGCGCTGGGTGCGCGAGCAGCAGAGCGGCCCGCACCTGTCCTTCGGCGCCGCCATCGGCGTCGGATTCCGTGAGCTCAGGAATACCATTGTTCACCTGCGCCAGTACCGCACGGTGGTGATGTTCCTTTTCGCCTACTGGTTCTACATCGACGGCGTGAACACCATCATCAAGATGGCGGTGAATTACGGCACCGCGCTCGGCCTCGACACCAACAGTCTGCTCACCGCGCTGCTGGTGACGCAGTTCGTCGGATTCCCGTCGGCCCTGTTGTTCGGCTGGCTCGGCGACCGCATCGGTGCGCAGCGCGGCATTCTCATCGGCCTCGTCGTGTACGTGTTCATCACCGTGTACGCGTATTTCCTGAACACCGAGACCGAGTTCTTCGTACTGGCCGTGGCCGTTGGCTTCGTGCAGGGCGGCGTGCAATGCCTGTCGCGTTCGTTGTTCGGACGGCTGGTGCCGGAGGGCAAGAACGCCGAGTTCTTCGGTTTCTACAACATGATGGGCAAATTCGCGACGGTGCTCGGTCCGCTGCTCATCGCGGTGGTGGCTGCGCTCACGAACAACGAACGCGCATCGATCGTCTCGCTCGTCATCCTGTTCGCCATCGGTGGAGTATTGCTGTGGCGCGTGCGGCTCACACCGCCAGCCGCCTGACGTCACGCTCGAGGGTAGATACCTCGCCGGCGTTCGCCGCCGGGCCGAACCGCAGGCGCGCGTACTGCACCGCCAGTGCCTTGACTGGAGTGGCGAGATCCGGACGAGCCGCAGCGATACGTTGCGCATAATCGAGTGGACCTTCGCTGGCCGCGCGTGGCGTGACCCTTGCGAGCTTGCGGGTCGCACGCAGCCAGGCGCGGCCGATGCGATCGGGCCTCATGCGCGCAACACTGCGGCGCAACGTGAGCGCCACCCAGATGATCCAGCCCACCATGCCGAAGGCAAACGCCCAGCCGAGATGTTCCCAGCGCGGCGTGTCGATTCCGAGGCGCTGCAACAGGTCGAGCTGCGCGCGCAGGTTGAATTCCACCACCCGTTCCTGCCACCACTGGTTCATGCCGTCCCACAACAGCGAGATGCGGTTGAGCCAGCGGTTGTTGTGCAGGAACGTGGCGGCGGCAGGCATGGAGTTCGCCATCAGGTCATAGACGCCGCGCTGCAGCCGCTCCGGCGCCACGACGGCGGTGGGATCCACGCGCGTCCAGCCCTGGCCGTCCAGCCACACCTCGTTCCAGGCATGCGCCTCCGTTTGCCGCACGATGTAGTAACCGCCGGCGGGATTCCACTCACCGCCGAGGTAGCCGGTGACCACGCGGGCCGGTACGTTCGCCGCACGCATCATGGTGGCGAAAGCCGAGGCGAAGTGTCCGCAGAAACCACGCTTCGAGTCGAACAATGTCGTATCGACCGAATCGATGCCGGTCGTTCCGGGCTCGAGCGTGTATTCCAGTCCATTGGTCCGAAACCAGTCGAGCACATTGCGAACGTACTCGGCATCGCTGCCGGCGCGCGCACGCATTTCGCGCGCCAGCGCCAGCGTGCGCGGATTGCGATCCTCCGGCAGGCGCGTCTCGTAACGCCGGCCGAGTGCCGACAGCGCACCGGCGGAACGCGTCTCGAGGTAGGAAACCGCGTCGTAGCTGACCACGCTGGTGATCGGGTCCATGACGCTGAGTTGCCGGTCGTGCGACATGAAGACATCGCGCCGCGGGTTCGCGGCCACCGTGTCGAGCGCGAACAGCCAGCGTTGGTTGGTGGGCTCGAGCGTGATGCGATAACGCACCGGTTCGCCCTGCATGGCAAGTGGCACGGGCGCATACACCTGTGAGCCCACGCGCCGCCAGGTGAAGCCGTCGAAGCTGTTGAGCACCGGTCCTCGCCAGTACAGCGCGGCAAGGCGTGGTGGCTCACCCTCGAAGCGCGCACGGAAGGCCGGATCGTATTCGGTGGCGAGCTTGCTGATGCTGCCCGGTGACATCTCGTCCGACAGCCCGGTAGTCGCCGCGTCGCCGCGATACAGCGTCCAGAACTGCCCCGAGACGCGCGGAAAGAACAGGAAGCAGGCCAGCGCCAGGGGAATCGACATCGCCAGTGCGCGTGCCGACAGCCGCACTGCGGCGCGGGTGCTGAGCGCATTGCCCGGATGCGCGATGAGCGCGAATGCCACACAGGCGCCGCAGATCACCAGTAGATAGAGAGGCGTGCGCCACAGCGCCTGGCCGCCGAGTGCGGCGGCCAGCACCAGGAACAGGCCTGTCGCGACCACGATGGCGTCGTCGCGGCGCGATCGCGCTTCGATCATCTTGAGGGCGCCCATGACGATCAGCAGGGCGGTACCAGCCGCCAGGCCGTTGAGGGTGCGAAAACTGGCGGCCACGGCCAGCACCAGCAGCGCGGTGACGGCGCCCAGCAGGAAGCGCAGACCCCGGCGGGGTTTTGCCCGCGCCAGGCGGCCGCTCGCGACCAGGACGCGCCAGGCACAGCAGGCCAGTCCCAGCGCCACGCACCACGACGGCGCGCTGCCCGTCGCCAGCAACACGCCGGCGCCGAACACCAGCGTGGCGGCAACGCTGCCACGATCCTGGGCGTTCACCATGGCTCACCACTGCCATGAAGCGCGAGGCCCTTGAGGCAGCGGGCCTGGTGCTCATGGCCGCTGTCCGGCGCCAGCTCGCGGCCGTCGAGCCTGATCCCGTAACGTTCGCCGCGCGCGTGCGCGGCGACGATCCAGGCCGACATCTGTTCGAGCCGCTGCTCGACATCGGAACCTGGCAGCCGGGCAAAATCAAAGATGCGGTGATGTGCGGCCGGCGATTCGTAGGTCTTGATCATGAGACCGCGGCCGCGCGCGTAGACAGGCCAGGCGACCTGGCGGGGTGAGTCGCCGTGGCGAAATTCGCGCAGCCCCGACCATTCCTCGTCGCCGCCGCGCAGCACGGCGAGCGCATTGCCACCGCTGGACGCCTCGGGTGGCGGTTCGCGCCGGCCGCGTGGCACGGGCCAGGCGATCACCGAGAGCGGCACGTGCACCCAGGTCCAGGCGCGAAACAGACCGAAGGGAAATGCCGTGGCCAGCCTGATGCGCTCGATTGGAAATCGGCCGCGGCGCGGCAGTGCAATGGGAATGTCGGCGCGCGCGGTGGCGTCGGGCCGGACATCGATGAGCGCCACGCCGGAGTCATCGGTGGAACATTCCAGCCCGATGCGCGTGGTGTCCGCGGAATTCTCCAGCGTCACGAACAACCGCGCATGTTCACCGGCGAAGGCGTCCACGCTGCCAATGCCGTGAACCAGTGTGCCGACCAGGTTGCGGTGACACAGGTGCATCGCGATCAGGCCGAATCCCGCCAGCAGGAAGGTGATCAGCATGGCCACGCTGTTCGAGTAGTTGAGGCCCGCGAGCAGCATCACCAGCAGCAGCGCCGCGAATGCCACGCCGCCGCGGGTTGGCAGGATGTACACGCGGCGCGAACTCACGCTGAAGGGCAGGCGATCCTCGCCCTGGCGCCGTCTCGCCCAGGCCGCGACGCGTCGGCGCAGGCGCATGCTCAGGTTGCCCGCCGCCGTTTGCGCCGTCGCCGACATCGGCGGACTAGACGGGCACCGGCACGCCGCGGGCTATCTCGGCGATGAACGCCGCGTGATCGGCAGCCGTGGTGACGCCGGCGCTTTCGAGGCGGTGCGAGGCGACCGAAGCGAATACCGCCTGCACGTCTTCGGGCAGGACCATGTCGCGACCCGCGATCATTGCCCACGCGCGCGCCGCACGCGTGAGGCCCTGCCCGGCACGCGGCGACAACCCGATCTGGATGTCGCTGCGCCGCCGCGTGCTGGCGAGCATGGCCTGGACGTACTCGAGCAGCGCTGGCGCCACGTGCACACGCTGGGCGGCCGCCTGCAGCTCGCGCACGCCCTCGGGGTTGAGCGATGGCTGCATGCCGGCCAGCAGGTCGCGCCGATCGCCCTCGGCGAGCAGCGCGCGTTCGTGCGCGGCATCCGGATAGCCCAGCGAGATGCGCATGAGAAAGCGATCCAGCTGGGATTCGGGGAGGCGGAAGGTGCCTAACTGTTCGAAGGGATTCTGGGTGGCGACCACGAAGAAAGGATCGGGCAGGCGGTACGTGGTCACGTCGACGCTGACCTGCCGCTCTTCCATGGCTTCGAGCAGGGCGCTCTGCGTCTTGGGACTGGCGCGATTCACCTCATCGGCCAGCAGCAGCTGGGTGAACATCGGTCCCTTTCTGAAGGAGAAGTCACCGCGCGTGGCATCGAACACCGAGACACCGATGATGTCGGCCGGGAGCAGATCGCTGGTGAACTGCACGCGTTGCCAGGCCAGTCCCAGCACCTGCGCCAGCGCATGGGCGAGGGTGGTCTTGCCGACGCCAGGAACGTCTTCGATGAGCAGATGACCGCGCGCCAGCAGGCAGGCGAGCGCGAGCCGGACGGCGTCCGACTTGCCGAGGATCACACGATCAAGGGCGGCCAGCGCCGCGACGACAGACGCGTTGAGGGAAGTGGTCACGTCGCGACTATAGCCCGCCGCCGGCTCTCGATGCAGGCTGCGGCGCAGGCCGCAGCTCAGGTCGAACCAATGCGGCGCACGCGTTCGAGCTGCGCGGCGAGGCTGGCGTTCTGGGCCTCGAGCTCGGCCATGCGCGCGCGGTCCGCCGCAACCACGTCCGGTGGCGCATTGCGCACGAAGTTCTCGTTTGCGAGCTTGCCCTTGAGCTTGGCAAGGTCGGCATCGTTCTTCGCGATCCGTTTCGTCAAACGTTCGATCTCGGCATTCGGGTCTATCAATCCCGCCATCGGCACCAGCAGGGTGAGCTCCCCGACAATGGCCGTGGCGGATTCGGGCGCATTCTCCCCGGCGGCCAGCTGGCGCACGTTCTCGAGGCCTGCGAGGCGCGTGAGATAGCCGCCGTGCCTGGCGGCCAGCGCCGCATCGCGCGTGCCGGCGTTCTGCAGTAGCAACGGGATCCTGCGCGACGGCGCGATATCCATCTCGCCGCGAATCTGGCGCACCGCGAGGATCACCTGCTTGATCCACACCACTTCACTCTCGGCCTCGGAGTCGGCTGCGAAATCCGTGTTGGCCGGGTAGCGCGCCAGCATGACGCTGTCGGGAGTGGAAGTCGTGGCACGGCGCAATTCTTCACTGGCATGGGCGGCGGCCTCGAGCGGCGCCGTCAGCGGCGCCACCCGCTGCCAGATTTCTTCGGTGATGAACGGCATCAGCGGATGCAGCGCGCGCAACAGCGCCTCGAGCGTCGTCACCAGCGTGCGGCGCGTGCCGCGCTTCTGTGCCTCGGTGGTGTTTTCACCCTGCAGCACCGGCTTGGCGAGCTCGAGGTACCAGTCGCAGAATTCGTACCAGGTGAATTCGTACAGCGCCGCGGCCGCGAAGTCGAAGCGATAGTCGGTGAGCGCCTGGTTCACCTGCACCAGCGTGGCCGAGAGCCGCGAGACGATCCAGCGATCCGCCACCGACAGCTTTGCCTCGCCGACGAGATCGGAACCTTCGACGGTCATCAGGACGAAGCGCGCGCCATTCCACAGCTTGTTGCAGAAATTGCGATAGCCGGCGACGCGTCCCAGGTCGAAATTGATGTCGCGGGAAGGGCCGGCGAGCGAGGCGAAGGTGAAGCGCAGCGCGTCGGTGCCGTAGGCCGACATGCCTTCGGGGAACTGCTTGCGCGTGGCCTTTTCGATCTTGTCCCTGAGGTGCGGCTGCATCATGCCGCTGGTGCGCTTGGCGAGCAGCGCCGGCAGGTCGATGCCGTCGATGAGATCCAGCGGATCGATGATGTTGCCCTTGGCCTTGGACATCTTCTCGCCGTTCTCGTCGCGGATCAGGCCGGTGATGTAGACCTCGCGGAAGGGCACGTCACCCATGAACTTGAGGCCCATCATGATCATGCGGGCGACCCAGAAGAAAATGATGTCGAAGCCCGTGACCAGCACGCTGGTGGGATAGAACTTGCGCAGTTCCGGCGTGGTGTCGGGCCAGCCCAGTGTCGAGAAGGGCCACAGCGCCGACGAAAACCAGGTGTCGAGCACATCGGGATCCTGCGTGAGTGGACGATCCCCGAGTGAATGCTTCTTGCGCACCTCGGCCTCGTCGCGCCCCACGTAGATCCTGCCGGCCTCGTCGTACCAGGCGGGGATGCGATGGCCCCACCAGAGCTGGCGGCTGACGCACCAGTCCTTGATGTTGCGCATCCACTCGTAATAGGTCTTCGACCAGTTCTCCGGCACGAAGCGGATGCGGCCGCTCTCGACCGCCTCGAGCGCGGGCGCGGCGAGCGGTGCGATCTTCACGTACCACTGGTCGGTGAGATAGGGCTCGATGACGGCATTGCTGCGATCGCCACGCGGCACCTTGAGCTTGTGAGGTTCGATCTTCTCGATGAGCCCGAGTGCTTCGAGCTCGGCGACGATTTTCTTGCGCGCCTCGAAGCGGTCCATGCCGCGATATGCCGCCGGCGCATTTTCATTGAGCTTCGCGTCGGGCGTGAAGATATTGATCTGCGGCAGGTTGTGCCGCAGGCCCATTTCGTAGTCGTTGAAATCGTGTGCCGGCGTGATCTTCACGCATCCGGAGCCGAACGTGGCATCCACGTAGCTGTCGGCGATGACCGGGATGGTGCGCCCGGTCAGCGGCAGATCGAGCTGCTTGCCGACCAGCGACCGGTAACGCTCGTCGTCCGGGTTCACCGCCACGGCCGTGTCGCCTAACAAGGTCTCGGGGCGCGTGGTGGCCACGACGACGTGCCCGCCGACACCCGCTATTGGATACCGGATATGCCAGAGCGAGCCGTTTTCCTCCTCCGACAGCACCTCGAGATCGGAGACGGCCGTCAGCAGCACCGGGTCCCAGTTCACCAGCCGCTTGCCGCGGTAGATGAGTCCCTCGTCGTGCAGGCGCACGAATACTTCCGTGACCGCGCGCGACAGCTCGGGATTCATCGTGAAGGTGTCGCGCGACCAGTCGACGGAGGTCCCGAGGCGGCGCATCTGGCGGGTGATGGTGCCGCCGGACTGTTCCTTCCACTGCCAGACGCGCTCGAGGAATTTCTCGCGACCCAGGTCCAGGCGGTGTTTGCCCTCGGCGAGGAGCTGCCGTTCCACCACCATCTGCGTGGCGATGCCGGCGTGATCCGTTCCGGGTTGCCACAGCGCCGAGAAGCCGCGCATGCGGTGCCAGCGTGTCAGCGTGTCCATGAGCGTGTGCTGGAAGGCGTGGCCCATGTGCAGCGTGCCGGTCACGTTCGGCGGCGGCAGCATGATGCAGTACGGCTGCCCGTCACCGCTCGGTGCGAAGCTTCCGGAAGATTCCCAACGCTCGTAGATCGGGCGCTCGATGTCGCCCGGGGTATAGGCTTTATCCATGAAGGGCGGGGATTATACGGGTTGGCAGGCCCCATATCCGACTCGCGCCTACTTCCTGCTCCGGCCGCCGCTGACAGAGCGGGGAGGCTCACGCCGTCCAGAGTTTGCGGCGGTCTCACCATCGATTGCGGTGTCCGGATGAAACTCGACGATGTCCAGTCGCCCGAGTGGCGCGCGCGCGCGGTCTCGAGAATCAACAAGAAACTGCTGGGTTTCGTGCAAGGCCGGGCTAAAAAAACGCCGGTGCTGGTCGCCGGACTGCAACGCTCCGGGACCACGATGCTGACGAACATCTTCCACCTGCATCCTGATTCCGAGGTGTTCGACGAAGCGAGCGACTCGAAGACCTTCCTCGATTTCCGTATCCGCAGCCTGCAAGTCGTGCGGCAGAGCGTCGAGGCGAGCCGCTATCGTTTTCCATGCTTCAAGATCCTCGCCGACAGCCACGTGCTGCCCTCGATCATGCGCGGGATTCCGGATTCAAGAGTGGTGTGGATGTACCGCGAGTACGGCGCCAATGCGGCCTCTCGCCTGAAGAAGTTTCCTCACGCCACCGCCGCAATCCGCTCGGTCTGCGAGGGGCGGCCGGGCGGCGGCTGGTTTGCGGAGGGCGTCTCCGAAGCGGCGCGGTGCACGCTGCAGTGCCTGGATCGGTCGGCCTTCACCGATTTCGACTACGCCTGCCTGGTCTGGTGGGCGCGCAACCAGCTCTACCTCGATCTCAACCTGGCCGGCGAGCCGGACATCCGCCTGCTGCGCTACGAGACGCTGGTGGATGCTCCCAAGGCGACCATGCACGCGCTGTTCGACTGGATCGGCATGTCATGGTCGGCGCCGTCGATGCGCTTCGTTCATCGGCACTCGCTCCACAAGCGAGAACTGCCCGCAATCGATGCGCAGGTCGACTCGCTGTGCAGGACGCTGCTGCACCGGCTCGACCAGGCGCATGACCGCCAGTGGAGCCAGGGTTCCGCGCCGGCGCTGGCGAGCGCGGCAATGCAGTTCGCTTCCTGACCCAGGGATCGTTCAGGGTCATTCAGGGATCTGTGCGCACGTTGTGCGTCTGCGGCTCGATGGATTTCGCGCGGTAGACCTTGAAACGCTCGCGTCCGGCGGCGCGCACTTCCGGACGTCCGTCGAGGAATTCCGCGACGCGGGTGAACTGATCGAAGTCCGGCGGCACGCCGCCCGACAGGTTCAACAACACGTCGGCGTGACCTGCGGGCAGCGGCCCGGTAGTTAGCGCCACGGGTGCTTCGCAGGCGCTGTCCGGCGCGCTGACACTGTCGTGCGGCACGAAGCTGCCGTCGCCGAAGGTCCACAGCAGCTCGTCGAAGCGGCGCAGGGATTCACCGTCGTCGAGCAGCACGACGACCTTCTGTTGCGCGAGATAGGCCTTCTCGGCGATGCGGCAGGCGAGCCGCATGCGCACCTCGGCCCCGGGTGCTTCGGTTACGTAGAAATCAACGCGCGGGGGCACCTTTGATCAGCGCGCGCCGGCGCGACGCAGCAGGTACTCCAGCAGCATGGCGCTCGGACGCCCGGTGCTGCCCTTGCCGGCGCCCCCCTGGTAGGCGGTGCCGGCGATGTCGAGATGTGCCCAGGTGAGATCCTTGGTGAACTTGGCGAGGAACGCCGCCGCCGTGCACGAGCCGCCGTCGCGGCCCGCGACATTGGCCATGTCGGCGAAATTGCTCTTGAGCTGCTCGCCGTATTCGTCACCGACCGGCATGTGCCAGGCGCGGTCGTCGGCGGCCAGGCCGCAGTCGACCAGTTCGCGCGCCAGCGCATCGGTATTGGAGAAGACGCCGGTGTAGTGCACGCCGAGCGCGACGACAATCGCGCCGGTGAGCGTCGCCATGTCGATGACCACGTCGGGCTTGAAGCGGCGCGCGTAATTGAGCGCGTCGCACAGGACCAGCCTACCCTCGGCATCGGTGTTGAGGATCTCGATGGTGAGTCCCTGGGCGCTGGTGACGATGTCGCCGGGCTTGATGGCACGGCCGTCGGGCATGTTCTCGCAGGCGGCAACCAGTCCAACGACGTGAATCGGCAGGTTGAGCTCGGCCACGGCGTTCATCGTGCCGATGACGCAGGCTGCACCGCTCATGTCGAATTTCATCTCGTCCATGGTCGGCGGATCCTTGAGCGAGATGCCGCCGGTGTCGAAGGTGATGCCCTTGCCGACCAGGACCACCGGGCCGCCCTTGTTCTTGCCCGCACGCGCCGGCTTGTGTTCGATGACGATGAAGCGCGGCGGCTGTTCGCTGCCCTGGGTCACCGCAAGGAAGCAGCCCATCTTTTCCCGCTTGATCTCCGCTGGACCCAGCACTTTCACCTTGAGCGATTTGTGGGTCCTGGCGAGTCCTTCCGCGGTCTTGCCGAGGTAGGTAGGCGTGCAGACGTTGCTGGGCAGGTTGGCGAGGTTGCGCATCAGCGCGGCGCCACCGGCGAGCGCGGTTCCCTGCCTGAATCCCTTGCTGATGGCCGCGTCGGCTTTGGCGGCCGTGGCGACCACGACGCGTGTCAGCGCATGGGGGCGCGGCTTCTTGGCGCTCTTGAGATCGTTGACGCGATAGAGGGTGTTGCCGGCGAGCTCGGCAACCGCACGGCCAAGGCGTTCGTCCGACAGCATCTTGACGGAGGGTCGGGGCAGGGCCAGCGCCAGCGAGGTGACCCGGGTGCGCGTCGCCGCGGAAATGGCCGCTATGACGGCACGGCGCCAGGACTTGCGAGTGACCTCGCCCTTGGCGCCCAGCCCGATCAGCAGCACGCGCTCGGCGCTGACGCCTTCGAGGTCGGTGACCAGCCAGGTTTCGCCCGCCTTGCCGCTGAAATCTCCGCGCCGCGTGAGCCGCGACAACTTTTCGCGGCAGCGCAGATCGAGGGTCTTGGCTTCGGGGGTCAGCTCGCCGTCATCCTGAACGCCGACGGCGACACAATCGATGGGTAGCTCAGCGAGCGCCTTCGTCCACGTATCGAACTGCATTTGTTGTAGTCCTTGGGCTTGGCCGGCCTTCAAAGCGGCCCGAAGGGGACTGTCGCGAAGGGCGGCCGTGCTTTAAGGTCGCAAAGTGTAACTCAACTCGGATTGGTGGTCTGTTGCTGCGCATACTTGATCGCTACATCCTGCGCGAAGTGGTCGTCAGCTGGCTCGCTGTAACTGGTGTGTTACTGGCGATATTGCTCACAAATCAGATTGCGCGTGTGTTAGAGCTGGCGGCCGAAAGCCAGTATCCGCGCGGCCTGGTGGTGGAGCTGATCCTGCTCAGCGCGGTCCAGAATCTTTCGCTGGTCATCCCCGTCGGACTGCTGATCGGCATCGTACTGGCAATCGGGCGGCTCTATCACGACAGCGAGATGACCGCCGCGCAGGCCTGCGGCGCGGGCTCGCGTCCTGTCCTGATACCGGTGATCGGGTTCAGTGTGCTGCTCACGATCCTGCTCGGCGCGATGTCGCTGAAGGTGGCGCCGGCGGCGGTGGGCCGCATGCTGGAGTTGCGCAGTGAGGCACTGCGCGCGGGACAGTTCGCCCCGGTCACGGCTGGAAAATTCCGCATGTTCGGCGGCGGCAGCATCGTGGTATATGCGCAGGGCGCGGCCCGGGACGGCACCCTGGAGCGGGTGTTCGTGGAGCGCGATCGGGGCGGGCAACTGGAAATCGCTTTGGCGCAGCGCGCCACCCACGCCTACGCCGAGGGCGGCGACCTGCAGGTGATCACGCTCTATGATGGCGAACGCTTCGAAGGCATCCCCGGCGAGCGGCGTTTCCGCATCGTGCGTTTCGCCGAGAACACCATCCCGGTGCGCCTGCCGGCGCTGTCCGCCGGCGCGGTGGCCCTCGAGGGCGCACCCACTCGCACGCTGCTGCAGTCGACGACTCCGGAACAGATGGCCGAACTCCACTGGCGCATTGCGTTTCCCATCATGGCACTGGTGCTGGCCGGGATCGCCGTGCCGCTGGCGCGCCTGCGGCCACGCCAGGGACGCTACGGGCGCCTCGGCTACGCCGTGCTGATCTTCTTCGTCTACATCAACCTGGCGATCGCCGGACGCCAGGGACTGGCGCGCGGCGCGATTCCCCAGTGGTTAGGCCTCTGGTGGGTGCACGCCGCGGTCGTTTTGCTGGCCGTGGCCATCCTGTGGCTGCCGCGCCTGAACGCGCGCCTGCGGCATCGACTCAACACGCGCAGGCTGAGCGCGGCGGTGGCGGCATGAACCTGATCGACCGCTACGTCATCCGTGCCGTGCTGGGCGGAGTTTTCGCCGTGCTCGCGGTGCTGGTGGCGCTCGGAGCGCTGTTCCTGTTCGCCAACCAGCAGGACGACATCGGCATTGGCACCTACACTGCGATTGACGCTTTCTGGTTCGTGCTGCTGAACCTGCCGCAGCAGGTTTTCGAACTCATGCCCATCGCCGTGCTGCTCGGCGCCTTGCTCGGCCTCGGCACGCTGGCGCGCGGCAGCGAGCTCACGGTGATGCGCAGCGCGGGCATCTCGGTGTGGCGCATCGCCGGATCCGTCGCCATGGCCGGCATGTTGCTCGTGGTGGTGGCGGTGGTATGCGGCGAATTCCTGGCGCCGCCCATGCAGGACATGGCCAAGCGCCAGAAAGCCCTCAGCAAGTTCTCCAACATCAGCTTTGCCAGCCGCGGCGGCGCCTGGGTGCGCGACGGCAACCTGCTCATCAACGTCATGCAGCAGTCAGGCCGCGCCGAGTTCGGCGGCATGCGCATCTACGAACTCACCCCGGATCACCAGCTCGCCTCGGTGGCAACCGCGAGCACCGCCAGTGTGCAGCCTGACGGCAGCTGGAAACTCACGCGTTACGCCACGACGCGCTTTGGCGGAGAAGAGATCCAGGCCGACCACCTGGCGAGCCGCGAGTTCGTCTCGGCGGTCGGCGGGGACTTCCTCGGCCTTACCGTCGTGCAGCCGAATGACCTCGAAACGCGCGTGCTGTGGGGACTGGTAAGGCACCTCAAGGACAATGGGCTCGACGCCACCAGCCAGGAGTTCGCCTTGTGGTCGCGCATCGCGCGCACCACCGCGATCCTGTTCACCGCCTTGCTCGCGGTGCCGTTCGTCTTCGGCAGCCTGCGCGCGGCCGGTGCGGGCGCACGCCTGCTCATCGGGGTGCTGATCGGCGTGGTCTTTTTCTTCGTGCAGCGCGTGCTCGAGAGCGGCACGGTGGTGTTCGACGCCAGTCCCGTGGTGCTGGCCTGGATCCCGACTGCGGTGCTGTCGGCAGCGGCACTGCTGCTTATTGCACGAACGCGCTGACGCGGGTCGCTAACTACCGGACTTGGGCGCGGCCGGGGCCTTAGTCGCAGGCGGTGTCTTCGGCTCGAGCATGTCATCGAGGCGGCGGAACAAGGACTCGTACTTGTAGAGC
>Ga0207691_10003253_pt1 | contig 15828 bp, 12 predicted proteins | sample KBSM13metaG_FD_184327 | JGI IMG/M metagenome (GOLD analysis project Ga0207691, IMG submission 184327) | Miscanthus rhizosphere microbial communities from Kellogg Biological Station, Michigan, USA - KBS M1-3 metaG (SPAdes) (version 2) | ecosystem: Host-associated > Plants > Roots > Rhizosphere >... | reverse complement strand
ATGGTGCCTCAATGCAAAGGTGTATCCGGTAGTTTCGCCGTACCGATCCGCCCAATCGCTGTTCCCACCGGCCCGGCGCGATGAGACCAGATCACAGGTCACGCAACGCTTGCCAGACTCGCGGTGTCATATAGACATTCGATAGGGAAGTCACGATCGCTTTATATCGAATGTCTATAGGAACATCGGATGACCGACACGCGCACCAACCTCCTCCAGGGCACGCTCGACCTGCTGATCCTCAAGTCGCTCGCCCTCGGTGAGCTGCATGGGCTCGGCGTCGCCCGACGGGTCGAGCAGATCACGCGCGGCACGTTCCAGGTCAAACCGGGATCGCTCTTCCCATCATTGCACCGGATGGAAGAAGCGGGCTGGCTGAATGCCTCGTGGGGCACCTCGGAGAACAATCGGCGCGCCAAGTACTACCGCCTCACGGCTGCCGGGCGGCGACAGCTCGACGCCGAGACGGGCGAGTGGAAGCGCATCGCGGTCGCGATCGCGTATGCGCTCCAGGCCACCTAACGACACACCCACCACACGCGGAGCCGGAGCGATGTCACCGCTCAGCCGACTATCGTCACGGGCGAAGAGCCTCGGACGCAATCTGTTCTCGAAGTCCGGCGTCGAGCACGATCTCGACGAGGAACTGCGCGCGTACACCGATCTTCTCGCGGCGGAGAAGATGCGCGCCGGCATGAGCGCGGAGGACGCGCGTCGCGCCGCGCTCGTGGAGCTCGGGGGACTCGAGCGCGTGAAGGACGACGTGCGCGAGGTCCGCTCGGGTGCGCTGCTCGAGACGACACTGCTCGACGTGCGGTACGCGGTGCGCACGCTGATCCGGCGGCCCGCCTTTACCGTTGTCGCGGTCATCGCGGTGGCGCTCGGGATCGGCGCAACCACGGCGATCTTCAGTGTCGTCAATGGCGTCCTGTTACGACCGCTGCCGTACACCGACCCCGACGCACTCGTCGCGGTCCTGCACGACACGCGGGATCCGGTCGCGCCCGCCAACTACCTCGACTGGAAGCGACAGAACACGGTGTTCTCGACGATGGGTGCCGCGCAGTACTGGAGCGGCAACGTCAGCGGCGATGCGCCGGAGCGCGTGCAGGGTCTTCAGGTCACCTCGGATGTCCTCGCGATGACCGGCGTTCGCCCGCTGATCGGACGGCTGCTGCGGCCGGAAGACGATGCGCCGAGTGGAGAGTTGCCGGTCGTGTTGTCGTGGGGGTACTGGCAGCGGCGGTTCGCCGGCCGGCGCGACGTCCTGGGCCAACAGCTCCTCGTCGACGGGACGTCGTATACAGTCGTCGGTGTGATGCCGCGCGGTTTCGACTTCCCGATGTTCTGGGCGACCGGCGTGCAGATGTGGGCGCCGCTCGCGTTAGGCGAGCGAGCGTCCAGCCGGCAGGGACAGAGCCTGCGCATCTTCGCGCGGTTGGCGCCCGGCACATCGCTCGGCGCGGCGCGGGCGCAGATGGCGACTATCACGGCGAACCTCGAGAAGGCGTTTCCCGGGACGAACCGCGACGTGACCGTCACGCCGCTCGACACCATGGTTGTCGGCAACGTCCGATCGGCACTTCTGGTGCTGCTCGGTGCCGTGGGGTTCGTGCTGCTCATCGCGTGTGCGAACGTGGCGCACATGCTGCTGGCGCGCGCGACTGCGCGGCATCGCGAGATGACCGTTCGTCTGGCGCTCGGGGCGAGTCGCGGACGTCTCCTGCGGCAGCTACTGACCGAGAGCGTGGTGCTGGCGTTTGTCGGTGGGGCCATCGGCGTGATGCTCGCACGCGGCGGGCTACAGGCGCTCGTCGCGCTCGCGGGCAACAGTGTCCCGCGCGCGGCGGGCATCTCGCTCGATCCGTGGGTGCTCGCGTTCACGGTCGTGGTATCGCTGCTCACTGGGCTGGGTTTCGGCTTGCTCCCTGCCTTACGAGTGTCTCGAAGTGAGATGTCCGAGGCGTTGCGGGACGGCGCGCGAGGATCGACCGAGAGCGGGAAGCGCGGTCGAGTGCGTAGCGTGCTCGTGGGATCGGAGATCGCGCTTGCGCTCATGCTGCTCACCGGCGCCGGCCTGGCAATTCGCAGTTTCGTCGCGCTGCGGGCGATCGATCCCGGGTTCGACCCACACGGCGTGCTGTCGGCGGAGATATCGCTCAAGGGAACCGCGGAGGCGGCGCCGGGAAGTCGGCTGACGTTCTACACGACGGCGCTGGAGCGCGTGCGTCAATTGCCGGGTGTGGAGTCCGCAAGCCTGATCAATCACGTGCCGATCGCTGGGGACATCTGGGGGCTTCAGTTCATCGTGGACGGACGTCCGCGGCCGCAGCCCGGGGACGTTCCGAGGGCCGCCTATCGTTCCGTCTTTCCAGGCTACTTCCAGACCATGCGCCTGCCGATCCTGCGCGGGCGCGACGTCACCGAGGCAGATCGGCTTGGTGCGCCAATGGTGGTAGTGGTCAACGACTTCCTCGCGCGTCGCTACTGGCCTAACGAGGACGCGATCGGGAAGCGGATCGCGCTCGATCCCGGCACCGGCCAGCCACAGTGGATGACAGTCGTGGGCGTCGTGAAGAATGGAGTGCAGACTGACTGGGCGTCTCCGGCCAGCGAGGAAGTGTTTCTACCGTACCTGCAGGATCGACAGTATCTCGAGAGCGACGGCGGGCACGTGGCCTACATGACGCTAGTCGCGCGCGCGTCGTGCCCAACGAGCAGCCGGTGCAACCCGGCCGCGCTCGCGCCGGCGGTTCGTGACGTGATCGGATCGCTGGACCGGGCGGTCCCGGTGACGGGGGTGCAGACCATGGACGATGTGGTGTCGGGCGCGAATGCGCGGCCGCGGTTCACGCTCGTGCTGCTCGCGACGTTCGCGGCGGTCGCGCTGGTGCTCGCGGCGGTGGGGATCTACGGCGTGATCAGCTACGCCGTATCACGCCGCACGCACGAGATCGGTGTGCGGATGGCGCTCGGCGCCACGCCGCGGAACGTCGTTAGGCTCATCATCGGGCAGGGGATGCGCGTGGTGATGGCCGGCGTCGTCGCGGGGTTGATCGGCGCATTGCTGGTGACGCGGCTCATGACGAACGTGGTGTACGGGGTTCGTGTCACCGACCCGCTGACGTACGGTGCGGTCGCATTGCTCCTGACGGTCGTCGCCCTGCTGGCGAGTTACATCCCGGCACGCCGCGCGACGCGCATCGATCCCCTTACATCGATGCGCTCGGATTGATGATGCCTCATCTCTAGGCGCTCTCGCGACAAGTGTCATGCCGAGCGGCAGCGTTTGTCATCCCGAGCGCAGCGAAGCGCAGCGAGGGATCTTCCGTGACATTATCGTAGCCAGTCGGGCCACAAGAGCATCACAGAAGGTCCCTTTGTCGCTGCGCTCCTCAGGGCAGGCTCTGGCGCTCCTCGGGAGACAGTATTCCGGTTTCCGGGTCCGTCTGCGGCGCGCGCCTGCGTTCTCTGTCGACGTGCCTAACGACTGGCGGATCGGCGGCTTCGGAACGCGCTCGATCTACGTCGTGCGCAAGGGCGCGGATGATCTCCAGTACCTGCAGCAGTATCCGCCGTAGCGCTATCGATGCTGTCGCGAAAGTGGTCAGTAGTGCATAGCCACTTGCGTGTGTGATGTACGCCGCGCGCGTCCATCGCGGCGTGTTGCGGCCGCGCTGCGATCGACCGCCATGCCACACGTTCCTGCACGCATCGCTGTGCCAACGGGCGAATTCTTCCGGTGCGCCGAGTGCCTTAGTAGCGGGCGCCAGACAACCGGAGGCAATCCATGGTGTCCATCGTGTCCGCCGTTTCGGTCAATTTGATCATGTTCGTGAGCGCGACGACCGACAGCGCTCGCGCGTCCACGGTCGCGACCACGGACGCGACCGCGAGCGTCACCGTGCCGGGGTCCTCGAAAGGGATCGCCGCAACCGCGGCGCGATACCTCGGAACACGGTACCGCCTCGGTGGAGTGAAGCCGGGTGCGTTCGACTGCTCGGGGTTCGTGCGATATGTCTTTTCGCGCCACGGCATCGCGCTGCCGCGAACAGCGCGGGAGCAGGCGACCGCGGGGCGTGCCGTAGTGATCGGCGCGGATTCGCTGCGCGTCGGCGACCTGCTGTTCTTCCACACGAGGCGTGGGCGCGCGGGCCACGTCGCCATGTATGCGGGCAATGGCCGAATCATCCACGCGAGCTCCGGCAGCCGCCGCATTCGCTACGACGACCTCGGCTCGCCACGTGGACGCTGGTTCATCGAGCACCTGTCGTCGGTGCGTCGTGTCATGAGCTCCGACGCCGATGGCTCGGAGGCGAGCCACCCCGAGATCGGTCAGCTGCGTTCGCTATCGCGTGTGGGTGGCTAACGAGCCATCAGCGGTGTCATCCCGAGCATCCGCGAGGGATCTTCTCGAACATGATCGTTGCCGACGGCTAGGATGGTATCACCGAAGGCCCCTGATACACCCGCTGAGCCAAAAGAAAAAAGCAGACAGCAACAGAGACAGGATTGACAGGATGGACAGGATTAACAGACCGCCTACATATCGAGCGGCGACTCGGCCGGGCCTAACGAATGTGGGAACACATCTCGGAGAGAGTGGCGTCCCGAGCGACTGTTCCCCTCATTCCCGGCTCGTTGCGTAAGCCAGCCCGAATGCAAAGCCGTCCAATCCTGTCAATCGTGCAATCCTGTCTGCTCTTTGTTTTTTGTGATCGGACGTCGTGCTCCCCCTGGCACGGACATGCTCCTCTTGACTTCCGACAGAAGACTTCGCACTCTTCTCTTGGAACCCGACAAGAGTAGCGCGTCCTCTACCCGTCCGGCGCATGCAGCAGCCTCCCTCCAGTGATGTTCTTCGTGGTACGCTCGACCTGCTGATCCTCAAGACGCTCACCCTCGAGCCCATGCACGGGTGGGGGATCGGGCAGCGTATCCAGCAGATGTCGCGTGGCGTGCTCGACGCGAACCAGGGATCGCTCTATCCGGCATTCCAGCGGTTGGAGCAGAAGGGCTGGATAGACAGCGAATGGCGGACGACGGAGAACAACCGGCGCGCGAAGTACTATCGCCTGACCGCCGCCGGACGACGCGCGGTCGGCACCGAAGCCGCGAACTGGCGCCGCTACGTGGAAGCCGTCGAGTTCATCCTCCAGACCACCTAACGAGCACGACATTTTACGAGGTCGCGCCAGCGGTGGACCGCGGGCTCGCCTCCCGGAGCCACCATGGCCGCCATCAAGGGCATCACCGCTCGGCTACGCGCACTGCTGTTTCCTCGCGCGGCCGAGAAGGCGTTGAACGACGAGATCGAGTTTCATCTCGAGCAGGAAACGGAAAAGAACGTTCGCCTCGGCATGAGCCGAGCAGAGGCGCGGCGACACGCACTGGTGCAGTTCGGTGGGCTGACGCAGACGCGCGAGGCGCACCACGACGTCTACGCGGCGCGCCCCGTCGAGGAGTTCGTCGCCGACACGCGATACACACTGCGAACCATGCGTCGCACGCCGGCGCTCGCGGCGGCCGCGATACTCACGCTCGCCCTCGGCGTCGGTGCGAACACCGCCATCTTCTCGGCGGTGAATGCCGTCATCCTGCGGCCGCTGCCGTTCCCGAAGCCCGAGCAGCTCTACATGCTGTGGGAGGAAAACCCGGAGAAGGGGTGGTACAAGGAGGTGGCCGCCCCGGCAAACATGTTCGACTGGAAGGAGCAGGTTGCGTCCTTCGCGGACGTCATGGGCTACGCCGACGCGTTCGGCGCATCGACGCTTTCGGACGGTGGTGAGCCGACGATCGTCAAGCCGGCCTTCGGCACGGGGAACTTCTTCTCGGTCCTCGGCGCCCGCGCGGCGTTAGGCAGGACATTCACCGACGCCGAGACCTGGCGCACCGACCAGAGCGTCGCCGTGCTGTCCCATCGGCTCTGGCGCGACCGGTTCGGCAGCGACCCGCGCGTGATCGGCCGAACGATCCAGCTCGATGGGAGCCCCGTGCAGGTGGTCGGCGTCATGCCCGCCTCGTTCGCGTACCCGAACGACGGCGTCGATCTCTGGCAGCCCTGGCGGTGGAATCCGAACAATCGACAGCAGGTGTTCTTCCGTCGCGCCCACTGGGTGAGCGTGGTTGCACGCCTGAAGCCGGGCGTGACGCAGGAGACGGCCGACGCACAGTTGCAGGCCGTCGTGAAGCGATTGCAGCGCGACTATCCGCAGACCAACAAAGCCATGGGCGCGGGGATGACGCCACTGCATGAGTTCCTCATCGGCGACACGCGGCTGCCGCTGCTCGTCCTGCTCGGCGCCGTCGGGCTGCTGCTGCTCATCGCCTGCGCGAACGTCGGCAACCTGATGCTGGTGAAGGCGGCGGGACGGGAGCGCGAGGCTGCGCTGCGACTCGCCCTTGGTGCGGGCCGGCGACGGCTCATCAGGCAGGCCCTGACCGAGAGCCTCGTCACGTCCGTGGTCGGTAGCGCAGCCGGCTTGGCGTTAGGCTGGTGGGGCACGCGGGCGCTCCAGGCCATCCAGCCCGCCGGCATGCTGCGCGTCTCCCGGTTCGAGTTCGACTGGGTCGTGCTCGCCTACGTGCTCGCCATCACGACGGTGAGCGGCCTGCTCTTCGGGATAGCGCCGGCGCTGTGGTCCAGCCGACGCCTTCCGCTCGACGCCCTCAAGGAAGGGGGCCGAGGCGGCAGCGACAGTCGCCGGATCCGGCGGTGGGGTGAGCGTCTCGTCATCGGTGAGGTCGCGCTCGCGCTCATGCTCAGCGTCGGCGCCGGTCTGCTCGTGCGAAGCCTGCTCCACCTGGAGCACGTGGATCCGGGGTTCGACCCGAATGGCGTTCTCGCCGCCAAGCTCGTGCTCCCCGGGGGGCGGTATGACACCGGCGAGAAGGTCCTCTCGTTCTTTACGCGGCTGGAGGAGCGACTGCGCGGCATTCCAGGCGTACAGGGGGTCGGCGGCGTCTCGCAGCTCTCGCTCGACAACTCGGGCTATACGAGCGACTTCATCGTCGAGGGCTGGCCGGCGGGCACGTACGGGAGCGAGGTGGCTCATCGCCGCGTGACGCCGGACTATTTCAAGGTCATGAAGACGCCGGTCATCGCCGGGCGAGCGATCACAGCCGAGGACCGCCCGAACAGCCCGCAGGTCGTGGTGATCAATGAGGCATTCGCCCACAAGCACTTCAAGGGACAGGATCCGATCGGCAAGCGGATCACGTTCAACAAGGAGCTGGACTCCACGTCGACGTGGAACACGATCGTCGGTGTGGTGAAGAGCCAGCATCAGACGAAGCTCAGCCTCGAGCCGCAGATCGAGGTGTTCGAACCGCTCGCGCAGTCGGAGACGAACGGGATGTTCATGGTGCTGCGAACCGCCGGCGATCCCGCGTCGTTAGGTCCCGCGGTCCGCCGCACGGTAGCGGAGCTGGACCGGTCGCTCGCGCTCGAGTCCATCCGTACCATGAACGAAGTGCGCGCGCAGTCGCTCGCGCGCGAGCGCTTTCTCACGACACTGCTGCTGCTATTCGCGAGCGTCGGACTGGCGCTGGCCGTCGTCGGCGTCTACGGCGTGATGGCGCAGATGGCGCGTCGCCGAGTGCGGGAGATGGGGATCCGGCTCGCGCTCGGTGCGCAGGCGAACGACGTGCGGTGGCTCGTCGTGCGGAATGGCTTGCGACTGGTAGTCTTCGGGCTGGTGATCGGAACGGTCGGTGCGCTGCTCGCGACGCGGCTCATGCAGACGCTGCTCTACGGTGTCGCGTCGAAGGATCCGCTCACGTTCGTTGCCGTGTCCGCGGTGCTGGTAGTGACGGCCGTGGTCGCGACGTGGGTACCGGCGACGTTCGCGAGCCGAGCAGATCCAGCGACGGCACTCAGAGCGGAGTGACCGTCATCAGTGTCATCCCGAGCGCCAGCGAGGGACCTTGTGTGAAGTACTCGTGGTCAGGCCGGCTACGATGACATCACACAAGGTCCCTCGTCGTTTCACTCCTCGGGATGACAAACGCTGACGCTCCTGAGATGACAACACTCCCGCTCGCAACGCCTACACTGGGGCGCGGCGGGCAAGGGCCGGGACCGCGGGGTACTCGCCACTCCGCCGCTTGAGATAGTCGCGCACTTCGCCCTCGAACCCGAGCGCGAGCTTCAGTCGAACCACGTCTCTGACGAGTTGGCGCGTGTAGTCGTGCGGAAGACCGGCGCACACGCGATCGAGAAGCAGCGCGATGTCCCCATTCAAGCTGGCGTTAGGCAACACGTCGGCGCGACGGGAAGTCGGAGCGGCCATTCCGTATTCCTGGCTGAGATGCGGCCGAACCTATACGGCCCAGCCCACCGACGCAAATATTTGTTGCGTCTAACACTTTGCGGCAGCGGCGGTTACACGCTCGTCAGCGGCCGTTGCCCATCGCTGTCGCGTCGATGATCGAGCGCACCCGACGCGCCAGCTCCGCGGGATCGTACGGCTTCTCGAGGAAGCTCTCGTCCTCGCATCCCGCCGACTCACGGGCATCGAAGCTGTACCCCGAGACGAACAACGTCGGGAGCCGAGGCGCGCGGAGGCGAAGCATCTGACTCAGCTCGTGCCCATTGAGTCCGGGCATCACGACGTCCGACACCAACGCAGCGATCGCGCCCGGCGAGCGGTCGAACACATCGATCGCCTCGGCGGCGTTCGCCGCTTCGAGAACCGTGTATCCCGCCTCCGTGAGAACGCGTCGCGCGACCGAGCGCACTTCATCCTCATCCTCGACGAGCAGAACGGTCTCCGAGCCCCGCTCCATCGCATCCGGCCGTGCCGTGCCCGGCGGGCTCTCGACGTGCGCACTGCGCGGCAGATGAATCGTGAACGTCGAGCCTACACCCGGCTTGCTGTCCACGGAGACGAAGCCGCCGGACTGGTTCACGACGCCATACACCGTTGCCAGGCCGAGTCCCGTGCCGTGCCCGACCGGCTTCGTGGTGAAGAATGGCTCGAAGATGCGGGAGCGGGTCTTGTCGTCCATGCCGGTGCCGGTGTCGTGGACGCACAGCGTCACGTACGAACCGGGGACAATGCCGCGTGCAGTCGCGTCCGCGAACGACACGGTGACGTCGCGGGTCGCCACCGTGAGCACGCCACCCGTCGGCATCGCGTCGCGCGCGTTGACGACGAGATTCACGAGCACCTGCTCGATCTGTCCACGGTCGGCGGTGACGCGCGAGACCGTCGGCGCGAGCTGCGTGACGAACCTGATGTCCTCGCCGATCACGCGGCGCAGCATCCGCTCCGCCTCCGCGACGACTTCGTTGAGATCGAGCACCACGGGCGTGAGCACCTGCTTGCGGCCGAACGCGAGCAGCTGCCGGGTGAGCAGCGCCGCGCGAGACGCTGCCTGCGCCACCTGCTCGAGGTCATCGCGCAGCGGCACGCCCGTGGGCAGCTGTTGGAGCGCGAGCTCCACGTTGCCCTTGATGATGGTCAGCAGATTGTTGAAGTCGTGTGCGACGCCGCCCGCGAGCTGACCGACCGCCTCGATCTTCTGTGACTGGCGGAGCTGATCCTCGAGGTGCCGTTGTTCGGTGACGTCGATCGCGAGCACGAGGCGAGAGTTGCGTCCCGCGAACGCGAAGTCCCGTGAGACGATGTCGACGATGACGAGCGAGCCATCCTTCCGCTGATGCCGGTAGGGCCCCGATCGTTGCGAGCGGATCTCGAATGGTGCCGCCGCACGCGCGAGGGCGAGCGCCGCGTCCTCGGCTGGCCTGATGTCGGTGATCGACATGCGCGCGAACTCGTCGCGCGAGTAGCCGTACTGATGAACCGCCGCCGCATTGACGGCGAGGAACATCAACGTCTCGGCATCGATGACGAGGAGGGGAATCGGATTCTCTTCGAACAGCAGCCGATGTCGCTCCTCGCTCTCGCGAACCACCGATTCGGCGCGCAGTCGCTCCGTGTCGTCGCGCAGCACCGTCGAGAAGTACTCGATTTTTCCGAGACGATTCCGATGCGCGAGCACGATCTGCGTGGCGGGGTGCTCTCGCCCGTCGGCACCGATGAACGCGCTCTCTCCACGCCAGAATCCATCACGTACCGCCGTCGGAATCGCCTCGTCGAACATTCGCTGGCGGACACGCGCCGGGTACGTCGCGCCGATCCATCGACCCGTCAGATCCTCGTGTTGGTCGAGGCCGAGCATGCGCCGGCCCGCGGGGTTCATGTACAGCGTCGTGAAGTCGGCGGCGGAAGTCGCTACGAGGTCTGGCGTCGCGTCGAGAATCGCCGTCAGCCGGACCCGCGTTTCCTCGGCCTGCTTGCGCTCGGTGATGTCGATGTGAATGCCCGTCATCCGGCGAGGCGACCCGTCCGGGTACCGCTCGACGACCTTGCCTCGGCCGAGGAGCCACTTCCAGCCGCCCTGCTTGGTGCGGCACCGGTACTCGGCCTCGTACGCGGGGGTCTGTCCGGCGATGTGTTCGTCGATCGCCCGCTGAACCGCGGGCATATCGTCGGGGTGCAGGCTCTGATGCCACGTGCCGCCCGCTCGACGCTCCATCTCACCGGGCTCGTAGCCCAGCATCAACTCGGCGGCAGCGCTGAAGTAGACGTCGCCGGTGTCGATGCTCCAATCCCAGAGCCCTTCGTTCGCGCCCTCCAGTGCAAAGCGCAGTCGCTTCTCGTTCTCACGGAGCGTTTCCTCGACCGACTTCTGCTCGGTGAGATCCCGGTAGATGCAGACGAACGTCGTCGTACCGGTGTCATCGGCGCTCGCGATGACGGTCGCGTGGAGTAGCCCACGTCGGCCGTCGTGACTCACGAAGGGACGCTCATCCTCCCATCGACCATGCCGCAGAGCAGCGGCGCGGTCAGCGTCGTCAGTCAGGGGATCGATCGTTCCGGCAATCTCGGTCGACGCGCGTGAGGCCGTCGTGCCTGTCACGCTGCCGAGCAGGCGTTCCGCGGCCGGGTTGCAGTCGATGATGCGACCGGCGGCACACGTGAGAACGACTGCGTCCTGCACGGTCGCGAAAATGAGCGCCAGGTGACGTTGATCGGTCACGTGAGCGCTCGCGTTAGGGATCGTAGCGCGTGCGCTGCCGGCTGCGACGGAGGATGGTGAGTCGCGACGGACCACGATCGGGCTGTCGGTTCGCAGGGAGTCAGGAAGAGAACGCGAGAATGTAACGGTGCCTGGCCGAAGCGTAAGGGATGTACGTCACATTTTCGCGATCCGACTGGACCTACTGCCCGCCGCGGGCCGTCACAACCCGACTGGTCGGCTAACGCCTAACGCCGAACGCGGCCATCGCCGTCTCGTGCACCGGGCACTCGATGCCCGCTTCGGCCGCGAACCGCGCGACGGCGCCGCTCAACGTGTCGAGCTCCGTCGGTCCACCACTCTCGAGATCGAGCAGAAAGCTCGGCTTCATGGCCGGCGGCAACGTGTCGATGATGTAGGCTGACGTTCGCGCCGCCTCATCCTCGGGAAGCGGAACTCCACGCGCGCGGGCGACAGCGACGACCTCGCCGACCGCCCGCTTGATGAGGCGATGGCCGCCGGGTGCCTCGCGCACCGGGCCAATCGACGCACGCCCGAGGCCGCAGACGGCCGCCATCGCCGTGATGAACACGTACTTCTGCCAGAGCTCCACGTCCATCGTGGCCGACGCGCGCGCGTCGATACCCGCGCCCTGGAACGCGTCGGCGATCGCCGAGGCGCGGGCGCTCAGTCCGCCGCCCAATTCTCCGACGACCATGCTCTTGAAACCGCTCAGACGCTCGACGACGCCCGGCGCGGATCTGACCGCACTGACGCGAGCGAGTCCTCCGAGCACGTTGGATCGTGGGACGCCGCCAGCGATGAGCTCATCGGCGGCGGTGACTCCGTTCAGCAGTGGGACCACATTGGCGCCCCGCTCGGCGGCGGTGCGAACGGCGGGAAGGACCTCGGCCAGCGAGTAGCTCTTCACGGCGATGACAGCGATGTCGGCGCTGGGCAGATCAGCGACACTGTCCGTCGCGCTCACGCGCGCGGTGAACTCGCCCTCAGGCTCGCGGACCGTGAGGCCGTTGCGCTCGATGGCATCGCGGTGCGCGCCGCGGGCGAACATCGTGACGTCGTGGCCAGCGCGGGCGAGCTCGCCCCCGAATACGCCACCGACGCCGCCAGCACCAATGATGAGGAAACGCATCTCGTTATGACGGATCGGGTACGGGTGGTCAGCGCGCGGCGGCCAACAGCTCGTGGACCTGTTCGTCGGTCGTCTGCGCGAAGTCCTCGTACCATATACCGACGGCCTGGAACGGTGTAGGCGTCTCGGCGCAGATGATGTCGTCGGCGACGCTGCGAAACTCCTCGCACGTCTCGGGTGAGGCAACGGGTACCGCGACCACGATGCGCGTCGGGGACTTCTCACGGAGCGCCGCTACCGCGGCGCGCATCGAGGCGCCGGTCGCGAGGCCGTCATCCACGAGAATCACCGTGTGATCCTCGAGTGGTGGAAGTGATCGGCCTTCGTGGTACAGCCGCTCGCGTCGCTCCAGCTCCGCCTGTTCCGCGACCGCGACCATCTCGATCTCCGCCTCGGTCACGTGGTAGGCCTCGACGACGTCGTCATTGATGAGGCGGATGCCACCACTCGCGATGGCGCCCATCGCGAGCTCCTCGTGGCCCGGCAGCCCGAGCTTGCGGACGAGAAACACGTCGAGCGGAGCACCGAGCGCCCGCGCGACCTCATAGGCGACGGGCACGCCGCCGCGGGGAAGCGCGAGGACGATGACGTCGCTGCGTCCCGCGTAGCCCGCGAGCTCGGCCGCGAGGATGCGCCCCGCGTCGGCGCGGTCGCGGAACACGGGTGTGACTGGCGGCTCCATCCGCCGATCATCTCCGCGGGCGCAGACGCGCGCGCGGCGTTAGGCGCAGCACGGCCGCCGCGGCGCGGTAGCCGGTGCCGATCGCGCCGTGCACGGTCCCGGTGCGACCTTCGCCATCGGCGGCCTCGCCGGCGAAGAACAGCGTCTTCTCCACCGGCCGCGCGAGGTGCTTCGCGGACTCACTGCCGCCGACCAGTCCGTAACTGTACGCGCCACGGGTGTATGGATCGCGCTGCCAGTCGTGATACCAACAGGCCTCGACGAGTGCCTCGACGCGACGACGCTGCATCCCGAGCACGCGAGCGAGCGAAGCGATCGCGCGGGCCTCGACCTCTGCCGGTCCGCGCGCGACGAGCCGCGCGGCTTTCGGCCCGCCGGTCCACCCTACGAGCGTGCTGGTTCGGACTGGAGATGACGTCCACCACACAGGGACCTCATCGTCGGACGAGAGGAGAAACGACAGATCGGTCAGCGAGCGGCCGCCGGTCTTTCGCCGCATTGCTCGTGCCTCCCAGAACGGCTCCCGAAACAGCAGCGTGGTGCGGGCTACCGACCCCATCGCGAGGTGACTGGCGGCTCGCCGAATGGCAGCAACGTCGGGGGTGAACGTGACGACCTCGTCGCCCGTCGTGTGCTGGAGCACGCCAAGCGGCAGCGTGATGATTGCCGAACGCGCGCGAATCGCACCGTTGGTGCGCGAGCCCAATCGGCCGGCCGGGACGGAATAGCGGACCTCGACGCTCCCCGGCTCCCAGACGACTGCATGCACCACGTGCGCGAGCCTAACGCGGAAGCCCGCCGTGGCGAGCCAGGCGGGCACGTGGTCGTAGCCGTCCAGGACGCGTCCCTGACGTTCTTCATCCTGGTCAGCGGGCATGCCGCCGTCTGCCAGCCAGCGTTCGCCCATCCGTTCCGGATCGCCGGCGTGAAACCCCGACACGTACTCGCGCGCGAGCGTGCGCTGCTTCGCGAGCGACTTCCCACCCGGCTTGGTATCGAGAAAATCCTGAAACGAGCGGTCGGGTGTGCGCTTCGGGTCGAGCCGCTCCATGACGTGAGCGAGCTGCTGCCAGTAATTCTCGTCGCCGAGGTTCGTGATCTTCCCGCGCTCGGAGCGCCAGCGCTCGCCAAGCGTGTCGGCGACCACCAGCTTCGACGCCCGCACGATCTCGACGAGCTCGGGTGCCGACCCATGCACGAACTCGGCGCCCATCTCGATCGGGAGTGGCGTGCGCTCGTCGCGCGTGGTGTAGATCCGCCCGCCGATGCGGTTGCGCGCCTCCAGAATCGTGGTGCTCACGCCTGCTTCGGTGAGCCGTTTCGCGGCGGCGAGGCCGGACACGCCCGCGCCGATGATGACGACGTCGACGTCGTTGCCGGCGGTCACGGTGCGGGGCGCTGTGGCGGCTGGGCCGTCAGTGCGGACGCAGACACCGCTGGCGGATCCGGGAAGCTCGCGCCGAGCGATCGCATGGTCTCGCGCATGCCGCGTCGCGCGTCGAGGTAGATCCGGGCCCCGTTGCGGATGGAGCCGAGGATGTAGCCGAAGTCGCGTGCGTCGACGCAGTCGATGGTGCGTTCGGCGGAGCAGCTCGTTTCACGCGCGCGTAGTACGCGCAAGGCGACCACGAGCGAGTCGAGGCCCTCGAGCATCTGTCGGTGGAAGATCGCGACCGTGTCGGGTCGCATAATGCCGCCGAACTGTGTCGAGAGTCGTTCGACCTGCTGTGCTGCGGCGCTGTCGTAACGAACAGGGCCGGTGGAGTCCACCGTGAGGTAGGAGGAGACGGCGACGAGTGCGCTGTCGCCGACAGCCGCTGTTCGATCGGCGTAGCCCTGGTAGCTACCCTCGGCTTCACGGCAGGCAATCGCGGCGCAGAGCGACGTCACGACGGCGAGTGTGCGGATAGTTGCTGGCAGGGGCATCGACACGAGTTCTAAATGAGCGGTCGAAGGAGGCGCAAGGGAATGGGCGATCGGGAATCGGGAATCGGGAATCGGGAATGGGGAATGGGGAATCGGACCAGCGCGAACGGGAACTGGGAGCCGGGAACGGGGAACCGAACGGCGGAGGTCGACGCTCACGTTGCTGGGTGCTACCGTTAGCTGGCGCGGCTGCAGAGGCTGCGCCTGGTAGCTCCTCGACACATTCTCGCTTCTTCTGGACCATGCGCCTCCTCGCCGCCGCCCTTCTCGTGACCGCCGCTTTCGCCGCCGACGCACAGACACCCACACCCGCGCCATCCGCCGCGGACATCGCGCGCGCCCGGCGCGTGCTGAGTACGACGCCGCTCGTCGACGGGCACAACGATCTGCCCTGGGCCATCCGCGAGGCGACGACGGCGCCGCACGACGTCGAGGCCTACGACCTTCGGAAAACGGCGAAGGGGCACACCGATCTCGCGCGGCTCAAGAAGGGGATGGTCGGCGCGCAGTTCTGGTCGATCTACATCCCCGGCGAGATCAAGGATTCGGGGTACGCGCGCGTGCAGCTCGAGCAGTTCGACATCGCGCGCCGCGTCATCGCGAAGTATCCGGAGCGGTTTCAGTGGGCGCTCACGGAGGCGGCGGTGCGGTCGTCGTTCAAGGCCGGCAAGATCGGCTCGCTGCTCGGGCTCGAGGGCGGGCACGCGATCGAGAATTCGTTAGGCGCGCTGCGCGTGTACTACGATCTCGGGGCACGCTACATGACGCTCACGCACAATGTCACGCTCGACTGGGCCGACGCCGCGCTCGACTCGGCCAAGCATGGCGGGCTCACGCCGTTCGGGAAGGAAGTCGTGCACGAGATGAACCGGCTCGGCATGCTGGTGGATATCTCGCACGTGTCGCCGGGGACGATGAGCGACGCGCTCGACGCGACGGAAGCGCCGGTGATCTTCTCGCACTCGGGATCGCGCGAGATGGTCGATCACAAGCGAAACGTGCCGGACTCGATTCTCGCGCGCCTGCCGAAGAACGGCGGCGT
>Ga0207691_10003251_pt1 | contig 15834 bp, 15 predicted proteins | sample KBSM13metaG_FD_184327 | JGI IMG/M metagenome (GOLD analysis project Ga0207691, IMG submission 184327) | Miscanthus rhizosphere microbial communities from Kellogg Biological Station, Michigan, USA - KBS M1-3 metaG (SPAdes) (version 2) | ecosystem: Host-associated > Plants > Roots > Rhizosphere >... | reverse complement strand
TCCCGGCAAATATTTCACCGGCGACGGCTGCCGGCGCGACGCCGACGGCTATTATTGGATCACCGGCCGGGTGGACGACGTGATCAACGTCGCGGGTCATCGGCTCGGCACGGCCGAGGTGGAGAGCGCGCTGGTCGCGCATCTCAAGGTGTCGGAGGCCGCCGTCGTTGGCTATCCGCACGACATCAAGGGCCAGGGCATCTACGCCTACGTCACGCTGATGACGGGCGAGCAGCCGAGCGATGAGCTGCGCAAGGAGCTGATCGCCTGGGTGCGCAAGGAAATCGGCCCGATCGCCTCCCCCGACCTCATCCAGTTCGCGCCCGGCCTGCCGAAGACGCGCTCGGGCAAGATCATGCGGCGAATCCTCCGCAAGATCGCGGAAGACGAGTACGGCAATCTGGGCGACGTCTCGACGCTCGCCGACCCGACCGTGGTCGACGACCTCGTCGGTAACCGGCAGAACAAGAAGGCTCACGCCTAGCGGCCTTGACCCACATTTGGGTCGTCATTGCCGGGCCCAGATTCGGTCTGGGTCGCGCCGGATTGCGACTGGAGTCGCGTCGCACCGATTCCTAGCGCGACGAGGCCTCTCCCGCTTGCGGGTGGAGGGCCGGATCGGGGGGCAAACGTGAGATGGTGCGAACCATTTCCCCTCCCCAACCCTCCCCCGCAAGCGGGAGCGCACTTCCGCGGTGAGCACGGCACGGCCTCGATCGATTCCCGTGCCCTGCATCACCTTCAGTGTACCGGCAAAGGCGCGCGGAAAAAACCCGTAAACCTTATACCGGAGCTCTTACTCAGACGCTGTGGCGCGCGTGACACACTCGGCAACATTTTTACCGTCCACTAACCCTGACGCATGGTTTCCAATGAGATCGTGCGGCGATTCAATTATTATGGTTAGCGATCCGTAGCCTGCTTGGGGACTCCAAGCGGATGGGCAGGCGCGCGATCAAGGGATCAACCAGGCAACAGACACGGTCCAAAATCATGCGTCTTTCACGCTGGCTGGCAGCTGGCTTAGCTGCGCTTGTGACTGCAGGGTGGGCGGCGATGCCGCAATCCGCGCAGGCACGCGAGGTCGTCGGATTCTCCGGCAATTATTCCACTGGCACGATCGTGGTGAAAACCAACGAGCGCGCGCTCTACCTCGTGCTCGGCAACGGCAAGGCTCTGCGCTATCCCGTTGGCGTCGGCCGCGCCAGCAAGCAATGGACCGGCACCGCCATGATCAACGGGAAGCAGCTCAGGCCGGCCTGGTCGCCGCCTGCGGAGGTCAAGCGCGACAAGCCCTCGCTGCCGAACGTGATCCCGGGCGGCGCCCCCAGCAATCCCATGGGCGCGGCGGCGATGACCTTGAGCGGTGGGGAATACGCCATCCACGGCACCAATCAGCCGGGCTCGATCGGCGGCTTCGTGTCCTATGGCTGTATCCGCATGTACAACGCGGATGTTCTCGATCTCTACAACCGCGTGGGCTGGGGCACCACTGTCGTGGTGACCCGCTGATATTGGCCTGCTGAAAATCGACGACAGACGACGGACGACCTCAGCGATCTGTCTTCCGGCGTCTGTCGCCCGGCTTCTTGATTCGCACGTAGAGTGCGCCCTCTCCGCCATGTCCGACATGGGCGGGCTCGAAGCCGACGACATAGACGCGAAATTCCGGCAGCCTCAGCCACAGCGGCACCTGGCGCTTGAGCACGCCGCGCTCGCTCCACTCGTCGCGCGCGCGGGCGCCTTTGCCGGTGATGACGAGGGCAAACCTGGCGCCGTCGTCCTGTGCCTTGCGCAGAAAACGAAGCAATGCACCGTGTGCCTCGTCTTGCGTGCGGCCGTGGAGATCGATGCGCGCCTCGATCAGGTCGCGGCCGCGCGCAAGCCGCTGCTTGACCCGGCGGTCGAGCGGCTCGAGCCGCGGCGCCGGCGGCGGTGCCTTATCGCGTGACGGCGGATGAGGGCGCAGCGAAGGCGCGGGCTTCGTCTTGCCCGGCGGCGACGGCACCGGCGTCGCAGCCGCGGATACGGGCTGGCGCCGGAGCGGCGCCACCGAGCGCGTGATACGGCTCCAGAGCGTGTGCTCCTCGGCCGTGAGCCTTCGCCGCCGCGGCTTGACGTCGTCCGCCATCATGACCGCGACCGCGATCGGTAGGGGCCGACATGCCGGCGCGCTTTCCGCGTCCGGATGTCATCCTCGCCCCTGCCCGCCTCCGGTTTGACGTGGACCTGCTCTTTCCTGATCTCGGTGTCGGGAATCTTCGGCTTCGCGACCGGCAGCGGCATGTGGCTGCCGGCCTCGACCATGTCGAGCTCGCGCGGAAGCAGCATGACGAAGCGGCCGGGATGGCGGATGCGACCGGCGATGCGGGCAGCATCGTCGCCGGCGCCCCAATAGAGGTCCGCGCGCGCCGGCCCGACAATGGCAGACCCGGTGTCCTGCGCGATCATCAGGCGGCGGAACGGCGTCGTGGGCTTGGCGCTCTCGACCGGCAGCGTCGCTTCGATGAAGAACGGCGTGCCGTAGACGTGGATCTTGTCGACCGCGATCGAGCGGCCGGGCATCAGCGGAATGCCCTGGGCGCCGACCGGTTCGCCGTCGTTGGACAGCCCGGTGATGCGAAAGAACACGTAGGAGCGGTTGGTGGCGCGCAGCTTCGGCGCCTCATCGGGATTAGCGGCCATCCAGTCCCGGATCCGCTGCATCGACATTTCCTCGCGCGGAACGAGATTGCGCTCGATCAGCACGCGCCCGACCGCCGTGTAGGGAAAGCCGTTGTGCGAGTCGTAGTTGATCCGCAGCGGGGTGCCGTCCTCGAGGATCACGCGCGCCGAGCCCTGGATCTGAATCGCCAGCGCCTCGAACGGATCCCGGAGCCAGCAGATTTCGAGCTTCTGGCCGTCGAGCGCGCCTGCTTCGATGGCGCCGCGATCGTGATAGGGCACGATCTCGCTGTTCTCGTTGCGGCGTCCGATCTGCGCGCCCTTGTTGGGAAAGGCGTCGGTGCCGCCCTTGTAGCCAGCGGCCACGAGGTCGCCCGGCCGCCGATAGAGTGGCACATTGAATTCCGGGTTGGGAAAGCGCGAACCCTGGACGATGGGCTCATAATACCCGGTCAGAAATCCCTGCGCTTCGCCGAGCCGTGCGATGCGCACCGGACGAAAGTTTTCCTCGAAGAAGGCGCGGGCAGCCTCGGAGGTCGCCGGCTTCACGGCAGCCGCGCGCCGGCAGGCTTCCCAAAGCGCGCCGTACACCGGCCGATCATCGCGCGGTCGCTTGATTTTCAGAAAGGGCTGGCAGCTCGTCTGGTAGGCGGCGAAGGCAGCCAGCTGGTCGTCCGCCGCCCAACCCTCGACATCAGCCCACTTCACCGGCTCGAGCTGGCTGTCTGCGAGTTTGAACGGCTCGTCACCCGGCTCGGCTTGGGCGAAGCCCACAAGCCCGAGCGTGGCTGCCGCGATGCTTCCGAGGAAGACGCACAGACGCACCCGCATCCCGTTCGGTCCCGGCTATTGCCCGGCTTCGGTGGCGACGAGCTTCCAATTGGGATCGCGCGACGACAGGTCGCGCGCGAAGGTCCACACGTCGGTGACGTCGGTCACCTTTTCCGCGTTACCTTCGATCACGGCGCCCGCCTTGTCGCGGGTGACCGAGATCAGCTGCGATACGAAGCGGACGGTAATCTGTGCCGTCCGTGCACGCAGTTCGGCGCCGGTAATATCGGACTTGTCGATCGACACGAACCGGGTCTCGACGGTCTCGCCCTTGCCCTCGCGCTCCCGGATCGCGGCCTCGAAGCCCTCGTAGACGTCGCGTGACAGCAGGTTCTTGAGCGTACGCCGGTCGCCTTCGGCATAGGCCAGCACGATCATTTCGTACGCCGCCCGCGCGCCGGCGACGAAATGCTTGCCGTCGAACGTCTTATCGTCCTGGGCGATGGCATCGAGCCCGGCGGCCACCGTCGACCCCACCTCGGCAATCCCCTTCCAGCGCTCCGTCGGCTCTGCGCTCTCGACCGGCTTTTGCGCGGCTTCGGCGGCGCGCCCCGGCAAGGTCACGACATTGTCGTTGGTCGCGCCGCGCACCGCATCGCGCGGCGCATAGGGATCGTAAGGCGGCCGTTCTCGGCCCGTGCGCTGGCCAAGCACGCTGCGGAGGCGGAGGAAGATGAACACCGCCAGCGCCAAAAAGATGATGGTGTAGATATCGAACACGTCGCACGCTCTCGGTCGCCGTGACGGAACCGCAGGATCAGTGGGAGCCGGCAGAGGGAAATCTGCTGAGGCAGAGATCGGTTCCCATGCCAATATGTAAGCACGCGACCGCACTGATCCAGAGGCTCGCGCCGAACAGCCGGCACAGATCGTCGCATCGCCCGGACCATAGACGATCCCAACCGTGGCGCCAACAAGGCTGATACAGAGAGAGCGGACGCAGGAATTGGGTCGATGTCGTTGGTTAAATGGACGTTTATTGGGCTGATCGCGCTTCCGGCGGCGGAGCTGCTTGCATTCGTCATGGTGGCAAGCCTGATCGGCTGGTTGCGGACGGCTGCCCTTTTTATCGCCACGTCGGTCGTGGGCGTCCTGCTGCTGCGAAAGTCCGGACGCGCCGACCTCGCGCGCTTCCGCGCCGCCTTCGCCCAACAGGGCCTGCGGGCGGTTCATTTGGAGACCCCCGGCTTCGCCACCATGCTTGGTGGAATCCTTCTGACATTTCCGGGTTTTATTACTGACGCCGTGGGCGCCGCGCTGTTCGTGCCGCTCGTTCGCGGGTGGGCGGCCGGAAAGCTCGCAACGCTGGCCCGTGGCCGGGGGCGCCACGGCCGAAACGACGATCGCGTCATCGACCTCGAACCGGACCAATGGCACCAGATTTCGGATCAGCGACGTGGCCGTCGGCGCAAGTCCAAGGGCAGTACGTGACATCCTTGTCCGGCCGGAGCCCCTGTGTTAGCCACGCCGCGACTGCGGTAAATCTGAGCGGTGAGAGGTAGAGGCGATGGCGACCCCCGGCAATGGCGGCCCCCCACAGAACCCAAACGCACAAGAGGGCCAGGCACAGCAGAGCCAGGCGCAGCTGAGCGTTCTCGGTCAATACGTGAAGGATTTATCGTTCGAGAATCCGAACGCGCCGCGCTCGCTGGCGCCGACGCAGACGCAGCCCGCCATCAACATTCAGATCAATGTCGGCGTCCAGCAACTCGCCGAGACCGATTACGAGATCTCCCTCAACCTCGACGGCAAAGCGGAAAGTTCCGGAACCGTCCTGTTCGCCTTCGATCTGACCTTCGCCGGCGTCTTTCGCGTCCAGAACGTACCGGCGGAGACGCTGCAGCCGCTCGTCATGATCGAGTGCCCGCGCCTGCTGTTCCCGTTTGCACGCGAGATCGTGGCAACCGCGGTGCGCAACGGTGGCTTCCCGCCGCTCCTGCTCGATCCCGTCGATTTCGTCGCACTCTATCAGCAACGCGCGGCGCAGGCGCAGGTGCCGCAGGCGGCGCCGACGCAAAGCTAGGCCACGGCGAGCGACAGCCAGGGATTTCCGGAGACGATAGCCGCTCAGCCGCCCGCGCCAGCCGCCCGGGTGGTGGTCACGCGCTGCGGGCCAGATCGCGATCGGGCAGATATTCGCGCCAGATCGCACTTTCTCCGAGCGTCGCCACGAAGGTGACATGCGCCTCACGCTCGTCGACGGTCAGGCGTGAAGGGAGCGGCAGCGGCCGCACGCGGACCGGGATGGCGCCGACATCAAGACGGGATGGCGCGGTGTCGGTCTCGACCAGTATGAGCTGGGCCTGGCGGGCGCCGATCAGCTCAAGATAGACCTCGGCGAGGATCTCCGCGTCCAGCAGCGCCCCATGCTTGGTCCGGCGGGAATTGTCGATGCCATAACGCCCACACAGATCGTCGAGGCGATTAGGCCCGGCCGGATGCTTGCGACGGGCGAGCAGCAGCGTGTCGATGAGGCGCTCCCGCGCCACCAGCATTTTTCCCGCGCGCTCGAGCTCGGCATTGAGAAAGCCAAGATCGAACATCGCGTTGTGCGCGACTAGGGGCGCTTCCCCGATGAAGGCGGCCAATTCATCCGCGATCTCGTCGAAGCGCGGCTTGTCCCTGAGAAACTCGGCCGAGAGGCCGTGGATGGCGATAGCCTCGGCCGGCACGTCCCGTTCGGGATTGACGTAGCGATGAAAGCTCTGCCCGCTGGGGAAACGATTGATCAGCTCGACACAGGCGATCTCGATCAGCCGATGCCCTTGGAAGGGATCAAGCCCGGTCGTCTCGGTATCGAGCACGATCTCGCGCACCAGCGCTCCTCTCGTCCCATGTCGGAACGAATCACCGCCGCTTCGGCATTGTAGCGACGGCGGCAAGGATCGCACGCACTTGCGCACGCGCCGGGTCGAGCCCCTGCGAGGTGTCCACGATAAAATCCGCACGCCGGCGCTTTTCTGCGTCCGGCATCTGCTTGGCCAGGATCGCTTCCAGCTTTTCCATGGTCATGCCGGGGCGCTGCAGCACGCGCGAGTGCTGAACCTCAAGCGGCGCCGACACCACCACCACCGCGTCGACCCGCGCATCGCCGCCAGTCTCGAACAGGAGCGGAATATCCAGCACCGCAACCTTCTCTCCCCGCGCCTCCGCCTCGGCCAGAAGCCGCCGTTCAGCCTCGTGCACAAGCGGGTGAACAATGGCCTCGAGCCGTTTGAGCGCGGCGTGGTCACCGAGAACGCGCGCGGCCAGCTCGTTGCGATCGACCTTGCCGTCCGCGGTCGTCCCGGGAAACGCCGCTTCGATCGCCGCCACGGCCTCGCCCTCATACAGCCGATGCACCACGGCGTCGGCATCATGCACCGGCACGCCTTCCTCGATGAAGAAGCGCGCGGTCGTCGACTTTCCCATGCCGAGCGAGCCGGTGAGACCGAGGATGAACATCCGCCTCGACTAAAGCATTTTGCGAGAAAAGTGGAATCCGGTTTCACGCCCAGAACGTGCGATCACGTCACCACGATGAACGACGCAAAAAATTCACGTCGCAAGCCACCCCGCCTGCCGGAGATGCCGCAGCAGCGGCAAGAGCGGCAGTCCCAGGATGACGAAATGATCGCCTTCGACACGCTCGAACAGCTGGATGCCGGTCTGCTCCAGTTGATAGCCCCCCACGCTCGCGGTGACCGCCGCTCCCGCGGCATCGAGATAGTCCTCAAGGAACCGGTCTGAAAAAGCCCGCATGGTGAGCCGCGCCATGTCCCGATGCTCGAACAGAATTGTACCCTCGCACACGAGGGCGATCGCAGTGTGAAGCTCGTGGGTTTGCCCGCGCAACAGCTTGAGCTGCTCGCCCGCGGTTGCCCGGTCGACAGGCTTGGAAAATCGCCGCTCACCAAGCGCGAGCGTCTGGTCGGCGCCGATCACGACCCGGCCGGGCAACTGAACGGCAATGGTACGCGCCTTTTCGCGCGCGAGCAGCGCGGCCACCGCACCGGGATTGTGCGCCGCACTGCCCTGCTCGATCGCACGCTCGTCGATGTCAGCTGGGCAAACTTCGACCGGAAGTCCTGCGGCCCGCAGGATCGCACCTCGAATGGCGCTCTTCGACGCCAATACGAGCGGCCGTTCGGCGAGCCAGAGCGGCATCACTCACGCAAGCGGTTGGCGACGGCGTTCGGCGAGAAAGCTCATCACCGCCGCCGCCGTTTCCTCGATCGAACGTCGCGTCACGTCGATGCTCGGCCAATTGTGCCGGGCGCACAGCTTGCGCGAGAATGCCACTTCTTCGGCCACTGCCTTGCGGTCGATATATTGGTCATCGTCATGATGCGCCTTTAGCCCCAGCAGGCGATTCTGGCGAATCTGCACGATCCGCTCGGGGCTGGCGTAGAGCCCGACCACGAGCGGCCGCGCCAGCGCTTCGACATGCCGGGGCACTTCGACCCCGGGCACGACGGGCACGTTGCCGGTCTTCACGCCCCGGTTCGCAAGATAGATCGAGGTCGGGGTCTTGGACGTGCGCGACACGCCTACGAGCACGACATCGGCCTCCTCAAGACCTTCGAGATGCTGGCCGTCGTCGTGCAACATCGTGTAGTTGAGAGCGTCGATGCGCTTGAAATACTCCGCGTTGAGCGTGTGCTGCGCGCCGACCCGGTGCGAGGTCTCAGTTCCCAAATAAGATTGCAGGAGTTGCAGGACCGGCCCCAGAATCGAAAGGCAGGGCAGGCTCAGCTCGCGGCAGTGTTTTTCAAGCCGACGCAACAGCTCGTCATCGAGCAATGTGTAGAGCACGATGCCGGGCGATTCCTCGATCTCAGCCAGGACGCGATCGAGCTGCTTCTGCGTGCGCACCAGCGGATAAACATGTTCCACCGGCAAGACCTTGGTGTATTGCGCAGTCGCCGCGCGCGCAACGGTCGTCAGTGTCTCGCCGGTCGCGTCGGACACGAGGTGGAGGTGGAAATAGCTGCCAGCGCGCTGCGGCATGGATCGGGACGGGACAACCTGTGGATTCCTGGGGAGGAGGCCACGCGGCGCGGCCCAGCGCAAGCCCGCTATCGAACAACCCGCCCAGTGTGTCCACATTATGCCAGTGGGGACATCGTCCACGGTTCCTGACGCACGCAGGGGGGAAATGTGAATCGAACACGAACTTCGATCACAGACATGGATCAAGTCGCGACAAATCGCGGGTCTCAAGTACCTGGGTGGAGGGTGCGCTAGTTACCCACAGGCCGGCATAACTCCACCAAGCGTGGATAGCGTGTGGACGTCAATGTATGAGTCTAATCAACGTTCAAACAATCATAACAAGAGTCCTTAAGATCTAGTTTAGTAGGGAAGCGAACCCAGGGATTTCACGGTGCATAAAGCCATTTTGGACGTGCTCAATCATCAGCCACGCAGTCCGCCACCCATATGGTTGATGCGGCAGGCCGGACGCTACCTGCCGGAATATCGGGCGCTGCGTGAAAAGGCAGGAGATTTTCTCACGCTATGTTTCACGCCGGATCTGGCGGCCGAGGTGACGCTGCAGCCGGTGCGTCGGTTTGGCTTCGACGCTGCAATTCTGTTTTCCGATATTCTGGTGATTCCTCATGCCCTCGGGCAGGCGGTCCGATTTGCAGTGGGTGAGGGGCCGCAGCTCGATCCGATCGCCGACCGCCAGGCTCTGATGCGGCTCAGACTGGAGCTCGATCACGGCGTGCTTGCTCCGATTTACGAAACGATCAGGCGAGTCAAAGCCAGCCTTGCGCCTGACGTTGCGCTGCTGGGCTTCTGCGGTGCGCCGTGGACGGTAGCAAGCTACATGATCGCCGGACACGGCACTCCAGACCAGCAGCCGGCGCGGATGTTCGCCTATGGCGATCCGGAAGCTTTTGCCGGATTGATAGATAAGCTGGTGGATGCGTCCGCTGCTTATCTGGTCCGGCAGCTCCAGGCCGGGGTCGATGCCGTGCAGATTTTCGATACCTGGGCGGGCGTGCTTCCGGCGGAAGAATTTGCCCGATGGTGCATCGGCCCCGCGCAACGGATCGTTGCGAACGTGCGCAGTCAGGTACCGGATGCCAAGGTCATCGGGTTTCCGCGCGGTGTCGGTGCCGGCCTCCTGCGCTATGTGGAAGATGTGCCGGTCGATGCCGTGGGACTGGACTGGATGGCCGATCCAGCCTTCGTGCGCGATCAGATCCAATGGCGCGTGCCGGTGCAGGGAAATCTGGATCCCTTGGCACTGCTCGCCGGCGGCTCAGCGCTCGATCAGGGGGTCGATAACATTCTTGCGGCGTTTTCCGAGCGTCCTTTCATCTTCAATCTCGGGCATGGCATCTTGCCGCAGACCCCGATCGCGCATGTGGAGCAGATGATCGCACGGGTGCGCCGGAGCTAGATCCGCCAGGCTGCTGTCACGGCCGGAGACGCACATGTACGAGTGGTTGAAGGCATTCCATGTGATCGCGATCATCGCCTGGATGGCGGGAATGCTCTATCTGCCGCGGCTCTTCGTCTACCACTGTGCGGCCGAGCCGGGCTCAAAACAGTCGGAAACCTTCAAGGTCATGGAGCGGCGGCTGCTCACCGCAATCATGACTCCGGCCATGGTGGCGAGCTGGGTGCTCGGCCTGTGGCTCGCCTGGGAGGGGAACTGGCACGCCTCCGGCTGGCTGCAAGCCAAAGTCGCCCTGGTCCTCATGCTGTCCGGTCTGCATGGCTTTTTCCTCGGCTGCGCACGCGATTTTGCCGCTGACCGCAACCGCCATTCGCAGAAATTCTATCGCATTATCAATGAAGTGCCGACCATTCTCATGATCGCGATCGTCATTTTGGTGGTGGTCAAGCCGTTCTGACTGGGTGCCGCAACAACCAGCCGCCGCTCCCCTGACCACGAGCCCAATGGGCGCCGTCATCCACATTCTACGCACGGCCCTTGCGTATGGAACCATCTTTTCCTATCTTGGGCGCATCTCCCCGAACGCAGGCAGATGCACTTAGTACCGGCCCGAGTCTGGGATCGGCCGCTGCATCGGGCCCAAGCGCCTCGCTCCAAGACCTGCGATTCCCCCCTCCGTACCGATCGGCAGCTTTTTTCAGTCGCCGGTCCCCTCCATAGGACTACCCCGTATGCGGGAAATGAAACTCCAAGACCTCAAGGCCAAGACGCCAGCCGAGCTTGTCTCGTTCGCCGAGGAGCTCGAGGTCGAAAACGCCAGCACCATGCGCAAGCAGGAGCTGATGTTCGGCATTCTCAAACAGCTCTCGATGCGTGAGACCGATATCATCGGCGAAGGCGTGGTCGAGGTGCTCTCCGATGGGTTCGGCTTCCTGCGCTCGCCCGAAGCGAACTACCTGCCGGGACCGGACGATATCTACGTCTCGCCCTCGCAGATCCGTCGCTTTGGATTGCGCACCGGCGACACCATCGACGGTCACATCCGCTCGCCCAAGGAAGGCGAGCGTTATTTTGCGTTGCTCAAGGTCAATACCATCAATTTCGAGGATCCGGAGAAAGCGCGCCACAAGGTCAACTTCGACAACCTCACCCCGCTCTATCCCGAAGAGCGGTTGCGGATGGAACACGAAGACCCGACCAAGAAGGATCTCTCTCCGCGCGTGATCGACATCGTCGCGCCGATCGGCAAGGGCCAGCGCGCGCTGATTGTCTCACCGCCGCGTACGGGCAAGACGGTGCTGTTGCAGAACATCGCGCACGCCATCACCGCCAATCACCCGGAGTGCTACTTGATCGTGTTGCTGATCGACGAACGTCCGGAGGAAGTGACCGACATGCAGCGCTCGGTGAAGGGCGAGGTCGTCTCCTCCACCTTCGACGAGCCGGCATCCCGCCACGTGCAGGTTGCCGAGATGGTGATCGAGAAGGCCAAGCGCCTGGTCGAGCACAGCCGCGACGTGGTCATCCTGCTTGATTCGATCACGCGTCTCGGGCGCGCCTACAACACCGTGGTGCCGTCATCGGGCAAGGTGCTGACCGGCGGCGTGGACGCCAACGCGCTGCAGCGGCCGAAGCGCTTCTTCGGCGCCGCCCGCAACATCGAAGAGGGCGGCTCGCTCACCATCATCGCGACCGCGCTGATCGACACCGGCAGCCGCATGGACGAGGTGATCTTCGAGGAGTTCAAAGGCACCGGCAATTCCGAAATCATTCTCGATCGCAAGGTGGCGGACAAGCGTACGTTCCCGTCGATGGATATCACCCGCTCGGGTACGCGTAAGGAAGAGCTCCTCGTCCCGCCCGATCAGCTCAAGAAGATGTACATCCTGCGCCGCATCTTGAATCCGATGGGCACGATGGACGCCATCGACTTCCTGCTCGACAAGTTGCGCAACACCAAGAGCAATGCCGACTTCTTCGAGTCGATGAACGCGTAACCTCGCGGAGTTCTTTCAGCGAAGTTGCGTCGTATTGGGCGAACGCCGCTGCTGCGCAGAGCGTGAAATGCTTGCCGCCCAGACGGCGCGACGGCTCACCAAGCGGAGGCGCTCGTTATTTGTAGAGACGCAGCGCCTGCAGCCGTGACGAGAGGCCGAGGCCGTCGAGACACGCGCCCGGCTCGCCGGGCGCACACGCGGTCACGTCGTTGACCAGGATCGAACCGATTTGCCGACATTCGGCCTCGACCGCGAATGTCCGCACAATGGTCTTGGCGGAGCGGACCGGGCCCATCTCGGTAAGTAAGCGCCGCAGAATGCTGCCATCGGTGCCGAAGGCGACGAGATCGAGCTTCATGCTCTCGAGCGCGCTGTCGGATTTATTCTGAATGACGAAATTCAGACGACACCGGTTATCGGCGCCCTCAATGCTGTTGAGTTCGACCAGCAGCTTCTCGTTTGCGGCGGACGCGCAGAACGGCATCAACACCGCGAGCATCGCCAGTACACGCAAGGGGCCAAGCATGTGTTGCCTCCCGGTGGTGCCGAAATTGTTTCCGCTTGCAGGACTCATAAACCGACTCATTCGGGCTGGGCAAGCCGCACCGGGTCTATGACGTCGGGAGGAGATTGGAATCATTCCGATCTCGGCGCGTGTCTCGTCAAGCGTGTTCCGATGCGGTTGGACGTCAGCCTGCAGGTGGACGCGGACGCACGGCGCTCACGGTCTCAGCGAGAGTGTCCGGTTCCGTCACCGGTAGCGAGCAGGTGTCGGCGATGCAGACGAAGGCTGCGCTTTGCGCCGCGGCGTTGATCTTCTGCTGGGCCGGATGCGACGCCGGCAGTGTCGGTGAGGCACGCAGCACGATGCGATCGAGGTAGGGGAGCTTGCGGGCGGCGGCGAGCAGGTTGTCGGCATGTGCGTCTTTGCCTGCGACAACGATCTCGGCGGCGCGCAAGCGCAGGTCGAGCGCGTTGAGCGATGCGAGGTGCGCGAACAGATTATCGCCTGCGGTTGCCACGATGCCGTCGAACAGGCGGTCGGCCTTGTCGCGCCAGGCATGCTGGCCGGTGAACACCGCGAGCCGGATCAGGTTTTGGGCGGCGAGCGCGTTGGGATTCGGCGTGGCGTCGTCGGTGGTGGCGCTCGGCCGCACCACCAGGTCTTTGGCATCGTCCGCGGTGAGAAAGTAGCCGCCGGTGGCGGGATTGGCATAGTGGCGATCAAGGGTGCCCTGCCAGGCAAGCGCCCGTTCGAGGTACGCGTGGTCGGCGGTGGCCTCGTACAGGGCGAGCGCGGCCCGGATCATGGCGACGTGATCGGAAGCGAGACCGGGGACCAGGAGTCTGCCTTCGCGCCAGGAATGGCCGAGGCGGTCGCCATGAGCCATCCTGGAGTCGATGAACAGGAAGGCGCGGGCGGCCAATTCGGGCCAATGGAGCTGATCGAATGCCAAGCCGGCGTTCACCAGCGCGGCAATCATGAGCCCGTTCCAGTCCGCGAGCACCTTGTCGTCGAGGCCGGGCCGGACCCGGGCGCCGCGGGCGGCGAGCAGCTTTTCGCGCATCGGCGCGAGCCTCTTCTCGTCTTCCATGCTGCGCGGTAAGTGCTTGAGCCGATTGAGGATGTTGTGCCCTTCGAAATTGCCGTCCAGGGTCAGGTCGTAGTGCGCAGCAAAAAACGCTGCGTCGGCCCGATCGGCCAGTACCGCCTCGATCTCGACGAGCGACCAGACGTAGAATTTGCCCTCCTCGCCCTCGGAATCGGCGTCGAGGGATGCGCAGAACGCACCCTCCCCGGTCGTCATCTCGCGCGTGAGCCAGGCGACGGTTTCGGTCGCCCGGCTGCGGAAGAGTGCGTTGCCGGAGCGTTGGTAGGCGATGCCGAGCAATTCGAGCAGAAGGGCATTGTCGTAGAGCATCTTCTCGAAATGCGGCACCAACCAACGCTCGTCGACCGAGTAGCGGGAGAAACCGCCACCGAGGTGGTCATAGATGCCGCCTTCGCACATCCGGGCGAGGGATAGCTCCACTGCGCCGTAGTAGCGCTTGTCGTTCATGCGCTGGCCGGCGCGCCAAAGGAACTCCAGCATCATCGGCTGGGGGAACTTTGGGGCACCGCGCATGCCGCCGTGAACCGGATCGATCATGCCGGCGATCTGATTGGCGGCCCGGTCGAGTTCGGGTGCAGCGATAACGACGTGTCCTGCGGGCCGCGCGCTTTCCGCCAGGCGTGCCATGAGCGCGCTGCGGTTTTGCTCGACGCTCTGAGGCTCTTGACGGAAAACGCGCTCGACTTCGCGCAGGAGATTGACGAAGGCGGGTTTGCCGTAGCGCGCGGTCTTGGGAAAATAGGTGCCGCCCCAGAACGGCTCGCCGGCCGGTGTGAGGAACATGGTCAGGGGCCAGCCGCCTTGCTCGCCGAGATGGTGGAGCGCCGACATGTAGATCTGATCGATGTCGGGACGTTCTTCGCGGTCTACTTTGATATTGACGAACAGCTCGTTCATGACGTCGGCGGTTGCCGAGTCCTCAAAGCTTTCATGTGCCATGACGTGGCACCAGTGGCAGGCCGCGTAACCAACCGAGAGCAGGATGGGCTTATTGGCGCGCTTTGCTTCCGCGAGCGCGTCCGGGCCCCAAGGCCACCAGTCGACCGGGTTGTGCTTGTGCTGCAGCAGATATGGGCTGGTTTCGCGCGCGAGCCGGTTCTCGTGGGCGGGGTCTGACGATGACGACATGGTTCTGGGCGCCCTTAGGTTCAGGCTCATATATAGGGCCGCGACAGCGGAACCGCCGGAGACCGATGATCGGATAACGGCGTGATGGTTTTGCGGTGACGAGGCGATCTTAGACATGTCGAGCGATCGCGATACCATCTTCGCTCTCTCTTCGGGTCGGCCCCCCGCGGCGGTCGCGGTGGTTCGTATTTCGGGACCGCGTGCGGGCCTGGCGCTCGAGGCGCTGATCGGCCGCGTCCCGGCGACGCGGCGGGCCTCACTGGCGCGCGTGCGCGATCCGGCCACCGGCGATCTGATCGACGAGGGCTTGGCGTTGTGGTTTCCCGGTCCAAACAGCGAGACCGGCGAGGACATCGTCGAACTGCAAGTTCACGGCGGCCGCGCCGTGATCGCCGCGCTGCTTGCCGCGTTGGGGCGGTTTGACGGCTTGCGCCATGCGGAGGCGGGAGAGTTCACCCGCCGGGCCTTTGAGAACGGCCGCATGGATTTGACCGCGGTTGAAGGGCTTGCGGACCTGGTGGCGGCCGAGACCGAAGCGCAGCGCCGGCAGGCTTTGCTGCAACTCAAAGGCCTGCTTGGGGAGCGCGCCGAGACGTGGCGGCAGCGGTTGATCGAAGCGTTGGCGTTGGTTGAAGCCGGGATCGATTTCTCCGATGAGGATGATGTTCCGGCGGGCCTGACGGCTCGTGCGCTGGAGCTGATTCGGCCGTTGGCCGACGAGATCAGCAAGGCCATGGCGGGGCAGGGGGAGCGACTGCGCGAGGGATTGCGGGTCGCGATCGCAGGTCCGCCGAATGCCGGCAAGTCGACGCTGTTTAATCGGCTGGCGCGACGGGAGGCGGCAATCGTATCTCCGTTTCCCGGAACCACCCGCGACGTGCTGGAGATTCATCTTGATCTGGGCGGCTATCCCGTAACGGTGCTCGACACCGCGGGCATTCGCGACACCACCGACCCGATCGAGCGCGAGGGGGTGCGGCGTGCCGGCGAACAAGCGGCCGGCGCGGACCTCGTCCTTTGGGTGATCGAGTCGACGTCTCAGGATGTCGGAGAGGCGCCCGTCCAACCCGGTTGGTTGGTGGTCAATAAGATGGATCTCGCGGATCCAACAGATTCAAGAAAGATTGAATTAAGGTTCAAGAAATCGAATGGAGTTCATTTCATCTCCAGCGCGACCGGAGTGGGCGTGGAGCAGGTGGTTACCTCCATC
>Ga0207691_10003249_pt1 | contig 15836 bp, 16 predicted proteins | sample KBSM13metaG_FD_184327 | JGI IMG/M metagenome (GOLD analysis project Ga0207691, IMG submission 184327) | Miscanthus rhizosphere microbial communities from Kellogg Biological Station, Michigan, USA - KBS M1-3 metaG (SPAdes) (version 2) | ecosystem: Host-associated > Plants > Roots > Rhizosphere >... | reverse complement strand
GTGCCCTGCGCTGTCCGCGGAAACGCCGTAAATTCAATTTTCATTACAACCTCCACAAGTTGGATCGTCCGCGACCAGACGATCCGTTTCTAAAAAAACAGTAACCGGTACAAAGTAAACGGCAAGGCTTCCGGCAACTACATGTCCGACCGCACTTCACACTGCCACTGCACTCAAAAAATCTATTCCACGAACAAGGAACTCACCGAATCTTCATTACTGATGCGCAACATCGTTTCGGCGAGCAGGCCTGCTATCGACAACACGCGAATACGCCCGCATTTCGCGCCCTGTTCTCTCAGCGGTATGGTGTCAGTGACGACGATTTCGTCGAGCGCTGAATTCGCAATGCGTTCGATCGCCTTGCCGGATAGCACTGGATGCGTGCAATACGCCAGCACTTTGGAGGCGCCGCGTTCTTTGAGCGCTTTTGCCGCTTCGCACAGCGTGTTCGCAGTATCGACCAGGTCATCAACGATTACGCAGGTGCGGCCTTCGACTTCGCCGATGATGTTCATCACGGTCGCGACGTTCGGACGCGGACGCCGCTTGTCGATGATTGCAAGATCCGCTTCCAGGCGTTTAGCGAGCGCGCGGGCGCGCACGACGCCGCCGACGTCCGGCGAGACCACGACCAGGTTCTTGAAGTCGTGTTTCCACACGTCGCCGAGAAGAATCGGAGCTGAATAAATGTTGTCGACCGGTATATCAAAGAAACCCTGAATCTGTTCGGAGTGCAGGTCCATGGTCAACACGCGGTCGACGCCCACCGATGCCAGCATATTGGCGACGACCTTCGCCGTGATTGCCACACGCGCGGAGCTAGGACGACGGTCCTGCCGTGCATAGCCCATGTACGGAATTGCTGCTGTCACGCGCGCGGCCGATGCACGCTTCAGTGCATCGACCATGACGAGCACTTCCATCAAGTTGTCGTTCGGCGGAGAACAGATCGATTGCAGGACGAAAACGTCTTTGCCGCGTACGTTTTCGAGCACCTCAACCATAACCTCGCCGTCGCTGAAGCGGCCGACTTTGGCTTTGCCGAGATGGATATTCAAATGCTGCACGACATTCGCCGCCAATTTTGGCGTCGCATTGCCGGTGAACACCATTAAGCGATCGTAAGCCACGGTCAGCTTCCTTTGTTCAGCCGGGTCCCGAAAAGTGGCTGGGGAGGTAGGGATCGAACCTACGAATGCCGGAATCAAAATCCGGTGCCTTACCACTTGGCGACTCCCCAACGCTGAAACTCACTGCAATCGCGTTAGACGCCTTAATCGCACATCGCTCGCAACGGATGATAGTCCAATCCTCGCGCAACCAGTCCGCGCATGCCGGACGGCAGTTGCTGCAATACATTCAATGCCGCTGCTTCACTTGCAAACTCGCAAAACACGCACGCGCCCGAACCCGTCATGCGTGCATCGCCAAAGTGGCGTAACCAATCGAGATGCTGCGCGACTTCGGGATACAGCCTGCAAACAACGGGCTGCAGGTCGTTGCGTGCATCCGCAACACAAAAGGGCGGTATTTTAGTCGGAATTGAATCACGGATCAAATCAGGATCTTGGAACACGCGCTGGGTGGACACAGCCACCGGTGGCAAGAGCACCACATACCACGCAGGCTGCAGGGCCATGGGCACCAACTCTTCCCCGATCCCTTCGCCCAGCGCGGACTGTCCATAAATAAAGACCGGGACGTCGGCGCCAAGCTCAAGGGCGAGGTTCTGCAGGCGCGATCGCGGCCAATTCACGTTCCACAGACGGTTAAGCGCGAGCAGGGTGGTCGCCGCATCGGAGCTGCCGCCGCCTAAACCGCCGCCGACCGGCAGCCGCTTGTCGAGCGCAATCTCGACGCCGTGTGCACTGCCGCTCGCATCTTTCAGCAAGCGAGCCGCACGAACCGTCAAGTCATCACATGCCGATAAGCCCGCGATGTCCGTGACGCGGGCAACGATACCGTCCGACCGCAGCTTGAAAGATAGACTGTCCGCATAGTCTATGAAGCGGAATATCGTCTGCAGCAAATGATAACCGTCACTGCGACGTCCGGTCACACGCAGCATCAGATTCAGTTTCGCTGGCGCCGGATAAGCGACCTCCTGATTCATTGCTGGACGAGCGTCAGCGAATCGATGACCAGTCTGATCTCGGCGTCATTCCCGTTCACCGTCAGCCGCGCGGGCCGCTGTGAATCCGCCGTTGCGTAATTGAACGCGACCTGCCAATCACCTTGCTCGAGCTTATTGATGCGCTGTGCCGGATCCCGCTCCAGCAATACAGGCTGCGGGCCGGGTACCGCCTCGCCTACCACCCAGTAACGTAAATCCGCGACAGGAAAACGCCAGCCAAAGGCACTGCGCACGAGGCTATCGATGGAGCTCGCCCGGTATTCCTTTTTATCGCTGCCCGTCAGAGTCGCGCCATCGGTGTCCGATTGAAGATAGGCAAGCGTTTGCCCGAGCGGCGAAGTAAGCCAGATCTCGTCCGCGGCGCCGTCGTGCTTCCAGCGGAGCGCGCTCGAGAAACCGCGATCCTGGTAGCGCACTGCGATACGTCCCGCAAGCTCGAACGCCGGTCCGGGCGGGACTGTCTCGACTGTCGCGCAGGCACCCAGCAAAGCAGTTGCCCACAGCAACGTCAGGCGGACCAGCGAATTCAGCGCTACGTTTGGAAGTTGCTGACGTGGCTCGGAACAGAGACTCTGACTCAGGCGATTCATCGATCAGAGCTTCCCTGCGAATTTGGAATGAGCGCTACAAGCTTGAGAAGAAGACGTGCCTCTTCGCAACGGCGAACCTACGCCGTCATCACGGGGAAAATTTCTTGACCGTTGAAGACAACAGTTCGTTGCCTGGGTTCTCTTTGAGCGCTTTGGCCCAGACTTTCTGTGCCTCGTCCCGTTGGCCGGTCGCCCATAACACTTCGCCGAAGTGAGCTGCAATTTCCGCGTCCGAGCGCAATTCAAACGCCCGCTTCAGAAATGAAATAGCGGCGTCATTCTGGCTCATGCGGTAGAGCACCCAACCCATGCTGTCCATGATGTACGGATCTTCGGGCGCTAGCTTGAGCGCCTGCTCGATAAGCTCATACGCCTCGTTCAGACGTGTGTTACGGTCCGCAAACGTATACCCCAGCGCATTGTAAGCGTGCGCATAGTCGGGTTTTAGTTGAATGACTTTGCGCAGGTTGCTCTCGAGCACGTCGAAACGGTCGATCTTTTCTGCGGACATCGCCTGGTCGTACAACAGCTCAGCGGAGGTTGGATTGGTTTCTACCGCCTGACTGAGCAAATCAAACGCAGCGTGAAAGTCATTGGCATCGCGCAGGAGCTGCGCTTCGGCCTGCGTAAACTGCACGCGCTCCGGGCCGCTGCGCGCCGCATCCTGCAGATACTTGCGTGCGTCGACGAGCTTCCCTTGTTTGGCGAGGATCCCTGCGTAACGCGCACGTGCCGCAACATACTGCTCGCCGCCATTCACGCTGGAGTACCAGCGCAACGCATCATCCGGCTGCTTGCGCTCTTCGCTGACTTGTCCAAGGTAGAAGCGCACTGCATCCGGATCCTTGTAATTCGTGTCAAGCGCATGCTTTAACTGTGTCTCGGCAGCGTCATAGTCGTTGAGCTGCAGCGAGAGCAGACCAACCGCCATCGTCACTTCGGCGTTGTCGGGGAACTCTTTAAGCAGCGCCTGGAACTCGGAGCGCGCCTCCGCATATTTTTTGTCCGAGACGAATAGACGCGCATAACTCAATCGCACGTCCATGGCGCGCGGATAGCTTTTAAGGTAGCTCTGAAAGTACGCGAGCGCTTCTGCGGTCGAGTTCCGCTGCAGCAGTTGGCCCTGGAACAGCGCTGCCTGTTCCCACTCCGGACGCAGTTTCAGTGCCTGGCGAATTTCGCTGAGTGCGAGCTCCGACTGACCCGCTGCAATCGCCGCCTGCGCGATGCTGTAATGCGCTTCCGGCAGCGCCGGATAGGGCTGTGCCAGACTCTGCGTGAGCTGTAAAACTCCGGGCTTGTCCGCATTCCGCGCCAGCAGGTTGTTCAACTGCAAAAAGTTGTTGCCGACGTTCTCTTTATCCGCGGACAGGAATTTTTCGAGATGTGGCCTCGCATCGGCAAGCCGCGATTGATTAACCAGCAACGCGGCCAGCAGTTGTCTTGCCTGGATGGACTCGGGATCCGCCGCCATCCAGATGCCGGCTGCTTCGAGCGCAACGGCAAGGAAGCGTGAATTCCAGGCGACTTCCGTTGCACGCTGCGCAATGCGCGGGTCTTTCGTTTCGCGCGCAAGCTCAAGATACGACTGCGCCGCAACGTTGTTCTGACCGCGTTGTAGCGCAATCTCGGCGAGCAACATCTTGAAGAGTACCGGCTGGCTTAGCGCCTGCAATGGCAATGATGGCTTCGACGCAGGACGGACCTGGACTCGCGCCTTTGGCGCCGGCGCTACGGGTGGCTCCGCTTCCGGATCCGCCGCATGTTGCGATTGCACGGGTTGTTGCGCGCACGCTGCAAGTGCGAGGGCGATCCACGCGGCGTGCTTGTGTATGGTCATGGGAACTGAGGTGGACCGAAGAAGGCGGGATACAACTAAGAGCGAATTATAGTTCGCAAGTTCTTCATAAAGCGTGACATATTAGGTATATTTAGCGCCCACCACAAGGAGCACCGGGCGGCGCAGCGAGACGGCGCTGCGCAGCGGTAGATACAACAATCATGAACTCCCAAGCTGACGAGATTACCGTTTCCGCCCAAGGGCTTTCGCGCAAGTTCGGCGCGCACACCGCCGTCGGCGACGTCAGTGTCGTCCTCAAGCGCGGCGAGATCCTTGGATTTCTCGGACCGAATGGCGCCGGCAAGACCACCACGATGCAGATGCTGACAGGCAATCTCGCGCCATCAACCGGTGGCGTCGAGATTTGCGGCGTTGACCTGCTCGCCGATCCGACCGCCGCCAAAGCGCGCATCGGATATTTACCCGAGACGCCGCCGCTCTACCGTGAATTGACGGTGCGTGAGTACGTTGATCTCGTGGCCCGACTGCACAAGATGCCGAAAGCGACGCGCAGTGCGGCCGTCGACGACGCGCTCAAACGTTGCGGCCTTGTTGAAGTCGCAAAAAAGTTGATCGGCACACTGTCAAAAGGCTATCAGCAACGCGTGGGCATCGCGCAAGCGATCGTGCATCAGCCGGACATCGTGATTCTCGACGAGCCGACGGTGGGCCTGGACCCGAATCAAATACGTGAGATCCGCAATGTCATCCGCGAATTGGGCCGAGCGCACAGCGTTATTCTTTCAACTCATATCCTGCCTGAAGTCGAAAGCGTGTGCGATCGCGTGCAGATTTTGCATCATGGCGAAACCGTCTTCACTGACACCATCGATGGGCTCAGGAAATTTCAGAGCGGCCGCACTGTCTTGTTCGGCTTGCGGCGGCCGCCGCCGATAAGCGAAATGAATTCGGTAAGCGGCGTCTTCCGAGCTGAAACCGAAGGTGACAACCTGTTCCGCGTCACGTTTGCGGACAACATCGATCCGACCGACGAGATCGTGCGGCGTGCCGTCGACAAGTCATGGGGCCTTTATCAGATCACGCCGGCCCAAACCAGTCTCGAAGACGTGTTCGTCCATATCACCCGCCGCGAGGAAAACGCGTGATGCGACTGGCTTTCTATTCTTCGCAATCCACTGCAACAACGTTGATATGATTTTTACGATTGCCGGCAAAGAGCTCAAATCGCTGTTCGCCTCGCCTCTGGCGTGGGTCATCCTCACTTTCCTCCAGATCATGCTGGCGTTCGGCTTTCTCAAACGCCTCGATGAGTTCATGCAGATACAGCCACAGCTCGTGCAGGTACCGAACCCGCCGGGCATCACCGAGCTCGTGGCAGCACCGGTATTTGCGACCATGGCCATACTGTTTCTATTTTCGTTGCCGCTGCTCGCCATGCGGCTGATCGCCGAGGAACGCCGTAACCAGACCATGGTGCTGCTAATGTCGGCGCCGTTGTCCATGACCCAGATCGTCATCGGGAAATTTCTGGGTCTCCTCGCGTTCGTTCTGATCGTTGTCGGATTGGCAACGCTGATGCCGCTATCGCTGCTGCTGGGTGGCCGCCTGGACTTTGGCCTTCTCGCCAGCCTCGTGCTCGGCATCGTATTGCTTGGCGCCTGTTTTGCGGCGGTATCGCTGTATGCATCCAGCGTGACCGCACAACCGTTTGTCGCAGCGATCATCGGGTTCGGACTGTTGCTCGGCATGCTTCTGGCCGGTGAAACGGCAGCCGATGGTCTGCGCGGTCGCGGCTGGACAATTCCTGCTGAGCTTGCGCAAGTACTGTCGCCGCTGAAAAACTTTGAATCATTCGGCAAAGGCCTGCTCGACAGTTATAACGTCGTGTGCATGCTGCTGTTGCTCGCCGTGTTTCTAGTTCTAACCATCCGCCGCCTTGATGCGGTGCGGTTGCGCGGCTAAGGCATGCAAACCAGCGCCAAATTGCGCACTCAGCTGCTGGTGCAAAACGGCATTTTTGTCGTGCTGCTCATCGCGGCTGCCGCGCTGATTGCGTTCATGGCGCGGGAATATCGCGGCGAATACGATCTCACGCAGAATGCGCGCAATACTATTTCGAAACAGACGCGCGAAGTGCTGGCAAAGCTCAACGGGCCGATCAAAGTAACCGTGTTCGCGACGCGCCAGGATGTGCGCGGCGACGCTCGTAAACAGGTGCAGGATTTTCTTGCCCCGTACCAGCGCATCAAGCCCGACCTGACGGTGAATATCGTAGATCCGCGTGAAGAGCCGAAGCTCGCGCAGGCCGCCGGCATCCGTGCCAACGGCGAATCGGTGATCGAATACAACCAGAAGAGCGAGCACCTCACCGATTACAACGAACAGGCCTTTATCAACACGCTGATGCGGCTGGCACGCTCGAGCGAACGCGTTGTCATGGCGCTTGACGGCCACGGTGAGCGCCGGTTGAACGGGATCGCTAATCATGATCTCGGCGAGTTCGGCAAGCAGCTCACGGCCAAAGGCTTCAAGACGAGTCCGGTAAATCTCGCCATCGCGCAGGAAGTACCCGCAAATGCAAGCTTGCTCCTCATCGCGAATCCGCAGGCCGATCTGCAGCCCGCAGAAGTGCAAAAAATCAAACGGTATCTGCAACAGGGCGGCAATCTGCTGTGGCTTATTGATCCCGAGCCGTTACATGGTCTGCAGCCCATCGCGGAAGTGCTGGGCTTAACGCTCGGCCCCGGCACTGTCGTCGACCCGGCGGCGGCACAGTTGAACGCTTCGCCGACCGTCGCCATCGCCACCAGCTACGCGCGCCATCCGATTACCGATAACTTCCAGCTCAACACGGTATTTCCGCTTGCGCGCCAAATTGGTATTACGGAAGGTGGTGACTGGCGCGTGACGCGGCTCATAGAAGTCGCCCCGCGCGGCTGGGTCGAGACCGGTAAGCTCGACGGCAGCATCGCATTCGATAAAGCGCGCGATGTGCCCGGTCCTGTCAACATTGCAGTCGCGCTCGAGCGCAACATAAACGAGCGCACCCAGCGCGTCGTCGTCGTGGGTAACGGCAGCTTCCTCGCCAACACTTTCCTCGGCAACGGCGGCAATCTGGACCTCGGTGTGAACATGGTCAACTGGCTCGCCGGCGATGAGTCTTTGATCACTCTGCAGCCGCGCCCTTCGCTCGATAGCGGTCTGGACCTCTCGCGCAATGCGCAATACATCATTCTCATCGGGTTCCTCGTTCTCCTGCCGATCGTCTTCATCAGCATGGGCATGCTGATCTGGTGGCGCCGGCGCAAGGCATGAAGGACTTGCATCGAACGTCATGAAGGGCATTGGACGCCTCAACCTCGCGCTGCTGGTCGTCGTGATCGCGCTCGCGCTATTCGCGTACTGGCGCTCGCACAAGACGGAAGCCGAAAACAAGCTCTCGATCATTAAGCCGGCCGAGGCACGGACTGTAAGGATCGAAATCACCGGCAGCGCGCCCGTCGTTCTCGAACGTGGAACGAGCGAGTGGAAGATGACCGCGCCGGTTATGGCGCGCGCCGACAGTTTCCAGATCCAGCGTTTGCTCGATATTCTGGAGGCGACGTCCAAGGACCGCTACGGCGCCGCCGGTCTCGCCCGTTATGATTTGAACGAACCGTACGCGCGCGTCACGGTAAATCAGCAGACGTTCGCGTTTGGCGCCGTTAATGAGATGAGCCGCGAACAGTACGTCCTCACGCAGGGCGGCATTTATCCGGTGGCCCTTCGCTACGCCGCCGCGCTGCCAAAAAATGCGCTGCAGATGGTGAGCAAGCAATTGTTTGGCGCAGACGAGGCGCCCGTCGGGTTCGAGCTCGACGCCTTCAAGGTCGTACAGAACGACGGTAAGTGGACATTGACACCCCCCGCGGCGGACGGCAGCGCAGACGACATCAATCGTTGGGTCGACGAGTGGCGTCTTGCCAATGCGACGGGTATCCAGGCGGCGGGCAACGGCAAACCTTTATCCAACGTCAGGGTTAAACTGAAAAACGGCAGCGATATAAATATCGGCATCCTGCAGCGCGAGCCACAGCTTGTCTTGGCCCGCAGCGACCAACAATTCGAATATCAGTTTCCTGGCGAGTTGGCCAAACGGCTGCTTGCGTCGCCCGCCGCGCCGCCGCAAAAAAAATAATGCCCGAACTGCCGGAAGTCGAAACTACCCGACGTGGTCTTGCGCCTTTTGTCTCCGGCGCGATCATCGAGTCCGCAGTGGTGCGCAATCGCGCGCTGCGTCAGCCGGTCACACGCAATATCAACCGCATTCTTGCCGGGCGTCGCATTGACGCGCTCGAGCGGCGCGCTAAATACCTGCTGTTTCGCGCCGGCGACGGCACATTAATCGTGCATCTCGGCATGTCGGGCCGCTTGTGGATCGTTGCGACACCGACCGCAGCCGCTCTACATGACCACTTTGACCTGGTGCTCACGAATGGTCATGTTGTGCGGCTGCGAGATCCGCGTCGGTTCGGCCTCGTCTTATGGCACGTGGGCAACCCGTTCGAGCACAAACTTCTGCGCGACCTCGGTCCAGAGCCTCTTTCGGACGCCCTCACACCGCAATGGCTATTTGATCAGACGCGCGGACGCAGCGGCGCCATCAAAACAGCGCTGATGGACAGCCATCTGATCGCGGGTGTCGGCAATATCTATGCGAACGAAGCGTTATTCCGCGCTCGCATCAATCCGAAGCTGCCAGCGCGGCGCATCGGCCTTGCGCGATATGCGATTCTCGTCGACAAGATCCGCGAAACGCTCACAGAAGCAATTGAAGCGGGCGGGTCGACACTACGCGACTACGTCAACTCGGAAGGCAAGGCGGGTTATTTCCAGAACCGCTTTCTGGTTTACGGGCGCGGCGGCGAGCCGTGCTCCGGCTGCGGCGCTGCGATACGTGGATTTGTCCTCGGTCAGCGCTCGACATTCTATTGCGCACGCTGCCAGCGCTGATTCGCCGGTCCGCCGGCGCGTCGTTTCAATCAACGATAAAGCAGCCTAGCCGCCGGTCGTTTTGGCGAGCGCCATGAGCCGTTCGTACTTCTCTTGCAATTGAGTTTGCGTCTCGTCGTGGCGGGGATCGTTCGGAATGCAATCAACGGGGCAGACTTCGCGGCACTGCGGCTTGGCATGATGACCGACACACTCTGTGCAGAGGTTGGGATCGATCACATAGATCTCTTCGCCGGCCGCGATGGCGCCATTCGGACATTCCGGTTCGCACACGTCGCAGTTGATGCATTCGTCCGTGATTATTAATGCCATACAACGGCCCTCAGGGTGTTCCGCCTAACGCAGTAATTTTGTTTCTGAGGCACGCTGCGATTTGAGGCGCAACGAATTTGCTGACATCGCCGCCCAAAAGCGAGATCTCGCGCACGAGTGTCGCCGAAATAAACATGTACTGCTCCGTGGGCGTCATAAAGATGGATTCGACGTCGGGAAACAGGTTGCGGTTCATACCGGCAAGCTGAAACTCGAAATCGAAATCCGAAACCGCACGTAGGCCTCGCATCACGATTTTGGCGCCTTGCTTTTGCACGAAGTGCATGAGCAAACCTGAGAATCCCGTTACCGTAACGTTCTTGTAGCTGCCGAGCACCTGCTTTGCCATGTCGACCCGCTCTTCCAGGCTGAAGAAAGGGCGCTTCGTGCGGCTGTCGGCAACGGCGACCACCACTTCGTCGAACGTGCTCGCAGCGCGGCGCACGAGGTCCTGGTGCCCCAAGGTGATGGGATCAAACGTTCCCGGATATACCGCTTTGATCGTCATGGCCTGTCCATTTCAGCAATTGGTGCGTGACTGCGCCGGCGCGACTGCTGCGCCGGACTTCAAACCCTGGCGCTGCCGCATGCATGTGCGGCGCTTCCACATGCACCATCGCGCCGGTTGCAAGCCGCTGAGACAACGCGGCAAACACTCGCGGCAGGTATTCGGCGCGAAAGGGCGGATCGATGAATACAACGTCATAGTGCGCCTTGTCGTCGCGCAGGAATTCTAACGCATCTGCATGTTTCACTTCCACGCCGACCGCACCCAGTGCGCGAGCGTTATCTGTCAGCGCTTTTAGGGCGACCGCGTCACGCTCGATGAGCACGACACGCGCTGCACCCCGTGATGCCGCTTCGAAACCAAGCGCGCCGCTGCCGGCGAATAGATCGAGGCAGCTTTTACCGGTCAGGTCCTGCCCCAGCCAGTTGAATACTGTCTCGCGCACTCGATCGGGCGTTGGCCGCAAATCGGGTCGCGAGGGAAACGAAATGATACGGCTGCGCCATTCGCCGCCGATGATGCGAACATGATTGCGGCCGGCGGCCATGCGTCCGGTTCGCTGAATCGTTATTTGACTCCAGCCGCAGCCAGCGCTGCCGGGTCGGCGGCAACGACTACCGTAACCATATGCGCAGGGTCGACACGCCGCGCGAACGCGGCCCGAATCTCCGCCAGGGTAACTTTCTCGACGCGAGGTACAAAATCATCGATGTAAGTGAGCGGCAGGTGGTAGAACCCGATGGTAGCGAGATAGTCGAGGATTTTGCGATTGCTATCGATGCGCAGCGGAAAGCCGCCGACGATGTTTTGCTTCGCTTTTGCGAGTTCATCTTCGCTCGGCCCGTTAGCCAGAAAGTCTTGCAGCGTTGCGCGCACGACTTCGAGCGCCGCCCCCGCCTGGTCTTTGCGTGTCTGTAGCCCTATGACAAACGGCCCGCGCTGCAAAAGCGGCGCAAAATAACTGTACGCCGAGTATGCAAGGCCGCGCTTCGTGCGCACTTCCGTCGTCATGCGCGATTCGAATCCGCCGCCGCCCAAAATATAATTGCCGACAAACAGCGGGAAATAATCCGGATCGTCGCGCTTGATGCCCGGCAAGCCCGTGAGCAAATGGCTTTGCGTCGCGGGATGCGGTACAACGCTCATCTGGGCCCGCGCTGGTTGCGGCACATCCGGAATCGACGGCGCTGCCGATGAACGCGGCAAATCGGCGGTCAGCTTTTCAGCCAGCGCGGCCGCCTGCTTGCGATCGAGATCGCCCATGATCGCGACCACTGCCTGATCGGACGTGTAATAGCGGCGGTAGAAGTCGGCGAGATCGTCCCGCGTCAGCGTTGACACGGTCGCCACTTCGCCTGACGAACGCAAACCATACGGATGGTTCGGATATGCGAGCTCATTGAAACGTCTGCTCAATATGGTTTCCGGTTTTGTATCGGACTCCTTGATTGCAGCGACGATGCGCCCCTTCTCACGCTCAAGGACGCCCGGCGGAAAATCAGGATGCTGCAAGACGCGGGCGAAGACGTCGACCGCCGGGTTCAACTCCTCGGGACTCGACAGTGAACGCAACGACATTCCGGCGCGGTCGCTGTCGAAGCGGCCGGAGAATTGCGCGCCGGTGTCTGCCATGCGCCGAGCAATATCGTCTTCGGATAGTCCGCCAGCACCTAGTTTCAGCAAACTCAACGTGAGTGACGCGCGTCCGGATTTTTCGCGGGTGTCAAACGCCGAGCCTGCGGGGAAATCAACGCTCACGTCCAGCATGGGCAAGCCGCGGCTTTCTACGAAGTAAACGTGGGCGCCGTTCGCGGTCTGCCAATGCGCTATCGGCAACACCGCAAGCGCCGGCAGGGCCAGCAAGCACATCGCCACTGCAAAGACCGCTTGGCTCAATCTATTGCACATGTCGTACACCAGCGGCGGGTTCTGCGGCCGGCTTGCGGCCTTCCAACGGCTGCGGATCGAGGACTGCAACGGTCAGGGTTTCGTCGATCAAGTACTTCTTCGCGACTTCCTGTACCTGCGCGGCAGTCACCTGCTTCAATTTCTCGATCATGATGTCCATCGCCTCGTACGAGTAACCGCCGATTTCGAGCGAGCCGATCAGCATGGCCTGGAAGTAGATCGAGTCGCGCTGGAAAACCTGCGAAGAGACCACCTGCGCGCTCGCGCGCTTCAATTCTTCCTCGCTTACCCCATCGCTCACAATGCGCGCCACTTCACGCCGCAACGCCTGTTCGAGCTCCGGAATCGTCTTACCTACTGCCGGGACGCCCGTCAGCACGAACATGCCGGGGCCGCGCTGCGTACTCTCGTAACCGGCACCAGCGGCCTGAGCGATTTTGTCGCGGCGAACGAGATCACTGTTGAGCCGCGCGGCATCATGACCGTCGAGCACGCCCGCCAGCATCTCCAGCGCATACGGTTCCCAGTCTTTGTCGACGTCGTGCAAGATCGGCGCACGATAGCCCATCACGAGAGAGGGCAGCTCGGCCGGCGCCTTTACCGTAATGCGGCGTGTGCCAAGTTGCGGCGGCTCGTTTTGCGGTTTGCGCTCGGGCAGAACCTTCTTCTTGATGCCCCCGAAGTATTTCTCGGCAAGCGCAAAGACCTCCCGCGGGACCACGTCACCGACGACGACCAGGATTGCATTGTTGGGCGCATACCAATGGTCGTACCATTCGCGCGCGTCCTGCCACGTCATGTTTTCGAGATCACTCATCCAGCCGACGGTCGGCGTGCGGTAAGGGTGCGCGACAAGCGCAGTAGCCATCAACTGCTCGTGCACAAGCGCCTGCGGACGATCGTCCGTGCGCAGCCGGCGCTCTTCCATGACCACCTTGATCTCCTTGTCGAACTCGTCGCGCGATAATTTGAGGTTCGCCATGCGGTCGGCTTCGAGCCGGAATGCGAGCGGCAACTGCGACTTGTGGAGCTGCTCGTGGTAGCCGGTCGCATCACGCGCAGTGAAAGCATTCACCCGCCCGCCGACATTCGCGATGATTTTCGAGAATTGCTCGGCTGGAACCGTCTCAGTTCCTTTGAACATCATGTGCTCGAGCACATGGGCAACACCCGTTTTGCCATTGACTTCGTCCATGCTGCCGGCCTTGTACCACAGCATCGATACGACAGTCGGCGCACGGTGGTCTTCTCTGACGATGATACGCAGTCCATTCTTGAGCGCGTATTCGGTCGTTTGCGTCTCGGCTGCATGCACAACGCACAATGAAAGCGATGCGATGGCGCATATGATCGCGGCGAGCGCTCGCCGTATAGTTCCAGATAACATGCGGGTCTCGAGAAGGGGGATGAGTAGCTTGCGAATAGCTTTCGAGCTAGAATTTTAGGTTAATTGGCACCGCCGCGCTTGCGCGATCGACGCGCAAATCCCGCCTCAAGCTGAACGCCTCTGACTGCGCTATCAATGTTTAGTTTCCTGAAACCGGCCCCGAAAACGGGCGAAGGCTGGGGTGCGCGCCTCAAGAAGGGCCTCGCCCGCACACGCGACCTCCTGAACACCGATATCACGGAGCTGTTCGGCAGCGGCAAGATAGACGAATCTTTTTTTTCGGAGCTGGAAACAACCTTATTGACGGGTGACGTCGGCGTGCCCGCCACGGAGTTCCTGATCTCGGAGCTGCGGAGCGCCGTACGGCGCGGTGGTCTGCGCGAACGGCAACAGTTGCGGCAGGCGTTGCGCGAGGCGCTGCTTACGCTCCTCAAGCCAATCGCTGTGCCGCTCGTAATTGCCGGCCGCAAACCTTTCGTCATCATGCTCGCCGGCGTCAATGGCGCGGGCAAAACCACATCGATCGGCAAGATCGCCAAGTATTATCAGGAAGAGGGAAAATCAGTGCTGCTGGCAGCGGGCGACACGTTCCGGGCGGCAGCCCGCGAGCAGCTGCAGGTCTGGGGTGAGCGCAACAACGTTGCCGTGATTGCGCAGGAATCGGGCGACGCCGCGGCGGTGATCTTCGATGCGGTGAACGCGGCGAAAGCGCGCGGCACCGATATCCTTCTGGCGGACACAGCTGGACGATTACCGACGCAGTTGCACCTCATGGAGGAAATAAAAAAGGTCAAACGCGTCACTGCTAAAGCGTATCCCGGCGCACCTCACGAAATTCTATTGGTGCTCGATGCGAACACCGGCCAGAACGCGCTCAGCCAAGTCAAAGCGTTCGACGCGGCCGTGGGCATCACCGGACTTGTGCTCACCAAGCTGGACGGCACTGCCAAAGGCGGCGTGATCTGCGCCATAGCGCACTTGCGTTCCACAGCCCCAGGCAATAAGCCGATTCCACTGCGCTTTATCGGCGTCGGTGAGGCGCTCGACGACTTGCGGCCGTTCAACGCGGAAGAGTTTGTCGATGCGTTGCTCGATTGAGCGTGTGAGCGCAAGTGGATTGCCGCATAGCATTTATACACGCCGCGATCCGCGGTGCGGTATGTTCTCCCAAGAATGATTTCGCTGAGCCATGTCTCTAAACGCTACCCCGGCGGACATCAGGCGCTGCACGACGTAAGCCTCACTATCGACACGGGTGAACTCGCTTTCATTACGGGCCACTCGGGTGCGGGCAAGACGACACTGCTGAAATTGCTGGTCGCAATCGAGCGACCGACTGTGGGTACTGTGATCGTGAATGGGCAAAACGTCGGCGCTTTAAAGCCCCGCGCGGTGCCGTTTTTGCGCCGCAAGTTCGGTCTGATTTTTCAAGACCACAAGCTATTGTTCGATCGAACCGTCTTTGCGAATGTCGCCCTTCCGCTGCAAATCGCCGGCTATGGCGCCAAAGACGCCGCGCGGCGCGTCCGCGCAGCGCTCGATAAGGTTGGATTGCTGAAGTCCGAGAAAGCCATGCCCATCACGCTTTCGGGTGGAGAGCAGCAACGTTTGTGTATCGCCCGCGCGATCGTGCATCGACCGGCAATTCTGCTTGCCGATGAGCCGACCGGAAACCTTGATGTGGACTACGCGGCCGATATCGGCGAACTGTTTCGCTCATTCAACCAGGTCGGCGTAACCGTAGTCGTTGCGACGCACGACCAAACGTTACTGGCGCGGCTCACGCCGCGTGTGATCGCACTTCAGCATGGCGCGATGGCGGCGGCCGCATGATCGCGCTTATTTCACAGCACGCACGCTCGTTTTCTGCAACCGTCGCTCGCCTAGCCCGTGCGCCACTTGCGAGCGTCTTCAGCATCGTGGTGATCGGCATCGCGTTGAGTTTACCGGCCGGCCTCTACGTGATCATCGATAACCTGCAAGCATCATCCCGGCAAATGGCCGCCGAGCCGCAGATCAGCATTTTCATGGCGCTCGATGCGAATGCGGCTGAAACTGCGCAGATCGAATCGCGTCTAAAGCAGAATGCCCGAGTACAGCGCTATCGGTTTGTCTCGCGTGAACGCGCGCTCGAGGAATTGACACGGTCTTCGGGCATCGAAGATATCGTTCAAAGCCTGCCACAAAATCCGCTTCCTGAT
>Ga0207691_10003245_pt1 | contig 15843 bp, 16 predicted proteins | sample KBSM13metaG_FD_184327 | JGI IMG/M metagenome (GOLD analysis project Ga0207691, IMG submission 184327) | Miscanthus rhizosphere microbial communities from Kellogg Biological Station, Michigan, USA - KBS M1-3 metaG (SPAdes) (version 2) | ecosystem: Host-associated > Plants > Roots > Rhizosphere >... | reverse complement strand
CATAGGCAGAACGGGCGTCAGAACGAGCGTCGGAGCGGGCGTCGGCGGGCACAGCGGAAGCAGCAGTTTCAGTCATGGCCCAAGTCTAACGAGAGGCCCCTCGGGCGCTGAAACTCATGACAACCCGATTGGCACGCTGCAGGGGCCACTTGACGCCTGGAAACGGCCCCTGCAGCGACTCAGGTGGGACGGGGAGGCAAACAGATAAGGTGGAACGGTGACCCCCACGAATCCGCGCACCCCTGCCAGTGCCACCGCCAGCGTCCCTGTCCGCACACCGGTCCATCTGGACCTCCGCCAGGACGTCGCCCTGCTCACGGCCGCCCTGATCGACATCAACAGCGTCTCCGGCAACGAGGGGGTCCTGGCCGACGCCGTGGAGCATGCCCTCCGCCAGCTGCCGCAGCTGGAGCTGGTCCGCGACGGCGATTCGATCATCGCCCGCACCAACCTGGGCCGGGCCGAGCGCGTCATCCTGGCCGGCCACCTGGACACCGTGCCGTTGCCCACCACCGAGGGCTCGCTGGGGACCGTCCCGGCGTACTGGCCCTCCGGGGCCCCGGGAGAGGGGATCCTCTACGGCCGCGGCGCCACCGACATGAAGGGCGGCGTCGCCGTGCAGCTGGCGCTGGCGGCCACCATGTTCGACGGCGGGGCGGAACCAGGCAAGGACGTCACGTTTGTCTTCTACGACCACGAGGAGGTCGAGGCCGTGAAGAGCGGCCTGGGCCGTCTGGTGCGCAATCACGGCTCCCTGCTCGGCGGGGACTTCGCGATCCTGCTTGAGCCGACCGACGGGACGGTGGAGGGCGGCTGCAACGGCACCAGCCGCTTCGAAGTGACCACGAACGGCGAGGCTGCCCACTCGGCCCGGGCCTGGATGGGCAGCAATGCCATCCACGCCGCGGCCCCGATCCTCGCCCGGCTGGCGGCGTATGAGCCGCAGACCGTGACGGTTGACGGCCTGGACTACCGCGAAAGCCTCAACGCCGTGAAGATCCACGGCGGCACGGCCGGAAACGTCATCCCGGACAAGTGCGTCGTGGAAATCAACTACCGCTTCGCGCCGGACAAGACCCCGGACGGAGCCGAGGCCGTCGTGCGCGAACTGCTGGACGGATTCGACGTCGTGCGCACCGACAGCGCGGCCGGCGCGCGGCCGGGCCTGAACCACCCCGCGGCGGCGTCCTTCGTCGCCGCCGTCGGTGCGGAGCCGAAGCCCAAGTACGGCTGGACCGACGTCGCACGCTTCAGTGAACTGGGCATCCCCGCGGTGAACTTTGGACCCGGCGATGCTCTGCTGGCGCACAAGGACAACGAACACGTCGAAGCGGACGCCATCCGCGAATGCCTGCGGGCGCTGCGGACCTGGCTGAGCGCCTAGCAAAGCCTAGGAAGCAACGCCCAGGACACAAGTAACGCACAAAGGGTCCGGAACCTCCGTGAGGTTCCGGACCCTTTGTGGGTGGGACGGCTTACTTGGCGGCCGGAATACCGGCGACCGGCACGTGCGCCACGCCGCCGGCGGCGCGCTTGGAGCCGCGGCGTTCGAGCCAGATGGCCAGGCGGGAGACCGCCAGGTCGATCGCGATGTAGATGGCCGCGGCCACGAAGAACACCGGGAACAGGTACTGCGGACCCAGGAAGTCCGCCATGACCTGCACGGCCCGGAGCAGCTCGCCGTAGGCGACGATGTAGCCGAGCGACGTGTCCTTCAGCAGCACCACGAGCTGCGCGACCAAGGACGGCAGCATGCGCCGGATGGCCTGCGGCAGCTCGATGGTCAGCCGGCACTGGAAGCTCGTCAGGCCGATCGCCAGGCCGGCCTCACGCTGGCCCTTGGGCAGCGACTGGACGCCGGCGCGGATGATCTCGGCGAAAATCGCCGAGTTGTAAAGGACCAGGCCGGCCACGACGGCGATGAACGAGCTGGTGGCAAAGACGAGCAGCACGAACAGCATCATGAGCACAACGGGCATGCCGCGCAGGAATTCCAGCACGATCCGGGTGGGCACCCTGATCCAGGCGTTGTCCGAGATGCGCATCAGGCACAGGAGCAGGCCCAGCGGGAAGGCAATCACGGCCGACACGGCCGCGGCGGCCAGCGTGGCGCCGATGCCGGCGGCGATCAGGGCCCAGACCTCGGGAAGCTGGAAGACCGCCCAGCGTTTGGGGTCGAAGATTCCCTGCTGGGCCAGGGTCACGACTGCCAGGACGAGGAGGCCGCCGATCACGATCACGCCGATGATGGAGCCGATCAGCGAGACCCGGCGGGCTTTGGGGCCGGGGACGTCATAGAGAACGGAGCTCATCGTGCGATCGCCACCTTTCGTTCAACGACGCTGGCGAGGTAGCCAAGCGGGATGGTTATCAGCAGGTAGAAGAATGCGATGCCGACCAGAACCCACATGACGGCGTCGCCGTTGGCATTGGCCAGCTGCTTGCCCTGGCCGAACAGTTCCAACACATAGAACGCGCCGGCCACAGAAGAGTTCTTGACCAGGGCGATCAGAATGTTGATCAACGGCGGGATCACGGTGCGCAGGGCCTGCGGCAGGATGATCAGCGAGAGCACCTGGGTGAACTGCATACCGATGCTGCGGGCGGCCTCCGCCTGGCCCACCGGGACACTGTTGACGCCGGAGCGCACTGCCTCGGCAATGAAGGCCGAGGTGTAGGCGCTCAGGGCGATGATGGCGGCGACCTCGAACTGCTGGAACGTGACGCCGAGGCGGGGCAGAACCACTGCTGCGAAGAAGAACGCGATGGTCAGCGGGGTGTTCCGGACGATCTCGACGTACGTCATGCTGAAGCCACGCAGCGCGGCGACGGGCGAGACACGGGCGGCAGCCAGGATGGTGCCGAAGACCAAGGCGATAATCCCCGAGATCAGGGACAGGAAAAGGGTTCGGAGAAAACCGTCCCAATACTGGGGGAGGTTTTCAATGATGACGTCCATAAGTTCCTTCAGCTGCGTTGAGGGGATTCCAGGCGAAAGACGGGAGTGGCGGCCGTCGGGCCGCGGAAAATCCGCGGCCCGGCAGCCGCCACAGCCGGCTAGTAGCGGTCGATCGTGGGAAGCGCGGGCGTGGTCTTGATGACCGTGCCGGCGGTGTCTTCCCAGGCCTTCTTGTAGGACCCGTCCTTATCGGAGGCCTCCAGCTGGTCATTGACCCACGTGCGGAAGGCGGTGTCGTCCTTCTTCAGGCCGATGCCGTAGGGCTCCTTGGTGAAGGTCTGATCCGATGCCAGCTTGAAGGCGTCCGGTTCCTTGGACACGAAACCGGCCAGGATGACGTTGTCGGTGGTGACGGCTTCAACCTGGTGGTTCCGCAGCGGTTCCAGGCAGGCTGAGTAGGTCGCGGCCGGAACCAGGACGGCTCCGTACTTCTCCACGATCGTCGAGGCTGGCGTGGAGCCGGTCACGGAGCAGACGTTCTTGCCCTTGACGTCTTCGGGCTTGGTGATGGAGTTGTTGTCCTTGTTCACCATGAGCGCCTGTCCGGCCTCGTAGTACGGTCCGGCGAAGTCGACTTCGGCCTTGCGCTTGTCGTTGATGGTGTAGGTGGCGACGATCATGTCCACCTTGCCCTGCTTGAGGAACTGCTCGCGGTTGGCGGAGACAGTTTCGACCCACTCGATCTTGTCGGCGGGAATGCCCAGCTTGGCAGCCATCAGCTTGCCGATTTCGACGTCGAAGCCGACGGGCTTGCCGTCGAGGCCCTTCTGGCCGAAGAGCGGCTGGTCGAACTTGGTGCCGATGGTGATCTTGCCCGCGGATGCAAGCTTGGCCATGGTGGAATCGGCAGGAAAGCTCGGCTTCTCGGCCACGGGCGGGTTGGTGGTAGTGGAGGAGCTGCCGCCACAGGCGCTCAGGCTGAGTGCCAGTGCTGCGGAAGCGGCAACCAGAAGGGATTTCCTTCGGGTCAAAAATGCCATCATGACATTCCTTTCATTGGGCGGCCGCCGTCCGGCAGCCAGGGTGCGAAAACGTAGTCGGTCAGTGTGTCAGCAGCTTGGACAGGAAATCCTTGGCCCGGCTGCTCTTGGGGTTGTTGAAGAATTCCTCGGGGGTCGCGTCCTCAACGATCTGGCCGTCGGCCATGAACACGACGCGGTCGGCCGCCTTGCGGGCGAAGCCCATCTCGTGGGTGACCACGATCATGGTCATCCCCTCCTTGGCGAGCTGGACCATGACGTCCAGGACCTCGTTGATCATTTCCGGGTCAAGAGCCGAGGTGGGCTCATCGAAGAGCATCACCTTGGGCTTCATGGCCAGGGCGCGGGCGATGGCAACGCGCTGCTGTTGGCCGCCGGAGAGCTGGGCCGGAAGTTTGGGGGCCTGATGCCCGACGCCGACCCGCTCCAGGAGGGCCATGGCGTCCTTGTCGGCCTCGGACTTGGCAACGCCCTTGACCTTGATGGGGCCGAGGGTGACGTTTTCCAGAATGGTCTTGTGGGCGAACAGATTGAACGACTGGAAGACCATGCCGACGTCGGCGCGCAGCTTGGCCAGTTCCTTGCCCTCCTCGGGCAGTTCCTTGCCATCGATCCTGATGTCGCCGTCGTCGATGGTCTCGAGGCGGTTGATGGCGCGGCAGAGCGTCGACTTGCCGGAACCCGAGGGGCCGATGACAACGACAACTTCACCCTTGCGGACGTTCAGGTTGATGTCCTTCAGGACGTGCAGCTGGCCGTAATGCTTGTTCACGGCCTTCAGGGAGACGAGGGCATCGCCGGGCACTTGAGTAGTCATAGTACGAATCTAGCGAAGATTGACCAGATATGACGGCAATCACTCATTTTGGTGCAGATCGTGATTCAAGAGATACCTGCACGTCAGGTCCCTTTGCCGGACTGCGTCGGACATTCGCCGTTGACCTCGGCGAACGGCCTCGGCAGGCGCTTGCGGCCGTGCGGCGCCGACGCGCCGACGCGGCGGCGGCCGAGTTCCGCGCTAGCCTATGGGCATGAGTACCGATCCGCAGCACGGCCCCAAGCAAAACCTCGAGCAGAACCCGGAACAGAACCCCGCCGGAAAGCCGGCCCGGGAGGCCCGGAGCACACCGGCGCCCAACGGAATCCGCCACAAGGGTCCGCTGGAGCTGCGCCGCAAGGCCGCCAAGGTCACGATGTCCGACCAGACCTTGCTGGACACCAAAGGGCCGGGACAGTTCGTCCACACCGACCCCTGGCGCGTGCTGCGGATCCAGAGCGAGTTCGTGGAAGGATTCGGCGCGCTGGCCGATCTCGGTCCGGCAGTCAGCGTCTTCGGTTCCGCCCGCACCGTGCCGGGGAGCCCGTACTACGAACTCGGCGTCGAGGTCGGACGCCGGCTGGCCGAGGCCGGACTGGCCGTGATTACGGGCGGCGGCCCCGGCTCGATGGAGGCGGCCAACATGGGCGCCGTGCAGGGCAACGGCGTCTCCGTGGGGCTCGGAATCGAACTGCCCTTCGAGCAGGGCATGAACCAGTGGGTGGACCTGGGCATCAACTTCCGGTACTTCTTCGCCCGCAAGACCATGTTCGTCAAGTACGCCCAGGGCTTCATCGTGCTCCCCGGCGGCCTCGGCACCCTGGATGAGCTCTTCGAAGCCATGGTCCTGGTCCAAACCCGCAAGGTCACTTCCTTCCCGATCGTTCTGGTGGGAACCGCTTTCTGGAGCCCCATGCTCGAGTGGGTCCGGGACACCCTCGTTGCGGAGGGAATGGTCTCGGCTGAGGACCTGGACCTCGTGCAGGTGGTGGACGACCCCGCGCGGGCGGTCGAGCTGGTCGTGGAAGGCGCCGCCCGCCACCGGAACCCGAACGGCGGCTCCACCAACGGGACCGGCACGGCGGACATCAAGGGAACGCGGGGCTGATCCGTCCGCCTGAGCGCTCCGGCGTCCGGCTTCTGGCACGATGGTCTAGTGAGTCTCTTCCTGGTTTTCCTGGCGATTGTGCTGATCGGCGTCGCCGTCCTCCTGGGCACCGGCCTGGCAACGAAAATCTTCCGTCGCCGCCGGGACGGCGGTGCGGGCGGTTCTTTTGACGACGGTTTCGACGAGCCGGTCGCATCACTGCCGCCGGTCCTGCTGCCCGAGCGCGCGGCCGCGGCGGACATTGACCGTCTGCGCTTCGCCGTCGGACTCCGCGGCTACCGGATGGACCAGGTGGATCAGGTCCTGGATGACCTGCGGGAGCAGATCGTCGCCAAGGACCAGGAGATCGAGGCACTCGGGGAGGAACTGGAGCGCCTCCGTCCGCCAACCGAACAGCGTCCGTGAGCCGCGTGGAAGACCCGAAGACCGTCGCGGCGCCTGAGGCCCGGAAGCCCCAGGGGTTGAACGCGGCCCTGTGGAGCCGCATCGCCGCCGCGGGCGCCGCGATGGCGCGGTGGCCCTGGTGGGCGCAGGTGGCCGGACTCTACATCGCCGCGAGGCTGGTCAGCGCCTGCATCTTCATGGCCGCCGCCCTGCACCAGGGCGTGAATCCGTGGTTTCCCGCCAAGCCCGACTACTGGAACTTCATCAACATCTGGGATGCCCGCTGGTACGCCCAAGCGCTGCAGGCGGGGTACCCAGCGCTTCTGCCGACCGACGGCGCCGGCACCGTCCAGGAGAACACATGGGCCTTCTACCCCCTGTTTCCCGTGCTGGGCCGGGTGGTGTCCGGGCTGACAGGCTTGGGCCCGGCGTGGTCCCTGACGGCCATCGCCCTGGTCTCCGGAATGGGTGCAGCCCTCGTGGCGTACAGAATTTTCCGGCACCGGGCCACGCACCGCACGGCGCTCTGGGGGACCGTGTTCCTGGCGGCTTTCCCGGTGGCGCCGGTGCTGCAGGTGCCCTACGCCGAATCCCTCAACCTGCTGCTCCTGGGCGCCGCGCTGCTGCTCGTCATGGAGCGCCGGTACCTGTGGGCCATGCCCGTTGTGGTCCTGATGTGCCTTTCCCGGCCCACCGGTGTGCCGTTTGCCGCGATGATGGGCCTGTTGCTGCTCTACCGTTTCTGGCAGCGCCTCACCGCGCCGCACCTCACCGCGCCGACCCGCACTGTGCAGCATCCCACGGCACAACACCCCACGAATCAGAGCCCCGCGACACAGGGCGTCACAGTGCAACGCCGGGACGGCGTCGCCCTCCCCGGCAACGCCGAGCTGTGGTCACTGGGCGGGCTCACCGCCGTCAGCGGCATCGGTGCCCTGCTGTGGCCGGCCATCGCCTGGGCCGCGACCGGCGATCCGGGCGCCTACACCAAGACCGAAACCGCATGGCGCGGCGATGACCTGGTGCCGTTCAAGCCATGGTTCGACGCCGGCATCATGCTGTTCGGGCCGACGCTCGGCGTGCTGGCTCCCTTCGTGTTCGTTGCCGCGTTCACGCTGCTGATGATGTCCCGGCCGGTCGTCGCCCTGGGCACCGAGCTGAGGCTCTGGTGCTGCTGCTATGTGGGCTACCTGCTGGTCTTCCTGCACCCCCAGACCAGCACGTTCAGGATGCTGCTGCCGCTGTTCCCGCTCGCCCTCAGCGCCGCCCTTCTCTCGCGTTCCCGCGCCTACCGCGGCACCGTGGTGGTCATGTTCGTGCTGCTGCAGATCGTCTGGATTGTGTGGCTGTGGGCGTGGGCGCAACTGCCGGGCGGAGGGGACTACCCGCCGTGACGCACAGCACCATTTCGCGGCGCCGGCCCGGCCTGGCGGGACGCGCTGGAAAGTCCAACGATTAGCTACGGGCGCATTGTTACGCGATAATAGAGGATAAGCAAGGACAAGAAGCACACAGTTTGTAAGCGGTTTATTTGTGAGTTTGCCGGTCACGGCAGCCTCCTGGAGCGCTGCCGGACGGCTTGATTGGCCAAGCGGACGCAGCCCGGCCGGGCTGGTATGTCAGGGACTAATGGAGGGGATATTCCTTATGGCGGCAATGAAACCACGCACCGGCGACGGCCCTATGGAAGTGACGAAAGAGGGACGAAGCCTGATCATGCGTGTTCCGCTCGAAGGCGGGGGGCGGCTTGTAGTCGAACTCAATGCCGCTGAGGCGACGAACCTCAAGGAATGCCTCGTCGGCGTCACCGAATAGCGTCACGCCAAGAGCTTCGCAACAGGGCGGGGTCCCGGCCAACAGGCTGCGGACCCCGCCCTTTGCTGTCAGTACCCGCCCCTGCACCCGGGCTAGTGAATCCTGGCTGCTACTTCTTCACCGCGATCAGCAGGCCGTCTCCGGTGGGCAGCATGGCGGAGGCGAGACGGTCGTCGTCGCGGATGGACTTGCCGATCTGGCGCAACACCACGGTGGTGGCTTCCCGGGCGGCCGGGTTCGCGACCCGGTCCTTGTCGAGGGCATCATTGACGATCAGCAGCCCGCCGGATTTGAGCAGCCGCACGGCCTGTTCGACGTAGCTGGGGTAGTTCGGTTTGTCCGCGTCAATGAAGACGAGATCATAGGCGCCGTCCGTAAGCCGCGGCAGGACATCCCCGGCCCGGCCAGAAATGGTGCGGGTGCGGTTGGCGGGGCTGCCGGCCTCCTGGAACGCTTCGCGCGCTGCCTTGAGGTGTTCGACGTCGACGTCGATAGTGGTCAGGACAGCCTGCGGACCCAGCCCGCGCAGGATGCACACGCCGGACACGCCTGCGCCGGTGCCGATCTCCACGGCGGTCTGTGCCTTGGACGCCGCCGCCAGCACCGTCAGCACGGCGCCCACGCCGGGGCCGATCGGGGTCACGCCAAGCTCGAAGGACCGTTCGCGCGCGTGCAACAGGACCTCATCCTCGGCAGGCAGATCTTCTGCATAGGACCAGCTCGTGGACTTATCGGCGCTCATGGGATATCGCTTTCTGGGCGGCAGGGGAGTGTTCCCTACAGCGTACTGTGTCCGGCGGGACGGGACGCGGAGGCGGCAGCACCGTGGCCCCGGCCGGAGGGGGTCGTTCTGCCTTCGGCGGAAGACCGCGGTGGATCAGGAAATTCCCAGCTTATTTTGAAATGATGGGTATCCGCTCATCCGCGTGGTGATCGGCGTCGAATGAAGGGTGCAGGAACCTGCGCAAGCAGGCACAATTCAGGCGTAGGTACCATCCACGAGGGGAGTGGACGATGTCGATTCTGGCACCTGTCCCGGCAACTGAGGCAACAGATTCAACCGGCCAGTCCCGGACCGCGGCGGAAGCCGAATGGGTCCGGCCGACCTGGGAGGAAGTGGTGACGAACCACTCCGCCAAGGTCTACCGCCTTGCGTACCGGCTGACCGGAAACAAGTACGACGCCGAGGACCTCACCCAGGAGGTGTTCGTCCGGGTCTTCCGTTCACTCGAGAACTTCAAGCCCGGCACGCTCGATGGCTGGCTGCACCGGATCACCACCAACCTGTTCCTGGACCAGGCCCGTCGCAAGAGCCGGATCCGCTTTGACGCTTTGGCCGACGACGCCGAGTCGCGGCTGCCGGGCCGGGAGCCCGGGCCGGAGCAAAGCTTCGAATTCAACAACCTCGACGTCGATGTCCAGGCAGCGCTCGAGGAACTTCCGCCCGACTTCCGCGCCGCCGTCGTGCTGTGCGACCTCGAAGGGCTCTCCTACGACGAAGTCGCCGCCGCGCTGGACATCAAACTCGGGACCGTCCGGTCCCGGATTCACCGCGGCCGGACAATACTCCGTGAAAAGCTCGCGCACCGCGACCCGCGCCCGGCGCAGCCGGCCAAGCAGTCCCTCAAGCCGCGGCTCAAGATGCCGCGCATCGCCGGCCTCCTCTGAACCGGTCAATGGGTCTGCTGAGACGTTTACTGGGAGCACCAGGCTGCAAGTTCTGGTGCGGGCCCGGGGCTACCCGGAAATGGGCCGCCGGCCGCCACGACCACGTGGAAGCATGTGCCGAATGCCGCGCCCGGCAACAGCGCGAACGCCAGTACCTCGAGAAGCTCCGCGGCGCCGCCGTGCCCGAGGCCAGTGAGGACCTGACTGCACGGCTCCTGGCACGGACCGGTCAGCTGGCCGCGGAACGGGCGGCGTCGGAACGGACCGCCGCAGCGGAGCGGGAACAAACAGCCCCGGCAGCTACGGCGCCTGCAGCCACAGCTCCTACACCTGCGGCACCTTCAGCGCCCGAACGGGCCATGGCGGAACGCCCCGACCCGGCCGGCGCAGCGGAAGTATTGGACGCAGCGGAACGGCCGGGCGCGGCGGACGCCGCCGGGGCCGGCCATCGTCCGTGGCCCTCAGACCGGTTCCCGCCGGGACACACCCTGCCGGGTCGGCCAGGGACCGCGGGACCGGTCGCCGGTCACGCCGCCGCCGCTGGTCCACACCGCGCCCGCCGCCGCGGCCCGCGCCTGCCGGTGCTTGCCGTCGGCGGAGCCGTCGCCGCCTTGGCCCTCATGACCGGCACCGCGTACGTCATGGGCGGCGACGACGCGGTCCCCGCCGAAGGCGCAGAGACTGCCACCCTCGCCCACCCGGATGCCCCCGGGCTGCCCGCCAGCGGTGAGCCGCTCGGTGCAACGGAGCTGTTCGACGCCAGCGGATCCGGCGTCCCCGGCGCTGAGGGAACCGGGCCCCGTGTCGCGTTCGGCCTCGGCGGCGAGCCCGACTTCACCCCTGACGGGACGCTGAACACCGGCGAGCTTGCCGCGTTCCGCTCGCAAGGATGGACATGTCCGGAGCTGCACGAGCTCGGATTCCACCTCATCTGGGCCCGCGCCGGCGTCATCTCCGGGGACGAGGTCCTGGAACTTCGCCTCACGGATGGCCGGCACTTCGCCACGGTCCTTGAGCAGCACGCCTCGACGCGGGCGCCCGCGGCGCCCCCCGCACCCGCAAGGGCCGAAGTTTCGCCCATCAACGTGCTGACCGGACATACCGCCGTGGCAGACGGCTTCATCCCGGCCAAGGCCGGCACGCCGTCGGCCGCCCCCGAACCCGGAAATGGCTTTCTTTGGGTAAACCCCGCCCCGCCCTACCGGGCCATCTACCAGACGTCGGCGGCGACATACACGTACATTTCTGACCTGCCGGCCGAGCAGGCGGACGACGGCGTTGCCGCGCTGACCCGGGTCAGCAGTGGCACTCCCGTGCCGGCCTCGCACAACGGAATTCCGGAACGGATCGAGCGTGGATTGAGCCGAATCCTGGAGCACCTGGCACCGTGAGGCAGGGACGGGCCGGACATGGCCGGCATACGGACTTCGCGGAATCGTCGCCAGCCCGAGCGAGAGGGTAACCTTCCTAAAGTGCTTGGAATCAATGGACCGGAGTTCTTACTTCTGCTGATCATCGGCCTTCTGGTGATTGGTCCCAGCAGGCTGCCCGAATACACCCAGAAACTTGCCAATATTGTCAAGGAAGTGCGCCGGATGGCGTCCGGTGCGCGGGAACAGATCAAGGAAGAAGTCGGCATCGACATCGATGAGGTCGACTGGAAGAAGTACGATCCGCGCCAGTACGATCCCCGCCGCATCATCAAGGAAGCGCTCCTTGACGATGACACCAAGCCGATGAGCGCCGGGGCACCTGCAACGGTCTCCGCGGCCGCTGCCGCGACTGCCGTCGCTGTGCACCGCCCCGAGCGGGTGCTCGAGCGGCTGCCCGAGGGCGAACCGGCACCCTTCGACTCAGAGGCGACCTAGGACTTCCCGTGGCGGACCTGCCGCAGTGCCTTCGCAGTGATGCGGACGGGCGCTGTCAGCGGGGCTGCAGACCCAGCGGCATGCCCTTGAGGCCGCGGGGAACCGACGCCAGCCTGCCGGCGATCCCCGCCAAGGCCACGGCCGCAGGCGTCTCCGGACGGCCCAGCACCAGCGGCACTCCGGAATCCCCACCCTCACGCAGCAGGACTTCGAGCGGAATCTGGCCCAGCAGCGGCACGTCCTCACCCACGGTGGCCGAAAGGCGCTCGGCGAGCACGGCGCCGCCGCCGCTGCCGAACAGTTCCATCCTGCCGCCGTCGGGCATTTCAAGGTACGACATGTTTTCCACGACGCCGGCCACGGTCTGGCCCGTCTGGGTGGCGATCGCACCCGCCCGCTCGGCAACATCCGCGGCGGCCGCCTGCGGGGTGGTCACGACGAGGATCTGCGCCTTCGGCAGCAGCTGGGCGACGGAGATCGCGATGTCGCCGGTGCCGGGGGGCAGGTCCAGGAAGAGGGCGTCGAGGTCGCCGAAGTAGACGTCGGTGAGGAACTGCTCGAGCGCCCGGTGCAGCATCGGGCCCCGCCACGCCACGGGCTGGTTCCCAGTGACGAACATGCCGATGGAGATGACCTTGACCCCGTAGGCCACGGGCGGCAGGATCATGTCGTCCACCCGCGTGGGGGCCTGTGTGATGCCCATCAGCGCCGGAACGGAGAAACCGTACACATCCGCGTCCACGATCCCCACACGGAGCCCCTGGGCGGCCAGGGCGCACGCCAGGTTGACCGTGACGGAGGACTTGCCCACGCCGCCCTTGCCGCTCGCGACGGCGTACACCTTGGTCAGCGAGCCCGGCGCGTTGAACGGGATGCCGCGCTGGGCGCCGGCGCCCCGCAACTGCTCCTTGAGGGCGTCGCGCTGGACCTGCGTCATCACTTTAAGGTCCACGTCCACGCCGGTGACGCCCGGGACGGCGGACAATGCAGCCTCGGTGTCCGCCGTGATGGTGCCGCGCAGCGGGCAGCCCGCGATGGTCAGCAGCACCGCGATCCGCACGCGGCCGCCGTCGCCGATCTCAACGGACTCCACCATGCCGAGCTCGGTGATGGGGCGGCGGAGCTCAGGGTCGATCACGGTGGCAAGTGCGCCGTGCACTGCCTGTTCCAGCGGGGTGCTCATGCGGGTGATGCTCAGCTTTCGGGGATGGTGCGGTGTGCGGGCTGGCGGGTGGGATCGGCCGCGGCCTCGGAGTGGTTCGCCGACGGGTTCGGCAGTTTCCCCGAAGGGTTCCCTGTCGGGTCCTGTGAAGAGTCCTGCGACGGGTCCACCGCACGGTCCTTCGCCGGGTCATCGCGCTTGCCGCCGGCTTTTACCCGGGGGATTTGCTGGGTCCGGGGGCTGCGCTGCTTGTCGCGCCGCTCCTTCATCTTCTCCTTGACCTTTTCCCGCGGGGTCTCGTGGGCGCCGGCGGAAGGATCGTGGGTGCGCAGTTCCTCCTGGGCCTCCAGCATGTCCTCCAGCAGGCTGCGGAGCTCGGCGCGGACGTAATCGCGGGTGGCGACCTCGCGCAGCGCGATGCGCAGGGACGCAAGTTCCCGGGTCAGGTATTCAGTGTCGGAGAGATTGCGCTCGGCCCGCTGGCGGTCCTGCTGCAGCGAGACCTTGTCGCGGTCGTCCTGGCGGTTCTGGGCCAGCAGCAGCAGGGGCGCGGCGTAGGAGGCCTGCAGGGACAGCATGAGGGTCAGCAGCGTGAACCCCAGCGCCCGTGAATCGAACTGCCATTCCTCCGGCGCCCACGTGTTCCAGCCCAGCCAGAACAAGCAGAACACCGTCATGTACATCAGGAACGCGGGGGTACCCATGAAACGGGCGAAGCCTTCCGTGGCATGGCCGAAGGCGTCCGGGTCGGGACGGAAGTTGGGCAGGATACGCTGCCGGCCGCTCAGGGGCGTGTCGAGACCGCCGGTGGTCCTGCCGCCAGGGCGGACATTGGAGGTCCGTGGTGCTGTGGGATCAGCCAATGCGGCCTCCAAGCTTTCTTATCGGGGCATCGTCCTCGTGGGCGCGCCAGTCGTCCGGCAACAGATGATCAAGCACGTCGTCAACAGTCACCGCCCCCACAAGCCGTCCGTCATCGTTGACAACTGGAAGCGAGTTGAGGTTGTACGTTGCCAGCGCGCGGGCGACCTCGCTGATGTGGGCCTGGTCGGAGACCGGCTCCAGGCTCTTGTCCACCAGATTGCCCAGCGGCTCCGGCGGCGGAAAGCGCAGGAGCTGCTGGATATGGACGACGCCGAGGAATCGTCCCGTCGGCGTCTCCAACGGGGGCCGGGCGACGAAGATCGACGACGCCAGGGCGGGGGAGAGTTCCTCGCGGCGTACGTGCGCGAGTGCCTCGGCGACGGTTGCTTCCGGGGGAAGGATCACCGGCACGGGCGTCATGAGCCCGCCGGCGGTGTCCTCGTCGTATTCGAGCAGGCGGCGGACGTCTTCGGCGCCTTCGGGTTCCATCAACTGCAGGAGTTCTTCAGCCTGGGCGCTGGGGAGTTCGGCAAGGAGGTCGGCGGCGTCGTCCGGATCCATCTCTTCGAGGACGTCGGCGGCACGGTTGACGTCCAGGGCGGAGAGGATCTCCACCTGATCACCTTCGCGCATCTCCTGCAGGACGTCCGCGAGCCGTTCGTCCTGGAGTTCGCTCGCAACCTCGAAGCGGCGCTTGTCGCTCATTTCCTGCAGGGCCTCGGCGAAGTCGGCGGGCTTGAGGTCCTCGTGCGTGGCCACGAACTGGGTGGCGGCCTGGGGCTCGGTCTTGGCGCCTTGCCGGGCATCGGCCCAGTCGATGATGAGGGTTTCATTGCGGCGCAGCCGGCTCAGGGGCGAGAGGGAGTGGCCGCGGCGGACGAAGAGCTTGCTGACGAACCAGTCGCCGGAGCGGTGCCGGTCCATGGCGATGTCCTCGATGGTCGCGTCGCCGCTGCCGTCCGCAAGGGTCACCCGGCGGTCGAACATTTCGGCCACCACGAGGGTTTCCGCGCCGCGCTGTTCGAAACGGCGAAGATTGACCAGCCCGGTGCAGATGACCTGGGTCTGGTCTATGGACGTAATCCGGGTCATCGGCACGAAGACGCGCTTCTTGCCGGGGACCTCGACGACGATGCCCACCACGTGCGGGGCGCCCCTGGTTCCGCGGGAGAGCACCACGACGTCGCGCAGCCGGCCCAGACGGTCGCCCAATGGGTCGAAGACGTCCAGTCCGAGGAGGCGCGCGACAAACACTCGCGAAAGATTCGTGCTCACCCCTACAGGCTACCGAGTCTGCTCTCTTTTAGCTGAATTTCCAGCCGCACACCAGCCCGATGGGTGAGAATGGGCATATGTCAAACATTTTTGGTGCTCCCAGGGCCGGTGCCCCCAACGGCTCGGACGAGGCACGCACCGTCCCGAGAGGCGACGTTGTCGGTTCCTACAACTCCTACCTGGATGCCCAGAAGGCGGTGGACTACCTGGCTGACCAGCAGTTCCCCGTGCAGATGGTGTCGATCGTGGGCAATGACCTGAAGATGGTCGAGCGGGTGACCGGCCGGCTTACCTACCCCCGCGTCGCCCTCTCCGGCGCCCTCAGCGGCATGTGGTTCGGCCTGTTCGTCGGCGTCATGCTGTCCTTCTTCTCCACAACCCCCGGTTATTTCTCGATTGTGACGTCAGTGCTGATGGGTGCCGCGTTCTTCATGCTGTTTGGCATCGTCACGTACGCCATGCAGCGCGGCAAGCGTGACTTCACCTCAACCAGCCAGGTGGTGGCGACCAATTACGACGTCGTGGTCTCCTTCGAGGCCGCCGGCGAAGCGCGGCGCCTGCTCCACCAGCTGCCTATGACGGCGCATGACGCGTCCGGTGCCGCGGCCGGCGGTTTCGCTCAGCAGGACTACCGTCATCAGGCACCGCAGCAGCCCGGCCCACAGCAGCCGGGACAGCAGACCCATGCGCCGCAGCGCCCCGCGGGCTGGAACGACCCGTACGGCCAGAGAACGCCGGAGACCGGCGCAGACCCGGCCGGACAGTACCAGGGCGGTGCACCCCAGCAGGAGGGCCCCGCAGGCCCCGCTCCGACGGCGCCGGCCGCGGCTGAGGAGGCGGCGGCCCGCCCGGCCGGCCGGGTTTCCGGGGTGAGCTATCCGGATCTCCCGGACGGCCGCCCGCAGTACGGGGTCAGGGTCACGGACAGCGAGAAGCCCGCGGC
>Ga0207691_10003244_pt1 | contig 15846 bp, 16 predicted proteins | sample KBSM13metaG_FD_184327 | JGI IMG/M metagenome (GOLD analysis project Ga0207691, IMG submission 184327) | Miscanthus rhizosphere microbial communities from Kellogg Biological Station, Michigan, USA - KBS M1-3 metaG (SPAdes) (version 2) | ecosystem: Host-associated > Plants > Roots > Rhizosphere >... | reverse complement strand
ACCATTCGCCTGCCGATCCGCGAGCTCGGCCGGCTCGCTGCGAACAAGATCCTGCATCCGGAAGCCGCGGGCGGTACACACGCGATGGTGACGCCGCTCGAGCCTCACCTGGTCATCCGCGATTCCTGCCAGCCGCCGCCCCGCTAAGCCTTAGTCAGGCGCTTACGCGCCACTCTTAACGCCGTCGAAGCGACGGCGTCCATATATTTGTCAAGAACACACCGCTCCATGACACCGGTTTCCGCGCCGTCGCGAGACCTGTAGAATCGCCATCCCCGCAAAGACCCCGCACGAGAGAAACATGAAGTTCGACACCCGACACGCCAGCCATCAGAGCATCGTTCAAACCGCCGACACCTCCAGGCTGCGAGAGATGTTCCATGTGTCCGGTTTATTCGTGCCGGATGACGTGAGCCTCACGTTCAGCCACATCGAACGCATGATCGTCGGCGGCGTGATGCCCGTGTCGAAGACCATCGAGCTCAACGAAGTGCCGGCGCTCAACAAGGGCCCGTTTCTTGCGCGCCGCGAGCTCGGCATCATCAACATCGGCGGACCCGGCAAGGTGACGGTCGATGGCAAGGTCACGGCGCTGGCTTCGCGTGAAGGTTTGTACGTGCCCATGGGCACGAACGCGTTGTCCTTTTCCTCGGACGCCGCCGCAGCACCCGCCAAGTTCTACCTCGCCAGCACTCCGGCGCACGCGCGTTTCGAGACGGTGAAAATCGACGTCGCCAAGGCCAACCCGATGCCGGTGGGCGCGGCGGCAACCGCCAATGAGCGGACTATCTACCAGTACATCAATCCGGACATCTGCAAGTCGGCGCAGCTGCTGATGGGCCTGACGTCGCTCAAGGAAGGCAGTGTCTGGAACACCATGCCATGCCACCTGCACGAGCGCCGCTCCGAGACCTACTTCTACTTCGACCTCAAGCCCGACGCGCGCGTGGTGCACATCATGGGCGAACCGCACGAAACGCGGCATATCTTCGTCGCCAACGAAGAAGCCGTCATCGCGCCGCCGTGGTCCATCCACACCGGTTGCGGAACGACGAACTACAGCTTCATCTGGGCGATGGGCGGCGAAAACCAGGAATACAAGGACGTCGCCTGGGTCCCGATGAACGTGCTGCGGTGAATAACAGCTTCGATCTGAGCGGGCGCATTGCCGCCGTCACCGGCGCGAACACGGGTATCGGTCGCGCCATCGCCGAAGCGCTGGCGGGTGCGGGCGCTGATATCGCGGCAATCGGCCGCAGCGATCCGGCCGAAACCCTCGCCGCAGTAAAAGCGCTGGGTCGTCGGGGTGCGTGGATCAAGGCGGATTTCGGGGCGAAACCCGATCACTCCGCCGTGATCGGCGAAGTCGTTGGAAAACTCGGTGGCCTGCACATTCTCGTCAACAACGCAGGCACGATCCGCCGCAACAACTCCATCGATTTCACCGAGGCCGACTGGGACGCGGTCATCGACGTGAATCTCAAGTCGGTTTTCTTCCTGTCACAGGCCGCGGCGCGCCACATGATTCCCGCGGGCGGCGGCAAGATCATCAACATCGCTTCGATGCTTTCGTTCCAGGGCGGCATTCGCGTGCCCTCCTATACCGCGAGCAAGAGCGGGCTCGCCGGTCTCACCAGGCTGCTCGCGAATGAGTGGGCCGTGAGCGGCATCAACGTCAACGCCATCGCACCGGGATATTTCGCGACCAACAACACGGCCGCTTTGCAGGCCGATGTGAAGCGGAACGCGGAAATTCTCGGGCGCATCCCCGCCGGACGCTGGGGCGATCCGAAAGACCTTGGAGGCGCCGCGGTGTTTCTCGCCTCGAGTGCCGCCAACTATGTGCAGGGGATCATCCTCCCGGTCGACGGCGGCTGGCTGGCTCGGTAGTCGCAAGTCTCATCCCGGCTCTGGTACCTTGAGCCGGGATGTGTCGAATTCTCCGTAACTTTTTCCTTTGCGCCGCAGCGTTCGGCGCGGGCCCGCTGGCACATGCGGCGCCCGACCATGTCGACATCACATGGATGTCGATCACCAACATGCATTTCGCGCTCGGGAAGCAGCGGATCCTCGCGGATGGCTACATCACACGAATACCGCAGGAAGTCTTTTTCGGTGGCGCCAACGGGTTCGATTCGACTCGGCGACCCATGAAACCCGACCTCGCAGCGGTTACGGAAGTGTTCGATGCGATCGGCGGGAAATCGGCGGTCAATCTGCTGCTCACAGGCCACAGCCACTTCGACCACTCGTTCGACACCGCGAACTGGGCCCGGCTCTCCGGTGCCCGCATCATCGGTTCACCCACAACCTGCCTGCAGGTGCGTGCGGCGAAGATTCCCGCGCGGCGTTGCACGCCGGTGTTTGGCGGGGAAAAGTTCACGCTCGAAACCGGCGTCGACATGTACGTGATCCGCTGGAATCACAGCGGCGATCCGGAAAAGAATGGCAAGCAACATGACCCGTTCGAGCTGCGCGAGGCGCCCAGGCCGGACGCAACAGGTGCTTTCCGGGCGGGTGTCGGCGAAGACTTCCCGAACGGCGGCGGGAATCGCGCCTATCTCTTCAAGGTCGACGGACCGCAGGGGCAATTCAGCTGGCTGTTCCAGGACTCGGCCAGCGCCGTCGATCTGCGCGTCCCCATCATCATCGACGGCCGCAATTTCGGCGCTCCTCTCGACAATCTTCGCGCCGCCATGCAGGCCGCCAGGCTCGAGTCAGTCGACCTGTGGATCGCCACAGGCGGGCGTGATGTCGCGGCGCTGGTGCTGCCGATACTGAAACCCAAAGCCTATCTACCCGTTCATTGGGACGGCCTGTTTGGCGCATTCAAGGCGGGACCCCCGCAGCCCTATGCCGATGCCGCGCTCGAGACCCTGCTCGAGGAGAGCGGGGTGCGGCCGATCATCCCGGTGCAATACATGGATCGCTGGCGGCTCGACGCGAAGGGAGTGCAGTTGCTGGAAAACCGCGAGATCAAGCAGAAGCTGGGTTTCCATTGATGCGCATCGCATTTCTCGGTCTCGGAAATATGGGCAGCGGCATGGCTGGACGCTTGCTGGCGGCGGGCCATTCACTTGCGGTGTTCAATCGCACGGCGGCGCGCGCAGCCCCTTTCGAAAAGTTGGGAGCCCGCATTGCGGATTCGCCGCGCTCCGCGGCATTGCAGGCGGACATCATCATCGGCATGACCGCGAACGACGAATCGTCACGCGCGATGTGGCTGGGGCAAGACGGTGCGCTGGCCGCTGACAATCTGCCGGACGCGCTCGCCATCGAATGTTCGACGCTATCGCACGACTGGGTGCTCGAACTCGCCGCAAAGGTGCGCGCGCGGGGATTTCGCTACGTCGATGCCCCTGTTACCGGTTTGCCGGATGCAGCCGCCGCAGGAACCCTGACGCTCCTGGTGGGAGCCGACGCGGCTGATCTCGACGCCGCGCGACCCATCCTTACGTCTTTGGCGACGCGCGTACTGCACTTCGGCGCCGTGGGCCAGGGGACGGTCTACAAGCTCATGATCAATCTCATGGGCGCTGTTCAGATCGCGGCGGCGGCGGAAGGCATCGTCCTGGCCGAACGCGCGGGTCTCGATTTGAAGTTGGTAGCTGACGCGGTGGCCAGCGGCCAGGCCGCCAGTCCACAGGTAGTTCGCAATGTGCGGCGCTTCGTCGCGGGTGATCATGGTGGCGTGGTTAACTTCACGCCGGCGCTCCGCCTGAAAGACATCGACTATGCGTTACGCCTCGCAAAGAAGTCGGGCGTTGACTGCGCGTTTGGAAACGTGGCTGCCGAGGTCTATCGCAGGCTCTGCGAACAAGGCTACGCCAGCGACAACGAAAGCCGCGTCATCGATATTCTGCGCAGTCGCTAGAGCGTGCAGACGGGCGCCGACTCGGTGCCCAGGGGCTTGCTCATTCCGACATTGCCGGTCTTCTCGGGCAGCGCACGCAACAGCATGCCCCATGGAGTGCTGCGATAGGTTCCGGGAGAGATATCCGGACCGACCAGGCGCACTTCCGTCGCATCACGCGGTTGAGGCCGAAGCGCGCGTATGCGCGCCGCGATGACTTCAGAGTTCCCTTCGACGCGCTGCAACTGGACGCAGATTTCATCCTGCGTGCCAATGGTGATGCTCCGCGGCTGATCGCCAACTCGCAACATCAGTCGCTGACTGGCTGGGCCGACGTAGCGCGCGGTATCGACATCGAGAAGATAGGTGCTGCTGCTCGCTTCGACTTGCGCGAGCGCGACTCCGACGAACGCGACACAGACTGCTGCAGGTAGTACGAGTTTGTGCATATGGGTATCGGAACACATTCCCTAAGAGAAGTTCCCTCAGTCTTTAGGCCTACGCATTGTCAGCAATGGACGACAGAGACATCACACACAAAAGAAGACGTGTTAGTACAGAAATTCACATTTGCGCTGCGCTGCCGCACTGCAGCAGTGCATGGGCGGGCTCACTTCGGTAGTTAGTGATGGTCACAACACGGCACCGGCGGCGTCGAGCATTTCCTGGCGGACGAGGGGAATCGGAGGCGAACCGAACGAAAGGAATTTGTCGTGGAACTGCTGCGGCGTAGCGCCTGGATTGGCGCTGAGCCAGTCCGTTCGCAGCTTACGAATCATCAACTTGCCGAGCGTGTAGGCGAGATACCCGGGGTCGTACGCGCCGCGCAATGCCTGCTGGCGCGCATTTCCGGCATCGGCAAATGCCTGTTCCCGGAACATCTTTTCGGACTCCTCCAGCGACATGCAGCCACTGTGCAGGCAGATGGCCGACAGGAACCTGACGTCTCGCAATAGTGCATTCGTCAACATGCCGATCCGCATCTCCGGCTGTCCTGCGCCCAGCCCGGCGTCGTACATCATCTCTTCGGTGTAATGCGCCCATCCCTCACCGAACGCGTAGTCCCACCACAGGGCTGCGACGCGCGACGGGTTGGCGTTGGTGAACTGCGATTGGAGGTAATGTCCGGGCCACACCTCATGCGCCGAGACGTAGAGCAGGTATGCCTTCCCAGGCAGGTAGGCGTTGCGTTCCGCCGCGCTCCACTTCGCATCTGGCGGTGCAACATAGTAAGTGGCCTTCACAGCCGGGTTTTCGAACGGACCTGGAATGCTGATGTATGCGAAGTTGCCGCGATTGTAAGGTGGCGATTCGCCGACCAGCGCCTGCTCCTGATTCGGGATCGTCACGATCTTCTTGTCGATGACGAACTGCCGCAACTCCGCAAGCTGCGCGCGGGCGCCCTCGACGGAGCCGCCCGAAGGCTTGTTGGCGCGCATCTTTCCAACGCAGGCCGTGAGGCCGACTTTGGGCGCGAAGGCCCCGCAGGCATCCTTGAGCGCCGCAAGATTGCGCTCGAGATCCTTGCGCGCCACCAGCTCCAGTTCTTCGAGCGGAATGTCGACGCGCTCCGTCTCGCGCAACATCTCGAGGAATTTCGGCGCGCCCAGCGCGAAATCTGCGGTCGCAGTTGCGCGCTGCGATTCGAGCCAGGTAGTCAGTTCATCCATCGCAGCGGCGGCCGCTGCGGTTGCTTCACCGAGTTCGCGTTTCAGCTTCTCGTCGGCAAGCTGGGCGAAATATCCTGGCATTTCGTTTCGGAAGAATGTGGCGTAGCCGCCGAAGCCAGCCACCCCACGTTCGATGAAGGCTTGGGGCAGCGGCGTGTGCAGATTGGCTCGGATGCTGGCGGTGAGGGCCGGCACGGCGCGGGCGTAGCCGAGAAACCCCTCGAGCCTTTTCGGCAGCGGTGCGTATTCGCGTGTCAGGTACATCGATGGATCGAGTCTTTCGAGGTACCACGCAGGATTGCGATATGGCGCTTCCGCGCTCGCGAGCCAGAACAACTGCGTGTCTGCCACCCACTGGAGATATTCATGTTCGAATCGCTGGTCGGCCGTCAGCGACGCAGGTTCGTAGTTCGCGAGGTCGACCTGGAATTTTCGCAGCTCGGCGACTTCGGAATCGAGAGCTGCACGGTTCCAGTCCGGCATTTTGCCGTCGAACTCGTGTCGCCCGGCCTGCACTGCGAAATAGGGGTCGGCCTTGAAGCGCGCCTCGATGAACGAAGCGACGAAACCTGGCCAGCCGGCATCCGTCTTTTCGACTGGAGCAGTCCTCGCCGCCGGCCTGGGTTCGGGCTCGCGCGAGCAGCCGGCTAACATCATCGCGGCCAGGACGCTCACGGCAGCGAGACATTTCGCAACGTGCATCGCAATCTCCTTCAGGCAGTCGTTGCACCCGATCGTAATGCAACTCGCGCTTGCGTGAGATTGAGTACCCGTCCAGGCGTGATGGGTTCCGAGCGGCAGGCGGCCGCGTTTCGGTTGAGAACGTTTCCTATTTGCGCTTCAGAACGGTTTGACGACTACCAGGATCACGATGGCAATCAGCAGCAAAGCCGGCGCCTCGTTGAACAGCCGATACCACCGTTCCGAATGCGTGTTTCGATCTGCAGCGAACTGCTGGAGCAGCGCGAAGCAGGCTCCGTGATATCCCACCAGGACCAGGACCAGCGCCATCTTCACGTGCAACCATCGCATGAGTAGATAGCCTGGCGCGCTGGCCAGCATGGCGACACCAAAGCCGATTGCGATCACCGCCCCGATGGTCATGATCATGAACAGCTTGCGCTCCATGATCTTGAAGCGCGCATTGCCTGCGTCATCGTCGATGGCCGTGCCTGGAATATCGGCGCCCTGTATTTGTGCGTGATATACGAACAACCGCGGCAGGTACAGAAGCGCCGCAAACCAGCTCACGACGCCAATGATGTGAAAGGCCTTCAGCCACAACATGCAGGGGCTTCCTTTGCGCCTGGCGCGCCGGGCATTGCTTGCAGCTCGCGCATCACCAGCGCGCTGAGCGACGCAACGTGATCGGCGCGCGCATTGAGTGCCGGGATGTAGTGGTACTGCTCACCACCCGCCGCAAGAAAGACGTCACGGTTTTCCATGCCGATTTCTTCCAGAGTCTCGAGGCAGTCGGCCGCGAAGCCAGGGCAAATGACGCTCACGCTTTTCACCCCGATTCCGGGAAGCCCCGCGAGCACCTCGCTGGTGTAGGGCTGGAGCCAGCGCGCGCGACCGAAGCGCGACTGGAAGGAAACGCTCCACGCGTCAGCGGCGAGTCCGAGCCGCTGCGCGAGCAACGTCGCGGTGCGCTGGCAATGATCGCGATAAGGATCTCCCAGTGCTACGTAACGCTCCGGCACTCCATGAAATGACATGAGCAGATGGCGCGTGATACCAAACTCGCGGCGATGTTCGTGCACGCTCGCCGCCAGCGCTTCGATATACGCCGGATCATCGTGATAGTTCGACACGAATTTCAGCGCCGGCACCGAGCGCATCCGTCGCAGGGCACCGCTCACCTGGTCGAAGACTGCGCCGGTGGACGCTCCGCAATATTGCGGAAACATCGGGATCGCGAGGATTCCCTCAGCGCCTGCCTTGCGTAGCGAATCGATGGCGTCGGGGACGTTCGCGCCGCCGGTATAGAGCATGGCAAGCGCGACTGGAATGCCATTCCCGAGCAGCGATGCTTCGATACCTGCACGCAGCGCCTCGCTCTGCACGGCGAGCGGCGAACCCGCGGGCGTCCAGATCGCAGCATACTTTTTTGCACTGGCACGCGGCCGTATCCGAAGGATGATGCCGTGCAGGATCGGCCACCACAGCACCTTCGGCAGCTCGACAACACGTGGGTCGCCAAGCAATCCGGCGAGAAAGGCGCGAACATCGCGCGTTGCGAGCGACGCCGGCGTGCCGGAATTGACCAGCAGCACGCCCCAGTTCATGACGACAGCCAGTCGCGGGGCTTCAGATATTCGGTGAGTTCGGCTTCCGGTGTGCCGGGCGCCGGGCGATAGTCATAGCGCCACTCGGCGCGCGGCGGCATCGACATGAGCAATGATTCGGTGCGGGCCTGCGACTGCAGGCCAAAACGCGTGCCGCGATCGAATGCCAGATTGAACTCCACATATCGCCCGCGGCGCAGACGCTGGAAATCCTGTTCGCGCGTGCCGAACGGAGTTGCCGTTCGACGCTTCACGATGTTCACGTAAGTTTCGAGATAGGCGTCGCCGATGCGCCGGATCAGCGCGAAGCAATGCTCGAAGGATCCCCCGATTTCAGCGGTGCCCTCGTTGAGGTCATCGGCGAACAACCCGCCGATTCCGCGCGTCTCGCCACGATGCGGAAGGTAGAAATATTTGTCGCAGGCATCCTTTAGCAGTGGATAGGCGCGAGGCCCCGCGGGAATGCACGCGGCGCGTGCGGCTTCATGCCAGGTGCGCGCGTCCTCTTCGAAGGCATACACCGGCGTCAGGTCAAACCCGCCACCAAACCACCAGGTTTCACCCTCGCGCGCGGTGAACAGGCGAACATTCGCATGCGAAGTCGGCGCGTAAGGATTCACAGGATGGACGACGCAGCTCGTGCCCATGGCGCGAAACGGCTGGCCAGCCAGCTCTGTATGGCGCTCGCTCGCCGCCGCCGGAAGTCGCGCGCCGCTCACGTCGCTGAAAGCGACGCCGGCGCGATCGAAAGTCGCTCCGTTCTCGATGAGCGACAGGCGGCCAGCGCCGCTGAGTACATCGCCCGCCGGCCGCTGCCATTCGTCACGGCGCTGCTCGCTCGACTCATCCAGCGATTTCCAGGCGTCGCTGAGCCGCGTGTGCAGGCCCAGAAAATATTCACGCGCCGCATTGATTTCACGGGCGCCGATGGGCGAAACGCGAATGGGCTGCGCGACACTCATGGCGCGCTACGGAACAGGTAGCCCCGCCCGCGCAACGTGACGATGTGCACGGGATTTTCGGGATCGGGTTCGAAGAGCTTGCGCAGCCGCAGGATGAAGTTGTCCACCGTGCGATCGGTCGGGAACTGATCCATGCCCCAGACTTCTTCGAGGAGATCGGTACGTGTCAACGCGCGGTTCTCGTTGGCAGAGAACACCTCCATGAGGCGCAATTCCTTGTCGGAGAGCGACACTTCGCCTTCGTTCGTGAACGCCTGGCCCGTGTCGAAGCGCACCCAGAAGTTCGCAAAGACGAGGCGCGGCGGCGCGCTGGCGGGCCGCCCGCTCGCACGGCGCAGCAGCGCACGCACGCGCGCCAGCAGTTCGTTCACGTCGAAAGGTTTGGGTAGATAGTCGTCGGCGCCGGCATCCAGCCCCCGTACCTTGGAGGTGGTGTCGTTCCGTGCGGTGAGCATGAGGATGGGTGCGTTCACGCCCAGATCGCGTGCAAAGCGCGTCAACGCGAATCCATCTCCACCGGGAAGCATGACGTCGAGGATCGCGAGCTGGAAATCCTGGGCGGCGAGTAACTGCTTGCCGTCGGCGAAATTTTCCGCGGCGACGATCTCATAACCTGCATGTCGCAGGTTCACCGCCACCAGCTCACGCACCAGGCGTTCGTCTTCGACGATGGCGATGCGGTCAGCCATGTGCAGCGCCCTCCGGAATCCCAGGCAGCGCGGACTGTGGCGCCAGCAGCATGGTCACGGTGAATACCGCGCCTTGCCCGGGGCCGGCGCTGTAAGCGGCGATGTCACCACCCATGCGACGCGCGAGTTGGCGCGCGATTGCGAGTCCGAGACCCGCGCCGTGGGTGACGCCCTCCCCGCTGCCGCGATTGTGGAGGTCGAACAATTTCTCTGCCGTCTCCTGTGCGAAGCCGCGCCCCTGGTCGCGAATCTCGAGGCGCCACCGGCCCTCGCCGGTTGCCGCGGCAAGCCGGACGCTACCGCCGCCATACTTGTGAGCGTTGTCCAGCAGGTTTTCGACGATCACCCGCAGACCATCGCGATCCGCCAGCACATGCACGGCATCGATCGACCCGGCTTCGACTTTGCCGCCGACCGCCGTGCGTTCGCGATGTGCCAGCAGGTCGGAGATGAATTGGGCGGCGTCGATGGGCTGCGTTCCTTCACGCGGATCACGCGACATGGCGCGCTGATAGGCGAGAATGGTCTCGGCCAGATGTTCCAGTCGATCACATTCGATCTGGCCCAGTTTGAGGAGCTCGGCACGCTGCGCTTCGGGAATGCTGCCGATGGCCAGGCTCTGGAGCAGGCCTTTCACGCCGGCCACGGGAGTCTTGAACTCGTGGCTGGTGAACTGCAGCAGTTTTTCCATGTCCTCGCGCTGCTGCTTGCGGCGTTGGGCGAGCAGGAACAACACCACGAGGCTGCCGGACAGCATCAACGCCAGCAGTGTGGATTCTCCGACGAGCATGACATTGCGCCGATCATGATGGGCCGCGATTTCGATCTGGCGTTCGGCCACCTGCTGCATCGTGAGGCCACTCTGTTGCTCGAGCAGCGCGCGTTCGAGTCCCTCGTTATTACGCATCTCGCCGCGCAACAGGATAGTCCACCAGAACACCAGCGACGCGGTGGCGACGAGTGTGACTCCGAGTGCGATGAGCTCGGCTCTCTCGGCAAACCACAGTCGAAAGTTCGGTCGCATCAGCTTCGGATCCGTCAAACCGGCTCGCTCGTGGCCAGCACGTCGAGCAGTGTATCCAGATCGGCGGTGGTGTGAGCCGCCGACAGGAAACACACTTCATAGGCCGATGGCGGCAGATACACGCCGCGCGCCAGCCAGCCGCGATAGCGTCGGTGATATTCGGTCACGGCAGAGCCCGTGATCGACGAAGCCGCCACCGGCAATGCTGCCGCCGCGTCGAAATATGGCCAGACGATCGGGCCCACGCGTGGCAGCTGGGCCGACTTCGAAAGCGCATGGCGCGCGAACGCGGTATCCAGGTGCTTTCCCAACACATCGAGGTGGTGGTACACACCGCCCTCCGCCAGCTCCGTGAGCGTCGCAATTCCGGCGGCGAGGCACACGGGATTGCCCGCCATGGTGCCCGCCTGGTAGACGGGTCCCAGCGGCGCAACCTGCTCGAGCAGTTCGCGCCGACCCAGCACCGCGGCCACGGGCAGCCCGCCGCCGACGATCTTGCCAAGCGTGGTGAGGTCGGGCTGGATACCTAACAACTGGTCGTAACCGTGGTAGCCGAAACGAAATCCGGTGATCACTTCGTCAAAGATCAGCACGGCGCCGTGCGCACTCGTCAACTCGCGCAACTTCTGCAGGTATTCGCGCGACTGGACCAGCAGGCCATTGTTCGCGGGCAGCGGCTCGATGATGGCCGCGGCGATGTCCTTGCCCTGCTCACGGAACGCCTGCTCCAGCGCGGCGATATCGCCCAACGGAATGACCAGGGTGTCGGCCGCGACCTGCGCGGGCACTCCCGCGCTGTCGGCCAGGCCCTGAGTGATCACACCGCTGCCGGCTTTGACCATGAGCGAATCGACGTGCCCGTGGTAGCAACCGTCGAACTTGAGAATGCGGCGGCGGCCGTTGGACGCACGCGCGATTCGCACCGCGGTGGCCACCGCCTCGGTGCCGCTCACCACGAATCGCACCAGCTTCGCGTACGGATACGCCGCGAGGACGCGTTCGGCCAACTCCCCTTCGGCGCGATGCGCGGTGCCGAACGCGAGGCCATCGGCGGCAGCGCGTTGCACCGCTTCGACGACGCGCGGATGCGCGTGACCCAGGATCAGTGGACCCCACGCCATGCAGAAGTCGAGATAACGGTTACCGTCTTCATCGATCGCGTGAGCGCCTTTCGCCTCGCGGAAAAAAACCGGCGTGCCGCCAACCTTGCGAAAAGCGCGTACCGGGCTCGACACGCCCGCGGGTATCAGCGCTTCAGCGCGCGCGTACAGCTCGGCCGAGCGTGCCTGGATGAGTTTCTGAGAGTTCGACGGGCTTGCAGCCCGCGACGGCTCCGCGGATGAATGAGTCACGTTGTGATCCTTCTGACAAATGACGTGGAAGCTCGGTGGTGTGCGCGGTCCAGCCGCGTTCGGTGGCGAGCCCCAGGTGCACGCGATCGCCAGCGACGTAGCAGCCGAAGGGCGTGGAACACCCACCTTCGATGACGCGCAGGAACTCACGCTCCCAACGCGTCGCCTCGACACAGGCAGAGTCGGCGAGCAACGCGACCTGCGATTCGATTTCCTGGTCTCCGGCGCGGCACTGCGCCGCGAGGGCTCCCTGCCCCGGCGCAGGCACCCACCATTCGGGCGGCAGTTCGATCACCGCGAACGGGGACAGATCGAGCTGCAGGCGCGTGAGCCCGGCACCGGCCAGCACGATGGCATCCACGCTGTGGCCTTCGGCGAGTTTGCGCAATCGCGTCGGCACGTTTCCTCGCAACGGCACAGACAATGCGTGCGGCGCGAATTGTCCGAGCAAGGCGCCGCGCCGCAACGAAGAAGCGCCGACACGGGTGCCAGCCTTGAGTGGTAACAGCCCATCTTCACGGGGCACGTGAAATTCGTGGCGCACCAGCAGCCAGTCAGCGGGCGTGGCGCGCCGCAGAATCGTGCGATTCGAAAGCCCCGAAGGCTCCGCGGTTGGCAGATCTTTCAGCGAGTGAACCACCAGGTCGATGCGCCGGTCGAGCAGCGCCAGCTCGAGCTCTCGCGTGAAGAAGCCTTTCTCCATTTTCCCGACGAGCAGCGGCGACTGATCGAGGTCGCCGCGCGTGGCGATAACCGTGATCTCGGAATGCCAGGCAGGCGCCGGCGCAGCGCCGCGCAGCGCCGCGAGCACTGTACGCGACTGCCAAAGCGCGAGATCGCTGCCCCGGCTGCCGATGACTTTCGACGTCACGGCTCACGCCTCGCGGCGGAGATGAACTGGTGCAGCATGGCATTTACCTCGGAGGTGAGTTTGCGCGCGCGTTGGGGAGGCATGCCTTCGAGCAGCGCCGGTAGTTTGTTCTGCATGAATTCCGTCCGCATGGCGGTCATCGCCGCGAGTGTGTCGCTCGGCGGTGGTTGCAGCAAAGTCTGGCAAATCCGCTCCGCCCCGTTCGCGCATTCCACTTCGAGCGCTGCAAACTCGCTTTCGGGCAACACGGCTCCATTGCCATCCAGCAGCTCATCGAGCGACGTGACTTTCCATGCGGGCGCGGCAATCACCTGCAGAGGGCTGCCAAGATCGAAGACCTGCTGTTTCCCGGCGGCGGCGGGCAGTGTGAGCCAGGCGTGCGGCGCGCCCGAGCAAACGATCAGGGTGTTCGCGCGCGGCACGGCGCCCTCGAAGGCACGCATGCTGGCGCGATTGAAGCTCTCGACCGCCGTGAATCCGGCGTCGGCCAACGCGCGCAACATGGCCTGGCCGATTTCACCGAGCCCGAAGACTGCGATCGGCGCGTCGCGCGGCACGGTGACGAGCCGCTGCAGTACCAGCGCCTGCACACCGCCCGTTCGACCCTGCGGGAGAACGCGGCGCGCGCGGTTCAGCAGATCGCCCACGCCCCGCCACGCCACGTGCAGACTGCGGCACACGGTTCCCGCTTCGTGAGCACGCTCGAACGAACGGATGACCTGGTTGCCTATGGCGTGTTCGCCCTGAGCTACCGAGTCGAGGCCCGCGGCGACGCGCAGCAATGCGCCCACCGCGGCGGCGCCGTGCCGCACGCGGGGTCGCACGTGATCGGGGTTATCCGAGGCGCCGATGAGCGCCGCGCCAAAGAGCTCGGCTGCCCAGGAAGGCCGCGCGGACGCCAGCAGCCACTCGACACGCGCGCAGCTCTCGATTCGAACCACGCCGGTGATCTCTTCGGCGGCGAGCAGTTGCTGCGAGGGCCCACTGGCATCGGAATCGAAAGCGGCCAGTGCCGCGCGGACTGCGGAGGGCGCCTCGCGATAACTCATGCCGACGAGAGCCAGCGGAATCATGCGCCCTCAGCTGAATTCCGCGGCGGTCTCCACCAGTGCTGCCACCGTCTCCGGCGGCGTACCGGGCAGAATGCCGTGGCCGAGATTGAGAATGCAGCTGCGCCCGCCCGTGGTTTTCTTCATGGTTTCGAGCAACGCGCGCGTGCGCTGGCGAATCACGTCGGCGCTTCCTAACAACAGCACCGGGTCGATGTTCCCCTGCAGCAGGTGTTTCGGATAAAGATCCCGCGCCACTTGCCATTCGGTGCGCCAGTCGAGCGAGAAGCCGGTGACTCCGCTCTCGCCGAGCAGCGGCAACAGGTGATGACCGCCGCGCACGAACAACAGAGTGGGGACCTTGCGCGCGTTCAGCTTCGCGGTAATGCGCTGCAACGCAGGCAGTGCAAAGTCGCGGTACTCATCGGGAGCCAGCAGGCCACCCCAGGAGTCGAACAACTGCACGGCATCGGCGCCCGCGTCCACCTGGGCTAACAACAAGTCGGCGACCACGTCCGCGATGGTGCCCAGTGCCCGTTTGGCAAGCGCCGGATCGCGATGCATGAGTGTGCGTGCCTCGCGGAAATCGTCGCTGCCGCCGCCTTCCACGCAGTAGGCGAACAGCGTGAACGGCGCGCCGGCAAAACCAAGGATGCCGTAGCGATCGTTCAGGGTCTGCTTGAGGTGTGCGACCGCGCGCGGCAGATAGGCGATGCGGTCCAGAACGCCATCGAGCTGCCAGGCATCGTAGTCGGCGGCAGTGCGCAGGGGCTTGGCGATTCGCGGACCTTCGCCGGGTCCAAAACTCACCCCGAGGCCCATCGCAAGCGGCACCACGAGGATGTCGGAGAACACAATGGCGGCGTCGAGCGCGTATCGATCCAGCGGTTCGAGTGCGGCGCGGGTAGACAGCTCCGGGTTCTGGCAGACGTCCCAGAAGCTGTGCTCGGCGCGCAGCGCGCGATAGCCTGGCAAATAGCGCCCGGCCTGCCGCATGAGCCACACGGGCGGGCGGTCGAGCGCGTCGCCGCGCACGGCAGCCAGGAATCGCTCACGCGGATTCATCGGTTATCTCCAGGGAAATCAAGTGAAAGCCTACGGCGCACCCATCGGCCATCTGTCACAGCTGTGTCATGCCTCGGGCAGCGCGGGTTCCCCGGGGCTAACATCCATGACGGAGTCGTTACATTGGCATTTACCTGGATAGTCACGAAGTCGCAGCCGCATGCCGACAGCCTGGTCATCCAGCTGCGGCGGCAGGGTCTCTGCGCGCTGGCGATCCCGTGCATCGAACATCGGTGGAGCGACTGGCCGGACCTGCGGCGCATCGGCGCCTCTGGCGCGGCATTGTTATTCGTCACCAGCCGGGCCGCCGCGGCTCGCATCGATGTTCCTCAAGGTGTCCTGGTCGCCGCCATTGCACCGACCACGTCTGCAACGCTCGAAGCTCGCGGTATACGCGTCGGCCTTGCCGCACATGGCGGCGTGCGTGAGCTCGCGCAGGCAGTATTCGATTCCGCGGCCATTCCCGCGGGCACCGATGTTTTCTATCCGACCAGCGACGCCGCGTTGCGGCAGCCCGAGCATCTGGCGGCGGTGGCCACTCTGTCGCAGCGGCTGCGCGTACACACGCAGGCGGTGTATTCAACGGTTGCGCCCGACAATCTGGTGCAGGAGCTTGCGGCTTTGCGTACTTCGGACGCGCCCACGGGCGCACCACTCGGGTACTGCTTCTGGAGTCCGTCGGCCATCGAAAATTTCGCCAGCGCGCGTGGTTTTGAACTTCCACCGGGGCCAGTGGTGCTGATCGGCGGCTCGACGGAGCGCTGCTGGCGCGAGAGCGCACCGCCAAACTGGCGGCAAGGGCACAGGCATGATGCAAAGACGCCGCTCGAGTGGTCGCTGCGATTCCTCGAACGCGGCGCGGCATCCGGCGATAGTTAGCCGGTTATTTGATGGACCCCGGCTTGCGCATCATCTTGCGGATGTCCGCGAGATGCATCTCTTCAGCAGCGATCTGGTCGCGCGCGTATTCCTCGAGCAGGATGCTCTTGCCTTGCACGAGCTCGAGCAGCCGGTAGTACGCGT
>Ga0207691_10003242_pt1 | contig 15852 bp, 15 predicted proteins | sample KBSM13metaG_FD_184327 | JGI IMG/M metagenome (GOLD analysis project Ga0207691, IMG submission 184327) | Miscanthus rhizosphere microbial communities from Kellogg Biological Station, Michigan, USA - KBS M1-3 metaG (SPAdes) (version 2) | ecosystem: Host-associated > Plants > Roots > Rhizosphere >... | reverse complement strand
ACTTCCGCTCGGCTCAAGCCGTCGCGCTCCATTGATTCCCGCCCGGCTGAAGCCTCGCGCTCTTGCCGCCGACGTAGCGCGGCCCTTTTCCACCTCCGCTGAAGCTACGGTGGACCCACCATAGCCTTGGCGACGGTGGGCAGGGCCGCGATGTCACGGCTCGTGCAGCGCGGGGTTGAACGACTCGCGGAGCTCGTCCAGCACGCGCTGCAGATCGTCGGGCAGCTCGCTCGTGAACTCCATCCGCCTCGCGTCGCCGGGATGCGTGAACGCCAGCCGCGCGGCATGGAGGAACGGCCGATCGAGGTGCGTAATGGCACGAACGTCCCCGGGAACGCGGCGATGCACGCCGCCGTACAGCGAATCTCCCACGATTGGATGGCCGATGCCGCTCAGGTGGACGCGGATCTGGTGGGTTCGGCCGGTGTGAATCGCGACGCCGGCCAGCGTCAGCACCCGGCCGAAGTGCTCGGCGCGGACGATGCGGGTCACCGCCTCGCGGCTTCGCCGCACGCGCGCCGATGCCGGCGCCATCTTCTTTCGGTTCGAGGGATCGCGGCCGATCGGCGCGTCGATCCGCCGCCCGGCCATCACTTCGCCCCAGGTCAGCGCGATGTATTCCTTTTCGACTTCGCGGTCGGCGAACTGCCGGGCGAGCTCCTCGTGTGCCGAGTCGTGCTTCGCGACCACCATCAATCCCGACGTGCCGCGATCGAGCCGGTGGACGATGCCGGGCCGCTTTTCGCCGCCGATGCCGCTGAGATCGTCCACGTGGTGGAGGAGCGCGTTTACCAGCGTGCCGGTGGCGTGGCCCGCGGCGGGGTGCACGACCATCCCGGCCGGTTTGTCGACGACGATCAGATCGCGATCCTGGTAGACGATCGACAGCGGCAGCGCTTCCGGCCGCGGGACCGGATCGACCGGTTCGGGCACGTCGATTCGGATCGCCTGTCCGGCTTTGACCTGCTGGTTGGATTTCGCGGCGTGACCGGCGACGAGCACGTGGCCATCCTTGATCAGCCGCTGGATGTGCGATCGCGAGTGGTCGGGCAGGATCGACACCAGAAAACGATCGAGCCTGGTGCCGTCGACGTCTTCGGTGACATTGATGGTGTGAATCGCCATCGCGGTTCGGGCGGCCACGCTGGCCGCTAGGCCGCCTTCCGCGCCCTCTTTGGCTCGGGCGTGACGACACGCGACAGATACACGAGCATCACGATCGCCAGCGGCGCCAGTACGATCGAGATGAACTGGGACGTGGAGAACATGCCGACCGTGCCGCGATCGTCGCCGCGATAGAACTCGATGATGAAGCGCGAGATCGCGTAGAGCAGCATGTACAACCAGAACGTCCGGCCCGGGAAAGGACGGCCCTTCCGTTCGGTGACGAGCAGGACGATCAGGATCAGCAGTTCGGCGCCGGCCTCGTAGAGCTGCGTGGGATGGAGCGCGACGCCCAGCGGCGTGCCGACATTGGCGGCGGCAAAGGGATCGGTGAACGTGATCCCCCACGGCCTGGTCGTCGGCTTTCCGTAGCAGCAGCCGGCGAACAGGCACCCGAATCGGCCGACGACATGACCGAGCGCGATGCCGGGCGCAAACACGTCGCAGGTGGTCCACAGCGGCAGGCCGACACGCCGGATGTACCACAGCGCGACGATGACGGCGACGATCAGGCCGCCGTAGAACACGCCACCGGACCGCGCGAGCGTCAGCAACTCGCGCGGGTCGGCGGTGAAGGACTTGAAGTCCGTAATCAGCAGCAGCAGCTTGGCGCCGACCAGCGCGCTGATGATGATGTAGATGCCGAGGTCGAGGACGCGGTTCGCGTCGAGGCCGCGCTGCTTCGCGCGGACACGCGCCAGCTGCAGGCCGAAGAGATAGGCGGCCGCCAGCAGCACGCCGTAGGTGTAGACCGTAATCGGTCCGAGTTCAAGCAGTCTTGGATACACGAGTTCCTATACCGAGCATATCCAGAATCATGATCGCCACGCCGACGGAAATCGCCGAATCGGCGACGTTGAACGCCCAGAAGTGATGGTTTTGCCAGTAGACGTCGACGAAATCGACCACCGAGCCGGCGACGATGCGGTCGAGCAGGTTACCGGCCGCGCCGCCGATGATGAGCGCCAGCCCGACGCGGGCGACCAGTTGGTGGTGCGCGAGGCTTGCCGCATACAGGCCGACGCCGACCAGCGCCGCCGTTGCGATCATCGCGATAACGACGGTCTTGAACGGAAACTCGGCATAGTTGAGGATGCCGAACGCGGCGCCGCTGTTCCGAACGTGGGTGAAATCCATCAGTCCTGGCACGATCGTCACACTATCGTGGATCGGCAGCGTCGCCCGCACCAGCGCCTTCGTCAACTGATCGACGATGACGATCGTCAGCGGCAGCCAGAGCTCGAGCCGCCGCGACTGTGCCGGGAGATGATGTTCCGCTTCTGGCGCGGGGAAGTCGCCGGGTCCTTCGCTCATGCGGCCTGATCACCCCGCGACAACGCATCCTGACACCGGCTGCAGAGCCCGGCCCATTGCGGATCGCTCGAAACCGCCGGAACGTAGCGCCAGCAGCGCTCGCACTTCACGCCACCGGCCCGCTCGATCGTGACGCGCGGCCGCGCTTCGCTGTTGGCCTCCACGTCAGTCGGCGCCGGGCGCAGCTCGACGTCCGACACGATGAATAGCATCGGCAGCTCGCGCAGATATCGTTCGAGCAGCGCCAGCTCGGCCGGCGTCGCCGAGAGCACCACCTTGGCCTGCAGCGAACTGCCGATCTGCTTGTTCTTCCGGAGCGGCTCGATTTCTGCGAGCACCTGTTCGCGCACATCGACGAGCTGCCTCCAGCGATTGACGAGATCGGCGTCCTCAAACCGGGCGAGTTCCGCCGCAGCAGGGAAGACCGCGACGTGCACCGATTCCTCGCGCTTGCCGGGCAGGAAGCGCCACAGCTCGTCCGCCGTGAACGAGAGGATCGGCGCCATCAACCGCGTGAGGCCGTCCGCCATCAGATACATCGCCGTCTGCGCCGACCGGCGGGCGCTCGAGCGCGCCGCAAAGGTGTAGAGCCGATCCTTCGAGATGTCGTTGTAGAACGAGCTCAGATCGACGGTCGCAAATTGAACCAGCAGCTGTGATACGGCGCCGAACTCGTACTCCTCGTAGGCGGTGAGGATGCGCCTGGCGACGTCGGCATAACGCGCGAGGATGTAGCGGTCGACCTCCTCGAGCTGCGCGTCCGGCACCGAGTCGGCGGCCGGATCGAAGTCGTAGAGGTTTGCGAGCAGGTAGCGCATCGTGTTGCGCAGCTTGCGGTACGCCTCTGCCACGCGCGTCAGGATCTCCTTGCCGACGCGGATTTCCTCCTGGTAGTCGCTCGACGCCGTCCACAGGCGGATCACGTCGGCGCCGCTCTCCTTGATCACGTCCTGAGGCAGGATGGTGTTGCCGACCGACTTCGACATCTTCTTGCCGTCGACGTCGATCAGGAACCCGTTGGTGACGATCTGCTGGAACGGTGGCCGGCCGCGAGTGCCGAGACCGACCATCAGCGAGCTCTGGAACCAGCCACGATGCTGGTCGCTGCCTTCCAGGTAGACGTCCGCTGGCCACGTGAGCTCGGGCCACACCGACAGCACGGCCTCGTGACTCGAGCCCGAGTCGAACCAGACATCCAGGATGTTCATCTCGCGCTCGAACGCGGTGTTGCCGCACGTCGGGCAGACGAAGCCGGTGGGGATGAAGTCCTCCGTCGGCCGTTCGTACCAGGCATCGGCGCCGTAGTGCTCGAAGACGCCGGCGGCTTTCTCGACGAGCGCCGGAGTGATGATCGCCTCGCCGCATTTCGTGCAGTCGACCGCGGGGATCGGCACGCCCCAGACGCGCTGCCGCGAGATGCACCAATCGGGCCGGTGGGCCACCATGTTGTACATGCGGTCGTGCCCCCACGCCGGCACCCACCGCACGTCGTGGTCGATGGCGTCGAGCGCGGCCTGTCGCAGCGTCTTGCCCGAGGGCAACTGGACCGTGTCGAGGTCGATAAACCACTGCGACGTTGCCAGGAAGATCACCGGGTTGTGGCACCGCCAGCAATGCGGGTACTGATGGGAAAAGGTTTCGCGATGCCAGAGCCGGGCCCGCTGATGGAGCGCTTCGGCGACATTGGGATTGGCGTCGAACACCCGCTGTCCGCCGAACAGTTCCACCGTGTCCAGAAAGTGTCCCGCCGGTCCGATGGGTGCGTAGATATCGAGGCCGTACTTCATCCCAGTCTTGAAGTCGTCGGCGCCGTGGCCGGGTGCCGTGTGCACAGCGCCGGTGCCGGCGTCGAGCGTCACGTACTCGCCAAGCACACCGAGCGACACGCGCGAATACAGCGGGTGCTGGAACCTGACGCGTTCCATCACTTCGCCTTTGAACTGCGCGGCCGGCGGACCAAAGGTCTTGCCGCCGGCGGCCGCAACCTTCGAGGCCAGCGCTTCGGCGACAATCACGTACCGACCGTCGACCTCGTAGGCGGCGTAGTCGAACTCCGGATGGAACGCGACCGCCAGATTCGACGGGATGGTCCAGGGCGTCGTCGTCCAGATCAGGACGGAGACGTTCTGGTTCGCCAGCGCCGGCACACGCCGACCCAGCTCGCCGGCATCCTCGGGCGACAGCGGAAACTCCACGTAGATCGACGGCGACGTGTGATCGGAGTATTCGACCTCGGCCTCGGCCAGCGCGGTGCGGCAGTGGATGCACCAGTGCACGGGCTTGCGGCCCTTGTAGACGAGCCGCTGCTCGACGAACCGCCCCAGCGCGCGCACGATGGCCGCCTGGTACTTGAAGTTCATCGTCAGGTACGGACGATCCCACGTGGCGAGAATGCCGAGGCGCTCGAACTGCTCGGTCATCGCGCCGACGTAGCGCTCGGCATACGCGCGGCAGGCGCGGCAGAAATCGGCGACCGACATGTCGCGTTTCTTCGGTCCGAGCTCCCGATCCACCCGCAACTCGATCGGCAGACCGTGGCAGTCGTACCCCACCACGTACGGCGCGTCGAACCCGGCCATTGAGCGCGATTTGACGACGAGCTCCTTCAGGATCTTGTTCAGCGCCGTGCCCATGTGGATGTTGCCGTTCGCGTACGGCGGGCCGTCGTGCAGCACGAACTTCGGTGCGCCCTCGCGGCGCGCGCGGATCTTCCCGTAGAGGTCGATGGCCTTCCAGTGCGCCAGCGTGGCGGCCTCGCTGGTGGCCAGGTTCGCCTTCATCGGGAACTCGGTGCGCGGCAGGTTGACGGTGTCCTTCCACTCAGGCATGGGTATCTCACCGATTCTATAATGATCCGATGGTGCGTTCGACCGTGCTCGACAACGGGCTGAAGGTGCTCGTGCAAGAGGAACACACCGCGCCGCTGGCCTCGGTGTGGTGCTGGTACAAAGTCGGGTCGAAGGACGAACGTCCCGGCCTGACCGGCGTCTCGCACTGGGTCGAGCACATGAACTTCAAGGGCACGACCAACATCCCGCGCGATCAGGTCAAGGGCATCATCGAGCAGTTCGGCGGCAGCTGGAACGGCTACACCTGGATCGACGAGACGACCTACTTCGAGACCGCGACCCGCGATGCCCTCGATCGCATGCTGTTCATCGAGTCCGAGCGTATGGGCAGCTGCCTCTATCACCCCGACGACTGCGAGTCGGAGCGGACGGTGATCATCTCTGAGCTGCAGGGTGGCGAAAACGATCCGGATCAGCTGCTCGACCAGGAGCTGACGGCAACGGCGTTCAAGGCGCATCCGTACCGGCATCCGACAATCGGCTGGCTGCCCGATCTGCAGGCGATGACGCGGGACGACTTGTACGGGTACTACCGGCGCCACTACGTGCCCAACAATGCCACCCTCGTCATCGTCGGCGACGTCGACACGGACGAGGCGTTGCGGCGCGTCGATCGCTACTTCGGCGCCATCCAGGCAGGCGACCCGCCCACCCGCATTCACACGATCGAACCGGAGCAGACCGGCGAACGCCGTCTCGCGATACGAAAAGAGGGCACGACGGCCTACCTGAAGGTCGGGTATCACGCGCCGTCGGCGACTGACCCGCAGTTCGCGCCGCTGCTGATCTTGGACGCGGTGCTGACAGGCGCCAAGGGCGTCAACCTCTGGTCCAGCTTCCGCGTGCCCCCGCCGCAACGGAGCGCCCGGCTCTATCGCCTGCTGGTCGAGAAAGGCCTCGCATCGGCGATCTCGGGTTCGCTGATGCCGACCGCCGAGCCGTTTCTCTACACGTTGTCCGCGACCGCCACCGACGGGACGGCGCTCGACGCGGTCGGCGCGGCGCTGCTCGACGAAATCGATCGCGTCAGGAAGGGCGGCATCACCGACGCGGAGCTCGCCAAGGCCAAGGCGCAGCTGCGAGCGCGACTCGTGTTCGACAACGACAGCGTGACCAACATCGCGCACCAGCTTGGCTATTTCGAGACGATTGCCAGCGTGGATCTGTTCTCCATCCTGCCCGCGCGCATCGCGGCCGTGACCGTCGACGATGTGGCTGCCGCCGCGGACGCGGTCTTTCAGCCGTCCAACCGCACGGTCGGCTGGTTCGAACCGACGCCTGTCGGCGTCGGAAGTTAGAACTGAGAACTTAGAAGTGAGAACTGAGAAGTGAGAACTCAGAAGCCGGAAGACTGAAGCGTGACGCAGCCCCACGGTTTGAATCCGGCGCGGACCGTCCTCGAGAACGGCGCGGTCGTACTGGCCAAGTCGACACCCACCACCCCCGCCGTCGCGATCAGTCTGGCGATGCGCGCAGGCTCGGCTTTCGATCCAGATGATGCACCCGGCACCACCTGGCTTCTGTCGCGTCTGATCGATCGCGGAACCGCGTCGCGGCCGGCGGCGGAGATTGCGGAAGAGCTCGACAGCCGCGGCATCAGCCTCACGGTGACGGTTACGCGACACAGCTTCACGATCGTCTGTACCTGCCTGTCGGAAGATTTCGAGCCAGTGCTCGCCTTGCTCGGCGACATGTTGATCGCGCCATCGCTGGCCGAAGACGAGATCGCCACGCGCAAGGGCGAGGTGATCACCGCGATCCGGCAGGACGACGACAATCCAGCCGTTCGCGCCATCGAAACGCTGATGGCGCACCTGTACCCCGGCGGTCACCCTTACGGCCGCAGGACGAAGGGGTCGATCGACGTCGTCGAATCGCTGACGCGGACGGATCTCGTGCGGCAGCACGCCGGCCGCTTTGCGCCCGCGGAGCTGACGGCGGCGCTCGTCGGCGACGTCGATCCGGCCCGCGCCACCGAGGTGGCGGCGCGTGTCTTCGGCGGCTGGCGCACGGTGGCATTGCCGCGACCGCTTCTGCCGCCGGTCGTCGCGGCCGCTCGTCGCCAGCGGATCGTCATCCCGATGATGAACAAGGCGCAGGCCGACATCGCATACGGCTTCACGGCGATCGCGCGCCGCGACCCGGCCTATTACGCGTTCTGGCTGATGAACAACGTCTTCGGCCAATACGCCATCGGCGGCCGGCTGGGCGACAGCATCCGCGAGCGTCAGGGGATGGCCTACTACGTGTCGAGCTCGCTCGACGCGAACATCGCGGAGGGTCCGTTGTCGATTCGCGCAGGTGTCGGCCCGGGCAACGTCGATCGGGCGATCGCGTCGATCGACGAAGAGATCGTCAGCGTCGTGCGTGATGGCGTCACGCAGAAGGAGCTGGACGACTCGCGCCGGTATCTCATCGGCTCCATCCCGCGCGCGCTGGAGACCAACGCCGCCATCGCGAACTTCCTTCAGACGGAGGAAGTCTTCGGCCTCGGCCTCGACTACGACGCGCGGCTCCCCGAGCTGCTGATGGCCGTGACGCTCGACGAGGTCAACGCGGCCGCGCGCCGCGTTCTCGATCCAGACCGGGCCACCGTCGTGATCGCCGGTCCCTACGAGGCTTGAGCGGTCGAAGTCCTCGCGGGCATTGCACACAAAGCGTCGCTGGCAAGCGTCACCCTCTTTGACGATGGTAGGATCGAACCCGCGAGGCATGGACGTCGAGACTTCCGGAGCCATCGAACAACTGGGTCGGCGCATCGATGCGCTCGAAGGGTCGCTGCGCAGCGAGTTTCGCGCCGGCTTGGCCAGGCTGGTATCGCGTTTCGACGGTCTTGAACCGCGCTTCGACACGATGGAATCTGGCCTGGAAGCGCGTTTCGCCGAGAGCCGCCGGCACACCGACGTTCTGTTCGAATCGCTCCGGGATGACATCCGAATGCTTGCCGAGGGGTTCGCGACGCTGAGCGCGAAACTGGACTCCGACCGAAGGTAATTGCCCGATTCTGGTGTCCACCAAGGCCGTCCTCTTCGACGTCGACTTCACGCTCATCTATCCCGGACCAACATTCCGTGGCGAAGGGTATCAGGCGTTTTGTGCGCGTTATGGCATGGACGTCGACCCGGCGCTGTTCGAACCGGGTGTCGCCAGTGCCGCGCCGCTCCTCAACAGCCCGGACGATGTTTATGATCCGGAGATCTTCATTGCCTACACGAGCCACATCATCGAGCGGATGGGCGGGCAGGGACCGCGGGTGGACGAGTGTTCACGGGAGATCTATCGCGAGTGGGCGGCGTGCCAGCACTTTGAGCTGTACGATGACGTGCCGGCGGCATTACGGCAGCTGTCGGAGGCGGGCCTGCGGGTCGGGCTGATCTCGAACACGCACCGCTGCCTGGCGTCGTTCCAGTCGCATTTCGAGCTGCAGGGTCTGATCAGCGCCACGGTGTCGTCGTCCGATCACGGTCTCATGAAACCGCATCCCAGCATCTTTTCGTCGGCGCTCCAGCTGCTCGGCGTCGCGGCTTCGGAGGCCGTGATGGTCGGCGACAGCGTGCGGCAGGACATCGAGGGCGCGCTCAATGTCGGGATGCGGGCGATTCTGCTGAACCGCGGCGACAATGCCGCGCCCGCCGTCATCGGCGACGAGCGAGTGCCGGTGATACGCTCGCTGCGGGAACTCCCGAATCTGGTAATTGGATAATTGGGTAATCTGGTAATTGATTGCGGGATTGATTTCCAATTACCCAATTACGCAATTACCCAATTACCCAATTACCCAATTACTCGATTACCCAATGCAGACCGTGACTTACCGTGATCTGACCACGCTCGAGGACTACGCGGATGTGGTCGCACTCGAGCGTCGCATCTGGGGTCCCGGTTACGACGATGTGGTGCCGGTGCCGATCCTGGCGGTCAGCGTGCTGCGTGGCGGCATCCTGATCGGCGCGTTCACGCGCGAAACCGAGCGCCAGGCAGCCGAGCCAATGGTTGGCTTCGTCTACTCGCTGCCCGGCATCAAACACGGCCAGGCGACGCAGTGGTCGCACATGCTGGGAGTGGTCGCCGAGCATCGCAACGATGGCACCGGCCGCCACCTCAAGCTGCTGCAGCGCGAGCGCACGCTGGCGATGGGCCTCGAGCTGATCGAGTGGACCTACGATCCGATGCAGGCGCTGAACGCGCACCTCAACTTCGCCAGGCTCGGTGTGGTCGTCGAAGAATACGAAGAAAACGTCTACGGCACCTCGTCGAGCCCGTTGCACAAAGGAAATCCGACCGATCGGTTCGTCGCGGAATGGTGGATCGCGAAACCGCACGTCGAGCGACGGCTGCAGGGCGGCGGCGCGGCGTTGACGCTGCGGAGCGATGAGGTCGCCGACGCGCCAGCCGCGAATCGCGCGACGCCCGAGGGCGACTGGCACACCTGTGCTGACGTCAATCTCGCCCTCGATGGCCGGCGCGTGCGGGTTGAAATCCCGATGCACTTCACCGAGATGTTGTCCAAGTCACCCGAGAACGCGCTGGAGTGGCGCCTGGCGACGCGCCAGATCTTCACGACGTACTTCGGTCGCGGCTATCGTGCGGTCGATTTCTTTCTCGATCGGCCGAACCGCAAGGGCGCGTATCTCCTGACGCGGCCCGACGACGCGTAGTAGGGACTGGGGACTCGGGGCTAGCTGCGGGCCTGCCTGCCACAAACAGCTAGCCCCCAGCCCCTAGCCCCGACTCGTCTCTTGAGTCGAGCCCCTACTCGTTTCTGAGCGCCGTCATCGGATCCACCCGCGTGGCGCGCCTCGCCGGCGCGAGACCGGCCACGAGCGCCAGCGTCATCGTTCCGGCGATGACCAACGCGTATGTCGCGGGATCGGTGGCGGCGGTCTCGAAGAGAAGACTGGCAAGAAGACGGCCGGCGGCGAGAGCAGCGGCCAGACCGATCGCCGATCCGGCCCCCGTCAAGACCACCGCACGCCGCAGCACGTCGCCGAACACCGAGCCGCGGCTCGCACCGAGCGCGAGCCGAATGCCGATCTCTGGCAGACGCTGACTGACGGAATACCAGATCGATCCGTAAATCGCGACCCCGGAGAGCGCCGCGGCCAGAACCGCCGTCACCAGCAGCAGGAGCATCGTGCCGCGTGTCTGGGCGAACGAACCCGCGATCCGATCCTCCATCGTGCGCACGTCGTAGACCGGCATGTTCCGATCGACGGCCTGCACGGCAGCCCGCACGGACTGAGCGATCGACGCCGATTCAGCTGTCGTCTTGACCGCGACGCTGAAGACGCCGATGCCAGTTTGAGCGAACGGGCGGTACATCTCCGTCACGGGCTCGCGGCTCAACGCAATGTGCCGCACGTTGTCGGCGATGCCGACGATGCGGAACCAGGAGCCCGCGTCGTAACCAGCCGGCACGCGCACGCGGCGATCGATCGGGTTCTCGTTCGGCCAGTAGCGCTCGGCCATCGCCCGGTTGATCACGACGACAGGCTCGGCCCGATCGTCGTCAGCGGACGTGAAGCCGCGGCCTCGAACGATCGAAATGCCCATCGTCTGAAAGTAGCCCGGCGAGATGTGGCGCTGATCGACGATCAGCATGTCACCGGGCTGGCGCGGGCGGCCTTCGATTTCGACGCCGGTCGCGCCTCGTGTGCCACCAAATGGAATCGCCGAGATGAGGGCTGCGCCGCGAACGCCGGGCAGCGCTTCGAGACGCTGCAGCGTCTCGGCGCCGAACGCCGCCCTCGCCGGCCGCTCCGCATAGCGCGCGCCGGTGAGCGCCAGCCGGAACGTCAACAGGTGATCCGGCGCGAATCCAGGATTCACGCGCGACAGCTTGACGACGCTCGTCAGCATCAGTCCGGCCCCTGAGAGCAGGACCACCGCCAGCGCGACCTGGGCGACGACCAACGCGTTGCGCGTTCGTCCGGCGCCGCCGGCGCTGATCGTCCGGGCCGAAGCCTTGAGCGATCCCACCAGGCCTGATGTTGGACGATGGAACGCGACGATTGCGCCGAACACGAGCCCCAGCACGCACGCCAATCCAGCGCTGACGAGCGCCACCCGCGCGTCGATGTCGACCGCCAGCGATCGCGGCAACGCGGTGCCCAGCAACGGGATCAGTAGACGAAGCGCCGACCCGCCGAGCATCAACCCCACGAGGCTGCCAAGGAACGCGAGCACGAGGCTTTCCATCATGGCCAGCGACAGGAAATGCGCGCGCGTCGCGCCCAAAGCAGCGCGCACGGCGAGTTCGTGCTGCCGGTTCGCTGCCCGGGCAATGAGCAGCGTCGCCGCGTTCGCGCTGGCGACGAGCAGCAGCAGTGCCACGCCGCCGGCCGCCACGAAGAGCGTTGGCCTAATCCCCCGCACCGTCTGCTCGGTGACGGGAACAAGCCGGACACCGACGTTCTTGTGGGACGAGGGACGCTCGGTGGCGGCGCGCGCCGCGGCCGCTTCGAGCTCCGCCGTCGCCTGCTCGAGGGTCGTGCGATCGGCGAGGCGCGCCAGAATCGTGTAGTTGTGGCTGATGTCATTCGCCCGCTGCCGAGCGTCCATGTGCATCGAAAGCCACAGATCGCCGTCCTCGCCGATCGCTCCTGGCAGGGCGGCGCGAGGCGGCATCACGCCGACCACGGTGTGTGGCTGGTTGTTCACCTGAATGACGCGGCCGACGATGTTGGGATCGCCGCCGTACCGCCGTCTCCACAAACCGTCGCCGAGAATGACCGCCGGCGCGGCGTCGGCGGTGTCTTCGATGGGGGTGAAGCCGCGCCCGATTCTGGGCGCAAGGCCGAGCATCGGCATGACCGACGCCGTGACGGCATTGCCGCGAACCCGTTCCGGGTTGTCGTCGCCCGTGAGCGAGGACGCGCCATTTGCGACGAGACCAAGCGCCGAGAAGGCGCGCAGCGAGTGCCAGTCCGCGTAGTCCCAGGGTGTCGGCTCGACCTCGAGGACATTCTGCTGGGGCAGCGACTGCCAGACGAAGACGAGCCGGGAGGGATGGCGATAGGGAAGCGGCCGCAGCAGCACGCCGTCGAGCAGCGCGAATACCGCACTGTTGACGCCGATTCCGAGCGCCAGTGTCAGCACGACGAGGAGGGTGAATGCCGGCCGGCGCAGCGCGTTGCGCCACGCGAGTATCGCGTCATGAACGAGCACATCGAGCTGCACGGTCGGACTCCTCGCGACAAAGATCGGGGTCGGGGGCTAGGAGCTGGGGCTCGCTGTTACGAGTCCGCGAGCACGGCTAGTTCTGAGCGCCGACAGACGTCTAGACGTATGCCGACGGAAAAAGTTGACTGAACTCAGCCCGGAGGCCAGCCGAGGCTGCGGCCGCCGATGAGGTGCAGGTGAATGTGAAATACCGTCTGACCGGCCTCGCGGTTCGTGTTGAACACGGTCCGGAAGCCGGCGGCCGAGATGCCGCGATCGTTGGCGATCACCGCGGCGCGGCGGACGACCTCGCCGACGATCTGATCGTCGCCCTCGGTCAGCTCGTTCAGCGAGGAGATGTGACGTTTCGGGATGACCAGGACGTGCGTGGGGCCCTGAGGGTTGATGTCGTTGAACGCGAGCACGCGATCGTCTTCGTAGACGATCGACGCCGGAATCTGCCGGTCGATGATCTTGCAGAACAGACAGTCCATGGTCAGGTCCGCTGTGCGATCGCGGTGCGTGAGATGCCCTGGAGATCGCGCCGGACGCCGACCAACGCGAGCTCGGACGCGCCCTCGAGGAGCTCCTCGATCTCGACGTCCTGTCCAAGGCCGAATTCGAAGACGAGATAACCGCCGGGCCGCAGCTTCCGGGGGGCCTCCGCCACGAGGCGCGTGATGAGTTCAAGGCCGTCGCTGCCGCCGAACAGCGCGAGCGCCGGTTCGAAGTCGCGGACCTCCGGCTGCAGGGCCGGCCGGGCACGGTCCACGACGTACGGCGGATTCGCGAGGATCGCGTCGAACGGACGCTCGACCGAGTCGAGCCCCTGCAGCAGATCGCCGGTCCTGAAACTGACGCGGCGGCCGACGCCGTGACGATCGGCATTGCGCCGCGCCACCGCCAGCGCCTCCGGCGAGATGTCGCTGGCGACGACGGTCGCGCCCGGCCGTTCGTGGGCGACAGCGACGGCGACGCAGCCGCATCCGGTGCACACATCGGCGATCGTCAGCGGCGCGTCGCGGTTGGGGAAGAGCTCGAGCGTCGCTTCGACGATCAGCTCGGTGGCCGGCCGTGGAATCAGGACGTCCGGGTTGACTTCGAACTTCAACCCCCAGAACTCCCGGTGTCCGACGATGTAGGCGAGCGGCTCTCGAGTGGCGCGCCGGGCGACCAGCGCGTCGTAGGCCTGGGCGAAGGCTTCGGGCTCCGAGCCGCCGGCGTCGCTCAGATAGCGCTCCGTCGTCCAGTCGAGCACCTGTTGCGCGAGCAGACGCGCGTCGAGGTCCGACTCGACCGGTGTGATGCCGGCCTCGCGCAGCTGCTGCCGCGCCGTGGCGACGTGCGCCTGAATCGATCGGCCTTCAGCTGACAGCGGTCGCATCCTTGAGCTTTTCGGATTGATAGTGAGTGGTCACCTGGTCCAGCAGCTCCGCCAGATCGCCGTTGAGCACCTCGGTGAGACGATGGGTCGTGAAGTTGATCCGGTGATCGGTGATGCGGTTCTGCGGGAAGTTGTAGGTCCGGATCTTTTCCGATCGCTCGCCGGTGCCGACCTGGCTGCGGCGATCTTTCGCGATCGCTTCCTGCTGCTTGCGCAGCTCCATCTCGTACAAACGGGAGCGCAGCACCTTCATCGCCTTCGCCTTGTTCTTGATCTGCGACTTCTCGTCCTGCTGCGAGACCACCGTGTTGGTGGGGAGATGGGTGATCCGCACGGCGGAATAAGTGGTGTTGACGCTCTGTCCGCCGGGGCCGCTCGAGCAGAAGGTGTCGATGCGCAGGTCCTTGTCCTGGATCTGGACGTCGACCTCTTCGGCCTCGGGCAGGACGGCGACGGTTGCCGTCGAGGTGTGAATGCGGCCGCTGGCCTCGGTGGCCGGCACGCGCTGCACGCGATGGACGCCGCTTTCGTACTTCAGCTTGCTGTAGGCGCCGCGGCCTTCAATCGTCGCGATGACTTCCTTGAGGCCGCCCACGCCGGTGTCGCTGCTCGACATCACCTCGATCCGCCAGCCGTGACGCTCGGCGAACTTCGTGTACATCCGGAACAGCTCGCTCGCAAACAGCGCCGCCTCGTCGCCGCCAGTGCCGGCGCGGATTTCGAGGATGACGTTCTTCGCGTCGTTGGGATCCTTGGGAACCAGCAGCACCTTCAACTCGGCGATGAGGCCGTCGCGCCGCGCCACCAGCCCTTTCAGCTCCTCGCGGGCGAGGTCGCGCATGTCGGTATCGTTGCCGGCGGCAAGCTCCTCGGTCTGCGCGATGTCGTGAACGACGGACTTGTACTCACGGAACCGCGCGATCATCGGTTCGAGCTCGGCCAGCGCCTTGGCGTGCTTCCGGTACTCCGACGAGTCGCTCTGCACCTCGGCGGTGCCAAGCAAGCGCATCAGATCCTCGTAGCGCTGTTCTTCCGATGTCAGCTTATCGAACATAGCTAAAGTTCTAGGGTTCCAGGGTTCTAGGGTTCTAAGGTTCTAGGGTCTCGAGAACTCTAGAACCTTAGACCTCTAGAACCTTATCCCCCCGATACCGGCGGCAGAAACGCGACTTCGTCGCCGTCGCCGACCACCTGGTCCATCCGCGCGTAGTCGGCATTGACCGCGCTCGAAATCGAGCGCTCGTACTGCGACAGCTCCGGAAACTCGCCGGCGAGCTGCCGCCAGACGTCGCCAATCGTCGCGCCGGGCGCGAGCTCGCGCGCCAGCTCCGAGGCGCCGGTGATGTCGCGCAGCCGGGCGAACAACCGCACCGTTACGCGCATGCCAGCCGCTCGGCCTCCCGCCTCGCCCGTTCGTCATCTGGATTCGCCGTCGCGCCTTCGATCCAGACGTCGCCGCCGTCGAAGAACTCGCGTTTCCAGATCGGCGCAATCTGTTTCACGCGCTCGATGGCGTAGCGGCAGGCCGCGTAGGCGTCGCCGCGATGCGGCGAGCGCGCCGCAATCGCGATGCTGGCCTCGCCGATCTGCAGACGGCCGATGCGGTGATGCAACGCGAGCCGCGCGCCCGGCCAGCGCTCGGCGGCTTCCCCGGCAATCCGCTCGAACGCCTTGAGCGCCAGCGGTTCGTACGCTTCGTACTCCAGATATCGGACGCGTCGCCCGAGGTTGTGGTTGCGCACCAGGCCCAGAAACGTCACGACCGCCCCGTCGGCGCCCGCGCCGTCGCCGAGTGAGGCTGCGACGCTCTCCAGCGCAAGCGTATCGGTCCCAATGTGGAGCAGCGGCTGCATCTCCTTCAAGTATAAGGGGTCCGGCTAAAGCCGGACACTACGTACGACACCGGCACGGACGCGACGTCGACGTGTACGTAGTGTCCGGCTTTAGCCGGACCGCGATCTCCACTCCCAGAAGTGATCG
>Ga0207691_10003241_pt1 | contig 15858 bp, 12 predicted proteins | sample KBSM13metaG_FD_184327 | JGI IMG/M metagenome (GOLD analysis project Ga0207691, IMG submission 184327) | Miscanthus rhizosphere microbial communities from Kellogg Biological Station, Michigan, USA - KBS M1-3 metaG (SPAdes) (version 2) | ecosystem: Host-associated > Plants > Roots > Rhizosphere >... | reverse complement strand
GGACGTGATCGCGATCAACGCGAGCATCGACATCGTGATGGGAGAGATCGACCGATGAGCGCAGCGAATCGGGAGAGCGCGACCCGCTATCGTGGAGTGATCGACCGATGAGCGCGACGCGTAATGAGATGGGAGGCGAACGCGCTCCAGGCGATCTGGCGCACGCTCTTCACGAGACGGAACCTCACGTCCCGGTGTTCACCGGCGCGCGCCGCGCGGAGCTCGACGAGCTGCTCACCCGCTATCCGACGAAGATGGCCGCGCTGCTGCCGGCGCTCTGGATCGTGCAGGAGGAGCGCGGCTGGGTCAGCAGCGACGCGATGGCCGAGGTAGCGCAGGTACTCGAGCTCACGCCGGCGTACGTGAAGGGCGTCGTGTCGTTCTACACGATGTACCATCAGCACCCCGTGGGGCGGCACTTCATCCAGGTCTGCACCACGTCGCCGTGCAACGTGTGCGGTGCCGAGGACGTCGTGAACGCATTCCTCAAGCACACCGGCTGCGAGGAGCTCGGCGTCACCTCCGGCGATGGGAAGTACACGGTGATCGAAGTCGAATGTCTCGGCGCGTGCGGCTTCGCCACGCCGGTGATGGTCAACGAGAAGTTCATCGAGTCGGTGACGCCGGAGACGGTGCCCGCGCTCCTCGCCTCCCTGGGCTGACATGGGTTTCCCGCACAAGCCGCACGAGCGCGAGACGCTCGTTCTCTCCAAGCACTTCGGCGAGCAGGAAGCGATCGGCCTCGATGGCTGGCGCAAGCGCGGCGGCTACGTCGCCCTGCAGAAGGCGCTGTCGATGACGCCCGCCGAGATCGTCGCGATCGTGAAGGAGTCGGGGCTCCGCGGCCGCGGCGGCGCGGGCTTCCCGACGGGCGTGAAGTGGTCGTTCATGAAGCCCGGCGACGGCAAGCCGCACTACCTCTGCTGCAACGCCGACGAGTCGGAGCCCGGGACGTTCAAGGACCGCGAGATCATGCGGTGGACGCCGCACTCGCTCGTCGAGGGCTGCGCGATCGGCGCGTACGCGATCGGCGCCGAGGTGGCCTACATCTACATCCGCGGCGAGTACACCGAAGCGCTGGACAAGATGAACGCCGCGTGCAAGGAAGCGTATGCGGCCGGCATCCTCGGCACGAACGCGATGGGGACGGGGAAGACCGTCCACGTCTACGTGCACAAGGGCGCCGGCGCGTACATCTGCGGCGAGGAGACGGCGCTCATGAACTCGCTGGAGGGGCGCCGCGGCAACCCGCGCATCAAGCCGCCCTTCCCGGCGGTCGCGGGTCTGTTCGGCCAGCCGACGACGATCAACAACGTCGAGACGCTGGTCGCGGTGCCGCACATCCTGAACAACGGCGCCGAGTGGTACAAGAAGTTCGGGCGCCCGGACAACCCGAAGAGCACGGGCACGAAGCTCTACTCGGTGTGTGGCAACATCCAGCGGCCCGGCAACTACGAAGTCCCGATGGGATTCCCGTTCAAGGACTTCCTGTACGATCTCTGCGGCGGGCCGCTCCCCGGCCGGCAGTTCAAGGCGATCATCCCCGGCGGGATCTCGGTCCCGATCCAGACGCGCGAGGAGGCGGAGAACTCGCCGATGGATTACGAGGGCTTCGTCGCCAACGGCACGATGCTCGGCTCGGGTGGCGTGATCGTCATCGACGACGCGCAGAACCTCGTCAAGCAGATCGCGCGCGCCGCGCGCTTCTTCGCCCACGAGAGCTGCGCGCAGTGCACGCAGTGCCGCGAAGGGACCGCGTGGACGACGAAGATCCTCGAGCGCATCGTCGCGGGTGACGGCAGCCACGAGGATCTGGAGACCCTGCTGGAGATCGGCGAGAACATGACCGGGAAGACGATCTGCGTGCTGAGCGACTCGTGCGCCACGCCGGTCGCGTCCGGGCTGCAGAAGTTCCGCGGAGATTTCGAGGCGCTCATCAAGAAGAAGAAGGTGCACATGGTGCCCGCGCAGGTGGCCTGATGGCGGACGTGAAGATGGTGAACCTGACGATCGAGGGTCGCACGGTCGCCGTACCGGACGGCACGTCGATCCTCGAGGCGGCGAAGGCCGCGGGCGTGCTGATCCCGCACTACTGCTATCATCCCGGGTTACCCGTAGCGGGCGTGTGCCGCATGTGCCTCGTCGAAGTGGAGAAGGCGCCGAAGCTCGCGCCCTCCTGCGCGACGTCGGTGGCCGAGGGCCAGGTGGTGCACGTGCACTCGGAGAAGGCGCTCGAAGCGCGCAAGGGCGTGCTCGAGATGCTCCTGATCAACCACCCGCTCGACTGCCCCATCTGCGACCAGGCGGGCGAGTGCGAGCTGCAGGACTACACCTATCAGGAAGGGCGCGCCGAGGGCCGCTACCGCGATCCGAAGCGCTTCAACCCGGTGGAGGATTTCGGCGGCGACGTGGTCTACGTCGCCAACCGCTGCATCCTCTGCACGCGGTGCGTCCGGTTCATGGACGACGTGGCGCACGATCCGGTGCTCACCGTCGCCGAGCGCGGCGATCGTGCGCTGATCGGCAAGTTCGAGGGTGAGGACCTCACGCACCCCTGGGCCGGCAACGTCATCGACCTCTGTCCGGTCGGCGCGCTGCTCTCGAAGGACTCGCTGAACAAGGCGCGCGCCTGGGAGCTGGATCGCTCGGCGTCGGTGTGCCCCCACTGCTCGCAGGGGTGCAACATGATCGTGGAGACGCGCGACAATCAGGTCATGCGGCTGCGTCCTCGTCCGAACGAGGCCGTCAACAAGTACTTCATGTGCGACCACGGCCGCCTGAACTACCGCTGGATGAACCGCCAGGATCGCGTCGACGTGCCCCTCGTGCGCCAGGCGGGCGTCCTCGCCTCGGCCGACTGGGAGATCGCGCTCCGCGCGGCGGCGGCGCTCCTCGCCGGGAAGCGCGCCTTCGTGCTGGCGTCGCCCAACCTGTCGAACGAGGCGCTGTTCCTGCTCGGCCGGCTGGCGAAGAAGACGGGCGGCACCGGCGCGTTCCGGGTACCGCAGGGCGCCGAGGCGCCGCTGCCCGGCGTCGAGGATCTGGCGCTGCGCGCGGATCGCGCCGCGAACGGACGTGGTGCGGAGCTCCTGGGCTTCACGCGCAGCGAGACGCCGCTGTCGGGGCTCGGCGCCGGCGACGTGCTGATCGTCGCCGACGAGGAGCTGGCGCAGCTCGATGCGTCGGGCGCGGCGAAGGCCGGCGCCGTGATCGTGATCGGCACGACGCTCCCGGCCTGGGCGCGGCACGCCGCCAACGTGGTGCTGCCGATCGCCAACTGCACGGAAGAGGAGGGGACGTTCACGAACCTGCGCGGGCGCGTGCAGCGGTTCCTGCAGGCCAAGGCGGCGCCCGGCGTCGCTCGGCCCAGCTACTTCGTGCTCGGCGATCTGCTCGCCGCGGCCGGTGAGGGCTCGGGCTTCTGGACGGCGGGGCAGACGTTCGACGCGCTGGCGGCGAGCGTGCCGGCGTACGCGGGACTCTCGTACGACGGACTCGGGCTGCGCGGCGCGATGACGCAGGGCGCGCTGGCGGGAGCGAGCGCATGACGACGATGCACGCACTGCTGCAGGCCGCGACGCCGAGCAGCGAGCCGCACACCCTGCCGTTCTTCGCGTTCACGGCGCTCAAGCTGATCGTCGTGTTCACCGTGTACATGGTCGGCGTGGCGCTGCTGACGCTGGCCGAGCGAAAGATCTCGGCGTGGATCCAGGACCGTCACGGTCCGAACCGCGTGGGCTTTCACGGCCTCATGCAGCCCATCGCCGACGGCGTGAAGAACTTCGTGAAGGAGGAGACCTATCCGGCGGCGGCGAACATCCCGCTCTTCGTCCTCGCGCCGGCGCTGGCCTTCATCCCGGCGCTGGTGACCTGGGCGGTGATCCCGTTCGCCGCGCCGTGGGAGGGTCGCTGGGGCCGCATCGACATGGTGCTGGCGCCGCTGCCGATCGGATTCCTGTTCATCCTCGCCATCAGCTCGCTCGGCGTCTACGGGATCGTGCTCGCCGGCTGGTCGTCGAACAACAAGTATTCGCTGCTGGGCGGCCTGCGCTCGAGCGCGCAGATGATCTCGTACGAGATCGCGATGGGGATGAGCACGATTCCCGTGCTGCTGCTCGCCGGCAACGTCTCGATGAGCAAGATCGTGAATCAGCAGGCGTTCGAGACGTGGAACGTCCTGAACCTCACGATCGCGTTCTTCATCTTCCTCGTCGCCGCGTTCGCCGAGACGAACCGGCTGCCGTTCGACCTGCCGGAGGCGGAGTCCGAGCTGATCGCCGGCTACCACTCCGAGTACAGCGCGATGAAGTTCTCGCTGTTCTTCATCGCCGAGTACGCGAACATGGTCACGGCGAGCGCGCTGATGGCGACGCTGTTCTTCGGCGGGTGGGACATCCCCTTCACGCTCTGGGACAACGTCGCGCCGCACACCGGGCTCAAGACCTTCCTGACGCTCGGCTGCTTCGCGACGAAGGTGCTGTTCTTCGTCTTCCTCTACATGTGGATCCGCTGGACGCTGCCGCGGTTCCGCTACGACCAGCTGATGTCGCTCGGCTGGAAGCTGCTGCTGCCGCTCGCGCTCGGATACATCGTCGCGATCGCCACGACCATCGTGACGCTGGATGCGCTCGGCTTCGCGCGCGGATCGGTGCCGTTCCACGCGGGCCTCATCCTGCTCAACCTCGCCGCGGTCGTGATCCTGTTCGTGCTCCTCGACCGCGGAAAGATCATCAGCCCCGCGTACTCGCGCCTGAACCAGCGCGACGTCGCCCGGCTGCGTGCGGTGAGCACCCCGCGTCGCGCTCCTCTTCTTCCCGAGTCCGGAGACTGATGTCCATCGGCGTAAAGGTCGTCGAGCGGCCGATCCACGACACGAGCTACATCCGCGCCACGCTCACCGGCATGGCGCACACGTTGAAGCACCTGCTCACCCCGGAGCGGGTGACGACGCAGTACCCGGAGGAGAAGGAGTCGATCTCCAAGCGGTGGCGGGGCACGCATCGCATGCTCACCACCGAGGACGGGAAGGCCAAGTGCGTCGGCTGCGGCCTGTGCCCGACCGTCTGTCCGGCCAACTGCATCAAGCTCGTGCCGGGCGAGGACGAGCAGGGCAACCGCTATCCGCTCGTGTTCGAGATCGACGAGTTCCGCTGCATCTTCTGCGGGTACTGCCAGGAGGTGTGCCCGGAGGAGGCGATCCACGTCGGCCGGCACTACGAGAATGCGGAGTACAGCCGTGAAGGGTTCGTCTACGATCTCGAGCGGCTGATGGCGCAGACCCATCCGGTCTGCGAGATGTGGGATCCGGCCGATCCAAAGGGGGAGTGATGTCGCACGGCGAGCTTCCGCTGTTCTACGTCTTCCACTTCTACCTGTTCGGGATCATCGCGATCGCCTCGGCGCTCGCCTTCGTGACCCGGAAGAGTCCCGTCGCGGCGGCGCTCTGGCTGGTCAACACGATGTTCAGCCTCGCGGCGTTGTTTGTGCTGCTCGACGCGCAGTTCATCGGCGTCATCCAGGTGCTCGTCTACGCCGGCGCGATCATGGTCGTGTTCCTGTTCGTGATCATGCTGCTCAACCTCGGGCATGCGTCGGAGATCGCGGATGCGCGCGGCATGGGATGGAAGCTCGCGGCGGGGCTCGTCGGACTCGCGCTGCTCGCGCAGATGTTCGCGCTGACGCGCGCCCGCGTCCCCGAGTCGCTCGCGCTGCCCTACGGGGCGGTCGCCGAGCAGGTCGCGGCGCAGGGCGTGATCGCGCCGGTCGCCGGCCCGCTGTTCAACGAATACCTCCTGGCCTTCGAGGTCACCAGCGTGCTGCTGCTCGCCGCCGTGGTGGGCGCGGTCGTGCTGGGCAAGCGGAGAGGGAGTGCCGATGCTCGCTGAGTCGCTCTTCTTCAGCGCCGTCCTGTTCACCATCGGCGTGGTCGGCGTGCTGACCCGCCGGAACGCGATCATCGTGTTCATGTGCGTCGAGCTGATGCTCAACGCCGTGAACCTGACCTTCGTCGCGTTCGCGCGGGTCTACGGCGTGGCGGGCCAGGTGTTCGTGTTCTTCGTCATGACCGTGGCCGCCGCGGAGGCGGCCGTCGGGCTCGCGATCATCATCGCGCTCTTCCGGCACAAGCAGACAGTCGATCTGTCGAACATCAATCTCCTGAAAGGCTGATGCTCCTCCAGCATGCCGCGACGGCGGGCGCCCACCCGCTCGAGGGAACGGTGGCGAGCTACCTCTGGCTCCTGCCGCTCCTGCCGCTGCTCGGCTTCGTGCTGAACGGCCTGCTCTCGCTCACGAGCGCGTTCCATCTCGGGCCGGACGATCCGGGCGCGGACCACGGCCACGACTCGCACGCGGCGGCGGCTCACGACGAGTCGGGCGGCGGCGCGCACGGCGACGACCATCACCCGGTGCAGCGGCATCGCCACGCGGGACTCGTCAGCCTCATCGGACCGGGCGTCCTGATCGCCGCGTTCGGTCTCGCGCTCGCGATCTTCATGGCCATGCGCGGGCTCGGCGAGATGCATGCGCCGTTCGTGCAGCGCTACTTCAGCTGGATGCCCGTCGGCGATCTCGTCGTCGACGCCTCGTTCCAGCTCGATCAGCTCTCGATGGTGATGGTGCTCATCATCACCGGGGTGGGTGCGCTCATCCACCTGTTCAGCGTCGGCTACATGCAGGACGATCCGGGCTATCCCCGGTACTTCGCCTACCTGAACCTGTTCGTCTTCTTCATGCTGGTGCTGGTGCTCGGCGCGAACTACCCGATCCTGTTCATCGGGTGGGAAGGGGTCGGCCTCTGCTCCTACCTGCTGATCGGCTTCTGGTTCAGCGAGAAGGCCAACGCGGACGCGGGGAAGAAGGCGTTCATCGTCAACCGCATCGGCGACTTCGGGTTCCTGATCGCGATGTTCATGCTCTTCGCGAACCTCGGGCGCCTCGACTTCGCCGGCGTCAACGCCACGATCGGCCAGCTCCCGTTCGGCGGCGTGGTGGTCACCGCGATCTGCCTCTTCCTCTTCCTGGGCTGCGCCGGCAAGAGCGCACAGATCCCGCTCTACGTCTGGCTGCCCGACGCGATGGCCGGCCCGACTCCGGTCTCGGCGCTGATCCACGCCGCGACGATGGTGACGGCGGGCGTGTATCTCATCGCGCGCAGCAACGTGCTCTTCTCGATGGCACCGGTGGCCGGCCTGACGGTCGTGCTCATCGGCGGCCTCACCGCGCTGTTCGCGGCCTCGATCGGCCTCAAGCAGTGGGACATCAAGAAGGTGCTCGCGTACTCCACCGTCTCCCAGCTCGGCTACATGTTCGTCGGCGTGGGGTCGGGGGCGTACGTCGCCGGCGTCTTCCATCTGATGACGCACGCCTTCTTCAAGGCGCTGCTCTTCCTCGGCTCGGGCTCGGTGATCTACGCCATGCACGCGGCGTATCACGCCACGCACAGCCACGAGGACGCGCAGGACATGCGCAACATGGGCGGCATGAAGAAGTACATGCCGATCACGTGGGTGCTGATGTGGGGAGCGACGCTCGCCATCGCCGGCGTGCCGCCCTTCGCCGGATTCTTCTCGAAGGACGAGATCCTCGGCTCCGTCTTCCTGCGGGCGACGCATTCGACGCTCGCCGATGCGCGGTGGCTGGGGATCCCCGGCAACTACGTCCTCTATCTCGTCTACGTGATGGGGCTGGCCGCGGCGTTCATGACGGCCGTCTACATGACGCGGATGATGATCTACACCTTCCACGGTCCGAACCGGACCGGCGACAAGGAGCGCGAACACCTGCGCGAAGCGCCGTGGATCATGACGGGTCCGCTCGTCGTCCTCGGCGTGCTGAGCGTCATCGGCGGCTGGTTCAACATCCCCGCGGCGCTTCCGGTCGGCCCGATCGGCGCGCTCGAGCACTGGCTGGAGCCCGTCGTCGGTGAGTCCACGCTGCGCGTCGCGGGGGGCACCCTCCCCGAGGCCTCCCACTCGCTCGAGTACTTGCTCATCGCCGTGGCGATCGTCATCGCCCTCGCCGGTATCGGCTTCGCGTTCGCGCGGCTCAAGCCCCAGCGTCTGGTGCCGAAGGCACAGGCGCCGGCGGAGCACGGGTTCGGTCTCGTGCTGGAGAACAAGTACTACGTCGACGAAGCGTACGATGCCGCGGTGGTCCAGCCCGTCGTCGGCGTGTCGCGCGGTCTGCTCTGGCGCGGCGTCGACGTCGGGCTGATCGATCGGCTCACGCGGCTCCTCGTCCAGAGCAAGGACGACGACGCCGCGCCGGGCGCCGTCCCGATGGGCGGCTGGATGACGCGCGCCGTCGGCTACCTCGGCTCGCAACTGCAATCGGGTCGCGTCGGCACCTACGCTTGGGTGCTCGTCGTCGGCGTGCTGTTCGTTCTGGGCGCCTTCAGCTTCCGCTAACGCGATGCACGATTTCCTGCTGTCCATCGGCTACAACTACTGGATTCTCCCGACGCTCCTGGCGCTGCCGCTGGTCGGCGCCCTGCTCGTCGCGTTCACCGGACGCCGCGGAGAGGAAGGGGAGGACGAAGTCGCGTCCGGCGCCGCCCGCGGCCCGCGCGTCCTCGCCACCGCCGTCTTCGCCCTCGAGTTCATCCTCTCGCTCGGACTCTGGTGGGCGTTCGATCCCAGCTACGAGGGCTGGCAGCAGAGCTTCGACCGCGCGTGGATTCCCACGTGGGGGATCCGATTCACGCTCGGACTCGACGGCATCGCCCTGATGATGGTCCTCCTCACGACCTTCATCATGCTGCTCGCGTCGTACGGGAGCTTCACCTCGATCCGTCGCAAGGCGCGCTCGTACTACGCGCTCCTCCTCCTCCTCACGACCGGGATGCTCGGCGTCTTCATGGCGCTCGACCTGTTCCTGTTCTACGTGATGTGGGAGGCGATGCTCATCCCGATGTACTTCATCGTCGGGATCTGGGGCGGCGAGCGGCGCATCTACGCGAGCCTGAAGTTCTTCATCTACACGATGGTCGGCTCGCTCCTCATGCTGGTCGGCATCGTGTACCTCGGCACGCATCAGCCGCTCACCACGGTGAACGGCATCGTGACGTCGGTGCCGAACTTCTCGTACGACGCCGCGCTCAACACGGCGCAGTTCACGCAGCGCGGGGCGCTCTGGCTGTTCGGCGCGTTCTTCCTCGCCTTCGCGGTGAAGGTGCCGATGTTCCCGCTGCACACCTGGCTGCCGGACGCGCACGTCGAGGCGCCCACGGCCGGCTCGGTGGTGCTCGCCTCGATCATGCTGAAGCTCGGCACGTTCGGCTTCCTGCGCCTCGCCGTGCCGCTCTTTCCCACCGCCGCGATGCAGCCCGCGGTGCGCACCGCGGTGCTGGTGCTGGCGGTCGTCGGGATCGTGTACGGCGCGCTCGTGTCACTCGTGCAGCCGGACTTCAAGAAGCTCGTGGCGTACAGCTCGGTGAGCCACCTCGGCTTCGTGATGCTGGGCATCTTCGCGCTCACCGTGCAGAGCGTGCAGGGCGCCCTGATGGTGATGATCAACCACGGCCTGTCCACGGGCGCGCTCTTCTTCCTCATCGGCATGATCTACGAGCGGCGGCATACGCGGCTCATCGAGTCGTACGGCGGCATCGCGCGGGTCGTGCCGATGTTCGCCGCGATGCTCACGCTCGTCTCGCTCAGCTCGATCGGCGTGCCCGGCACGAACGGCTTCGTCGGGGAGTTCCTCGTGTTGATCGGCTCGTTCCGCACCGCGCCCGTGCTGTCGCTGATCGCGACGACGAGCGTGATCATCTCCGCCGCCTACCTGCTGTGGGCCATCCAGCGGATCCTCTTCAACCCACTGGACAAGCGTGAGAACGAGCACGTGTCGGATCTCAACCGACGGGAGCTGCTGCTGATGGCACCGCTCGTCGCCGGGATCATCTGGCTCGGCGTGTATCCGGCGCCCGTCCTCCGGCGCATGGAGGTCTCGGCCGAGAAGTTCGTGCGCCAGGTCGAGAGCAAGAGCGCGGTCCGTACGGCTGCCCGGGAGCGGTGACGATGTTGAACTTCAACCTTGCGATCCCGTCGCAGCTCACCGCAGCGCTGCTCCCCGACCTGATCCTCATGGGCGGGGCGATGCTGCTGCTGCTCTTCGCGGTCTGGCGCCGCGAGTCGGCGGAGCACCAGCGCCTGGTCGGCGTGCTCTCCATCGCGCTGTGTGTCGGTACCCTCGTCGCCGTCGTGGTCACGATGTACCGGCGCGGGATCGCCCCGCCGGGCCCGATCGCCGTCGACAACTTTCGCTGGATGATGGATGTCATCATCCTGCTCGGGACGATCGGCGCCCTCGCGCTCGGGATCGACGACAACGATCGCTCCGGCACGACGACCGCCGAGACGCACGTGCTGATCCTGCTCGCCACGTCGGGCATGATGCTGCTCGCCGCCGCGCGCGATCTGATGATCGTGTTCCTCGGCGTCGAGCTCATGTCGATCTCGGTGTACGCGCTCGCCGGCCTGAACCGGCGGAGCCAGCGCGCGGCCGAGGGAGCGCTCAAGTACTTCCTGCTCGGCGCCTTCTCCACGGCGTTCCTGCTCTACGGCATCGCGCTCGTCTACGGCGCCACCGGCGCGACGGGCCTGTTCCAGATCGCCGAGCGCATCGATGCGAACGGCCTGACGTCGAGCCCCATCCTGCTGATCGGCATCGCGATGCTGCTCGTGGGCTTCGGCTTCAAGGTCTCCACGGTGCCATTCCACATGTGGGCGCCCGACGTCTACGATGGCTCGCCGAACCCGATCACGGCCTACATGGCCGCGACCGTGAAGACAGCGGCCTTCGCGGCGTTCCTCCGCGTGTGGCTCGAGGCGTTTCCCGCGGAGTTCGGCGCCTGGCACCGTGCGGTCGCGGGGCTCGCCATCGCGACGATGGTGATCGGGAACGCGATCGGGCTGCAGCAGCGCAACCTCAAGCGACTGCTCGCCTATTCGTCGATCGCGCACGCCGGATTCATCCTCGTCGCGATCGCCGCGGGGACCGCCCAGGGCGCGTCCGCGATGCTGTTCTACGTGCTGGCTTACACGCTGGCCACCTTCGGCGCGTTCGCGGTGATCATCGTCCTGTCGCGGGGCGACGAGCCGGTGACGACCGACGATCTGAGCGGACTGTGGACGGTGCGTCCATGGCTCGCCGTCGCCATGACGGTGTTCATGCTCTCGCTGATGGGCTTCCCGATCTTCGGCGGCGCGGGATTCCTCGGCAAATGGTTCGTGTTGCAGGCCGCGCTGCAGGCGCCGCGGCCGCAGATCACGCTGGCCGTGGTGCTCGTGCTCACGACCGTGATCTCCGCCGGCTACTACCTGTACGTCGTGATGGTGATGTTCATGCGGCCGCGCTCCGCATCGGCGAACGTGCCGATGGAGACGCCCGCCTGGACGCAGTTCGTCATGGTCGCTTGTGCCACGGCGATCCTCGTGCTCGGCGTGATGCCCGAGTACTCCGTTCGCTTCGCGAAGGTCGGCGTCCCGCGCATCGCCATTCGGCAGGCCGCCGTCTACGATCCGAACGTGCTGGCGCCGAACGAGCTGGCGCGTCCGCGCGAGTGACCGCTGCGGGGCCGGACATCGCGCCCCGCAGGCATCTTCCGCCCCACCCGATCCACGTGCCCATAGCCCCCGGCATCTTCCGGCAGAACGACATTCGCGGCATCGTCGATCGCGATCTCACGGTGGAGGCCGCTCGCGCCATCGGCCGGGCCTACGCCGCCGTGATGCGCGAGCGAGGCGTGGCCGGGGAGATTGCCGTCGGGCGGGACAATCGCCCGAGTGGCCAGCGGCTCCGTGACGCGCTGGTCGCCGGCCTCACGGAGAGCGGTGTCGACGTCGTGGACATCGGCGTGGTGCCGACGCCGCTGCTGTACTGGAGCCTGTTCAACATCGGTGTCGCCGGTGGCATCCAGATCACCGGCTCGCACAATCCCGCCGAGTACAACGGCTTCAAGCTGTGTCTCGGCACCGAGTCGCTGCACGGACACGACATCCAGCAGCTCTTCGCGCACATCGACGAGCCGGCGTCGGCGACGAAGGGCCGCGTGCGCGAGCACGAAGTCGTCGAGCGCTACGTGCACGACGTCGCGTCGCGCATCGGCCGCATCTCGCGGCCCATCCGGGTCGTGTACGATTGCGGCAACGGCGCGGCCACCCGCGTCGCCCCGCAGCTGTTCCGCGCGTTGGGTCTCGACGCGGTCGGACTCTTCACCGAGGACGACGGCACCTTTCCGAATCATCATCCCGATCCGACGGTCCCGGCGAACCTGGAGGACCTGATCGCCGCGGTCCGGCGCGAGGGCGCGGAGATCGGCATCGCGTTCGACGGCGACGCCGATCGCATCGGCATGGTCGACGGGACCGGGCGGATCGTGTGGGGCGACCACCTGCTCATCCTCTACGCCCGCGACGTGTTCTCGCGTCTGGGGAAGGGGATTCCGGTCATCTTCGACGTGAAGTGCAGCCAGGCGCTGCCCGATGCGATCGCGAAGGCCGGCGGCACTCCCGTGATGTGGAAGACCGGGCACTCCCTCATCAAGGAGAAGATGAAGGAGCTCCATGCGCCGCTGGCCGGCGAGATGTCCGGGCACATGTTCTTCGCCGAAGGCTACTACGGCTACGACGACGCGCTCTACGGCGCGGCGCGGCTGCTGCGCATCGTCGCCGATTCCGGCCACACGGTGCAGGAGCTGCTCGCGGACGTTCCGGAGTTCGTCAGCACACCGGAGATCCGCGTCGACTGCGGCGACGACGTGAAGTTCGGGATCGTCGAGCACGCGGTGAAGTACTTCCGCGATCGCTACGACGTGATCGACGTCGACGGCGTCCGGGTGTTGTTCGGCGACGGCTGGGGCCTCATCCGCGCGTCCAACACGCAGCCGATTCTCGTCACCCGATTCGAAGCGCGCTCGCCGGAGCGGCTGGCCGAGATCCAGGGGGAGATGGAAGGGTGGCTGCGTCGGCAGGGCGTGACCGTCTGACGTGACCAGGCGACGAGTCGTCATCGGCGTCCTCGTCGCCGCGGCGCTCGTCCTCTCCATCGGGCGCTGGGCGAGCGAGCAGTACACGGACTCGCTCTGGTACGCGGCGCTCGGCGCGAGCGACGTGTGGCGCGCACGATTCGTGAACGGAATGGCGCTCCGGATCGGCACGTTCCTCTTCGCGAGCGCGTTCGCGTTCGCGAACCTCTACGCCGTGCGCCAGTCGGTCGTGTCGCTCGTGCTGCCGCGCCGCATCGCGAACATCGAGATCGGCGAGGAGGTACCGGGCCGGTATCTCCTGTTCGTCACCGCGGGCCTGTCGGCGCTGCTCGGTGCCGCGCTCTCACTGCCGGGCCACGTGTGGTACACCGCGCTGCTCGCACGCATCGGGCGGCCGTTCAGCGAGACCGATCCCGAGTTCGGCGCGGACCTCGGCTTCTTCGTCTACTGGGTGCCGTTCGAGACGGAGCTGTACTACTGGGCGATGCTCCTGCTGCTCGTCGTCATCGGCGTCGTCATCCTCCTCTACGCGCTGACGCCGAGCCTGCGCTGGACGCGCGGCACGCTGTACGTGTCGTCGTATGTGCGACGCCACTTCACGATGCTGGGCGGCATGCTGCTCCTCGCGCTCGCCTGGAGCTACCGGCTCGGGATGTATCGGCTGCTCGTCGAGGGAAGCGGCTCCGGGGGCACGTTCACCTCGCTGGATCATCGCGTGACGGTGCCGGCGACGCTGGTGCTCGCGCTGATCACGCTCTGCGCGGCGGTCGTCGTGCTCTGGGCGGGGTGGAGTGGTCAGATGCGCCTCGCCTTCTTCTCCGTCAGCGCGGTGCTGCTGCTGTCGCTCATCGCGCGCACCGTGGCGCCGCTGATCGCCACACGGTCGATCGATCCGGAGGCGACGGAGCGTCAGGAGCGACCCTATCAGGGCTCTCGTCTCGACTACACGCGACGCGGGTACGGCGTGGTGGAGCGGATGCGTGCCGAAACGCTCGGGGTGGGCTTTCGCACGACCTCGGAGCTGAACGGTCGGGTCGCCGTGTGGGACGCGAGCGTGCTGCGCCGATTCGCCGAGCGTGAGCGGCACGTCGCGGTGAGCGGTACGGGTGCCGGCTGGTCCAGCCTGCCTTCGGGGCTCGCCGCTCTCCTCGTCGAGCGCGGCGAGGATGCGTCGAGCGACGGTCGCGTGTTCTGGAACCTCGGCCGCTTCGATGCGGCAGCCGCCGACGATCATGGACAGCCGGTGCGCGCGCCGGCGTCGAGCCGGTTCGGCGACGAGACGGTCATCCCCGAGCCGGCCGTCTACGATTCCGCGCCGGCGTACTCCATCGTCTCGGACTCGCTGCAGCGGCTGGCGGGCGTCGAGATGGTGACGACGCGATCGCGCCTCGCGCACGCATGGGCGTTCCAGAACTTCCGGCTGCTGTTCGGCGACCTGCCGCTCGATCGCCCGATGATCCTCGAGCACCGCGACGTGCGCGATCGCGTGCGGCTGCTCGCGCCGTTCTTCGTGCAGGGTACCGAGATCCTCCCCGTCGTCGCCGACGACTCGCTGTACTGGGCGCTCGAGCTCTACGCGGCGTCGGACGATTACCCGCGCGCCGAGCGATTCCAATTCCTTGGCGCTCGGCGCGGATACTTCCAGCATGCGGCGACCGCGCTGCTGCATGCGGGGAGCGGCCGCGTGCGACTCGTGCTCGCCACGACTCCCGAGCCGATCACCGCCACCTGGGCGGCACGCTTCCCGTCGCTGTTCGTGCGCGCGAGCGCGCTGTCGCCCGCGCTCCAGGCGGCGATGCCGCCCATCCTCGACGGCGCGCAGGCGCAGACGCTCGCGTTCGCCGAGGCCGGGTTCCGCGGCGACAGCCTGGAGATGCGCCACCTCGCCTCGCTCGACGCGGCGGATTCGGTGATCTCGCGCGAGCCGCTTCGCGCCGTCATCCCGGGACTCGGTCTCGCCGCCCTCTGGACGCTCCTCGATGCACAGGATCGCGTGCGCGGCATGGTCGCCGCCGTGGGCGGCGCCAGACGCGAGACGATCTGGATTCCCGTCTCCGCCGACAACCTGCCGTGGAGCACCACGGTGCAGCGCCTGCGCGCGGCCGACACGACGGCCGCGGACGCCAACCTGGTGCATGCGCCGGTGCGCGCACTGCCGCTCGCGGGAATGCCGGCCTATCTGCAGGCTGCGTTTCGCTGGCGCGCCGGCGCGCCGCCATCGCTCGCACGCGTTGCGACGGTCGTCGGCGACACCGCGCGCACCGGACCGACGCTCGCTGCGGCGCTGGGTCTCGCGGCGGGCGTGGCCGGCGCGCCCGCCACGCCGCCCGCCGACCCGCGCTCGCGTGCGGCCGCGCTCTACGTCGAGATGCGCGATGCGATGCGGCGCGGCGATTGGAGTGCCTTCGGACGCGCGCTCGACGCGCTCGGCGCGACGCTGCGCGCACCGCCGCCGTGAGCTTGCTTCGACTTCGAGCCCGGCCTAGCTTGCCTCGGCTGATCCGATGACGCCGCCGCCCGATGCACCGACTGCCGTCATCGCTCTCGGTGGGAATGCACTAGCACCGGCGGGCGAGAAGAGCACGATCTACGACCAGTTTCGCCACACGCGCGAGAGCCTGGGTCCGATCGTCGATCTCGCCATGCACGGGTGGAACGTCTGCGTGGTGCACGGCAATGGCCCGCAGGTCGGTGACGAGCTCGTGCGCAACGAAGTCGCCCGCGCCGAGGCGAGTCCGCTTCCGCTCGGCGTGCTCGTCGCGGCGACCGCGGGGTGGATCGGCTACATGATCCAGCAGTCGATCGAGAACGCGTTGCGGCGCGCTGGGTCGACGCGCGAGGTCGTCACGATCATCACGCAGGTGCAGGTGCGC
>Ga0207691_10003240_pt1 | contig 15858 bp, 20 predicted proteins | sample KBSM13metaG_FD_184327 | JGI IMG/M metagenome (GOLD analysis project Ga0207691, IMG submission 184327) | Miscanthus rhizosphere microbial communities from Kellogg Biological Station, Michigan, USA - KBS M1-3 metaG (SPAdes) (version 2) | ecosystem: Host-associated > Plants > Roots > Rhizosphere >... | reverse complement strand
CGGCTGGGGTGCTGCCGCGGGTGGCGGGGCGCTCGCCACCGGGCGACCGCCGGAAGCCGGCCACGCCGCCGCGTACTGCTTGAGGCGGGCTTCAAACGGCCGTTCCGCCAGATTCGCGCTGATCCGCCTGGTATCTTGCAGCAGGGCGAACGCGCCGCACTGCGCCGGCGTGCACCCATCCCGGACTGCCAGCACCTGCGCCACAACGCCGAATGGGTCGGCCTCGAGCGCGTGACGCAGCTGCATCAGTGCCGAACCAGGGCCGGCGCGACGGGCGTGGTCGCCGGCGGAAGCCAGGAGCGAGAGCTGGGCGGCAACATAGGAAACGGCAGCGGCGGCTGCCTCGGGGCTGGCGAACAGCGCCTTCTCACAGGCATCCTCGACCACGTCGCCGGCCATCGCGTCGAGACAGGCCAGCGTCGAGCCGGGCGCCATGGCCCGGGCCGTCAGCTCGAATGCGCGCGCATCGAGCGCCTGCCGTTCGGCAAGAATATCCCGGCGCGCGAAGTGGTCGATCGCCCACCATCCGGCCAGGGCGACCATCAGCACCACGGTCCCCTGCATCAGCGAACCACTGACGCCATCGAGCCCGTTGCGAACGAACGCGACTATCCCGGCGATGATCACCAAAGCGGCAAGGACAGCCGCCGCCCAGAGCGGTAGCGACGACCCCGCTCCGGTCGGATCCAGGGCCGTTGCCGATGCTCCGACGCGGTCGAGCACGTTCAGGCCCCCAGGTGATGGCGAATGACGGAAGGGGGCGGCAGGGGCCACCCCTCGTCCGGTTGGGCTTTAGTTACGTCAGAGGGAGTTCTCCAGCTGGCTTTCCCGGGCCACCCGCTCGAACGCCTCGTTCGCATTCTTGATTCGATACTGATAGTCGGCTCCGTCTGAGGGCAGCAGCCTTACAACCTGATAGGTACTATTGGCAGCCATATGGCCGATCGGGCGGGAGGTGAAATAAACGGTCTCGCCGATCTGAAACTTGTGTTCTTTCAACGCGGATCTCCTGAACTCCAACTGCACGGTCTGCTCCTTTTAACGGTCCTTCCCCTCGATCGCGGCGAATATAGCAGCGAAATCGGCGATTGCCTCAAAAATTCCTCTTTTGAAGCGACCAGCATCCGCCATTCGCAGCCGCTCGATGTGCTCATATTTATCAAGCTCTTATCGTGCGATCTTAGAGCGGATTATTGGTTCTGCTGGGCCACTCATGGCCGGCATGCGCCAACATCGCTAAAGCCTGCCTCTCCCGGCAATCTCGACGGGATTCGGAAGGTCACGGCGAACCGGTGCGGGCCTCCGCTAGGGGCGTTCGGAGAGGATGCACGCGGTTCTTGGGGCCCCTCCCTGGTTCCAACGGGGAAACACAAAGACGCCGCGTTCCTGGCTTACGCGCCTGACTGCGCGAACCGCGCGGGGGATTCCAATGCGTCTGATTCTCGGAATCATCTTGGGCGTGGCGCTGACTGTGGGCGGCGCGTATGTCGCCGACAGTGCGGCGGGCGCCGGCGGCGCCAAGATGGTCAACTGGGACGTCGTGGCCAAGAATTTCGACGAGGTCAGCGCCGCGACCCGCGCCGGCTGGAAGCGGATCACCGGGTAGTCCATCCGTTCGCCCGGTCGGACGCCCTGCCCTTTTCCGGTCCGCGCACCCACGAACTCGCCGACCGGCCAAGCGGCGGCTGACGAACGGCGTCGCTCGTCGGCAGCGAGCGGCCCACGTCAGCGCGGCGGAGCCTCACGGTGATGGAGCGCGCCGGCAATCTCCTGCTTGCCGAGGTGCGTACCGTCGTCACCCTCGATCAGCAGTGCGACTCGACCGCCGTCATTGACATGACGCGCCCATCCCAGCGCGCCGTCGAGCGTGTCGAATTCCTTGTACAGCAATCGATCCTTTTCCAGCGGAGCGATCGCCTGCGATCCTCGCGGACCGCTGTAGGTTCGGTAGGTCATCGCTGTCGTCCGGTTGCCACTCTATTAAGAACTCCATCCGTGCGAAGCCGTTCCGCAGGAACTTGAGCAAGTACGCAATCGTGCGCTTTTAGTTGTGCGCGATGAATATTCATTAATCGAAAACAACACGCACGTCATCGCGCGAAATGCACGCGCCGCGTGGAACTGTGCAGTCACTCGCTCGTTTTTCATGAGCCGGCTGCTCGGCGCACAGGGACATTAGAGAGGACCATTCCAATGAGGAGAACACTACTTGTCAGCACCGCCGCGCTATTGGCGGGAATAGGTTTGGCGTCAGCCCAAGGCATGCAAGGCGGCGGACAGTCCGGCGCAGCCCCGAGTGCGCAAGGTCAAGGCGCGCAAGGCGGCGCCGCGGGACAGGAGCGTCAATCGCCACAGAGCAGCCCGAGCCAGCGCGGCGGGCAGGCCCAGCAGGAGCCTATGCAGAAGGGCACGACGGGCCAGGCGCCACAACGCGATCAGGGCGCCCAAGACAAGGCCGGCCAGGAGGATAAGGCTCAACCCCAGCGCTCCGGCCAGGGACAGCGCGATCAGCAAAGCCCGACGCAGGCGCAGTCACCGCAGCGTCAGGACAATCAGCAGGGTAAGAGCGGGCAAGCTGCGCAGGGTCAGTCGCAGGGTTCGAAGACGCTGACCACAGAGCAGAAAACGACGATCCGCAACACCGTGGTGGCCAAGGGTCCGCGCGCGACCAACGTCAACTTCAACGTCAGCGTCGGGACCACGGTGCCGACCAGCGTACGCGTCGTCGCGGTGCCCTCGACCCTGATCGAGATTTATCCGGAATGGCGCGGGCACATGTACTTCATCGTCAACGATGAGATCATCATCGTCGACAGCCGTCACAGAATCATCGCGGTGCTTCCGGTCTAAAGTCGGATGTCGCGGGGCTGAAAGGGCGGCCGCGTCGGCCGCCCTTTTTCATTTGTTGCTTGCAAGGCAGTGCAAGCGACCCGGCGCCCGCTGAGTGAAACAGAAGGGACGTGGGCGACGCCCTCGTCCCTTCTCGATTGCCGCGCGGCGCCGAGAGTTGCTCAGGCGCGGACTTCCTGGCGCTGGAACACGACGTAGCCGATGACGAAGAGAATGATCGTTCCGGCCACCAGGCCGACGATCTGCGGCCATACGATCAGGACGCTTTGCAGCAGTGGAATCGGCGCGTCGGGAATGGCGCCCCGTTCGATCAATGCCAACCCCATGGCGGCGAGCATCGATTGCTGGGTCGAGCGCACCGAGGGATCGAGCACAACGGCCACGATCTCGTTGAACAATACGCTGGGAGAAAGCCGCGCAAACATCTGACGCGTGTCGAGCACTCCCAGCACGTCACCGGCCGAGGTGACGGCATCCGCCAGGGCTGGCGAAAACAGCGGCCAGAGGATGGTCAGGAACAGCCACACCCCGAGCGAGACCAGCGCGGCCGTGGCGGCGGAGCGGAAGATGATCGAAAACAGCAGCGCGAGCGCGAACCAGAAACCGCCATAGGCGATTGTGACCACAAGCAGGACAAGAGCGCGCGCCATTTCCTCGGCGTTCGGGGGCACGCCGAGGCCGACCAGTCCGAACCCGATCACCAGCAGCCACAGCACGATGAGGGCGATCGACAGAGTGAACAGCCCGGCTGCGAACTTCCCGAACAGAAGCGCGTCGCGATAGATCGGCTGCGACAGGATGCGCGACAGCGTGCGCCGGTTGTGCTCGCCGTTCACCGCGTCGAAGCCAAGCCCAATCGCGATCAGCGGTATGAGGAACGAGAGCAGCGCCACCAGCGGCAAGGGTCCGCCGCGGGTGAACAGCCGCAGGAACAGGAACGGATCTTCGGCCGTGATCTCCTTGATCTGGTCGACGGCGCCGCGCACGACGGCGACGGCAGTCGCGACCACCAGCACCACCAGCACGACGACGAGAATGCTGGTGAAGTGATCCGCGACCTCTTTCAAGGTCACGACCCCGAAGCCGTGCAAGGCAGAGCCTTCACGCCGCATGACGCTCTCCTGCATGGGTCTGGAAGTAGCGGGTATAGATCGCTTCGAGGCTCGGCTCCTCGACGGACAGGCGCAACAGGCGCCCACCGGCCGCAACGACCGCAGCTGCTGCTTCGGGCCGCACGTCGCGGTCGGCAAAAAGCAACACCCGGTTCGCTCCCGCTGCCTCCACCCGTTGCACGCCCGGGATCGCGGCAATCCGCTCGGCGAGCCCCTGCCCTTCGGCTTCCACCTCGACGCGGAAGCCACCACCGAGCACCTCGCGGCCGAGATCGGGCACGGTTCCCATTAGGGCAATGTTGCCCTGGTTGAACAGGGCGACACGATCGCAAACGCTTTGCACCCGCTCGAGCAGATGCGACGACAGCAGCACGCTCACGCCCTGGTGCTTGAGCTCGCGGATAATGTTGAGCAGTTCGACGGTCGCTTGCGGATCGAGACCGGAAGTCGGTTCGTCGAGAATCGCGATCTGCGCGTCCTTGATCAGGATCTCGGCGAGCCCGAGCCGCTGGCGCATGCCGCGCGAGAAGGTCCCGACGCGTTGGTCCATCACATCGGCGAGCCCGACATGCGCGAGCGACGCCTTGATCTTGCCCTCGCGTTCGCCGCGTTCGATCCCCATCAGCCGCGCGGCGTAGCGCAGGTTCTCGGCGGCGGTGAGATTGTCGTAGAAGCCGACCTGGTCGGGCAGATAGCCGACACGGCGCTTCACGGCGAGCGGCTCGCGTGCCGGGTCATAGCCCAGCACGCGGGCCCGGCCGCTGGAGATGTCGCTCAGGCCGAGCAGCATCAAGATGGTCGTCGTCTTGCCGGCACCGTTCGGACCTAGCAATCCGAAAATCTCTCCGCGCGCGACCGAAAACGAGATGCCCTTGACGACGGCAGTCCCGTTGTAGCGCTTGGTGAGGTCTTGCACCTCGATGACGTTGTCGCTCATCGCCGGCCGAACCAGACCACGGCGCCGATCATGACCAGCAACGCACCGCCGATAAGGGCGATACCGACGATGCCCCAGAGCGTCGAGGTCGTGACCGCTACGCGGAAGGACTGCGAGGCCGACTCGCCGCGTGCCGCAGCGCGGACGGTGGTGACGTAATCGCCGGCCACGGCCTTGGGAGCGGGCGTGACCATCGCCTGCACTTCCTTGGTTTCGTTGGGAGCAATGCGATCGACGGTCTTGGGCTCGAAATTGACTTTCCAGCCCGTGGGCGCGGTGCCCGACAGCTCGATCTGTTCAGCCGGCGCGGTGCCGGAATTGGTGAGGATCACCGGAATGGATGCTTCCTGGCCGGCCGAGGCCTTGGCGCTGAGCACGCCTTCGCGGCCGGCGATATCGATCTTGGGCTGGCCGGTGATATCCACGGTCAGCTCGGCGGTTGCGGTCGCGTCGTCGGCGGTCACCTTTGCCGTCACCTTGTACTTTCCGGCGGCGACCGTGTTCGGCGGCCGCACCTTGAGCTTGACGTCCTTCGACTGACCGGGATCGAGCGGGAGCGCATTGAGCTCCTGGCTGCCATACTGCTCGGTAAAGGTCGCATCGAAATTCTGCGGGGCCTGCGCCGACAGGCTCACCAGGACTTTCTTGCCGCTCTCGTTCTTGATGGCGAGCTGAAACTCGAAGTTCGACTTCGAGGTGCCGCGCAGTTCGGGCAATTGCGGGGTGAGTGTGAGCTTCGCCGGCAGGTCGGTCGCGAGCGTGACCGCGACCGGGAGCGAGGCGTCGACCGCGCCGCCCTTCGCGTTCACGGTCAGGTTGGTGGTGCCGATCGGAGCATCCTTCGGCACGTCGAGCCGCAGCTCCAGCGACACGCTGGCATTGGTCGCAGGCAGCGCCGCCGCGACCGGCTGGCCGTTACCGATGAGGGTCACGGTCCAGCCCGCGGGTACGCCGCCGACCGACAGGGCCAGCCGCTCGGGCGGGAGCCCGTAGTTCTGCAGCTTGAGATTGATCGATGACGTCGATCCCGGACGCAGCGTCACCGCCGGGTAGTCGGTCAGCAGAAAAAGCCCCTTGACGTCGTTCTTGGCTTCTTCTGCGTTTGCTGCAATGCAAAACAGGGCAACGGCCGACAGCACAGCAGAACACAGAGCGATAAGACGATATCGCATGATGACAGCTCCAGGCGGTAAGGCAGGTAAACCCGCGATTTCGACGACACCTCCCGGCGGCACCCGAAAGAAGACCAGGGAGTGCTACAGGATCGGCGTGTATTTCCTTCGTCCCCGTGCCGGAATCAATACACGTCCTCGGCATTTTTTGGTTTTCGATGCCGCAGGTGCTAGGGCGGCAGCGGTCGCGAGCGTAGTCATACGCGCATAACGGTCGGCCAGTCCACCTCGTCCTCCGGCAACACCCAAGGCTCGGCCAATGCCGCCGTGTGCCATTCGCTCCAAGCCGGCAACGCCATAACCGCATCCATGTACGCGCGGGCCACGGCACCGACCTCGACCGCGTAGGTGTGGAAGCGGGCGACGACCGGCGCGTACATCGCGTCGGTCGCGCCGAAGGCGCCGAACAGGAAGGCGCCGCCGCTGCCGTAGCGCGTGCGGCAATCTGTCCAGATGGCATCGATGCGCCGCACGTTCGACTGCACTTCAGGGGTCAGGTCCCGGTGTGCGACCGGCCGCCACATGTTCATGGGCAAATGGCGGCGCAGCGGAACGAAGCCGGCATGCATCTCGGCCGCGAGCGCGCGCGCCAGCGCGCGGACAGCGGCGTCGGCCGGCCACAGGCCGGCGGCGGGAAACCTCTCGGCGAGATATTCGAGGATCGCCAGCGACTCCCAGACCTGAACGCTGCCGTCCGCCAGCGCCGGCACCTTGCCCGTGCCCGAAATCTTGCTCACCCGCTGCTTGAAGTCGTCGGCATTGAGCGAGATCACCTCTTCTTCGAACGGGATCCCTGCCACCTTCATCGCGATCCAGGGCCGGAACGACCATGAGGAGTAGTTCTTGTTGCCGACGATGAGCTTGAGCGCCATCAATGCACCTTCATGATTTTCGCCCTTCGGCCGGCACCTCGACCGGTCCGCCGGCGGCCTTCCAGGCACCGAAGCCCCCGGCGATGTGGGCAACCGGTTTCAGGCCCATGCGTTGCGCGGTCTCCGTCGCCAGCGCCGAGCGCTGCCCGGCCGCACAGAAAAATACGAAGCGCTTGTCGGCGGCGAAGATCGGCTTGTGATATTTGCTCTGCGGATCGACCCAGAATTCGAGCATGCCGCGCGGACAGTGGAAGGCGCCGGGCACCCGGCCTTCGCGATTGAGCTCGCGAATGTCGCGCAGGTCGACGAAGACGACGTCGTCGCGACCGTGGAGCGCGAGCGCGTCCTGCGTGGACAGGGTCTCGATCACCCGTTCGGCGGCTTCGACCAGCCCGCTGACGTGCGTGGTGATGTTTTGCGGCATGGCTTTGTTTCCGTGGTTGCAAAACGATGGTGGGCAGGGTGTGCGCACGCGGTCAAGCCTGTCCACATCATCCCGCCATCAGGTGACCCGCCGCGCATGGTTCGAATGGCAGCGGCTCTCGTCACCGGCCGGCGGCAATCGGAGCGGGAAACAGGGCCGAGCTCATGCCCATGAGCCAATACGCCAGAAGACCCACCCATTCGCGCACCGCGGTGTCGGTGCGTCGCAGGCCGTCGCCGACGGTCGGAAACGGACGCAGCGCATCATCTTTTCCGCCCGTGCGCCAATCGACCGGATAAGGTTCGACGTCGAAACCGGCCTTGCGAAAAATGCCGATCGCCCGCGCCATGTGATAGGCGGACGTCACCAGCAGCCAGCGCTCACCCGGCTGGGGCCGCGCGAGATCCTTGGAAAGGATAGCGTTCTCGAGCGTGTTGCGTGAGCGGTCCTCGAGGATGACCCGCCCGCGCGGAACGCCGAAACTCTCGAACACGCGCACCGCAAATTCGGCCTCGGAACCCTCGCCGAAGATCAGCGCGCCGCTGCCTCCGGAAAACAGGATACGGGCATGGGGATAGCGCAATGCGAGTTCGGCGGCGACGGTCAGCCGTTCGGCCGCCTCGTTGAGCGCCACCACGTTGCGCGCCGCCGACACGTGCGGTGACAGCGAGCCCCCGAGCACGACGATACCGGCCGGCGGTCCGCTCGCGGGATCCCATGCCGGAAAACGCTCTTCCAGCGGAATGATCAACGCATTGCCGAGCGGCGAGAGGCCGACGATCACGAGCAGGATGAGGCTACCGAACGCAAGCCGCCGGCCGGCGCGCGCGTAACGGGTCAGCAGCAGCAACAAGCCGATGACGCCAATCGAAATAATCAGATTGGAGGGGATGGCGAAGAAGCCAACAATCTTGGAGACGACGAAAAGCATGCACGCCTTCCCGGGATCAGCCGTCCCTACTTCTTCTTCCACGCGGCATAGCGCGCCTTGGCCTCATCGTTCATCGGATAGAGGCCGGGAAGTTTCGCGCCGCGCTCGACCTCGCTGACGATCCAGCTCTCCATGCTCTCGTGCTCGGCGCCCTCCTCGGCGACGAAGGCCACCAGGTCCTGCGGGATCACCACCGCGCCGTCGTCGTCGCAGACGATGACGTCGCCGGGAAAGACCGCGCAGCCGCCGCAGCCGATCGGCTCCTGCCAGCCGACAAAGGTAAGGCCGTTGACCGATGCCGGCGCCGCGACGCCCGCGCACCACACCGGCAGTTTCGAGGCGACGACGCCCGCCTTGTCACGAACGACGCCGTCGGTGACCAGCGCGGTGACGCCGCGCTTCATCATGCGCATCGTGAGGATGTCGCCGAAAATGCCGGCGGAGGCGATGCCCATGGCATCGGCGACCGCGATGCACCCCTCGGGCATTGCCTCGATCGCACCTCTGGTCGAGATCGGCTTCGACCAGCTTTCCGGCGTCGCCAGGTCCTCGCGCACCGGCACGAAGCGCAGCGTGAACGCTGGACCCACGAGGCGCGCACCGTCGGCGACGAGCGGCTTCGGCCCGTTCATCCAGCAACGGCGGATGCCTTTCTTCAGCAGTATCGTGGTGATGGTTGCGGTGGTGATCGCGCGGAGCGTGTCGTAGACGGCCGCACTCATGACGAACCTCTTGGCAGATCCCTTGGCAAACGCCTTTGAGCAACTTTGCTGGGTGACGACAATCTCAGGCCGGCATGATGCCGAGGCGTTCGTCGCGCCGGCGCAGCCACGCCACCAACGGGATCGACAGCAGCACCATCCATGCCTTGCCGACCACCTGCCCGGACAGGAAGTCGAGCGAGCCAAACGCAAGCCACAGAAACACGATCGAATCGACGACCAGACCCGCCACCCCCGAGGCGACGACGGCAACAACCAGCCCGCGGCGGGCGAGCGGGGTATAGACCCCGAGGTCGGCGAACTCCGACAGCAGGAACGCGACCGCCGAAGCGATGACGAGCGCGGGCGGCGCCAGCAACGCCGAGAGCGCCGCGCCCGCCAGAATTGCAAGCGACGATGCCACGACCCCGAGCCGGCGCTGGACCAGATCGCGTAGCACGAGCGCAATGCCTGCCATCAGCACACCCGAGGGCGCCATCAGGCCCGGGGCGACCGGAACGAGACACGGTCCGTGCGGCGGGCACACCGTCCCGGCATGTCCGATCATCCAATTGGCCAAAGGAATGGTGAGCGTGAACAGCACGAGGAACAGGATTCCCTCGCCCCTGCGTCTGGTCTCGGTCGTCATCATCGTGCGGACTTCCACCTCGCAAAACCATCGGCCCGCAAACGGCAGGCCGGGCACTGCCCGCAACCGTAACCCCAGTCGTGCCGGTGCGAGCGGTCGCCGAGATAGCAGGTGTGGGTGTCCTCGACCAGCATGTCCACGAACCGGTCGCCGCCGATGTCGTGCCCGAGCGCGAAGATCGCAGCTTTGTCGATCCACATCAGCGGCGTATGGATCACGAAACGGCGGTCCATCCCGAGGTTGAGCGCCAGCTGCATGGCTTTGATCGTGTCGTCGCGGCAGTCGGGATAGCCGGAAAAATCGGTCTCGCACACGCCGGCGACGAGATGCCTGACGCCCCGGCGATATGCCAGGGCGCCCGCGAAGGCGAAAAACACGATATTGCGGCCGGGAACGAACGTCGTCGGCAGTCCGTTGTCGCCGATCTCGATGGCGACCTCGCGCGTGAGGGCGGTCTCGGAGATGGCGGCAAGCGCGTCGAGGCGCACCACATGGTCCTCGCCAAGGCGGTTGGCCCATGCCGGACGCAGGGACGGAATAAGCCGGCGCACGCGCTGGCGCGCCTCGAGCTCGGCACGATGGCGCTGGTCGTAGTCGAACCCGACGGTTTCGACGCGGGCAAATCGCTCGAGCGCCCAGGCCAGACAGACGGTGGAGTCCTGTCCCCCGGAGAACAGGACGAGGGCGCTGTCAGGGTCCATTGAGCTCACGCTTGCGGCTCCAGAAATACCACGGCGCAAATAGGCGAGCGGCGAGAAGCCAGCAGGCGAAATCCAACGCGCCTATGCGCTGCTCACTGCTCGCTATTCGCCACCGGGGCGCTTGCCCGGCGCATAGGCGAGCTTGCGCGCGAGCGAGGCCAGGTCGCAACCTTCGCAATAACGCCGATCCTTGAAGTCGATCCAGTTGTGGGCGTAGATGTTCTCGGCCGGGATGTCGTAGCGCTCCTGCAAAAACCGCACCAGCAATAACCAGGCTCGCGCCTGTTCGCGCGTCGCCGGTTTTACCACATCGGGATAGTTGCCGACGAATTCGACCCCGATCGAATTTGTCTTGACGACGGCGCGATAGGTCTTGGTGTTATCGAGATATTTGTTGTCGTTCCTGTTGGCGCCGTCGCCGTGGGTCGGGATGACGGTCTCTGCGGTCGACCAATACACGGTGCCGTCAGTCTCCACCCACACGGTCACACCCCGTTTGGTGGGATTTTTGGATTGCGCCAATGCCATGCTCTTGGCCGAGCCTGCCGGTCCTTCGGTCTGATGCACAATGATATTGCGCCACTGCTTGGCGTCTGCGGGCGAGCCGAGCGGATGCAGGTAGACCATCGCGAGCCCAGGAATCTGCGGCTCGCCCGAGGCCCGGGCGAGTTGGCGGAAACCGGGCGGAAGCTCGACCTCAGGGACGATCGGATCCACGCCGATCTCGGGTTCATCGGTGGTCTCGGCGCCGCGCGGCCGCGGCCGCGGCAGGACCTGTTCGCGCACCACCGGCTTGGGATCCGCCGATGGGCGGATAGTCTCGGCCCACGCAGAAGCACCCACGCCGAGTTGCGCCCCGAACCAGGAGGCCGGCAGCAGCAGCGCCAGCGCCGCGAGGCCGGCAGCACGCCGATGGAAATTCAACCGCGCTGTCATTCTAACCGGCCATCAATCCCAGTTGGGCGATCCCGAATAGGCATAGTCGACGATACGCCCATCGCGCCGCGCCAGCCGCGCAATCTCCGCCATCTCCGCCTCCGACAGCACGAAGTCGAAGATTGCGAGATTTTCCGACAGGCGCTCGACCCGGCTGGTGCGCGGAATGACAACAATCCCCCGCTGCACCAGGAAGCGCAGGCTCACCTGAGCCGCGCTCTTGCCGTGCGCCTTGGCAATGCGTGCGAGCAGCTTGTCGCTCTTGACCCCGCCGCGTGCCACGGGACTGTAGGCGACGGTCGCCATGCCCTGCCGCCGGCAGGCCGCGATGACCTTCGACTGGTCGATGAACGGATGCACCTCGACCTGATTGCAGACCAGCGGCTCCTCTGCCAGCCGCGCCGCTTCGTCGATCAGGGCGACGGTGAAATTCGAAACCCCGATATGACGCGCAAGTCCCATCCGCTTGACCTCGCAAAGTGCGCCGAGCGTCTCGCGCAACGGGATCTGCGGGTTCGGCCAGTGCAGCAGCAAGAGATCGACCTCCGCAAGCTGCAGCCGCGCCAAGCTCTCCTTGACCGCACGCTCGAGTTCGCGCGCAGCGAAGTGCGACGGCCATATCTTCGTGGTGATGAACGCCTGATCGCGTGCCAGGCCGGAGGCACGCAGGCCCTCGCCGACCTCGCGCTCGTTGTCGTACATTTCCGCGGTGTCGACATGGCGATAGCCCAGGCGCAACGCCTGCTCGACCATCCGCACACAGGTACTCCCGCGCAGGTTCCAGGTGCCGAGACCGATCAGCGGGATGCGGGCGCCATGGGCTTCGACGACTGGGCTGTCCGTTGCCTTGCTTGCGACTACAGAAGTTGCGGCGACCGGTTTCATGCGACCTCACCGGCCTTCGGCGTTGTCGAGAAAGCCCAGCAGAAACAGCGCCCGGCGCGCGGTCTCGCGGTTGTTGCAGAATGCGTTCATGGGCGCGGCCATGGTGCCGCGGAAAAAGTCCCAATAGAACGCGCAACTTCGGGTGCGCGAGTCGATCCAGGCACGCTGCATGATGCGCAATTTATTCTTCTGCTCGGCATCGAGTTTGTCCCGCAGGCGGCGATAGGTCTCATTGAGGATGTCGTCCCAGACCGCGAATTCGCGCGCCGCACACGCCACTTGCCCAGCCGTCGATTCCGCGCCCGGTTGGTCGGCGCAAGGATCGGCAATGATCCCGATGCAGCGCTCGCGCTGCGACCCGCCGGCGGCGGATTTGATGCAGGATTGCGCCGCGGCGGAATCGGCTGCGTCGGGCTTGGCGGTCTCGCACCGGCTCGCGGTCGCGGCGACCATCAGCACGGCACATGCCAGCACGCCTGTCTTCGCCGCGTAGCCCGGCATCGCTATCCTCAAGCGTCCCATTTGGGAGCGTGCGGCGGATTGACCACGCGCGCGCCGGCCTGCCTGAGGCCGTCGATCTCGCCCATCTCGTCATCGGTCAAGGCAAAATCGAAGATCGCGAGATTGGCGGCGAGATGCTCGGGGTTGGCGGTGCGCGGAATCGGGATGATGCGCTGCTGCACGAGGTAGCGCAGTGCTATCTGCGACGCGCTCTTGCCGTGCGCCTTGCCGATGCGCTCGAGTATCACGTTGCCGGGAATCTTGCCGCGCGCCAGCGGACAATAGGCCGTCACCGAAAGGCCATGGCCGCGGCAGGCGGCCAGCACCTTGTCCTGGTTGAGAAACGGATGGACCTCGATCTGGTTGGTCACCAGGGGCTCGCTCGCAAGCAAGGCCGCCTCTTCCAGCAGGGTGGTGGTGAAATTCGCGACCCCGACATGCTTTGCGCGCCCGTCGCGTTTGGCCTTGCACAGGACGCCGAGGGTTTCCGCCAGCGGTACCTTCGGGTTCGGCCAATGGATGAGGAGCAGATCGACCCAGGGCAGTTTTAGCTTGGTGAGACTTTCATCGAACGAGCGCTGGAAGTCGGCGACCGCGAGCTTGTCGAAATAGACCTTGGTGGTGACAAACACATCCTCGCGTTTGAGGCCGGCGTCCCGCAAACCCTGGTGCAGCCCCTCCCCCACCGCGGCTTCATTGTTGTAGCGCTCGGCGGTGTCGATATGGCGATAGCCCAGCCGCAGGGCGGTCTTGACCGCTTCGACGCAGACCGCGTCCTGAAGCGTCATCGTGCCAAGGCCGATGGCTGGAATCCTGGCGCCGTTGGCTTCGACGACTTCCATTGCGTGCTCCTCTGATGCACTCATGTCCGACAAAATCGCGTCTGAGAGAATCGTGTCCCATAGACTCGTAGCGCTCGGTGACCAACCGACAGGCTCGCGCAAATCCCCGCGGCGATCAAACCTCGGCGAATGACCCAGTCATAGCAATTGATCCGATCCCCCGCTCTCGGCGCAGCGTTGGTGCGCCGCAGAGATTAGAATAATTCAATACTACGACAATGGCCTTGCGCCGGCACCGCTGAAGTCATTCATATCGGAGGTCATTCCGACCGTCTCCGAGGTCAAATGTGATGCGCGCTGTTGTTCTTGCGATGGTGCTGGCGGCACTCGGCGTCCTGGACGCGCCTGCGTTCGCCCAGGAATTCAATCTGGTGATCCGGAACCACAAGTTCGAACCGGAGGAGATCCGGGTGCCCGCCGGCAAGCGCGTGTCCATCTACGTCAGCAACGAGGACGCCACGCCGGAGGAGTTCGACAGTACCGCGCTCAAGGTCGAAAAGATCATCCCCGGCAAATCGAAAGGCCTGGTGCGGATCGGGCCGCTCGATCCCGGGCGTTACGAGTTCATGGGCGAGTTCCACGCAGACACTGCCAAGGGCGTCGTGGTCGCAGAATAGAAACATGCTGGGCGCACTCGTCATCGTCTTTCGCGAAGTGCTCGAAGCCGGGCTGATCATCGGCATCGTCATGGCCGCATCTCGCGGGGCGCCCGGCCGCGGCGCGTGGATCGCAGCCGGCGTGCTCGCCGGCGTGGTCGGTGCCGGCATCATCGCCCTGTTCGCCGGAGCCATCGCCGATGCGTTCGAGGGCTCGGGCCAGGAACTACTCAATGCCACGGTGCTTGGGGCCGCGGTGCTGATGCTGATGTGGCACAACGCCTGGATGGCGCGCCATGGCCGCGAACTGGCGGCGGAGATGAGCGCGGTCGGCGCAGCGGTCACCGCAGGCCAGCGGCCGATGACCGCGCTCGCGGTGGTCGTGGGCCTCGCCGTGCTGCGCGAAGGCTCGGAAGTGGTGCTGTTCCTCTACGGCATCGTCGCCACCGGCACGTCGGCCTCCGCCCTTCTCCTCGGGGGCGCGCTTGGCGTCGCCGCCGGTGTGGCCTTCACCGCCTTGACCTACTACGGGCTGATCAGCATTCCGGCCCGGCACATTTTCACGGTAACGACCGTGCTCATTGCGTTGCTGGCCGCCGGCATGGCGGCGCAGGCGGTTCAATTCCTCGATGCCGCCGGCGTGATTCACGTGCTGGGACAGCGGCTGTGGGACAGCTCCGCCTGGCTGCCACAGGACGGCGTCATCGGCCGCCTGCTGCACACGTTGGTGGGCTACACTGACCGGCCGACCGAGCTGCAGCTCGCGGCCTATCTCGGCACCCTCGCAGCAATGGCGGCGCTCACATGGACGGTCGGGCGCGCCCCGAGCCCGGTGAGAGAACGCACGGCAGTTCGCTAGATCGGTGTGCTGACTCGAAGTCGGGGTCTTGCCGTCGGCTGTCCGATATCGTCGGTCGACTGTGCCTGGTCCCTGCGCAAGACGGCGAAAGCGACGTCGGGCGCCTTGTCGATCACCTTGAGCAGCGCGCGCGCAGGACCTCGGGGCGAGCGCTTGCCCTGTTCCCAGTTGCGCACGGTCTCGACCGGCACCCCGATGCGCGCCGCAAATTCCGCTTGCGTAAGTTTGGTGCGCGCGCGCACGCCCCGGGCATAGGCAGCGTCCGAGGGAGCGGGCGTGGCCGCTTGGCGGTCGGTCGCGGGCTGAGGGGCCGCCTGCGCGAGGATCGCCTCGAGCCGCGTTGAGAGCGCCTGCTCCCGTCCGTCGGGAAGTATCTCGACGATCCGGCCGTCGGCTTTCAACCTGACCCGCATCATGGTGCGTGCAGGAGTATGTGATTCCCCATGTTTGGCCAAGAGATTGCAGACGTCATCGGCCGCTGGCTCCGAGCCAATGGCCGATCGCCTCGCTGTAATAGGTCAGTGACCTATAGCTATCATCTCAGCCCGAACCATAGAGAGGCGATGCCGAGAAAGGAGAAGAAGCCGACGACGTCCGTCACGGTCGTGACGAAAGGCCCCGATGACACCGCGGGATCGGCTCCGAGACGGATGAGAAGCAAAGGGATCAGGATTCCCCCCAGCGCCGCCGAGGCAAGCACCGTGACCATCGCGAGGGCGATGACGAGCCCCAGGTCGGGCACCTGAAACCAGGTCCCGGCGATCACGCCCATGATCACCGCAAAACAAAGCCCGTTCAGCACGCCAACCAGAAGCTCCCGCCGGATGACCCGCCAGACGTTGGTGCTCGACAGCTCCCGGGTCGCGAGCGCCCGCACCGCCACCGTCATA
>Ga0207691_10003238_pt1 | contig 15865 bp, 13 predicted proteins | sample KBSM13metaG_FD_184327 | JGI IMG/M metagenome (GOLD analysis project Ga0207691, IMG submission 184327) | Miscanthus rhizosphere microbial communities from Kellogg Biological Station, Michigan, USA - KBS M1-3 metaG (SPAdes) (version 2) | ecosystem: Host-associated > Plants > Roots > Rhizosphere >... | reverse complement strand
CTTCCCGCCACCGTTTCCTCTCAACCCGTTCCAGTAGAACGTGTGGTTCCACACCTGCGCGGCGTTGTTGAAGATCGCCACCTTGTCGGGCTTGCCCGCCGTCTCGTTGATGATCTTCTCGAGCGGCGCACTTTCGTAGTCCGTGCCCTTGACGAGGTTGTTCAGGTTGTCGACGTACGTCTTGTGGTGCTTGCCGTAGTGGAAGCTGATCGTGTTGGCGGAAATGACCGGCTCGAGCGCGTTCTCGGCCCAGGGAAGCGGGGGAAGCGTGAACATGAGGGGGCTCCTCGAATGAAGGCTGTGCGGAGCCTTCGATTGTACGCGTAACCGCTCGACTCACCCCGCTGCGCAAGCGCAGGCGCGCACCCGCTTGCGCGGATGCGGCTTAATCCCCGTACAGCTTCTGCACCCGCTCGCGGCGCTCCTGCGCCTCGAGCGACAACGTGGCCGTCGGGCGCGCGATGAGCCGCGGCACGCCGATGGGCTCGCCCGTCTCCTCGCACCAGCCGTAGGAGCCGTCGTCGATCAACCGCAGCGACTTCTCGACCTTCTTGAGGAGCTTGCGCTCGCGGTCGCGCGTGCGCAGCTCGAGCGTGTATTCCTCTTCGAGCGTGGCGCGATCGGAAGGATCGGTGGTGACCTCGTTCTCGCGCAGGTGCTCGCCCGTGTCGTCGGCGTTCTGCAAAAGCTGGTCGCGGAGCTCGAGAAGCTTCTTCCTGAAAAAGGCGAGCTGCGCCTCGTTCATGTAATCCTTCTCCGGCGCCTTGAGGATTTCTTCCTCGGTCAGCTCGCGGACCTTCTTGACGGCGGTTGCAGTTTTGGTTGCCATGCCTGTTTCGTACACTTGGTATGCGAAAAATCCGGCCTGTCCTCGATTCGTTTTGGTCGATTTCGATGGCGACCGGCCGGGCCGCAGTAAATTGCGCATTATAGCGGTAAACACCGTCCCGGCGCTACCAAAGGACCGGTATGCCACGTGAGACACCGCCTCGAGGCCGTGTCCGCGTGCATCCTATAATCGACCGCACCATTCACGCCGCGGCAAACGAAATCGACACGCTCACGCTTCGCCGTCCCGACGACTTCCACGTCCATCTGCGGGACGGTCCCGCACTCGCCGCGGTCGCTGCCCATACCGCGCAGTCCTTTGCACGTGCAATCGTCATGCCAAATCTGCGGCCGCCCGTCACCACGGTCGATGCGGCCGCCGCCTACCGGCAGCGCATTCTCGCGGCGCTCCCGCCACATGCACGGTTCACGCCGCTCATGACCCTCTACCTCACGGACAACACGCCTGCGGCCGAGGTGGCGGCGGCCAAGGCATCGGGCTTCGTCCACGCCGTGAAGTATTACCCGGCGGGCGCGACGACGAACTCGGACTCGGCCGTCACGTCGATCGACCGCGTCTACCCGGTGCTGGCCGCGATGGAAAAGCACGGGCTCGTGCTGTGCCTGCATGGCGAGGTCACCGATCCCGACGTCGACATGTTCGATCGCGAGCGCGTGTTCGTGGACACGCTTCTGACGCGTATCACGAAGGATTTTCCCGCGCTGCGCGTCGTGCTCGAGCACGTCACGACGCGCGAGGCGGCGCACTTCGTGCGCGACGCGGCCACGCCGATCGCCGCCACCATTACGCCTCAGCACCTGCGCTGGTCGCGCAGCGCGCTGTTCGTGGGTGGATTGCGTCCGCACTTCTACTGCCTGCCGATCCTCAAGCGCGAGTCGCACCGCCTCGCACTCGTCGAGGCCGCGACGTCGGGCAACCCGCGTTTCTTCCTCGGCACGGATTCCGCGCCGCATCCGCGTCACGCCAAGGAAGCGGCGTGCTGCGGCGCCGGATGCTACTCGGCGCCGATCGCCCTTGCGCTCTACGCCGAGGTGTTCGACCGCGCCGGCGCGCTCGACAAGCTGCCTGATTTCGCAAGCGGCTTCGGCGCCGACTTCTACGGCCTCGCGCGAAACGAGGAAACGATCACGCTGGTGCGCGACGCGACTCCCGTGCCGCATGCGTATCCGTACGGCGACGACACGCTGGTCCCGCTTTGCGCGGGGGAAACCGTGGCCTGGCGAATCCCGACGGCGTAAAATAGAGGTCCGAAGCCGGCCGGACCGTCGCTGTCCATTCGTGGATGGAGGAAAGTCCGGGCTCCGCAAAGCAGGATGCCGGGTAACGCCCGGCCGCTATAAGCCGCCGCGTCAAAAACGGCGGTGAAGGCGAGGAACAGGGCCACAGAGACGAGTCGCCTTTCTTTACGGAAAGGCGGGTGAAACGCGGCAACCTCCATCCGGAGCAACACCAAGTAAGCGGACGATGACGCTGCTCGCCGAGTCCGCGGGTAGGTGGCACGAGCGCAACGGTAACGTTGCGCCTAGAGGAATGACGGCCATAGCGCACTCTTGCGCCGTAACAGAACCCGGCTTATAGGCCGGCTTCGGACTCTTTACGTAAGCAAACCGCGATGGTCGCAATCGCTTCGCGATCGGCGACGCGGTTTGCTTCCGGTTGGTCAGCGCGCGCGGCTTGGGGCGGCCCGGCGCCGCGCGCGCGGTAACTGCACGAAGGGCGCCGATCGCCGCGCACTGCGTGCGCTCGCTCAGTTGCGCCGGCATGTCACCGGCGTCCCTTTGCCAAACCGCTTTTTGACTCGCGGCAGTTCAGTGCTTGCGCTTGCGCGCGTCCTTGATGATCTCGCGCGCTGCATTGCGCCCGGGGATGCCGGTCACGCCTCCTCCCGGATGCGCGCCGGAGCCGCACAGATAGAGGCCCTTGATGGGCATGCGGTAGCTCGCGTTGCCGAGCACCGGCCGCGCCGAGAACAATTGATCGAGCGACAACGCGCCGTGAAAGATGTCGCCGCCGACGAGCCCGAACTCGCGCTCGAGGTCGAGCGGCGACAGCGACCTGCGCCCGAGCACGCTGCGCGCGAATCCGGGTGCGAACCGATCGACCGTCGCGACCATGAGATCCGCGACCTCCTCGCGCGCGTCGTCCCACGTGCGGCCCGGCAGCACCGCACCGAGGTCGGGATGCACGTGCTGGCAGAAGAGGCTCGCGACATGCTGCCCCGGCGGCGCCAGCGTCTCGTCGACGGTCGACGGGATCAACATCTCGACGATCGGCTCGCGCGACCAACCGCTGGTGCGCGCATCGAAGTACGCGCGCTCCATGTAGGCGAGCGACGGCGCCATGATGATGCCGCTCGAGTGATGCGGCCCCGGCGCAGGAAGCGCCGAAAACACGGGCAGCGAGGCGAGCGCCACGTTCATCCGAAACGTTCCCGACGCGCAGCGATACCCGTCGATGCGTGCGCGAAAATCGTCCGGCACGTCCTGCGGCGAAACGAGGCGCTCGAACAGCAGCTTCGGATTCACGTTGGCGATGACGCGCCGCGCGTCGATCACCTCGCCGCTCGCGAGCGCGACACCTGCCGCGCGGCCCGCCTTCACGAGGACACGCGCGACCGGCGCGTCGACGCGGATGTCGACGCCCCTCGACCTGCACTCGGCCGCCATCGCCTGCGTGATCGCGCCCATGCCGCCGACCGCGTGCCCCCACTGTCCGCGCTCGCCGTTGACCTCGCCGAACACGTGGTGCAGCAGCACGTAGGCGGAACCTGGCGTGTACGGGCTCGCGAAGTTGCCGACCACCGCATCGAATCCGAACGCCGCCTTGATCGGCGCGCTCTGAAACCATCGATCGAGGATGTCGCCCGCACTCTTGGTGAAGAGATCGAGGACGTCGCGCCTGGCCGGCAACGGCATCGTGCGGTATGCCTTCGCGGCCTTGAGCGTCTCGGCGACGGTCGCGACGTCGCGAATGCGCGCGCTTCCGAGATTCGGAGGGGTCACGTGCAGCAGCTCGCGCATGAGGTCCGCGACGCGATCGAGCGTCGCGTAATACGCCGGCAGGCGCTCGGCGTCGCGGCTCGAATATTTTGCGATCTCGCCCTGCGTCGCCGCGAGGCCGCCGCCGACCTTGAGATATCCGCCGTCGGGCAGCGGCAGGAAGTTGGCGAAGGGACGCCTGCGTACGACGAGCCCATGCTGCGCGAGCTTGAGTTCGCGAATGACGCGAGGATCGAGCAGGCTGACCGTGTAGCTCGCGGTCGAGTTGCGGAATCCGGGGTGGAACTCTTCCGTCACCGCCGCCCCGCCCACGACGCCACGGCGCTCCACGACGCAGACCGACATGCCGGCCGCGGCGACGTACGCGGCGCACGTGAGGCCGTTGTGACCGCCCCCGACGACGACCGCGTCGAAGCTACTCGTCACCGAGGCCGGCTGCGACCGTCGAGAAGCCGCAGTCGACGTAGGTGATCTCGCCGGTGACGGCGCTCGACAGCGGCGACAGCAGGAACGCGGCGACGTTGCCGACTTCGTCGATGGTCACGTTCCGCCGCAACGGCGCCGTCTTCTCGACGAAGCCGAGGATCTTCGAGAATCCCGCGATGCCCGCGGCGGCGAGCGTCTTGATGGGACCCGCCGAAATGCCGTTGACGCGAATCTGCTCGGGCCCGAGCGTGGCCGCGAGGTAGCGGACGTTCGCCTCGAGGCTCGCCTTGGCGAGGCCCATCACGTTGTAGTTCGCGATTGCGCGCACGGCGCCGAGATAGGTGAGCGTCACGATCGACGCCCCGCGCCCCTGCATGAGCGGGCGCGCGCCCCTGGCGAGAGCCGCGAGGCTGTAGCTCGAGATGTCGTGCGCGGTGGCGAACGCCGCACGGGTCATGCCGTTCAGGAAGTCGCCGGACAGCGATTCGCGCGGCGCGAACGCGATCGAATGCAGCATCCCGTCGAGGCCGCCCCATTCGGAGCCGAGCGACGCGAACAGCGCATCGATGTCGTCGTCGCGCGCGACGTCGCAACGCAGCACCGGCGACCCCGGGAAGTCGCCGGAGAGCTTGGTCACGCGATCCTTGAGGTCGTCGTTGACGTACGTGAACGCAAGGCTCGCGCCTTCCCGCGCGCAAGCACGCGCGACGCCGTACGCGATCGACCGGCTGGACAGCACGCCGGTGACGAGAATCCTGCGATCGCTCAAGAGTCCCATTTCATTTTCCCTAGAAAGAGGCCTCGGCCCACTCGAACACGCCGCACGCGATCCGGTTGTTGGGCTGTCCCGGCATCGCCTCGCCAACGCTCGTTCCCCAGTGAATGACAACGGACCGGCCGCGAAGCGACGGTTCGCGATCCGTGTACAAGCCCGGCACGTAGGCGACGTAGCCCGTCTGGCTCCCCTCGTTGTTGGCGAGGAAGCCCGGCAAGAGGTCGCTTGCGGGCTTCGTCGCGCCAGGGGGCGCCCACGGCGGTCCGGCGGAGAAGATATTGGGCGAGCGACAGTTCGGAGTCTCGTGGAACGCGATCCGGTACTGACCGGGGTAGAGGTTATTGACGGCGAGCTGAACCTGGACGCCGTCGCGCGAGTCGAAGACACGCACGGTGCCGGTCGCGGCCGAGCTCGAACTGCGCAAGTGCGCGACGAGACTGCCGACGCGTGCACGCAGCGCGTCCGGATCGTTGCGGCCCGATGAGCACGCGAAGAGCGACGCCAAGGCGATCATGCACGCGGCAGTGCTTGCAATGCGTCTCATCGCGTCATTATCGCACCGGCCTTCGCGCACCAGTTCAGTGCGCGAAATCGAGCAGCAGGTCGCAATCCTTAAGAACACGTCCGAATTTGGCGCTACAATCGCGCCGCTTCAAGAGCAACACGTCTTCGACCTGGAGGATTACATGCGTCTTACTCGCCGCGGCGCCGCTATCGCGCCCGCTGTTGCCGCTTCGCTGTTGCTCGCCGGCTGTTGGGGCAACGACACCTATACGCCCGAGCAGAACATCAAGCCGTCGTTCGTTGGCGCCGTCACCAAGACGACGTACGACGGCGCAAGCGACGACCTCCTGACCGGCGGCCTCGGCAAGACGGGCCTGCAAGGCGCAGCGCCGCCGATCGCGGTCTCGACCGCCCCGACGGCCGCGGAGCTTCGCCGCCTCGCCATCTACATCAACTACACCGCGCTGGTGGACGTCACCACCAAGGGCGGCTACGGCGTTCTCTACGGACCGAACATCGACGTCAACGGCAATCCGACACTCGGCGAAGGCAAGATCGCCGGCACCGAGTACCTCGCGTATGCCGACGACGGCTCGGGACGGCAGAACGTTACGATGATGGTGCAGATTCCCTCGACGTTCAACGCGGCCGCGCCGTGCATGGTGACCGCGCCCTCGTCGGGCTCGCGCGGCGTCTACGGCGCCATCGGCACCGCAGGGGAATGGGGGCTCAAGCACGGCTGCGTCGTCGCCTACACGGACAAGGGAAGCGGCAGCGGCGTCCAGGATCTCGCGACGAACACCGTCAATCTCCAGAACGGGGTGCGCAGCGATGCCGTCACTGCGGGCAAGAACTCGAACTTCACGTCCGAGCTCACCGCATCCGAGATCGCGACGTTCAACGCCGCGACGCCCAACCGCCAGGCGCTCAAGCACGCACACTCGCAGCAGAATCCCGAGAAGGACTGGGGCCGCAACGTGCTCGATGCGGTCCGCTTCGCGTTCTACGTCCTGAACGAGGAGCGCGCCGCGCGCAACTCCGACGGCACGGCCAAGGTCGACTTCAAGGCGTCGAACACGATCGTGATCGGCTCGTCCGTGTCGAACGGTGGCGGGGCGACCATTGCCGCCGCCGAGCTGGACACGGAAGGGCTCATCGACGGATTGGCAGTCGCCGAGCCCGTCGTGCAGTTGCAGCCGGGCGGCAATCTCGTTGTCGTGAGCCACGGCACGCCGTTGACCGGCACCGGCCGCCCGCTCGTCGACTACTTCACGTACGCAAACCTGCTGCAGCCATGCGCATCATTGTCGGCAGCGGCGCAGGGGTCTCCCGCCGCGGCGTTCGTCAACACGGCGATCGCCACCAACCGATGCAACTCGCTCAGGACCAAGGGCTACATCTCGGGCAACACGGTCGCCGAGCTCGCCACCGACGCGATGAACAAGCTGCTCGCCTTCGGCTACCAGCCCGAGTCGAACCTGCTGCACGCGTCGATGTATGCCTTCGCAACCCCGTCGATCGCATTCACCTACACCAACACGTACGGACGCTTCAGCGTCAAGGACAACCTGTGCGGGCTCTCGTACGGCGCGACCGACGCGACCACGTTCAAGCCGGTTCCCATCGCCGCGGCGTCGCTGGCGCAGGTGTTCGGCACCGGCAACGGCATTCCCCCGAACAGCGGCATCAACATCATCAACAACAACGCCGTCGGCGGTCCCGCCAACAGCCCGGCGTCGATCTCGGGATCGACGGGCGTCGCCGACTTCAACGTCGACTCCGCCGACTGCCAGCGGCAATTGTGGACCGGCACCGATGCGTTCGCGCAGCGCGTGCAGCAGGGCGTGCGCGAGCTGTATCGCAGCGCGAACCTGCGGGGCAAGCCGGCGGTCATCGTGCACGGCCGCAACGACGCCCTGATCCCGGTGTCGTTCACCTCGCGGCCGTATTACGGCATGAACAAGACCGTGGAGGGCGCGAGCTCCAAGCTTTCCTATATCGAAGTGACGAATGCGCAACATTTCGAGGCGTTCATCGACAATGCGGCGTTCGCAGGCTACGACACCATGTTCGTGCCGTTGCACTATTACTTCGTCAAGGCAATGGATGCGGTGTACGCGAACCTGACGAGCAGCGTCCCGCTGCCGCCTTCGCAGGTGGTGCACACCACACCGCGCGGCGGCACGGCCGGCCAGGCGCCGCCGATCACGGCGGCGAACGTGCCGCCCATCTCGAACACCCCCTCCGCCGGCAACGCGATCGGCTTCTCCGGCAACACGGTGACCATTCCGGACTGACGCGAGCCGCAGGGTACAATTGGACGGCCGCCCTTCGAACGGGCGGCCGTTTTCTTTTCATATGTCCTCACGCATGACGCCCGAAGAGATCGTCTCCGAGCTCGACAAGAACATCGTCGGGCAGGAGGCGGCCAAGCGCGCGGTCGCGATCGCGCTTCGCAATCGCTGGCGCCGCCAGCAGGTGCCCGAGCCGCTGCGCCACGAGATCACGCCGAAGAACATCCTGATGATCGGGCCGACCGGCGTCGGCAAGACGGAGATCGCGCGCCGGCTCGCGCGCCTCGCGGACGCGCCGTTCGTGAAGGTCGAGGCGACCAAGTTCACCGAAGTGGGCTACGTCGGCCGTGACGTCGACACGATCATCCGGGACCTGGTTGAGGTCGCGATCAAGGACACGCGGGAAGCGGAGACGCGCAAGGTGCGCGATCGCGCTGCCGACAACGCGGAAGATCGTCTCCTCGACGTGCTGCTGCCGCCGGCGCGCGAGGTGAACTTCGACGACCTCAAGCACACGGATTCGGTCACCCGCCAGAAATTCCGCAAGATGCTGCGCGAGGGCGCGCTCGACGACCGCGAGGTCGAGATCGAAGTGTCCGTGATGCCGGCGCAGATGGAGATCATGGCGCCGCCCGGCATGGAGGAGCTCACGAGCCAGATCCAGGGCATGTTCCAGCAGATGGGCGGCGGTCGCAGGAAGCTGCGCAAGATGAGCGTCACGGAAGCCTTGAAGCAGCTCACCGACGAGGAAGCGGCGCGCCTCCTCAACGACGACGACGTCAAGGCCAAGGCACTCGCGGCCGCGGAGCAGAACGGCATCGTGTTCCTGGACGAGATGGACAAGATCGCCTCGCGCTCCGATGCGCACGGGGCGGACGTGTCGCGGCAAGGCGTGCAGCGCGACCTCCTGCCCATCGTCGAGGGAACGACCGTCGCGACCAAGTACGGGATGGTGAAGACCGATCACATCCTCTTCATCGCGTCGGGCGCGTTCCACCTGTCGAAGCCGTCCGACCTGATTCCGGAATTGCAGGGGCGCTTCCCGATTCGCGTGGAGTTGAGCTCGCTGTCCGTTTCCGACTTCGAGAAGATCCTGACCGCGACGGACGCCTGCCTGACGCGGCAATACTCGGCGCTCCTCGCCACCGAGCAGGTGCATCTCGACTTCAAGGCCGACGGCATCCGCCGGCTTGCCGAGATCGCGTTCGCCGTGAACGAGAAGCAGGAGAACATCGGCGCCCGCCGCCTCTACACGGTGATGGAGCGCCTGCTCGACGACGTGTCCTTCCATGCAGCGCGGCGGACGGGCGAGCAGATCGCGATCGACGCTGCGTTCGTCGACGCCACCCTCGCCGGCATCGCGGACGACGACAACCTCGCCAAATACATCCTGTAGTGATCGCGCGAATACTCGGCATCATCCTGCCGGTCTTCGTCGTGATCCTGGTGGGCTACCTGTACGCGCGGCGCGTGCGCCCCGACATGTCGGAGGTCAACCGCCTGTCGATGGTCATCCTCGGTCCCGCGCTCGTGTTCTCCGCGCTCGCGAGCAAGGAGTTCGACCTCGCGGCCAACGTGTCGCTGATCGCCGCCAGCGTCGGCGTCGTGCTCGGCTCCGGTCTTCTTGCGTGGCCGGTCGCGCGCATGTTCAAGTACGACTACCGCACGCTCGTCCCGACCGCGATGTTCAACAACTGCGGCAACATGGGCCTTCCGCTCGCCGTGCTCGCGTTCGGGCAGGCAGGATTCTCGGCCATGGTCGCGCTGTTCACGATCTCCAACCTCCTCCAGTTCACGCTCGGCGTGCGCGTCATCGACCACCATGCGCGGTTCTGGCAGTTCCTGCGCAACCCGATGGTGTGGGCGACGGTGCTCGGCTTCGTGTTCGCCATCACCCGGCCGCCGACGCCCGAGTGGGCCTACTTCGGCATCAAGATGGTCGGAGACGCGCTCATCCCCGTGATGCTCATCTCGCTGGGCGTGCGCCTGTTCGAGGTGCGATGGGACGACTGGCACATCGGCGTGATCGGGGGCATCGTGTGCCCCGTAACGGGCATCGCAATGGCGTTGGTGCTCGCGCCGATGCTGGGCCTGTCGGAGATGCAGCGCGGCCTCCTCATCCTCTTCGGATCGCTGCCGCCGGCGGTGCTCAACTTCATGGTCGCCGAGCAGATGCGCCAGGAGCCCGCGAAGGTGGCCTCCATCGTCCTGATCGGCAACGTGATGTCGGTGATCTTCGTGCCGATCGGGCTGGCGCTCGCGATCCCCTCGCCATGAACAGCATCGACGTCATCCTGTTCGACCTCGGCGGCGTGCTCGTCGAGCTCGCCGGCGTCGACCAGATGATCGAATGGTCGCCCGGCATTGCGACGCACGAGGAGCTGTGGCGGCGCTGGCTCGAGTCGAGCGCCGTGCGCAGGTTCGAGACGGGCGCCATCGGACGCGACGATTTCGCGCTCGCCATCGTGGAAGAGTTCGGGTGCAGCGTCGGCGCGGACGAGTTCCTCGCCGCCTTCACGTGGTGGCCGCGCAGCGTCTTTCCGGGCGCGCTCGAGCTCGTGCAATCGATGCGTTCGCACTATCGCCTGGCGAGCGTCTCCAACACGAACGAGATCCACTGGGACCGGTTCAGCAACACGTGGAAGCTCGACGCCGCGTTCCATCACAACTTCCCCTCCTACCTCGTGGGCAAGCTCAAGCCGGACGCCGAGTACTTCGAGCACGTGCTGGCCGAGCTCGACGTCGCGCCGGCGCGCGTGCTCTTCATCGACGACAATGCGATCAACGTGCAGGCCGCAGCGAAGCTCGGCATGCACACGCGGCGCGCGGTCGGCGTCGACGGCGCGCGCCAGGCGTTCGCCGACCTTGGATTGCTCGCACGATGAACCTTCATCGCATGCTGATGGAGCGCGCCGCGCAGCAGCGGCCCTTGCGGGTGGCGCTGGTCGGCGCCGGCAAGTTCGGCTCGATGTATCTCGCGCAGGCCAAGCACACGCCCGGCATTCACGTCGTCGCGGTGGTGGACCTCAATCCCGACCGCGCACGCACGTCGCTCGCGCGCGTCGGATGGGAGGCGGAGCGCTACGTTGCGCTCTCGCTGCCCGATGCCGTGCGCCACGGCACGACGTTCGTCACGGACGACGCGCTGCGCATCATCGCCTCGTCCGAGGTGGAGGTCGTGATAGATGCGACCGGCCACCCGGCGGCCGGCATCCGCCATGCGCTCGCGTGCTGCACGCACGGCAAGCACATCGTGATGGTCAACGTCGAGGCCGATGCGCTCGCCGGTCCGCTGCTCGCTTCGCGCGCCCGCCAGGCCGGCATCGTGTATTCACTTGCGTACGGCGACCAGCCCGCGCTCATCTGCGAGATGGTCGACTGGTGCCGCACGGCGGGATTCGAGGTGGTCGCGGCCGGCAAGGGCACGAAATACCTGCCCGAATACCACGCGTCCACGCCCGCCACCGTGTGGCCGTATTACGGCTTCGACGAAGCGACCGTCGCCGGCGGCGACTTCAACGCGCAGATGTTCAACTCGTTCCTCGACGGGACCAAGAGCGCGATCGAGATGGCGGCGGTGGCGAATGCAACGGGCCTTTCCGCGTCCGCCGAAGGTCTGCGCTTCCCGCCGTGCGGCGTCGACGACCTGCCGCGCATCCTGCGTCCGCGCGACGAAGGCGGCTCGCTCGATCACGTGGGCCAGGTCGAGGTGATCTCGAGCGTGGAGCGCGACGGCCGTCCCGTGTTCCGCGACCTGCGCTGGGGCGTGTACGTCACGTTTCGCGCCGGCGACGCACGCGGCGAAGAATACGTGAGACGCTGCTTCCGCGAGTATGGATTCTCGACCGATCCGTCGGGACGATACTCGGCGATGTACAAGCCGTATCACGCGATCGGCCTCGAGCTCGGCATCAGCGTCGCGTCCGCCGGACTGCGCAACGAGCCGACAGGCCAGGCGCAATCGTGGCGCGCCGACGTCGTCGCCACGGCGAAGCGCAACCTCGCGGCCGGCGAGAAGCTCGACGGCGAAGGCGGCTATACGGTGTACGGCAAGCTGATGCCCGCCGCCGCGTCGAAGGTGATCGGCGGACTGCCGCTCGGCCTTGCGCACGGCGTGACGCTCACGCGTGCGATCGCGGCGAACGAGCCCGTGCGTTGGGACGATGTCGCATTCGATGCGAGCGACGACGCCGTGAGGTTCCGGCGCGAGATGGAAGCGACGTTCAGCTGAGCGTCGCGTAGGCGGCGGCAATCCTTGCGGCCACCGTCGCGTTGTTGCGCACCAGCGCCACGTTCGCCTCGAGGCTGTCGCCGCCGGTCGATTCGTTCACGCGCGCGAGCAGGAACGGCGTCACCGCCTTGCCTGCGATTCCCTGTGTCCGCGCATCCTGCACCGCCTGCTCGATCGCGCGCTCGATGCGCTCGCGATGGAGCTCGAATTGCTCGGGAATCGGATTCGCGATCACGATGCCGCCCGCAAGCCCGAGCGACCACTTGGCGTGCATGATGCGGGCAACGTCGGCGGGCGTGTCGGCGCGCGCGTCGACGCCGAACCCGCTGTCGCGGCTCCAGAACGCGGGCAACCGATCGGTGCCGTAGCCGACCACGGGCACGCCGTGCGTTTCGAGGTATTCGAGCGTGAGCCGAATATCGAGCACGGCCTTGGCGCCGGCGCACACCACCGCGACGGACGTGCGCGCGAGCTCCTGCAGGTCCGCCGAGATGTCGAAGCTCGTTTCGGCGCCGCGGTGGACGCCGCCAATGCCGCCGGTTGCGAACACCGGAATGCCGGCGAGTGCCGCGACGATCATCGTCGCAGCCACGGTGGTCGCGCCGCTCGCGTTGCGCGCTACGACGAGCGGCAGGTCGCGGCGGCTCAGCTTGGAAACGGCGGGTCCGTGGCGCGCGAGCCACTCGATGTCGCGGTGACGCAGTCCGGCCTTGAGCCGCCCGTCGATGATCGCGATCGTCGCAGGGATCGCGCCTTCGGAGCGCACATCGGCTTCCAGTTGCAGCGCCGTCTCGAAGTTGTGCGGCCACGGCATGCCGTGGCTCACGATGGTCGACTCGAGCGCGACCACCGGCTGCCGCGCGCGCAGCGCAGCGGCAACCTCGTCCGAAAGGTCGAGCGGAACGCTCAGTACTTGACCGAGCAGCCGTACGGCGTGGTGCTCGCGACCGTCACCGGCTTGCCCGCGAGCGTTTCACCGAGCGCGGCGCGCACGTAGTTGTTCGCGGTCTTGCGGTCGGACTCGCGCGCGCTGCGCTTGTCGTCGATGGCGCCCGCGTACACGATCTTGCCGGCGGGGTCGATCACGAACATGTGCGGCGTGGTCTTGGCATCGTAGGCGCGCCCCGTTTCGCTGGTCGCGTCGATCAGGATCGCGTTCTGCGCCGCGCCCTTCTCCTTCATCCACGCGTTCATCTGTGCGCCGGATTTGTACTCGTCGCTCGACTTGCTGGTCGAGTTCACGGTCAGCCACACGACTTGCTTCGCACCCGCCTCCTTCTGCAGCGCCTGCATCGCTTCCGCGTTGTATTGTGCGCGCACGAACGGGCACTCGGGGTTGGTCCACTCGAGCACGACGAACTTGCCCTTGTAGTCGGAGAGCTTGACCGTCCTTCCGTTCGAATCGGCGACGGAGAAATCGGGGGCTGCCGTGCCCGCGGTGACGGCGAGCGCCGGGCCAGCAACGAGTGCAAGCGCAAGCGTGAGGACGGAGCGAATCATCGGGGTACCTCGCTAGATGGAGGCCAGCGCGTCCAGGACGGTCTGGCGTTGCAGCACTTCGGGCAGCAGCAGCGGCTCCTTGCCCGGACGATAGAGAACATACACCGGAACGCCCTGGCGCCCGAGTGCCGCAAGCGCCTGCGTGATCGCAGGATCGCGCCGCGTCCAGTCGGCGCGCACGAGCTCGACCCCGCGGTCGGAGAAGGCCTTCTTCACTTCGCTGTCGGTGAGCACGAGCCTCTTGTTGACCTGGCAGGTGACGCACCACGCGGCGGTGAAGTCGACGAAGACGGGCTTGGTCGCGGCAAGCTCCGTCACGAGCGAGGGTGTGAAGCTCTGCCAGGGTTCGCCGGTCGCCGGCTTTGCCTGCACCGACGCCTGCGCTTCGCTCGGTGCGACGTACAGCGGCCATGCCACGACGGCGACGCCGATCAAGCCGAGCAGCGCCGCCACCGAGAACATCCGCGCGCCGCCGCCGCGATACGCACGCCACGCCCACAGCGCGAACGAGAGCACGACCAGCGTGACGAGCAGGCGTACGACGGCATCGTTGTCCACTTGCGCGCCCAGGACCCAGACGAGCCACGCGACGGTGGCGTACAGCGGGAAGGCGAGGAACTGCTTCAAACGCTCCATCCAGGCGCCGGGGCGCGGCAGGATCTTCCTCCATCCGGGGAACCACGTGAGCAGCACGAACGGCAGCGCCATGCCGATACCCAACGCCGCGAACACGAGCAGCGTGAGCGCGGCCGGTTGTGCGAGCGCGAACCCGAGCGCCGCGCCCATGAACGGCGCGGTGCACGGCGAGGCGATGACGACCGCGAGCACGCCGGACAGCGCCGCATTCACGTACTGGTTGTGGGCGCTCCACCCCGCGGCCGACGAAGGTACGAGCGTGGCGAACTCGAACACGCCCGAGAGGTTCAGGGCGAGAACGAAGAACAGCAGCGCGAGGCTCGTGACGACGGCGGGCGACTGCAGCTGGAAGCCCCAGCCGAATTGCTCGCCGGCCGCCCGGAAGACGAGGAGAAGCCCGGCAAGTCCGAGGAACGTGACGAGCACGCCCGCACCGAAGCTCAGGCCCTCGATGCGCAGGTGACGGCGATTGCCGTGGCCGGGCTTGGTGAGCGACAGCGCCTTCAGCGACAGCACCGGGAACACGCAGGGCATGAGGTTCAGGACGAGCCCGCCAACGAACGCGAGGAACATCGCGGCCGCCAGCGAAAGCGGGCTCGCGGCGGGCGACGGCAACACGTTGAGCGCGGGCGTCGCCGGCTGCATGGGCTTGGGGCCTGCCGTCACTGCGCCGACGAGCGGCGTGTCGAGCGTGATCGCGCGCAGCGGCGCGGCGCTGCCTGCGAACCCCGACGACGACGTGACGACGCCGGCGACCTGCGTGAATCCGCTGGCCAGCTGGTTGGCGACGGGCAGCGTGAGCACGAACGTGCCGTTGGCGTCGCGCACGAACGACTGCCTGCCGGCCGGCTCGATCCTGCCCTCCTCGTACGGGAAGAAGTGCACGTTGGCCGGCGTCGCGGCCCCGGCGGGCGCGGTCAGCGTGACCACGACCTTCGAGCCGTCACCCTTGGCCGACGCGAGCCATCCCGGCAATGCGCGCGGCAGCGCGTCGCGCGTCGAGGCGATGGCGCGGCCCCATTGCGGGTACGGGTCGGCGCGCTCGGCGACGGGGATCTCGAGGTCGAGCATCGCTTCTTCCGGGATGCACGTCTCGCGGCAGACCAGCCACTCGGCCTTGGCCTTCAGCGCGAGCGGTTGCCCGACCGGCGCATCCGCGGGCACCTGGACATCGGTCAGGAGCAGGACCTCCCCCTCGTAGCCGTAGTTGACGAGCGGGCCTGCGGGCAACGCGTGCGGGGCGGGCCACTGGATCGCACCGGCGGTCACCCCCGCGGGAAGCGTCCACGTGATTGCCGTCGGCAGGCCGCTGTCGCCGGGGTTTTGCCAGTAGGTGTGCCAGCCGTCGGCCATCTTGAGCCGCAGCGCGACGGTCGTGGCCTGCCCGGGGACGAACGCCGTGCGCTCCGATACCAGCTCGGCCTCGACGTGCTGCGTCTTGACCGGCGCAGCGATCGCCGCGCAGGCGCTGAGCGTCAGGACGAGGACCAGCGTACGGAGCATGGAAGGATTGGGCATGTAGGGGGCCAACAGCGCTTGGGTTGCGGCGCTTCCGGCCGGGTTCCCGGCAAAAGCTAGAATTATCGCTTTCCCCGCCAGACGGCTCCAAGTCCATGACATTAGCATGGACGGCCGTCGCCTGCCGTGCTC
>Ga0207691_10003237_pt1 | contig 15867 bp, 16 predicted proteins | sample KBSM13metaG_FD_184327 | JGI IMG/M metagenome (GOLD analysis project Ga0207691, IMG submission 184327) | Miscanthus rhizosphere microbial communities from Kellogg Biological Station, Michigan, USA - KBS M1-3 metaG (SPAdes) (version 2) | ecosystem: Host-associated > Plants > Roots > Rhizosphere >... | reverse complement strand
AAGTTGAAGAAGTGCTGCGAGGAATCTACGAGGCAGCCAACGGGCGACAGGTGGCAACGCAAATCGGATTAATCCCAATCGCACCACCCGTAGCCGCTTTCCTAAAGGACGCGCCCTTTGTCGTCGAGACACAACTCGATTTTCTGCTGCAAGCGCTAGCCAGACTTTTCAGTGGGCCTTCTCCCAAGGCAAGCACTGCTTCGCGCGAAACCGAAAGAGAAATCTCCGCCTCGGTAATCGAGTTCCCGTTGGATGGCTCTTTTGGCCAGAAGCTCCGGAGCATTGCTGGAGCAATCAAATAGGACCCAAACCGTGACACACCTGCCGATTCACATCACTACTCACCACCTCAGTCTAAGCGATTCTCTGCGCCGGTTTGCGCGTAAGAAGGTCGGCCCAGTAACGCGCTTTGCGCATGATGCAATTGCAGCTGAAATCGTCCTCCGACGGCACAACGGCGCGGAGACGCGCTTTTCCGCCAGCGCACGGCTCGCACTGCCGGGCCGAGACGTCCACGGGTGCGCCATCGATGCGAACGTTTACGTCGCAATCGGAAAACTCGTCGCCAAGCTCGGGCGTCGCTTGCGAAAGCGGAAGACGCGGCTCGCCAAAAGATTCGAAAGACCTGATCGCACGGAGGATCAAACCGAGAGCTCTCCGGAACGACGGGACCTGCCGCGGCCCGCAGAGCTTCTTCGCGCGCACGCCGAGGATTCGCAAGCCTCGTCTTCGCGAAGGCGGACAGGAAATGCGGGTTTTCCCGTTTCGACGGTCGGTCCCATTCGCCAATTAAATTATCGATAATAAAAAGCTAACAATGTGATCGATTATGAGTCTTGGCCGACTTAGCCCCGAACATCGATAATGAATCTCACAAAGGAATAGCAAATGAAACTGACCATTCTCGACTTCGCAGTCATTGCCGTGCCACTTGTCATCGCTTTAATCGCCCGTTTCTCTCGTCCACGCGAAATCAGTCGTCAATCGGACCAAGTCACGGAAGCGAGGAAATCTCTTCTAAAAGCGCATATTAAGACGATTACAAGCTAAGGCGAACAGGAAGTTTATTCCCGTTAATACGCCGCGCGGCTTGCGGCGGCGCGATCCCGTGGGCGTTCCAAATACGAGCGCTATAAAAGCCGGGGTGCCGTTCGCCAAATCTCACTACAACCATACTGACCAAAGAACAAACATATGAATCCTGCACTCCTCGGTTTAATTGTCGTTGTCGCCATCGGCCTTGTTCTTTGCGCTTTTCTCGCTATCGGAGGATGGCTCGTTCATACGAGTCTGAAGCGCAGGAAGGCGGTCGCATTAGGCGGGCGGAACATCCCATCTCGGATTCTTAACGACTTGCAGCCAATCGAGGACCTGCTCGTGGGCTTCGTCAGGCACTCGCCAGAGTTAGCTGTCGTGCTTTCCGTCGTTGCGTGCGGAGATAAGCCTCGTTCGTTCGCCCGCATCGTACACGAAATTCGAATTGCACGGGTAGCTTTTCCCGATATCAGCATCGCAGTCCACCTAGTCGGAGCGGCTCTGGGCATCCTTTTTGTGGCGGGCCTGATTCGAGTCGCTCGAGAAGGATTCATGGCAACCAACGCTGGACGGGAGGTAAAGCGCAGGCTGGATCAGATCCCGGGAGAGCGCAGCTTGGCGGGGTCAGGCCCAATATACGAAATGAAATTGATAAGGAAATAAGGAACGAACCATATGAACAACGAAAACATTATTATGACTGCCGCTGATCACGCTGACCTTAGCTCTGTGATCGCTTACACTGGCAAGGTCTCAGGCCGGGCCAAATTTGAAATGAGGCTGCTTGAGAACGAACTCAAGCGCGCGCAAATCGTCGCCCCGGATGACCTCCCGCAAGATGTCATTACGATGAATAGCCGAGCCGAGCTGCTAGATCTCGAAAGCAAAGAGCGCATGCAGTTCACGCTCGTTCTGCCGCGTGACGCCAAAATCGAGGAAGGAAAGATTTCGGTCCTTGCACCGCTGGGGACGGCAATGCTGGGATATCGTGTTGGAGATGAGTTTCAATGGCATGTGCCCTTCGGAATCCGAAGATTGAAGGTTACTAATGTTTACTTTCAGCCCGAAGCTGAAGCGAGAAAGGCCGCATAGGTCGAGGTCATCCCGCGACTCGGATTGAGCACGCTACCGATTCGTCGACAGAGGACATCTTACTACGGAGCGACACTGCTCCATTTTCGCCACCGACTCCCGCATGCTCGTGCTCGTCATCTTTGCGTTGCGCGTCGGAGTAGCGCCGCGCTCGTGACGAAGGCATTGCTCTGCTCATCGCTGAAATCAGCAACCTAGTGTTCTACACGTCGTGATCGGGAGCTTTGCAGAACACCGGTTGCGTTACGCGCGTTCTCCGGTGTTGGTCGCGCCGGGGAACATGAAAAAAGCCGGTAACGAACGTCGGTGATTCACCGGACGACGCGGATCGAGGAGAACTTCCGCGGCTCGTCGCGCGCGTAATCACCTTGGTGATTTCACGCAGCCAGAGGACGGAGCTTGCTACCGTGGCGCAAAGCAACCAGTCACCACTCGTTAGGCCGACGGTGGAGAAGGCGCTTTGCAGGAAGGGCACATATATCACGGCGAGGTGGAGGGCGAGCGATCCGGCTACCGCCATCCAGAGCCAGTGATTTCGGAACAAACCATGAAACGCGCTCTGCTCGTCGGAGCGCGCGTTGAAGACGTTGAAGAGCTGAAACATCATCAGCGTAGTGAAGGCCATCGTTTGCGCGTAACGCATGGTGCCTGTGCCTTCGATCAATCCGCCCGGAAGCGACGCATCGAGCACGAGCAGCGTGCCCGTCGCCATGATCGCGCCGATGAAGAAGATGCCGATCCACATTTGTCGCGTGATGACTCCCTCAGCGCGCGGGCGCGGCGAGTGACGCATGAGGTCTTCATCGGCGGGATCGACTCCGAGTGCGAGCGCGGGCGCTCCATCCGTCACGAGGTTGATCCAGAGAATCTGCGTGGCCAGCAGCGGCAACACGATGGCGCCGCCTCCTGCCGTAGTCAGCCCGATCGCGTTCGCCAGCAGCACACCGAGGAACATGGTCATCACCTCGCCGATGTTCGAGGAGAGCAGGTAGCGCAGAAATTTGCGAATGTTCGCGAAGATGGCGCGGCCCTCCTCAACCGCCGCGACGATCGTGGCGAAGTTGTCGTCTGCCAGCACGATGTCGGCGGCTTCTTTGGAAACGTCCGTGCCGGTGATCCCCATCGCCACTCCGATGTCCGCAGTCTTTAAGGCAGGGGCGTCATTCACGCCGTCACCGGTCATTGCAACGATCGCACCATCTCGCCGTAGCGCCCTTACGAGTTGCAGTTTGTGTTCCGGATTGACGCGCGCATAGACGGAAACCTTTCTCACCATTTCAAGGCGCGCCTTGTCATCCGGCAGCTTGTCGATCTCAGCGCCGGTCATGGCTCGCCCGTCGCTGGTGATGCCGAGCTCGGTCGCGATAACGGCGGCGGTCACCGGATGATCGCCCGTGATCATGATCGGGCGGATGCCTGCTGCTCTGGCGCGGGCGACAGAGTCCTTGGCACTGGGACGCGGCGGATCAATCATTCCGATCAAGCCTGCAAAGACCAGGTCCTCCTCGATGCTGTCGTCAATTTCGTCCGCCTCGAAGGCGTCCGCGGACAGGGAGCGGAATGCGACGCCCAGGGTGCGCAAGGCTTGTCGGGCGAGCTCTTCATTGAGCTGTAAAATCTCGGCGCGGCGGGCTTCGTTGAATGCTCTGGTCGATTCGCCAACAAGCTCGTGCGAACAGCGCCCAAGCAGAATGTCGGGCGCGCCTTTGGTAAACGCTCGCAAGCGGGCGTCGCGCTCCGCGTCGGTGTGAATCGTCGTCATGAGCTTGCGTTCAGACGAGAACGGAACTTCTCCGACGCGTTCGAAGCGCGCGTCCAGGCAGTCTTTCTCCAATCCCGCTTTACGAGCGGCGACAATCAGCGCGCCTTCAGTCGGATCTCCATGCACCGTCCAGTGGCCTTTGCGCTCTTGCAGCACGGCATTGTTCGCACGATCAGCCGCGGCGAGCGCGCGCACCAATTCGGAGCGCAGGTCTCCATCGATCGGGCCGCCATCGTCGCGGCGCGCTTCACCTTCAGGGGCATAGCCGGTACCGCTAAGGCTGACGCGACCGCTGGCAGTCACAACTGCTCGCACCGTCATCTGGTTCTTCGTCAACGTCCCCGTCTTGTCGGAAGCGATGACATTGGCCGAACCGAGCGTCTCTACCGCGGCGAGATGGCGTACGATCGCATTGCGTTTTGCCATGCGTTGCACGCCAAGAGAGAGGACCGCCGTCACGACTGCGGGCAAGCCTTCCGGCACCGCCGCCACCGCGAGTGCGACACCGAGGATCAGCACATCAAAGAGGGCCGCGAAACCGCGCACATGCTCGACCAGGATGATCGTCGCGATCATCACGACAGCGATCACCACCACAACGATGCCGATCAGTTTGCCCACGCGACCCAATTCTTTTTGCAGCGGCGTGGTTTCGACCGGCGCTTCTTTCAGCATGCCGGCGATGCGCCCCATTTCCGTTTGCATCCCCGTCGCCACCACGACGGCACGTCCGCGGCCATAGGTGGCCGCGGTGCCGCTGAAGAGCATGTTATGGCGGTCGCCGAGTCCGACCTCTTGCGTGATTGGAAGGGTATCCTTCGATACCGGCTGGCTTTCACCTGTAAGCGCCGCTTCCGCCGTCTGTAGAGCGGTCGATTGGATCAGCCTTGCATCGGCTGGAATCGTATCACCTTCTTCGATGAGGATGATCTCGCCGGGCACGACATCAGCGGCCGCGATGCTCTGTCGCGTGCCGTCACGAATCACATTCGCATGCGCAGCCGACATCCGGCGCAGCGCCGCTACGGCTTGCTCTGCTCGTGACTCCTGAATGTAGCCCATGATCGCGTTGAGCAGCACCACCGCGAAGATTGCGATCGCCTCGTAAGGCAGCGCCGATTCGCGCTCATACAGCCAGAGCCCAGCTGAAATGGACGTCGCAATCAGCAGCAGGATGACGAGAACATCCTGAAATTGTGCGAGGAGCTTCCTCCACCACGGCACCGGCTTTTCCGCGGTCAATTCGTTTCTGCCACATCGTTCCAGCCGCGCCTGCGCCTCTCTTTCGCTCAAGCCGAGGCGCGCATCCGTCCCGAGCGTGGTTAATACTTCGTCGATTTTCTGTTGATAAGGGGCTATTCGATTTTGCGGAATAGCAGTGGTGTTCATCTACCTGTCCTTTTGCTTTCCGATGACTGCAATTCATCCTTAAGCACGAGCCGAATTTAACCCGGCGCACATCCTACACTCACGGCCGATTGATGAAGAATGCCGCGCGAAACGGAACCGTGCCAGGCTAATGCCACCCCGTGACGACGATGGGTGCCCACTATTATGAGATCTCCATGTAATTCCCCCGCCACCAGCAGGAGAGCGTTGTCCACCCGGCCCCAGTTGGGCGAAATCCGGATTTTTAGATTATTCGGACCTATTACCGTCTCCACCTTCTTCGTGAGTGCGCTTTCAAGCATCTTTTGATACTCGGGTTTAAGATCAATCGTCATTGCCTCCTCGCCGGATTCGGGCAAGAGGCGCCCTCCAGGCGATGTGATATGCACGACGGTAACGTCGCACGGACCGGCCATTTGAAACGTCGTAATCAGTCGAAACGCACTGTCACTACTCGCGGAAAAATCTGCCCCCACTACGACCTTCAGTGGAGTTCCGCGCGACCATGCCTCGAACGGCTCCGCCGCGCGAATCACCAGGGTGGGCATAGGCGCAGCTTCGGCGACTCGCTCAGCAACACTTCCAAGTAACCAGCGGGCCGGCGCTCGACGTCCGAGCGACGAAACGACGAGTAATTCCGCGTCAAGACGTTCGGCAAGTTCAATTAGCACTGCATCGGGAAATCCAAAAGCGCACTCTTCCGTTACTTCGGCGTCCAAAGATCGCAGGCGCTCAGCTTCTGCGTGCAGGTGTTTCTTCGCCGCGCCGATGAAAGGCTCCAAATCTTTGGGGCTGGCGTCGATTGGTTCTTCCAACACATGTACTAGCAGAAGAGAACGGCCAAGCATGCTGGCGATTGTGGCTGCGGCAGTCGCCGCCTGTCTTGCATTTGATGAAAAATCCGTGCCGCATACGATGACGCCATTTTTGCTGGGCAATTTGCCCGCTTGTTTCTCTTGCGTTTGTTTTGGTGATTTTTTCAAAGAATTAATTACCTCTCTTTTCGTTTGCCTCGGTCTGAACCGATAATCCAAGAAGGAACATCGTTGTCATGGCCGGATAGCAATTTTTAGAACGCCGTCGCGCCGCGAACCGAAGAAGTCATATGCTTCGACGATTCGATCTAGCGAGAAGCTGTGCGTGATGAGCGGCGTCGGATCGAAACGCCCGGATTGCACCATGCTCATGAGGCGGCGCATACGTTCTTTTCCGCCGGGACAGAGTGTGGTCACGATTTTGTAATCGCCGATGCCCGCCGCGAACGCGTCATACGGCACCGCCAGTTTTCCGGAGTAAACGCCGAGGCTGCTGAGCGTGCCGCCGGGCCGCAATGACCGGAGCGCATTTTCAAACGTCTCTTGGAGTCCGAGCGCTTCGATCGCAACATCCGCGCCGCCACTCGTTAGGCGGTTCACTTCCGCGACGACCTCGCACTGCTTCGGATCAAGCACGACATCGGCGCCCATCTGCCGCGCCATCTTCATTCGCGCCGGATCGCTCTCGATGCAGATGATGAAAGAAGCACCCATCAGCTTTGCGCCCGCAGTCGCGCAAAGACCAATCGGCCCTTGCGCAAAAACAACCACGGTATCGCCGATCCGAATGTGGCCGGATTCCGCGCCGCTGAATCCGGTCGAGGCGATGTCGGCCAGCAACACCACCTGTTCGTCGCTCAGCTCGTCAGGAATTCTCGCCAGGTTCGCCTGCGCGTTCGGCACGAGAAGATACTCAGCCTGGGCACCATTGATCGTGTTGCCGAAACGCCAGCCGCCGATCGCTTCCACACCTTCGCCATGACCGCATTGCGCCCATTGCGCCGAGAGGCAGGCGCGGCACTGTCCGCAGGGCGTGATCGCTCCGACCAAAACCCGCTCGCCGATCTTGTAACCGGTGACGCCTTCCCCTATCTCTTCGATCACGCCAACGGGCTCGTGCCCGATCACGAGACCCGACTTCACCGGATACTCGCCGCGCAGAATATGAAGGTCAGTACCGCAAATCGTGGTGAGCGTGATCCGGATCACCGCTTCACCGAAGCCGGCGGTGGGCCGAGGGACTTCCTCGACACGAATGTTGTTCTTGGAATGAAAAACCGTTCCTCGCATCTTTTGCATGAGAATTCCTTTCGTTAGGCGGCGGCGAGCTGCGGCTCGGGGCTGCTCAGATTCTCGATCAGGATCTCGATCTCTTCCAGCGTCGTCGGTTTTGCCGGACAAGCGGCGGCGCCATTGGCATAGGCCAGCCCAGCGGTATGGTACTTGTCGGTCGAGGTCAGGACTATGATCGGCAGTTCCTCGCGGCAGGTGTGGATGGCGCTGATGAGGGGCATGCCGCGCAACCTTCCTGAAAATCAATCACCGCCCAGATCCAGTTCGTGTAGGCGCGCGCAGATCGTCTGAAACGGCTCACCAATATTGTGGGTGACAAGCTCAAGGACTCCAGAAGCTTCGAGACGGAGACGAGGTGATGTCCCCGGCATCGCATGATTATGATCCGGGTTAGGCACTCAGGGCCTTCTGACTCTGACCACGGTACCATTGCTATCCCCATCCGGGTCGGCGTTCGCGGACGGGTCGTAGGTTAAGCTGGAGTGAGTCATGCTCGTGACCGTGAACTGCTCACGCTTCGCCTTCGTCGTTGTCACGACCGAGCACGTCCCGCTCCCATCCGTAGTACACATCGCCACGTTTCCGCGAATCCAGATTCCGCTCACGGTCGCTCCGGCAACCAACGCGTTGGCGTTGTCCCTTGCCGTCATCGTGACCGTCGCATTCCAAGTGCGACCCATTGAGAAAGCGAAAGCGTCGAGATCGGCGATGTGCATTGTCCCTGCGGCAGTTCCCGAGGGCCGGAAGGCCGCCAGGTAGGCATCGTAGCCACCGGTCGCAACCACGTCGCCGTTTGGCAGGGCTGTGGCCCAGACCGTTGCCAGGGGAGAGAACGCCTCCCACAGCAGAATGCCGGTGGGCGAATACCCCACCGTGACACCAGGAATAAACCCACCGGGGAGGTTGGGACCGCCCTTCCCCGTCACCACGGAGGTGCCATCGGGCAGGACGAGCACAGCGGCTGGGATCTCGTCGGTGTTCAATCCACCGTCACGAACTGCCTCCCAGCGCACAGAGCCGGTCGTCTCGAAGGCCACGGTGTACCAGTCGAGAAATCCGCGTAGGGCCTGCCCGGTCGCGACCACGCTCCCGTCGGGTGCCAAGTCCATTCGGAGGCCCGCGGCGTTTCCGGCGTCGGCCGGCTTCTTATCGGTGCGCCATAGCCGTGCGCCGGTAACGCGGTCATAGGCCACGACGGTAAGGAAGCTATTGATGCCGACATTCCCTAGGCCGGTCACATATACTTTGGTCGTGTCCATCACGACGTCCCGCGCTGCCGTACCTTCAGGAGCTATCACCAGCCATTTACGGATACCCGTCGACGCATTGTAAAGGGCCGTGATCCATTCGACCCCGCCGCTGGTGTCTCCTGTCAGCGCGATCTCAGTCTCGTCCGGGCTCAGTACCAGAGAAGTGGCGATGTTGTTGGAGAAGAAGCCCGTATTGATAACCTGCGACCAGAGCAGCGACCCCGCGGGGTTGTATTTGCGCAACTGGATGTCCTGACCGTCGCCGAGAGAGTTGAAGGCAAGGTAGGCGTTGCCGGCGGAGTCCACGAGCAATCGCCCGACGCTTGGTAGGGTCCCAGCCACGTCCACCCGCCACTGAAGGGCTCCGTCGAGGCCAAAGCGAACGAGCGTGATCGCAATCGGGTTTCCACTGGAATTGATATTGTGACCGACGCCCACGAAATCGCCATTGGGCGCCGCAGCCACCCAGTCGCCTTGGAACGTCCCGATCGACGGGCTGACTGCGCTCTGCCAGCGAAATACTCCGGTTGACGTATACGACGTTACCGCCAGATCTATTGCATTGGAAGGTCCCGAGATGACGGCAACATTGCCCGCCGGGTCTGCGGCCACTCGTGCGGCCTGCCCCGCGCCGTCGTTTCCCGCGCTCTGCCCACCGGCTTCCCACAAAATCGGAACTGTATCTGCGGCGCCCGCCAATCTGCCCAATAATAGAGCCGACGCAGTGAGGGCGAATAGCGTCGCCAATTTCGTTAGGCCCGCTGCCCTTTTTCTCGGCAGGGCCGAAGCCCCGCCCAATCGACTGAACAATCGTTTAGTTGCTTTCATAATTTTGATGAGTGCGTTGTTATCGCGGCAACTTGAATCTTGATCGGAATGGACGCACCGCTCTCCCTCTTTTGCGAATAGCTGACCGTCCTTTGCCGTTGCCGCAGCCCCTCGCTGGACTTGCCAACGATTAGGAGGCAGCGTGGGCGAGTTCGCGCATGTGGCGACAACGCTGTAATCACGCGCATCATCCGTCCGTTCAACCGTACTGTGGCGGTTCGATCTGAGCGGTTGCGATTTCGCCGCGTGGCCGCGGACACTCAATGTGGATGTGACGGATCTTTCTGTTCGGGTGTCAGCAGACTGATCCATCCCTCAACCTCAGGCGAGAGTTTGCCGCTTCCCGATAAGGCGACGGTCGGTTGAATCCATCCGTCGTGTGTCATCGGAAGAGGCTTTACCCCCTGCCCGCCAGTCCCGTCTGTCGCTCCGGCGCCCTTGCTCCGGTTCGCCAGCAGGATTGTTCCAACGACCGCAGCATCTGCCCCATTGCCATCCTCATTCGGATCCGGATCAATCACTGTCAGCACATTCGCGTGCTGATTTGTGACGTAGGCATAGTAACCGCCACCCAGCTTGGCGCCCCAATTTACGCCGTGCGTCCCCGCGGGGGTCGGGACGAACGCAACGACCTGATCCGTAGTCGTGTTAATAATTGCCACATGGTCGGCTGAGTCCGTCGGTGGTCGCGCAACGTTTGTAAATGATAGCACTGCAGTGGCCGCCCACTTCTCATCGGGACTCACCGGCGTTTGAATTGGAGCCTGGAGTGTGTGGAAGATATCGAGCCCGGTCTGTCCGTCCGGAGCGAGAGTCACGGGAACATTCCCCAAGATAGTTTGAGTATCCACATTGATCACGGTCACCTTGCCGCTTACCGCATTTGCCACGTAGGCTTTGGGGACGCCATCAACGTGGCACTCGCCAACCGCGATCGGCATCAAGATGGGCGCAGTTAAGGGATCGTTAGGATTTTGAACAAACTCCTTCAGAACCGCGCCACTCGCTGTGTCGATAATGCTGATCGAACCGGCAGGGCCAATTCCCTTGAACACGTTCGGAACAATGGTGCGATCTCCTGTGCCACAGGTGAGCCAATGACCGTGAGGATTATTCGTCCCAATGCCGGTCGGCTCGCTATCGATAATCTTCAAGCCGGAGCGGGTGTCCTGGACCTTCACCATGTTATTGTCCGCGCTCAGTGGGACGGTCAGCACTCCGCTTTCGAGCCCGGTGGGAATCGTAATGATATGAGTCGGCGCATCGCCAACCGTGATGCTGTTCAGAATTCGGCCGCTCGGGCGATCGATCTTGTTGATCCACTCGCCAAACCAGTTGCCGTTATAGACAGAGTTAAGAGCGAAGTTAGCCCACATGTTGTGCGGGTTGTTCCACATCCCGCCAGCGCGTTTGCCATTGATCTCCCGTTCGACACTGAAGGTTGCGGCGTCCACTACTGTGATGGTTCCAGGCTTCAGCGCCCCGTTGAGGTCTCTCTGGTTGGGCACACGCTCAAATTGCGTATCAACCCAGACCTCGCCGACTCCGGGTGTGCCAGGCTTCACTTCGGCCGAGGAATCCAGAATGTCCCACTTCGCGAGTTTATCGGCATCGGTGGCCGCGACCGTTGTGAGGACGGAGAGGACCGTTTCCGCGGGAAGCGAACTGACTCCAAGATGACCGATAAAGGGAAGCATCGTCGAGGTAACGTCAGGAATATTGCCAGCCCCGTCCTTCACTCCCACGACGGCGGTCATGTAGGGATGAATCTTGCAATGAAACAGATAAACGCCTGGCAGATCGAAGGTCACCGAAAGCTTCCCCTTCTGTGACTTGTCCTGATCCATTATTACACGGGAACCGGTGGGTTTCATGAGGAGCGTAACCGTGTGTCGAGTACTCGTGCAGCAGTTATTAATATCAAAATCGACCCGTTGACCGGCGCTGATCGTTGTGAACGGCGTTCCTGTGAGATCACTTTTGAACCAGTTCCCCGGCTCGTCCGTAAGGCTCATGGTATCGACCGCACCGCCGTCGCCATATGCGGTGGGCGCCGCCGTTGCCACTATCAGCAGAAGAGTCATCAAACTCAGGGAAGCTGCCAATGTTGTTGGGATGTTTTTCATAAATAAGTTACTCCTTGTAGGACACGGTAGTGCTTTGCCGCCGAGGAAGCAGAATGAATCAGTCATTCCACCGACCCCAGGGCGCTTTGTGTTTGCACATAGCGACTGTAAGGTCCGTCGGTAAACGGTCTAGCAGCTAAAGGTTACGCCGTTGTAACCTTTGTGTTTGCCCCGCGGATACGCATTTTACTGCTCGTTTTCGCGAGCGCGATTTTTTGCCGCGGTGGGGATCCTGTTTCGGCCAGGTCAGTGTAGGTCCCAGTCCGATCAGGGCAATGGGATCACGTAGTTTGTCAGGATTCCCTCCGTTCGATCGAACGTCCTGGCCGGCCTGGCCTCTGCGTTTGTGACGAGGAACGCGATCGCTCCCACGCAAGGCGGTCCAACGTGCTTGAACATCACCTGGCCATTGGAGTTCGTCTTGCCGACGACGGTCTCATCGAGCCAATAATCGTCGAAGAAGTGGCCGGTAACCCTCACGCCCGACAGCGGGACGCCCGCCTCGTTCTTCACTGTCAGCTTAGCCTGCGCTTGGGCGGAACCCTCATCACAAAAGGCAGGGCCCTTCCCCTTCATCTGGATATTGGTCACCTGGATGCAATTGCTGGTGCAGGCCTCACCAGGAACCAATTTTACCAAGCGCTGGCCGGATTGCCCGATGATCATCCGGGCCAGGATTTGTCCGCTCGCGTTCATCGGTCCGACGCTAGTAAGGGCGCTTCCGGCATACGCGGGCGAAACAAGAGCAGCGAGGCCCTGCAAGAGACCGCTCGGACCGGCCGCGATCATGCCCGTCGACTGAACCGTGGCGGTGATATCTTGCGAATCGTTGATCGAGCCGACACCGTAGCTCGACAGATGCCCGGTCGGGATGAAAGAGATCTGTTGCCAAATCCCATTGTGGTAGCGGAACGGGTAAACAAGGTTCTCTGGTCCTATCCTGACCAGGAAGCGAGCCTGGTCGCCCGCGTCGTTGATGCCCACCGTTGAGTTCTCCAAAAGGAAACCAGTGGGGGGTGAGGTTAGCGTTATCACGCTGCCAGGATCGCCGAGGTGATACCAATGGCCGACCGTTGCCACCGTTCCACCCGGGCTGATCCCGAGGGGGGTCTCCCCTGGGAACCCCTGCGTTGTGAGGTTGACCATGCCGCCGGCCTCGGTCCACATAAAAGGAGTGTTACCGCCGGACGACGTCGAGGCATAGCCGACCGCCCGGTTGCTGTCGTCGATCCCGATGGCGTTCGAGCTTGTGGTCCCCGGTAGCAAGCCCATGTCAATAGGCGTGTAGGTGCTACCGTTCGGCTTCCAGGCCGCCGCGTGACCAAAACCTAACAGGCCCCCAAACCCAGAGATCCAGCCCAGGTTGTTGATGTCGGAGGTAGTGACGCCGCTGAACCCCGGAAGATTAGGCAGGACGATTCTCCCTCCACCCTTCCAGACAACCGGCTCGAGGGGGGGCAGGCACGAAGACCCACAGCCGGGGTCGGGATACGAGGAGCCGGTGACGTCTCCCGCGTCATTCATTGCGACGCCGAACGCTGCGGTGGCAACAAGATCGACAACGTAGACTGACGCGATGGCTTCGGGACTCTTGGATTCGCTACCTGCGGGGTCCGCTGCCCGGACCTTAACCGGTCCGATCAGAGTAAAGACAATGGTTACGAAGGCGGCTAACAGTGTTATCTTTTTCATAGGATTCTCCTTTTCAGTTCGCGGAACCTCCGCGCCAAATGCAGATCTATTCGATGATCTTTCAATAGGTGCCCGCTATTCTCTGTGCTTTGCATTTCTTGCGAAAGACTGACCATTATCTGTCGAATGCTCAAATTCGCTGGGCCGCATTGTCCGAATTGCACTATTGAGTGGCCGAGCAAGAACAAGCCAGGTAAGCGGCCTCAATTGCTGTTGAACGTGGGAACGCAGCTCCCGCGTTTCTGGATCGATGATCTGAAATTCTTCCTCGATTCCGAAGGTGAAAACGTGTGCTGAGTTACTCATGACTCGGATGAATCGCGCGCCGCGTCACGCGCCGGATGATGAGTACGTCTGGCCAGGATCTCCTGCGCCTCCTCCAGGCTGTGGCAGGTCGTGATCCGAACCTCCGGCCCGTAATGAAAATAGGACATGATCTGAAGGCCAATATCGCGCCGAGGGTCGGGGATCACTCGCACCACCGCGCTGACGCCTTTTTCGTTACACAACTGCATGATGTGTTCGAGGTGTAGCGCACAGGCGACGTCCATTGCCTCCAAGTCTGTGAAATCTGCCAGGAGTCGAAAACCAGGTGTTAGACGCGTTAGGCTGGTCGCAACCTCCCTGAAACAACGTTCAACGGCCGACGACCTGACGTAGCCGCTGTAACGAATGATCAGAAGATTGTGCGCGCCGTCGACTTCGACTGCATAGACGAGTGGACCGATCCCGGGCACGGCGCTGATCGGTTCCCAGGTACGCCCGTCGTCGGAAGAAGCGAAATGTTCCGGCCGGAATACATTTGCCAAAACTTCCCGACGGAGCTCCTCCAACGAATAGGGGCCATAGCGCTGGCCACTTTTGGAAACATAAAATTTCATCCTAGGAAACGGGAGGAGACGGGGTGCCGGAACAAATTGCTTTCTTCGCCGTGCTCAGACGACTGCGGGCCGCTTGCAGGCGACGTACCATCACTTCACTCATTCGCTTAAAAAGCTCATGGCTGAGAAAAAAATCTTCATCGCGATGTTGCCGCAGCATGATGCCGGACAAACACAAGGCAGAACAAGGCTCGATGGCGCGTGCATTGAATTGCCAAAGATAAGGCGCAAAAAGCCAGGACCAGCCTAACGGTTCACCGTCCGAAACCAAGTCGATCATCATGGGCTCTCCGTCGCTTTGCGGCTCCTCGAGGACGACCTTCCCACGCTCGATCAAATAGAAGCCATTTGCTGGTTCGCCGGGGCGAAAAATGACCTGCCCAGAGTCGAAGTGCGTGGCCATCGTGCATGCGGCGAGAATCCGAAGATGTCTTTACTCATCCCGGCCAGGAATGGATGGGCGGCTAATCGCTCTCCGATGCTTTCGCTCCGAGTTTCAGGCGATTGTTCGGTCGCTGGCAAAATACTCGTGTTCATATCGGTAAGCCTGGGTGAGATGCGTTGCCGGCACTCTCCCGGATTTGGCAAAAGCTGTTCGTTTTTTGCGCCCGCCGAAATCTAGAGCACACAGCCGTCGACGCCACGTGCCCTTCCCGGCTCACTGGCGCCGCTTCGCGGGGTACCTCGCTTTCGCTTGGTTGGAATGGCTGCTGAGGAGACGCGTGCGGGCGGACTGCAAGCGCTCGACCATCACCTGGCTCATTCTTTTGAAAAGTTCGAAGCCTAACGATGGATCCTTGGAGCAGTATTCCCGCAGGATCGTGCCGTAGAAAAAGAGCGCGGTGGTTGGCTCGGTCGCACGCGCGTCGAAATGCCAGATGTACGGCGGGAAAAGCCACGACCAACCCACCAGTTTGCCCGCTCCGACCTCCTCGATCACGATGCAGGTTCCCGCGTTGCCGAGCGCTTCCAGGACAACCATACCCTGTTCGACCAGGTAAAATCGGTTCGCGAATTCACCCTGCCGAAAAAGGTATTCACCGGCGTCAAAGCTTCGCGCCATCGCGCAATCGGCCAGCAAACGGATGTGATGGGAGCGCAACCCGACGAGGAAGGGATGCAATTCCACTCGCAGCTCGAGTGGCTCGTGATCCGGTGCCGTGTCCATCGTTGTCACTAGAATAACTCGTGTTGTTTCTCGCGCACCGCGAAAACAGGGCAGGGCGCCGCCCGGACGACGCGTTCGGCGGTGCTGCCGATGCAGAGATGTTTCCAGCCAGTGTAGCCGTGGGTCGCGATGACGATCAGGTCGGAATCGAGGTCCCGGGCCGCTTCGACAATCTCGTGCGCGGCCAGACCGGTGCGCACGACGGTGCGGATGGCGGACGACTTGAGCGTCTGCTGCGCGGCGAGGGTTTGCAGTGCCCTCTCCGCGTTCTCGAAATCCGCCTCTATATAATCGAGGTATGGAGGGACCTCGGGAAAAGGGGCAACAAAAGTTCTTTGCACGATATGCAAAAGGGTAATCTCGCTGCCAAAGTGCTGTGCGAAGCGGACCGCGTAGCGAAGCGCCTGGTTGGAAGGACCCGAGAAGTCTACCGCTACGAGTATCCTTTTTAGTTGAAGCGTCGCTGGGCTTATGCTGCGTAACGTAGTTGGTTCCATGACGCTTCAAAATTATTGCGGCCTGCCGAGTAGCTGCTG
>Ga0207691_10003236_pt1 | contig 15868 bp, 19 predicted proteins | sample KBSM13metaG_FD_184327 | JGI IMG/M metagenome (GOLD analysis project Ga0207691, IMG submission 184327) | Miscanthus rhizosphere microbial communities from Kellogg Biological Station, Michigan, USA - KBS M1-3 metaG (SPAdes) (version 2) | ecosystem: Host-associated > Plants > Roots > Rhizosphere >... | reverse complement strand
GCCGACCAGCTGCCACCTCGAGCGCGTGGGGCTCGATCTCAGAGACACGCGGGCGCGCCAAGCGCTGTTCAATCGCATCAACCGCGAGTCGTCGCGCGTGCTGGTCGTCTGCGAGGGCAGCCAGGCAGTGATTCCCTTCCCCATCGCCTCAGCCAGACCGGTCGAAAAGGCCAACTGGCCCATCGCCAGCCCGCCGCCAAACAGCAGAATCACGCCCCAGTCGATCTTGAGCGCTTGATCCCATGTCAGGGTGAATTTGCGGCCGGTCCAATCGATCGGGAGGAGAAACAGCAGCAGCGCGCCGACCATCGCCGCCACGCTTTCGGGCACCGCCTGCGCAAACGCACGTGCGAATGGCGAGGCGTCGAGGCCGGCAATGGCGAAGATCCCGGGCGCGACCCACAGCAGCACGGTGATCCCGAAGGCGGTCAGTACGTTGCGCTGGCCCCCGGACACCGGGCCGAGCTTGTCCAGCTCTTCGCGCACCAGGCGGGTGCTCGCGGCATCGACAACCACGTGACGCGCTCCAGCGAAATAGAACTGGACGGCAATCATCGCGAACATCAGTGCGGCGACCGGAACGCCGAGCAGCATCCACTGGAAGAACGTGACGTTCACGCCGGCGAGCTTCTGCAGCATGCCCACGCCGATCAGGTTCGGCGGAGTCCCGACTGGCGTTGCCATTCCGCCGATGGAGGCGCCGAACGAGGTGATCAGCATCATCACCATGGCGAACTGACGCGCACCAGCCATACCCGAACGCGCGAGGTGCGCGACGATGGACAGCCCGATGGGAAACATCATCGCCGTCGTCGCGGTATTGCTCATCCACATCGACAGGATCGTCGTCACCGCGCCGAACGTGATCAGGATGCGTCCCGCGCTGGCGCCGACAAATTTCCATGACAGCGCCGTGTACGCGATCCGGCGATCGACGCCATGGACGAACATCGCCTCCGCCAGAATGAAGCTGCCGATGAAGACGAAGATGATTGGATCCGCGAACGCGCTGAAGGCGGCCGCCGCAGGCACTACCCGCAGAAGCACCGCGAGGACGGGCCCCAGCAATGCCGTCACCGCGAGCGGGAGGGCTTCCGTCACCCAGAACACCACCATCATTCCGAGGATCGCAGCCACCTTGTGGGCGGGAGATGCCAGCGGCAGCGGCGCGATCAGCAGCGCGATGCAGATGATCGGACCCGCAAACAGTCCAACCGTCCGCCGGCGGTTGTTGAACGCTTCCTCGGCGGGTGAGTAGGTTTCGACAGCCTCGACCGCACTGTGGAACGTCCGCATCAGTCGATGGCCCCACTGCGCAGCCACCGGCCGTCGAAGACGAGTTCGGCCCAGCCGGTGAGATACACGCCGGAGTCCTTCCAGTCGACATGCTGCAGCCCCCCGGGGGCCAGAACGTCGATGGATCGCCCTGCTCCGCCATGCGACGCGGCAGCGACCGCGGCTGCCGTTGATCCCGTCCCCGAGGAGGACGTCGGCCCAACGCCCCGTTCCCAAATCAGAATCCGAACCCGATCCTGCGCGTCTATCTGCGCGAATTCCACGTTGGTTCCCGACGGAAACATCGAATGCGTCGACAGCGCGGGGCCCAGCGCGTTGAACCGGTCGGCTGATGGCAGTGGCCCGAGAACCACGCACTGCGGGTTGCCGGTCCTCAACACCGTGGCCGTCACCGTCTCATCGGGAAGGCTGATCTGCACCTGACGAACCTCGGTCGGTTCGCCCATCGCGGTGCGGAACTCGTAGCGGTGACCATCGCGAGCAAGCAGGTCCAGCGTCTTCACCCCGGCATCGCTCTCGATACTCACCGTCTCGCCGGGCTGCAGACGATGCGTCCGCACGACAAGTGCGGCCAGACACCGCAATCCGTTACCCGACAGCTCCGACCAGCTTCCATCCGCGTTGAGCAGCCGCATCGTCGCTGCACCGGGCTCGCCCATGCTGTAGAGAATGAGTCCGTCCGCGCCTATGCCGGTGTGCCGGCTGCACATCTCGCGGGCGAGGGCCGGGAGATCATCCGACGCGCGGTCGGCCGGCGCTAACAGGAAGTCGTTTCCGTACGCGTGCGCCTTGGTGATGTTCAAGGCACGGAGAAGGCGTTGAAGACGTAGGTGAAACCGGCGCCAACGCCGACCGTCGGATCGTTCGACGTCAACCCAATGAACACGGACGCATCGCCGCGCCAGCCGCCGATTGTGTACCGCGTGCCGACGCGAAAGATCCCGCGCGATCCAAGGCCAGGTGGCGGGTCACCGTTGCGAACGTCGAGGCGCCCGACAATCTCTCCGACGAACTCCGCTGCTTGCGTCACTGCGCGAGCCATCGAGACGCCGTAGATCACCACGTCGTTCTGCCGATCGCCCCTCGTTGGATCGCCGAGGATGCCAAGACCGCCGTTGCCCACGATTCGAATCGACTGAATCGTCTTCCCGAACAGCAGCGTCGCGAAGAAATCTGTGGTGTCGAGACCAATGCCGCTTTCGTTTGACGCGTTCGGCAGCCTGGTGACGAACCGGAATCCGATTGCGGGATGCGCTGCTCCCTCGGGGACCAGCCGGACCTTGGTGCCGATCACGATGTCCTCGACGCTGTGGGTGGAATCGCCCGTGGCGGTCACCATGTCGGAGAGCGGCGCCGCATTGCGTTCAGAGATGCTCAGACGGTTATAGAGGCCGCCGTCCAGCTGAATCTCGGCGATCGAGCTGATCCCGAAGCTGACGCCAATGAGCGGAAACCGCCACAACTGTCCCTCGAGCCCGGACACCGGGTACTCGGCGTCGCGTGAATAGTCGAATCCGCCCTCGAGGAGTACGCGTCCGGCGCCGATCGTTTCCGGATCTTCGGTTATGAGCGGCCGCTGCTGCGCCGAGGCCGCGCTTGCAGCGAAAAGAAAAAACACAACACTCAAGACACGTGACATGCGCGTGGCTGCCCCCTGCTATCCGGCACCCTCGAGAGGGTGCCCTGCGATGCATCGTGAGCCGGAGCTCAGAACTGTTTCTTGCTGTCGATGAGAATCGTGACCGGGCCATCGTTGGTGAGTTCCACGTGCATCGCTGCCTGGAATTCGCCGGTGGCGACGGGCACCTGTGCCGTGCGCAATTCTCTCACGAGTTCTTCGTAGAGTCCGCGCGCGAGCTCTGACGGAGCGGCCGAATCGAAAGATGGTCGACGGCCTTTGCGGACGTCCCCGAAGAGCGTGAACTGTGAGACAACCAGGAGACCGCCACCGATATCAACCACCGATCGGTCCATCGGCTTGCCGTCGGTGCCTTCGAACACGCGGATGTCGCAGATCCTGGAAGCCAGCGACTTCACATCGGCGGACGAATCGTCGCGACCGACGCCGACGAAGACCAGCAGCCCGCGGCCGATCTCACCGACCACGCGCTCGCCAACCAGGACACGCGCTGAGGTCACACGCTGGACGACGGCGCGCATGGCGATCGGCGCGTTCAGTGTCGAATCTGAATCAGTGACGGCGATTCTTCATCCAGCCGCACGGCAGCGCTGTCGCGCAGCTCGCCGCTTGGATTCAGGCGGGTATCGAGCAGGTGGCGCGGCATGACGTTGCCGAGGGCCTTGAGCATGGACGGCTTGACGCCGGGGTGCTCGACCTCGAGGTCCATGATCAGCCGTTTGACGCGCTGGCGCTGGAGGCTGAGATCGCCGCATGCCGGGCAGCAGCAGCCGATGATCGGCAGGCCGACTTCCTTCGTGTACAGCCTCGCCTCATCCTCGCCCACGTAGGCGAGAGGCCGAATCACCACATGCTCGCCGTTGTCAGACACCAGGCGTGCAGGCATGGCCTTCAGCGCGCCGGCGAAGAACAGGTTCAGCAGCAGCGTCTCGATGAAGTCATCCATGTGATGACCGAGCGCAATCTTCGTCGCGCCCACTTCCGACGCAATCCGATAGAGGACGCCGCGGCGCAGCCGCGCGCACAGCGAGCACGGCGTCGCATTCGACTCCAGAATGTCGTCCATGACGTCGCCGATCGAGGTGTGCTCGATCCGGTACTCCCAGCCGCGCTCCTCACACGTCTTCGCAATGACGCCGTGCTTGAAGTCCTTGTAGCCGGAATCCACGTTGACGGCGATGAGCGAGAACGTGATCGGCGCGCGCTGACGGAGGTTGTCCAGAATCTGCATCAGCGCCCAGCTGTCTTTCCCGCCGGACAGCCCGACCATGATCCGATCGCCATCTTCAATCAGATTGAAGTCGGTGATCGCCTTTGTCGTCTTCTTGGACACGCGCGCTTCGAGCGGGCTTCGATACGCCATCGGGTTCAGTGTAGCAGCAGCGTGACGCTCAGGGCCGGGCCGGTTCCGGAACGTCCCGGCGCTCTGCGATCTCATAGATCGGCGTATACGGCGCGTCCTGGTCAACAGCCGTGCGCATCACGCTGCGCAGGTGCACCAGGTCGGCAACGACCGTGAAGGTGCGAGACAAGCCGTACTTCGAGCGCCCGAAGCGACGCGGCCGATGATTGACCGGGACCTCCGCCACGCGGCCACCGAGCTGGCTGGCCAGGGCAGGTAAGTACCGGTGCATCCCGGGCCGCAGCTTCAATGGCTTGACCACGCTCGCGCGGAATACTTTCAGCGAACAGCCGTTGTCATGCAGCCGCACGCCGGAGACGACTCCCAGCAGCCAGTTGGCGACCATCGACGGCACCCGCCGCGTCAGCAATGCATCCTGCCGCTCCTTCCGCCAGCCGCAGGCGATGTCGTGGGTGTCGGCGCGGCGGACGAGTCTGGGAATGTCCGCCAGATCGTTCTGCAAATCACCGTCGGCGGTGACCACGAGCGAGCCACGTGCCTCGGCAAATCCGGCGGAGAACGCCGCGGTCTGGCCGAAGTTTCTCGAAAACCGGATGACGCGGACGCGCGTGTCGCGCTGCTGAAGCTCGCATAGGCGTGCGAACGTCTGATCGACGCTGCCGTCCTCGACGAGAATCGCTTCGTACGGCCGACCCAGCGATTCCAGGACCGCTGTGAACTCGGCATAGAGCGGAGCCACATTCGACTCTTCGTCCCTCAGCGGGATCACCAGCGAGATATCCGGGATCATGCGGGCCGCGTCCGGCGGCGCACCAGCCAGAACCCGATTGCGGCAACCACGAGAATCCCGACGACGACGAGAGCGACTGTGCGCCCATGGGTGCGCATCAACTCGAGAGCCGAATCGCCATAGTAGATGGCAAGCACGCCGAGCGCGACATACCGGGCCCCCCGCGCCACCGTCAGGGCGGTGACGAACTGCAGCGGCCGCACGCGAGCGATGCCCGCCGCAAGGACAAACAGCTTGAAAGGCGCCGGGGGCGGCAGCAGCGCCGGGATCATCAGCGCCATCAGCCCATTGCGCCGGTACGCGGCAAGCGCGCGCTCGATGTGGCCGGCTTTTAATCGCTTGCGCAGGAACGCCTCACCTCCCCGTTCCGCCAGGTAATAGATCACGTAGCAGCCCGCGACGGAGCCGAACGTCGCCATCGCGGCGTAATACAGCATCCAGTCCTTGTTGGCGGTCACCATCACGACCACGAGGAGGTCGTTGATCTGCGGCAGCGACAGGAACGACGCATCGAGGAAAGCGACAGCGAAGAGACCGGGGCCCTTGAGACCGAGTGCCACGGCATGGATCCAGGCGATGAACGACCGCACGCCCACACAGAATATGCTGAGCAGCGCCCTGTGATCACCTCGCGCCTTCCCCGCATCCTCGCCGGCGTCGCCTTCCTCTGCGGCGTGGCTGCGTGGATCCGCTTCTTCAACGACGGCCTGGTCCTCAGCCACTACGACGCCAAGGCCCACCTCGTGGTCGCCCGCCGCGTCATCGACAGCATCACACCGGGATGGCAGCAGATCGGCGCGGTCTGGCTGCCGCTCCCCCATCTGATTCAGATCCTGCCAACGCAGGTGGACCTGTTCTATCGCACGGGGATCGTTGCGTCGCTCGTCTCGATTCTCTCGTTCACGCTGACGACATGGGCAGCGGCGCGCATGGTCCTGGCGATGACGGGCTCGATGGCTGGCGCAGCGACCACCGCGGCGCTGCTGGTCGTGAATCCGAATCTGCTGTACCTGCAAAGTACGCCAATGACCGAGCCGTTGATGCTCGCGGCCGTCTTCGTCGTCCTGCTCTGGCTGTACGAATGGGTTGAAGGCGTCGAGGCCGGCGCGTCAGGCGTCGTTCCAACGAAACTCGGCGTGGCGTTGTTTGCGGCCGCGTGGACGCGGTACGAGGCGTGGCTGATCATTGCCGCCGCGTTCGCTACCGTGACCTTTGCGATGCTGCGAAGCGGCCGGCCTGTCGGGCGTACTGTCAGGCTTCTGTCGCCGCTGGCCGCATGGCCTGCGTCAGCAGCAGCGATCTTCGTCCTCAACAGCCGCATCGCGACAGGCCAGTGGCTCGTGACGGGCGGCTTCTTTGAGATCGACCCGACCTATCACGGTCTTCCGCTGAAGTCGCTCATTGCGGTGTGGTGGGGCACGCACCGGGTGAGCGGCTACGCCGTCGAAAGCGTCGCGTTGATGGCAGCCGCCGCTCTGGCACTGCGCGCCCTCACACGTCGATCAGCCGCAGCCGTTCTGATTCCGATCGCACTGTTTGCGGCCGCCGCCCTGCCGTTTTACGGCTTCGTCGAGGGACATCCGTTTCGCGTGCGCTACATGGTGGTGCTGGCCGCCGCCTCCGCGCTGATGTGCGGTTTCGCCGTCGCGTTCGTTCGAGGCCGGACTGCCGCAGTGCTGGCCGCCGGCCTCGTCGCGGCGTCGATCATCGAATCGCCGCCCTGGAGTCTTCATGCGGCGATGATCGAAGAGGCCCAGTGGGACGTCCCGCGCACGATCGAGCGCCGGGAAGTGACGAACTGCCTCCACAGCCAGTACCACCACGAGAAGGTGCTGGCGAGCATGGGCTCCCTCGCCCACTACATGCAGGAGCTGTCCGCCGCCGGGCTCGGCATCGCCGACTTCATTCACGAAGGCAACGGCGCCCTTTGGCAGCTGGCGCTGAAGACCGGCCCGGCGCCGCACGCGGGTTGGATGATCGTCGAGGAACAGTCGGAAGGCGGTGACGTCCTCGCACACCGGATGCGCGAGGACGCCACGTTCAAAGATGGGATGGAGCGCGTCTGCTCCGGCGGCGGGGTCGCCCTCTACCGCCGAAGGTAACCCTCGTTACCGTCCGAACCGAACACCGATCGTGAAGTTATAGGTCCACCCGCCAAGATCGATCCTGTTTCCAGCAAAGTCGATCGGCAAGTCGGCCTTTGCCGCGCTGTATCGGATCTCGCCGCCGGCGGTCAGCGTCTCGCCGCCGTAGCGGACGCCACCAATCACGACAGGGCCTGTGGCCGTGCCATTCGCCACATACGAGGCCCTGAACACCTCGCGGTTGTTGTTGAAGTCGATGAAGTCGCCGTTCTCGGAGTAGCGCCAGTTCACCACATTCAGACCGACGCCGAGATACGGCTGGAAAGGGTTCGACTGACCAAGCGGCAGCGCGCGCACCGTGAACGAGAACGGTACCGTGCGCAGGCGGAGCTCCTGCTCGATCTCACTGCCATCGGTGTCCACGAAGTCGGTGTATACGGTCGGCACCGTGCGACGGGTAAATCCAATCCCAGCTCCGCCTTCGAAGAACTCGCCGAAGGGCACGAGCCACTCGCCGCCAATCGACGCACTCTTGAAGTCGCTGACGTCGAAAAAGAGAAATGTGCGGTTGGCGTTGAGCACGTCACCACTGACGCGCGCATCTTCGCCGCGTGGAGTAAACAGACCCAGGGAAAAGTTCACTGTCTGCTGTGCGGATACGGTCGCAGGCACGAGGACGGCCACGGTGCATGCGAGCACCAGCACAGGTATGAGTCGCTTGTGCATGGCACCCCTCCCCTGCACCAGCGATGCCAACTGCACAGCTGAAGAAAGTGTGCGATTGGTCCGGTTTTTTATGAGCTTCGCGCTGGCACGAACTGGACGCTCGCGTCAGCGTGTGACGTCACAGGAGGTCAGTCCGTCCGCTGGCGAGCACGCTCAGCCCGGAACGTGCGGATGACGTTCAGCAGCGCATCATGTACCTGGCCGTTCGATGCCACGAGATGGGCCGCTACCGCATCGAACGGCGACCCGTCCATGCCGGTGATGCGTCCACCGGCTTCGGCGACGACAAGGGCACCTCCCGCGACATCCCAGGGCTTCAGATGCTGCTCCCAGAATGCATCGAAGCGACCGGCGGCGACATAGCAGAGGTCAAGCGCCGCCGAGCCGAGTCGCCGCACCGCCCGCGCCTGTCCGAGAAACGCGCCAAACAGGCCCACCAGGTCCGCGGTCTGCTGATGCACATCATAGGGAAAACCGGTCACGAGCAGCGCATCAATCAGCTCGCTCGTCGCCGATACGCGGAGTCGAGAGCCATTGAGGTAGGCACCCTCCCCGCGTTCCGCGGTGAATAGTTCGCGGCGCGTCGGGTCGTAAATAGCCGCCGCTTCAGGACGACCGTCAATCTCGAGCGCCAGCGAGGAACAGAAGATCGGCAGTCCGTGCGCGTAGTTGGTGGTGCCGTCGATCGGATCGAACACCCATCGATGCGTCGACGACGACCGTTCCGCGGGACCGCTGCTCAACTCTTCCGCCAGCACATCGTGCGTGGGAAATCGCTCCGCTATCACCGCGCGGCACATCCGCTCGCACTCGACATCCACTTCGGTGACGAGGTCGATCGTGCCCTTCTTGTCCACACGGAAGCCGGACTCACGGCGGGAAAGCTGAATATCGCCAGCGCGAAGGACGATCTCGGCGGCGGTGGCGAGAAAAACGGGGTCCGGACGGCTCACGCGCTGAGACAGCCCGGATCCTGCACCGGGCCAGCGCGCTTCACCATCACCATCTCCATGCCACCTTCAGCTGCGCGCTGCAGGAACATTTCGTCCATGAAGCTGCGAATCAGGAAGATGCCGCGGCCGCTGCCCTTGAGAAGATTTTCAGGGGCCAGGGGATCGGGAACGTCCTCGGGATCGAATCCAGGCCCCTCGTCGCGGACGCGGATGCTGACGCCCTGGGGCGACGCCGTACCTTCAAGCGGGGTGAATTCGACGTGCACCCGCTTGGCCGTGTCATTCCGGTTGCCGTGCTTGATGGCGTTGATGACCGATTCGCGCACGGCAACGTTCACCCAGTGACGCGCTTCCTCGTCGAGGCCCGCCAGCCGCGCGATGTGGTCGCTAACCACCTGCACCAGATCGAGCATCTCGAAGGTGCTGTCGAAGTCGAGGCGAACGGTTTGGCCGCTGCGCATGAAGGGCTGCAAATCCATCTTACGACGCGAACGTCGATTCAGTGCCCTACGGTTTGAGCCCCTGGGCGGTGGGGGTCAGCCGGATCCCTGCACGGGTCGGGCCGGTCATCATCTGTCCGACAGTAACAGAGGATCCTGCCGCGCGTTGCACAGTAACCATGTATTGATGGCTCTGAAAGGCATGGGCCTCAGCGATCATCTGCCCATATTCCCCCAGAAGTGCTGGAATTCGGGTTGAAGCCGCGATCGCCTCATAGCGTCCCCCGGTCAGATCCGCCACCGATTTCCCGACATGGACCTGGCGGGCGCCGACCAGCTGTGTGCTAGACGACCCGCCGGTGCTCAGCATGATGACGTGGACGCGTGAAGGATAGGTCAACAGCTGCCGCCCCATCTTGTTGATTTCAGGTTCCCGGGACGTGCTCCCTTCCAGCCCGGTGGTGGACACCATGACGATGACCGGGAAATTCACGACCTGCTTCCGGTTTTCCTGCTCAATCCTGTTGGCGGCCTCCACCAGACCCTCGACAAATCGCGGTGATGACTGGTCCGGCGTAATCCGGTCCACGCTCTTCTGCAGCTGCTCGGCGTCGCTCGTCGGCCGGATAATCCAGCGTGGCTGCGGAGCGAGGGTAAGAATGGAGACTTCAAGGCCAGCAGGCAGTGCGGCAAGGAACGCCTTGAGGCCCGACCGGTACTGTGACAACAGCTGGCCGGTGTCAGCCCCGTTGTCCACGAGCACGGTGACCTTCACGGGCCAGTTGACGGGGACCATTTTCACGACCGGCGTCGCACGGCCATCTTCCGCGACTGCCAGGTCCTCCGGCTTCAGGTCGGCGACCGGTTCGCCAGTCACCGTCGTCGCCGAGAGAAAGAACGTAACCTGGTCGTTCTGCGCGTTCACGGCCACAGTGGTGCCTGCGGCTATCAGCAGAACCACGACCGCACGAACCCACGCGCCACCCATTCCGTTCTCGTGCTTCATGTAGAGGCCTCCGGCGCCCCCTGTTATAGTTCGGCCATGGGCTCGCCGCAAAGTGTTGTCGTGCGTCCGACGCCGTCTGTGCGTGGGCCGGTGCGGCCACCCGGCGACAAGTCTATTTCGCATCGGTATGCGCTGTTCGCCGCGCTTGCCGAGGGGACATCCACGCTGAACGGGTACTCCACCGGCGCTGATTGCGCGTCAACGCTGAGCTGCCTTCGTGCGCTCGGCGTCGCCGTGGACATCGTCGGACGGGACGCCACCGGCCTGCAGGTGCGCATCGTCGGACGCGGCCTCCGCGGGTTTCAAAAGCCGGACGGTGCCCTCGACGCCGGCAATTCCGGAAGCACGATACGGATGCTTGCCGGAGTGTTGGCGGCGCAGCCGTTCGTCACACAAATCGGCGGCGACGAATCATTGAGCCGCCGTCCGATGCGCCGCATCATCGTCCCGCTCGAGCGGATGGGTGCCCGCATTGCGTCGAACGACGGGCGGCCGCCTCTGACCATCGAGGGCGCTGCGCCCCTCCGTCCGATCGCGTTTCAGACCGATGTGCCAAGCGCACAGGTCAAGAGCTCGGTGCTCCTGGCCGGACTCCATGCGGACGGCGAAACCCGCGTCACCGAAACGGTGCAGACGCGCGACCACACCGAGCAAGGGCTGAAGTTGTTCGGCGTCGATGTGCACCGCGCCGGGCTGACCGTCTCGATTCACGGAGGACAGCACCCTCATGCCGCCGATCTGAACGTGCCGGGTGATATCTCGTCCGCGGCGTTCTGGATGGTGGCTGCGTCGGCGCTTCCTGCCTCCGAAGTGACTGTCAGCGACGTCGGACTGAATCCGACGCGGACGGCGATCATCAATGTGCTGCGGCGAATGGGCGCGGACATCGTTGTCGAGAGCGCGACCACCGATGCTGAGCCGATGGGCCGCATCGTCGTCCGACATGGCGGCTTGAAGGCGGTCGAGATTGCGCCGGAGGAGGTTCCCGGGTTAATCGACGAGTTACCTGTGCTCGCGGCACTTGCCACCCATGGCGGCGCTCTCCGTGTGACCGGAGCCGGTGAGCTGCGCTACAAGGAGAGCGACCGGATCAGCGAGCTTGCGGACGGACTCCGCCGGATGGGCGCACGCATCGAGGAACTGTCCGACGGCTTTCACGTGCACGGTGATCGCCGCCTGCGTGGCGGCGAAGTCGATGCACGAAACGATCATCGGCTCGCCATGGCGTTCGCCATCGCAGCGCTTGGCGCCACCGGCCCCACCACGATTCATGATGCCGGCGCCGCGGCGGTGTCGTACCCCGAGTTCTTCACCGTGCTGGAATCGCTGCGCGCGTGAACGCGGACAAAATCTACCTTGTCGGATTCATGGGTGCGGGAAAAACCACTGTGGCGCGGGCCCTCGGCCGCCGGCTTGGCTGGCGCGTCGAAGACATCGACGAACGCATCGAAGCACGGGAGCGTCGTTCCGTGGCCACCATCTTCTCGCAGAGCGGCGAGGCGTACTTCCGGCAGCAGGAGCGTCAGGTGCTGAGCGACCTTCTGCCGCAACGGCAGATCGTCGTCGCCACCGGTGGCGGCACGTTCGCCGAGCCTGACAACCGGGCGCTGATGCTGGCAGACGGCGCGGTGGTGTGGCTCGATGTGCCGCTCACGCGCGTCTTCGAGCGCGTCCCGGCCGACGGGCGGCGTCCGCTCGCCGCCGATCGGGCGCAGATGGAGCAACTGTACGCGCGGCGCCGGCTGGCGTACGCAGAAGCGCACGTTCGTATCGACGGGACTGAGCCGGTTCCAGATGTCGTGGTGCGGCTCCTCGAATGGGTCGGGTACTGATGACCTATCTGATCCTCAGCGACATCCACGCCAACCTCGAAGCGCTTGAGACCGTGCTGGCCACAGCAGGGCCCTACGAGCACGCGCTCGTGCTCGGCGACCTCGTGGGCTACGGAGCCAACCCGAACGAGGTGGTCCATCGCCTGCGCGCGCTGCCATCGGTGACCTTCATCCGGGGTAATCACGACAAGGCCGCCACCCGACTGGCCAGCGTCGAGCACTTCAATCACCTGGCCAGGTTTGCGATCCAGTGGACGACGGAACAGCTGACGCCGGAGAACCTGCAGTGGCTGACCGAGCTGCCGGCGGGACCGCTCGCGATCGATGACCTCGTTGAGATCTGCCACGGGGCACCGTTCGACGAGGACGCGTACATCTTCGACGACCTCGACGTCCGGCGCGCGATGGCGGCAGCAAGCCGTCCGCTCTGTCTCTTCGGCCATACGCATGTGCCTGCGGCGTTCAGGCTAGCCGACACCCTGCTCCCGGTCGGTCCGCTCCGTGATCGCTTCCAGCTTCCTCTCGAGGCTACGGCGCGATATCTGGTGAACTGCGGCGCCGTCGGTCAGCCGCGAGACGGCGACCCACGAGCGGCGTTCGCGCACCTCGACACCGCTGAACGCACACTGACGATCAACCGTGTGGCGTATGACGTCGCCACGGCGCAGGCCAAGATCATCGCTGCTGGTTTGCCGGAGGTTCTGGCGCACCGGCTCGCGATCGGCAGGTAGAAGGGCGAAGGCCTATGGCCTGAGGGCTGGTTCCGGGAATGAGGTCTGAGGCCTGAAACGGCCCTTAGGGCTTAGGCCTTGGCCCTTGGGCCTTCTCATGCCGCCGCATCTGCGCGGCGTACGCGTCGGCGGCGGCGCGCGAGCCGAGGATCCAGCCGATCACCACCCCGATCAGCAGCACGGAAGGGATGTAGATGAAGTGCGCCGCTGTCGGCATCAGGCCCGGCCTGTGCGCTTCACATCCGCCTCGAGCCGCGCGACCTCGTGCTGCACGGTGTTGAGCCGGCGCGCAACCGACACCATATACAGGAACACGACGACGATCACGAACGAGTACGCGCCAACCACAAGGCGCACCGCCGGAATCTGCTCGGTCGGCGGAAGCTGACTGGCCGGTACGTACTCGTCAAACTTCTTGGGCTGCTCCTGCGGCGGTTGCTGCGCCGCAACGGCAGGCAGCACGCCCCAGCACAACAACGCAACCAGCAACAGCGCAGCGCGGCGACGGATAGCAGTCAGCACGTTATTCATCCAGAGAAAGATAGACAGCATCGAGGCGTGCGCGCTGTTCCTCGAGCCGCACCCGCATTGTGAACAGCAGGATGAACAGCATCAGGAACGACGCGACGCAGAACCAGAGCGGTCCGCCCATCGAGACCGGCAGCGTCGGCACGACGCTCGTCGCCGGGTGAATGGTGCGCCAGTAGTTCACCGAGATGTAAATGAACGGCACATTCGCCATCCCGAACAACGCCAGGCCGGCCGCAAGCTTTTCGGATCCGGGGCCACCGTAACGGCGCAGAATCAGGTAGGCCACTGCGATCATCCAGCTGACCAGACTTGCGGTGACACGCACGTCCCACACCCACCAGGTGCCCCAGGCCTTGCGCGCCCACAATGGACCGGTGACCAGCGTCAGCAGGCCGAAAAGCACCGTCAGTTCCGCCGCGGCGAACGCCGTGCGATCGTGCCTGGCTGCACCGTTTATCAGGTAGCGCAGACTCGCGATCCCGCACAGGATGCCGCCAAGCAGGAACATCCACGCCGAGGGCATATGGTAGAAGAAAATCTTGAACACCAGCCCCATCGTTGATTCGAACGGCGCATTCGCGATCACGATCGGGGTCGCCGCGAACATGAGCGCACAGACGATGGCAGCGGGTTGGAACCACTTTGGCATCTAGCGAATCCTAATCCGTCATCACGGGTTCGAACGTCCACAGCGCGAGCGTGACGAACACGACATCGAACGTCGCCAACAGCGCGAGCCAGAACCAGGCGACCTGGGTGTCCACCTCGGGCTGCAGCAGCACCGCAGTGCCGCGTACTGCGGCAATCATGACCGGAACAATTACCGGATACAACAGCACCGGCAGGAGTACGTCCCGGCTGCGGGCGCGTATCAGCATCGCGGCGAACAACGTTCCCACTGCGGCAAAGCCAACTGTGCCCGCGATGAGAATCGCCGCCAGCCAGGCAGGATGTTCCAGCAGCGCATTCGCGTTGAAAAGCAGCGCCACGAGCGGCACGAGGATCACTTCGACACCGGCGAGCAGCGCGACGATGCCAAGCAGTTTTCCCAGATAGACAGCCGGCCGTGCCGTTGGCGCCATTAGGAGCGCCCGCAGCGTTTCTGACTGCCGCTCGCGCTCGAATGTCCGTCCCAGCGCGAGCGTGCCCGCAAACGCGATGGCAATCCACAAGAGACCCGCCGCGCCGTCTTCCGGAGCGCGGCCGTCGCGCACGAGCGCGAACGCGAAAATCAGGACGCATGAGACCGCAAAGAAGAGCGTGGTGTACGCAACTTCTCCGCTGCGGACCTCGACGGTGAGGTCCTTGCGGAGAATCAACCACATCGCCCGCGCAAACATCCTCAGCGGTGCCCCATCACGTCGCGGTAGGCGGAACGCAGCCCCTCAGGGCGCGTCATCGTCGAGGCAATGCGGCCCTCGCGCAAAAAGACCGCTTCGTCGATCAGCCCCTCTGCGAGTTCGAGATCGTGCGTTGCGAGGATGACGATGGCGCCGCCGTCACGCAACTCACGAAGGCGTCCGACGAGAGCCGCCGTCGATGCATCGTCCAGGCCCGTAAACGGCTCGTCGAGAAGCGCCAGACGCGGTCCGTGAATGAGTGCGCGTTCGAGCGCCACCCGCTGTCGCATGCCGCGCGAAAAGCTGCTCACCGGGTCGTCAGCGCGATCGGCAAGTCCCGCGCGCACCAAGGCGCGCGTCGCCACGCCAGAGGCATCGGACCGTTGGTAGAGGGCTGCGAAGAACGCCAGGTTCTCGTGTGCGGTCAGTTCGGGATAGAGGAACAGGTCGTGGCCGAGAACCCCGATCCGGCCACGAAGCGCGGCACCGTGGGCACGCGGATCGAGTGTTCCGAACCGGATGGCGCCGGCGGTTGGACGCAGGAGCGTGGCCAGCATGGCCAGCATGGTGGACTTGCCGGCACCGTTGGGACCGAGCAGCCCGAGAATCGTGCCCTCGCGAGCGGTGAAACTGACGCGGGAGACAGCGCGGCGACGGCCGAAGTGGCGCGATACGTCGTCAACGGCAACGTGATCGAAATCGTCGGCGGCCGCGGCTGACGTCACGCGGCGATGCCCTCGCCGCCTCCCCGCGGGCCCACCGTCGCGTCCAGTTCCGAATAGATCTGCTCGAGCTCGTTCAGGATTCGAAGTCGGCGGCGTTCGGACTTTTCAGGAAGCGCCGAGCCCTCGCGTCGTCTCGCCTCGAGCTGGGCCAGTTCCGTCAGGAGCGTATCGCGGCGGCTCATGAGCGTCTTGCGGTCCACCACCGCAGATTTCGTTGGCTTCATCGCCAGCCAGACACCGATGCCGGCGCCAAGGACGAGGCCGCCGACCGCGCCCAGAGAGGCACCGCCCATGGCGGCAGCGCCCTCGAAAGCGCCGTAGATCTCAGTGAACAGAGCGGCCAGCGCCAGGGCGAGCAGCGGCATGCCGATCAGGGCGCCGGCGATGGCGCCGAGCAGGCCGAGGAAGAACT
>Ga0207691_10003235_pt1 | contig 15872 bp, 12 predicted proteins | sample KBSM13metaG_FD_184327 | JGI IMG/M metagenome (GOLD analysis project Ga0207691, IMG submission 184327) | Miscanthus rhizosphere microbial communities from Kellogg Biological Station, Michigan, USA - KBS M1-3 metaG (SPAdes) (version 2) | ecosystem: Host-associated > Plants > Roots > Rhizosphere >... | reverse complement strand
TCGCGAGGATCAGGTGGATGCCCGCGGCGCGCGACTTCTGCGCGAGCCGGGCGATGAGTTCCTCGACCTTCTTGCCGACGATCATCATCATGTCGGCGAACTCGTCGATGATGACGACGATGTTCGGCAGCGGCTCGAGCGGCTGCGGCACTTCGTTGAAGCCGGGGGTCGCCTTGAACAGCGGATCCATCATCGGCTGGCCCGCGTCCTTCGCGTCGCGGACCTTCTTGTTGAAGCCGGCGAGGTTGCGCACGCCGACCGCGGCCATCAGCTTGTAGCGGCGCTCCATCTCCGCCACGCACCAGCGCAGGCCGTTCGCGGCCTCCTTCATGTCGGTGACGACCGGCGCGAGCAGGTGCGGGATGCCCTCGTACACCGAGAGCTCGAGCATCTTGGGGTCGATCATCAGCATGCGCACGTCCTGCGCATTGGCCTTGTACAGCAGGCTCAGCACCATCGCGTTGAGGCCCACCGACTTGCCGGCGCCGGTGGTGCCGGCGACCAGCAGGTGCGGCATGCGGCCGAGGTCCACCACGGAAGGCGTGCCGTTGATCGACTTGCCGAGCGCCATCGTCAGCGGGCTCGGCGACTTGTCGTACTCCTTCGAGCGCAGGATCTCCGAGAGGAAGATCGTCTCGCGCGAGGTGTTCGGGATCTCGATGCCGATCACCGACTTGCCCGGGATCACGTCGACGACGCGCACCGACTTCACCGACAGCCCTCGCGCGATGTCCTTGTCGAGGCTGGAGATCTGGCTCACCTTCACGCCCGGCGCGAGCTCCATCTCGAAGCGCGTGATCACCGGGCCCGGGTAGGCGCCGACCACGGTCACGTCGATCTTGAAGTCCTTGAGCTTGAACTCGATCTGGCGCGACAGCGTCTCGAGCGTCTCTTCCGAATACGACTTCGGCTGCGGCTTGGGATCGTCGAGCAGCGACAGCGGCGGCAGGCCGCCGATGGGGTCGGCGTTGAACAGCGGGATCTGCTGCTCGCGCTTGGCGCGCTCGCTCTTCTCGATGACGGGCTTGGCCGGCGGCTCGATCTTGACCGGCTCGCGCTTCGCGCGGCGAATGCTGTCCTCGCGGCGCACTTCCTCGCGTTCGACCTTGGCTGCGCGCGCCTGGCTCCACTCGTCGGCCTGGCGCACGCTGCGACCGAACAGCTGCCCGATGTAATGCAGCCCGCCCATCACGCCCGCGCCGATGCCGTCCATCACCGCGAACCACGAAATACCGGTCGCGAGCGTGATCGCCGCAAGCATCAGGGTCGACAGGAACAGGTTCGAACCGAACAAGCCGAACAGTTCGCTGAGGCCGTGACCCACGGCCTTGCCGACGATGCCGCCGCCGCCCGCGGTCATGCGCGGGATCGCGTCGCCCCAGTGCAGGTAGGACAGGCCGGTCGCGGCGATCAGGAAGCCGACGATGCCGATCAGGCGAAGTGCGGGCGTCAGGCCGGCGTCGTGGCTGCCGTCGCGCCCGAACAGCGCGAGCCACAGCAGGCCGCCGATCACGAAGGGCAACGTGTAGGCCGCGTAGCCGCAGAAATAGAAGGTGATGTCGGCGAGGTAGGCGCCGGCCATGCCGCCGTAGTTGTGCAGCGTGCCGGTGACGCTGGTGGTGTGCGACCAGCCCGGGTCGTCGTAGTTGTAGCTCAGCAGGCTGACCGCGAGATACAGCAGCGCGGGCGTGATGATGACCAGCGCGATCTCGTGCCAGAACGACCTCGTCGGATTCGGGCGCGACGGGGGATTGGCGGGAGGCGGCGGCGACGGCGCGCGCGGCGCGCGTGCGGGGGTGCGGTCCTTGATGGAGCGGGCGACCGTGTTCAAGTGCCGAGGCAGCCTATGAGAACTCCTCTGAAGACTATCGCGTTACCGCATGAAAATAAAGAGGAAGTTGAAGGCCAATGTTCGGGGGGATAGGCGACCCCGGCCCGGTAGCCGGTAGGCCGGGACGGAGTGTATCCGACTTCGGGCAGGTGGGAAGCCGCGCCGCACGCCGGGAGGCCCTGCGGACGCCGCCTCCGGGCGCGTGCAGGCGCGCTAGACTCGCGCCGACCTCCGGGGAATGGCCATGCCGACGCCCTCCGATCCGCGCTTCTCGATGCCGGAACAGCCGACCGTGCTGGACGTGGAAGCACGTGTCGGCGCCGCCGGACAGGCCCTCGAACCCGGCCAGCAAGTCGGTCCCTACCGCATCGAGAAACTTCTCGGCGAAGGCGGCATGGGTGCGGTGTACCTCGCCCAGCAGCTCGAACCGATCCAGCGGCCGGTCGCGCTCAAGCTGATCCGCGGCCAGTTGCGCGGCGGGCTCGCGGAAGCCTATTTCCTCGTCGAGCGCCAGGCGCTCGCACGCATGGACCATCCGGCGATCGCCAAGGTCTTCGACGCGGGCACCACGCCGCAGGGCCACCTGTTTTTCGCGATGGAATGGATCGACGGGCCGACCCTCGGCACCTACTTCGCGAACAACACGCTGGCGTTGCGCGAAAAGCTCGCCTTGTTCGTTCGCATCTGCATGGGCGTGCAGCACGCGCACCAGAAAGGCGTGATCCATCGCGACCTGAAGCCCGGCAACGTGCTGGTGACGACGGTCGACGGCCAGCCGATGCCGAAGATCATCGACTTCGGCGTGGCCATGGGGACCGGCAGCGGCGCGGCGAGCCCGCATGCGGCGAACCAGAGCATCGGCACGCGCGGCTACATGAGCCCCGAGCAGGTGCGCGGGAAGACCGGCGAAGTCGACATCCGCAGCGACGTGTACGCGCTCGGCGTGATCTTCCTCGAACTGCTCGCGCCGCCTGAAACGCTCGAAGCCGCTTCGAAGGTGGGCCTCGACAACGAGGCGCTGCATTTGGCCCTGCTCGCTTCGCTTGACCGAGGCGCGCCGGCCAACGCGGACATCGTGCGCGGGCTCGCCGCCATACCCGAGCCGCTGCGCTGGATGCTCGTGCGCGCGACCGAACCGGACAAGGCGCGCCGCTACGAATCCGCGCAGGCGCTGGCCGACGACATCGACCGCTTCCTTCGCGACCACCCGCTGCGCGCCGCGCCACCGACGCGCGGCTACCGGTTGCGTTGTTTCGTCGCGCGCAACCGCGGCACGATCGCCGCGGCGATGGTGGTGACGATCGCGCTGGTCGCGGGGACCAGCGCGGCGGTCGTCGGCATGCTGCGCGCGCGCGACGCGGCCGCGCGCGCGAACCTGGAGGCGCAGAAAGCGAAGATCACCGCGCGCTTCATGACGGACGTGCTCGCCGGCGTCGATCCCGACAAGGCGCGCAACCTCGACAAGGCCCTGCTGCACCTCGTGCTGGACCGCGCGGCCGAGCGTGCCTCGAAGCAGCTCGCGAACCAGCCCGACGTGCTCGCGACCATCGAGGACGCGATCAGCCAGAGCTACAGCAGCCTCAGCGAATACAAGGATTCGCTTGCGCACGCCCGGCGCGCGTACGAGGCCGCCCGCAAGGGCCTCGGCCCGGATGCGCTCGAGACCTTGCAGATCGAACGCCGCGTCGCGCGCGAGACCGAGTACGTCGGCAAGGCGAAGGAGGCGAACGCGATCTACAAGCGCAACCTCGCCGCGTTCACCCGCACGCGCGGCGCGCAGGATCCGGAAACCCTGCAGGCGGCGATCGACCTCGTGCAGAACACCGGCGAGCTGGGCGACTTCGCGGACGCCGAGAAACAGCTCGAGGCGCTGCTGCCGACGATCCGCCGGGTCAGCAAGCGCCTCGACGACCTGCAGATCAACGCACTCGACCAGCAGGCCTCCAACCTCACCTGGCTCGGCCGGTACGCGGAGGCCGAGCCGATCTTCCGCGACGTGATCGCGCGCGAGAACGAGGTGTGGGGGCCGTCCGGCACCAAGACGCTCGACACGATGAACGTGTTCGCGATCATGTACCTCGAATCGCACCGCTACGCCGAAGCGGCCGCGATCCTGCAGAAGATGCTGCCGGTCGTCGAGAAGATGTACGGGCCGAACCACAGCTCGACGATCAACATCGTCTCCAACCTCGCCGGCGCGCTGCGCCAGCAGGGGACGCCGGAGAAGATCCGCGAATCGGGGCCTTACTACAAGCGTGTCTACGACGCGACCCACGCGATGTTCGGCGAGAAGCACCCGAACACGATCATCGCCACCGGCAACTACGGCAATTACCTGCTGGACGTCGGCGACGTGGAGCAGTCGATCGCGATGGAGCAGACCGCGTTGAAGAACGCGTTGGAGCTTTTGGGCCCCGACCACGTCGTGACCGGCGAGCAGGAATTCCAGCTCGGCAATTCCCTGCAGCGAGCGAAGCGATACGAGGAGGCCGAAAAGCACTATCTCGCTGCGATTGCCGAAAAGCAGAAGGACATGGGCGCCGACCACTGGCGGATCGGGGGCTACATCGATCCGCTGATCGCCGATTACAAGGCGTGGGGGAAGCCCGATATGGCCGCGCAGTGGGAAAAGAAGCGGGCGGCCTTGAAGCCTAGGCCCAAGGGGGAGTCCTGAAGCCAGCGCACGACGGGGAAGCTGTCCTCGCGATGCCGAGCCACGACGCGCTTGTCATCCCGAGCGCAGCGAGGGATCTGTCAGCCAGCGAACCGCAACTTCGAGATCCGTCGCTGCGCTCGGGATGACAAGTTCGGCTACGATCGGGCGGCGCACGCCGCAGCCGCGGTTCCTACCCCGCCGCGCACACCCGATTGCGCCCATCCTGCTTCGCCTTGTACAGCCGGTCGTCCGCGTTCTTCAGCAGCGTCCCGCGCGTGAACGTCCGCGAATCGGTCTGCGCCACGCCGATGCTCACCGTCACCGGCAGCAGGTGCCCCATCGTCTCGACCGGATGCGCCTCGACCGCCTTGCGCAGCGCCTCGGCAAGAGCGACCGCGTGGGTCAGGTCCTGTCCCGGCAGCGCGAGCGCGAATTCCTCGCCGCCGAGCCGCCCGATCGGCAATCCGGTCGGCGTGCACTCGCGGATGATGCGCGCGACGACGCCGAGCACCTGGTCGCCGACGGGGTGGCCGTAGCGGTCGTTGATCTGCTTGAAGTGGTCGAGGTCGAGCATCAGCAGGCTCAGCGGCGTGGCCTCGGCGGTCTTTCCGAGCTCCTCGTCGAGCACCGCGCAGAAGTGCCGGCGGTTGAAGAAGCCGGTCAGGCTGTCGTAGATCGCCAGGTCGATCAGTTCGTCGTGGTAGCTCGCCTCGAGGCTGGAGCCGAGGAAGAACTTGATCGCGTTGCCACCGACGCTGATCTGGTCGCCGTCGCGCAGCTGCGTGCGGCTGACCGCGGTGCCGTTCAGGTAGGTGTGGTTCGTGGAACCGCAATCCTCGATCCAGAACGCATCGTCCTCCCGCCAGATCCGGCAGTGGTTGCGCGACACACTCGGGTGCTGCAGCGAGATCCCGCATTCGGGCGCGCGGCCCACGACGATCGGCTCGTCGCGCAGTTCCACCTGCAGGCCCAGCAGCATGCCGCTGACGACCACCAGCCGCGGCTTGGCCTCGGTGAGCTGGCGCGTCGCTTCGGCCAGCGTGTGGCGATCGGTCTTGCTGGTCGGATCGTCGTTCGAGCGCACGCCGGGTCCCTTCGAGCGGCTGGGACGATTGTAGCGCAGGGGCGGCTGGGCAATGGATGCAAGCGCCTTGCGCATCCTGTCAACCCAAGCCTGTCATCCCGAGCGCAGCGAGGGATCTCGAAGTTGCTTGCGTCGGTTCAATCGCCGGTTGGCAAATCCTTCCGTGCGCCGCGATGTCGCAGTGAATGCAGGGTGGGAGCATCCCCCGGGGCCGCTGCGGCCGAGGGCAGAATTCTCCGGCCCTACCCGCTTATCAAGGCTAGTTGACATCCTCAAGGACGATCTCGACGTTGCGAGAGCGCTTGTGGAATATCACCAGTCCAGCCGGCTCCGTCTTGGTGTCAGCGGGATTATCGACATTCATATGGATGGCGCCGCTGAAGGCCCATACAACGAAGTCGAAAGAATCCAGCACTTTTTCGAGTTCGCCGGTGCGAATCTTCCTGTTCGCAAGTTCGCGTGCTACCTCCGCGGGAACGACGCCGGGATCACGATTCACCACGTCGCCAGGCAATGGTCGGGTCGCAGCACATTCGGGCGTCGCCGAGCGCATGCTTCGTTGTACTTCGACCCAGCTGCCCTTGCCGTCGGACTTCAATTCTCTAAAGAAGAGCCTACAGCGCGTGATCCGAGTGATTTGACCCTGGTCTTTTCCGAGATGGCTACCCAACTGCACCGAGTAGATGTAGCCACCTGGGTCCGTCACCACCGCATTGAATTTTCCTTTGTGCTTCGGGTCGGCGGCACCCCAATACTTGAGTTCCTGGGTATCGAACCGCTCGAGCGCATCACGGGCGAACTCGCCAGCGAAGGCATTGGCACCCAAAAACAACAACGGCGCCCAGCAAGCCAGGCGCCGTCGTTTCGCGTCCATCCGCGCGATCTCGCAGATCGTACGGATCAGACCTTCATATCCAGCAACGCCGGATGCACGATCTTCCCGCCCTCGACGTTGATGCCGCGGCTCAGCGCCACGTTGTCGCGCCAGTTGCCGGCGGTGAGCTTGTTCACCCACGGCAGGATCGCCGCGCAGATCGCCTGCGAGGAGGTCTGCGGCACGGCGCCGGGCATGTTGGTCACGCAGAAGTGGGTGACGCCTTCCTCGACGTAGGTCGGTTCCTTCCACGTGGTCGGGCGCGAGGTCTCGAAGCAGCCCCCCTGGTCGATCGCGATGTCGACGACGACGCTGCCGTCCTCCATGTCCTTGAGCATCTCGCGCGTCATCACGTGCGGCGCCTTGGCGCCGGTGATCAGCACCGCGCCGATCACGAGGTCGGCCTGGGCGACGGCCTTGGCGACGACGTCGTGGTAGGGATAGAGCGTCGTGACGTTGTTGCCCAGGCGCATCATCTCGTCCATGCGGTCCTGGCGCATCTCGAACACGGTGACGTCGGCGCCGCCGGCTGCGGCCAGCGCGGCGGACGCGCCGCCGGCCTTGCCCGCGCCGAACACCACGACGCGGCCACGCTCGGTCGACGGCATGCCGCCCAGCAGCTTGCCCTTGCCGCCCATGGGCTGGTGCAGCAGGTGGGTGCCGACCTGCACGCCGATCTTGCCGGCGATCACCGACATCGGCGCGAGCAGTGGCAGGTCGCCGTTGGGAAGCTCGACCGTCTCGAAGGCCACGCCGCACAGGCCGATGTCGAGCAGCTGGCGGGTGAGCTTGGGCTCGGCGGCCAGGTGCAGGTAGCAGAACAGCAGGTGGTCCTTGCGCAGGTGCTGCAGATCGCCGGCGATCGGCTCCTTGACCTTGACAATCATCTCGCCCTTCTCGTAGAGCGCGGCCGCGTCCGGCGCGATCTTCACGCCGAGCGCGGTGTACTGCGCGTCCTTGAAGCCGGACTTCACGCCGGCGTCCTTCTCGATCCAGACCTCGTGGCCGCGCTTGACGAGGTCGCCTGCGGCGGCGGGGACGAGGGCCACGCGGCCTTCGAGGGTCTTGGTTTCGCGGGGGATGCCGATGCGCATGACGTGCTCTCCGGGTATCGAACGATGGACGGTGGAATCGCCGCGCTCGCGACGACGGGTGGATAGCGGGCGAACGGGATTGCAACGCTGCGTGCGCGCATGCGCCTTGATAAGACGCGCATCGCCCCGCATGCTGGACGGGTTGCCTCGCCGGCCGACTGCCGCCGGCCCGGGCGAAACCTCCCGCGTGATCCCCCTTCCCAGACCGACGATTATAGACGATTCGACATGACCGCCCCTTCCTCCAAGTCGCGCCACAGCCGCCTGCTGATCCTCGGTTCCGGGCCCGCCGGCTACACCGCCGCCGTCTACGCCGCGCGCGCCAACCTCAAGCCGACGATGATCACCGGCCTTTCGCAGGGCGGCCAGCTCATGACGACGACCGACGTCGACAACTGGCCCGGCGACGTGCATGGACTGCAGGGCCCGGCGTTGATGGAGCGCATGCGCGAGCACGCCGAGCGCTTCAACACCGAGATCATCTTCGACCACGTCCATACCGCCGACCTCTCGCAGCGTCCGTTCCGCCTCAAGGGCGATTCGGGCGAATACACCGCCGACGCGCTGATCATCGCGACCGGCGCGACCGCGAAATACCTCGGCCTTCCGTCCGAGGAAGCGAACAAGGGACGCGGCGTGTCGGCCTGCGCGACCTGCGACGGCTTCTTCTTCCGCGAGCAGGACGTCGCGGTCGTCGGCGGCGGCAACACCGCGGTCGAGGAAGCGCTCTACCTGTCGAACATCTGCCGCAAGGTCACCCTCGTGCACCGCCGCGACAAGCTGCGCGCCGAGAAGATCATGCAGGACAAGCTGTTCGCCAAGGAGCAGTCGGGCAAGATCGAGATCGTCTGGGATAGCGGCGTGGACGAGGTGCTCAGCGACGATGCCGGCGTCTCGGGGCTGCGCCTGCGCAACCTCAAGACCGGCGCGATGCGCGAGATCGCCGTCACGGGTGTCTTCATCGCGATCGGGCATACCCCGAACACCAGCCTGTTCGAAGGTCAGCTCGACATGAAGAACGGCTACATCAGCATCCGCACGGGCCTGGACGGCATGGCGACGCAAACCAGCGTGCCGGGCGTGTTCGCGGCGGGCGATGTCGCCGACCAGGTCTATCGCCAGGCCGTCACCTCGGCCGGGTTTGGCTGCATGGCGGCGCTGGATGCGGAGAAGTTCCTCGACGTCGAGAGCTGATCGCACGAGGAGGCGCTGCGTTCCGGAATCGACCCCCGATTGCGGAGGAAGCCCGGGAAAGGGAGCGAACCCGCACCGTCGACGCAATCCAGGCGCCTGCCGACCGAGTACCGATGCCGTTCGCGCCTTTCCACCTCGGTCCCGGCAGCGTCCTGAAGGCCATCGGCGGCCGCCACTTCAGCTTCATGGTGTTCGGCGACTCGCAGGTCCTGATGGACATCGAGGTCCTGGTTCGCATGGATCTCGGCACGCCCGTGCTCCATGGCTACACCCACACCCTGCCCGGCGCGCTCGCGATCGGTGCGATCTCGACCTTGAGCGGCAAACCGCTCAGCGAATTCGTCCTGCGCTGGCGCCGGATTCCCTGCTATCCGATTTCCTGGCCAGTCGCGGCGATCAGCGCCTTTGCCGGTACGTTTTCCCACATCGTCCTCGATGCGATCGTCCATGCCGACATGCAGCCCTGGTGGCCGCTTTCGACGGGAAATCGCCTGCTCGGATGGATGGGTTACGAGGAACTCCAGGGGTGGTGCGTGGTGCTGGGCATCATCGGCTTCCTCGGCGTCGCGGCGCGGTTCGTGCGGAACGGCCGCGCCTGAGGCGTGAGGATGCCAGCCTCTGCGGACGCGTGACGATTCCTTGATGCGGCCTCGGTTAGTCTTGCCGCATGCCCGAATTCCGTGTCCACAAGTCCTTGTCGGAGATTCCCGCGGCGCAGTGGGATGCGCTGCACGACGGCCGCAATCCCTTCGTCTCGCATGCGTTCCTCTCCGGCCTCGAAAGGACCGGGTGCCTGCGTGCGGGCTGGGGCTGGGCGCCGCTGCACGCGGCGCTGTGGGAGGACGATGAGCTCGTCGCGGCCGCGCCTGGTTACGTCAAGGGCAACTCCCACGGCGAATTCGTCTTCGACCATGCGTGGGCGGCCGCGGTCGAACGCGCGGGCCGCGACTACTACCCGAAGTGGCTGTTCGCCGTGCCGTACACGCCGGTCACCGGTCCGCGCCTGCTCGCGCGCGACGACGCGGCGCGCACGCTGCTTTGCGAGGTCGCGGCAGCCTCCGCGCAGCGCCTCGGACTGTCGTCGGTGCACGTCAATTTCATCGGCGAAGCCGAGAACACGGCCATTCCGTCCGCATGGCTCGAACGCACCGACGTGCAGTTCCACTGGCGCAACGATTCGGGCTGGCGCACGTTCGACGACTACCTCGCGGCGCTGCAGCCAAAAAAGCGCAAGAACATCCGCCAGGAGCGCAGGCACGCGCGCGAGGCCGGCATCGGCTTCCGCATCGTGCACGGCGACGAGGCGGACACGGCCGATGTCGAAGACATGCATGCGCTCTACCTGCGTGCCTTTTCCGACAAGGGCAATTCGCCGGCGCTGACGCAGGACTTCTTCAGGCACCTTGCGGGTGCGATGCCGCGCCAGGTGCTGTTCGTGCTGGCAAGGCACGGCGCGGCGACGATCGCCGGCGCGCTGTTCCTGCGCGGCGGCGAAACGTTGTACGGGCGGTACTGGGGCGCCTTCGAGGAAATCCCCGGCCTGCACTTCGAGACCTGCTACTACCAGGGCATCGAGTACTGCCTGCGCGAGGGACTGCGCGTGTTCGAGCCGGGAGCGCAGGGCGAGCACAAGATCGCGCGCGGTTTCCTGCCGGTGATCATGCGCAGCCGCCACCACTTCGTCGAACGCGGGCTCGACCAGGCGTTCGCGCGCTGGTGCGCGGAGGAGCGCGCCGGAACCGAGCGGTACCGCCAGGCCATCCTCGCGCATTCGCCCTTCCGCGAGCCGGGCGACGCATGAGGCTTCGTCTTCCATGGCTGTCGCGCGACCCGCAGGCCCCCTTCCCCGATCCGCGCACCGCGCTGCGCGAGCCCGACGGCCTGCTCGCGGTCGGCGGCGACCTCGCGCCCGAGCGCCTGCTCAACGCCTACCGCCACGGCATCTTCCCCTGGTATTCGGAAGGCCAGCCGATCCTCTGGTGGAGCCCGGATCCGCGCATGGTGTTCCGGAGCGACAGCGTGCACCTGTCACGCCGTTTCCGGCGGGAAATGCGGCGATTGCCGTGGACGATCACGGCGGACACCGCCTTCGAGACCGTCATCGGCCACTGCGCCACGAGCCCCCGTCCTGGTCAGGACGGCACATGGATAACGGCCGACATGCATCGCGCCTACGTCCGACTGCATGCGCTCGGCCACGCGCATTCGATCGAGGTCTGGAATGGGGGGCAGCTCGCGGGCGGGCTCTACGGCGTGGCGAGCGGGCGCATGTTCTTCGCCGAGAGCATGTTCAGCGCGGTGGGCGGCGGATCGAAGGTCGCCCTCGCCGCGCTCGCGCGCATCCTGCGCGAACGCGGATGGCCGTGGTTCGACGCCCAGGTCGAATCGGCGCACCTCGTGCGGATGGGCGCGCGGTCGCTTCCGCGCGAGGCCTTCCTCGCGATCGTGGCCGCCCAGGTGCGTCTGGCGGCCTCGCCCGGTTCCTGGACCGTCGAAATCGGCCGGCGCGATCTCGCGTGGCTCGGCGAGCCCGGCTGATCGCCATTAACGTTTTTTTGACCCTGTAACAACCGGCGTGGCAGAATGCGCGGCCGCCCGGTGCATCCCGCCGCCAACAAGAGCACGCATGTCGAAAGACGACGCCATCGAACTCGAGGGAACCATCCTCGAAACCTTGCCGAACACCATGTTCCGCGTGAAGCTCGAAAACGGCCACGTGATCATCGCCCACATTTCCGGGCGCATGCGCAAGAACTACATCCGCATCCTGACCGGCGACAAGGTCAAGGTCGAGATGACGCCATACGACCTCACCAAGGGCCGCATCACGTACCGGATGAAGTAACCGGACCGGTCGCACTCGCAAAAACGGCGACCCCAAGGTCGCCGTTTGCGTTGATGCCCCCGCCCTGGCAAGCCGGCTACAACGCCCGGTGCACCGCCTCGCCAAACAGCGCCGTGTGGTGGCTGCAGTCGTTGAGGCGCACGACCTCCAGCGAGTCCACGTCGCGCCCTTCCAGCAGGTTCAAGGTCGTCGGGGCCTGCCGGAAGCCCCAGAGCTTCGCCAGCGGGATCCCCAGGATCCGGCACAGCAGCACGCGGTTCACGGCGTCGTGCGCGACGAGCAGCACGGTGTCGCCGTCGCCGAGCCCTGCGCAGGCCCGCTCCAGCGCCGGCCAGGCGCGGTCGATCACGTGCTCGAGCGACTCGCCGCCGGGCATCAGCACCGTGTGCGGCGTGCCGCGCCATGCCGCGAAGCGCTCGCCGTCGCTGGATTCGATCTCGTGCGCGAGCTTGCCTTCCCACGTGCCGTGGGCGATTTCGCTCAGGCCCGGGTCGATCGCCAACATGCCGGCGCGCGATTCGCCCAGCGCGCACTCGGCCGTGCGGCGCGCGCGCGCGAGCGGCGACGCCACCGCGCGCGTGATCGGCACGCCGGCCAGGCGCGCGCCGAGCTTGCGCGCCTGCTCCTCGCCGACCGGCGAGAGCGGGATGTCGGTCTGGCCCTGGTAGCGGCCTTCCGCGTTCCAGGGGGTTTCGCCGTGCCGGACCAGCAGTAGGCGCATCGGGGCAGCTCGATCGGAAAGGGCCCGGCATGTTAGCGGTTTTGCCGCGGCCGGAGGCGACCGGCGCGGCTCCCCATCCGTGCCGTCGCGCAGGAAAAAGGCGGGCCGAAGCCCGCCTTGATCGCCCGAGGAACGGAACCTATTCGACCGTCGCCGTCAGCAGGCGCTGCGCCTCGGCTTCGCAGGTCACCTTCAGTTCGCCGCCATCGACGCCCACCGACACGCGTCCGCCACCGGCGAGCTTGCCGAACAGCAGCTCGTCGGCGAGCTGGCGCTTGATCTTTTCCTGGATCACGCGCGCCATCGGGCGGGCGCCCATCTGCGGGTCGAAGCCATGCTCGGCCAGCCACTGCCGCGCTTCCGGCGTGACCGAGAGGCTCACGTGCTTCTCGTGCAGCTGGGCCTCGAGTTCGATCACGAACTTGTCCACCACGCGCAGGATGTGCTCGAAAGTGAGCGCGCCGAACTGGATGATCGCGTCGAGGCGGTTGCGGAACTCCGGCGTGAACGCGCGGCGCACCATTTCCATCGCGTCGGTCGCGTGGTCCTGCTTGGTGAAACCGATCGAGCGCCGCGCCGCGAGCGCCGCGCCGGCATTGGTCGTCATGACGAGCACGACGTTGCGGAAGTTCGCCTCGCGTCCGTTGGTGTCGGTCAGCGTGCCGCGGTCCATGATCTGCAGCAGCACGTTGTAAACGTCCGGATGCGCCTTCTCTATCTCGTCGAGCAGCAGCACGCAGTGCGGCGTCTTGACGATCTTCTCGGTCAGCAGGCCGCCCTGGTCGAAGCCGACGTAGCCCGGGGGCGCGCCGAGCAGGCGCGACACCGAATGCGCTTCCATGTACTCGGACATGTCGAAGCGCACGAGCTCGATGCCCAGCTGCATCGCGAGCTGGCGCGTGACCTCGGTCTTGCCGACGCCGGTCGGGCCGGCGAACAGGAAGTTGCCGATCGGCTTGTCCGGATGGCCCAGGCCCGAGCGCGCGAGCTTGATCGCCGAGGTGAGCGTCTCTATCGCGGGATCCTGGCCGAAGATGACCATCTTGAGGTTGCGCTCGAGGTTCTGCAGCACGTCCTTGTCCGAAGCCGAAACCTGCTTGGTCGGGATGCGCGCCATGCGCGCGACGATGAACTCGATCTCCGGAACGTCGACGACGAGCTTGCGTTCGTCTTCCGGCACCAGCCGCTGGCGTGCGCCGGCCTCGTCGATCACGTCGATCGCCTTGTCGGGCAGCAGGCGATCGCCGATGTGCTTGACCGACAGGTCCACGGCGGCCTGGATCGCCTCGCCCGTGTACTTCACCGAATGGTGTTCCTCGAACTTCGACTTGAGCCCGTTGAGGATCGCGACCGATTCGGAAACCGACGGCTCGACGATGTCGATCTTCTGGAAGCGGCGAGCGAGCGCGCGGTCCTTCTCGAACACGCCGCGGTACTCCTGGAAGGTCGTCGAGCCGATGCAGCGCAGCTCGCCCGAGGCGAGCGCGGGCTTGATCAGGTTCGACGCGTCCATCGTCCCGCCGCTGGCCGAGCCGGCGCCGATGATGGTATGGATCTCGTCGATGAAGAGGATCGAGCCGGGCAGCTTCTTGAGTTCGCTGATCACGGCCTTCAGGCGCTTCTCGAAGTCGCCGCGGTACTTCGTGCCGGCCACGAGCGCGCCCAGGTCGAGCGAATAGATCACGGCGTCGCCCAGCACCGCGGGGACCTGCGCCTCGACGATGCGCTTGGCAAGCCCCTCGGCGAGCGCGGTCTTGCCCACGCCGGCGTCGCCGACGTAGAGCGGGTTGTTCTTGCGGCGTCGGCAAAGGACCTGGATCGTGCGCTCGATTTCCTCGGCGCGCCCGACCAGCGGATCGATCTTGCCCTGCAGCGCGAGCTCGTTGAGGTTGGTGGCGTACTCGGCGAGCGCGCTGCCCTTGCCTTCCTCGCCGCCCTCGCCCTCCTTGTGCTGCTCGCCCTTGGCGGGGTCGGCGTGCGGCTCGTCGTTGCCGATCTTGGCGACGCCATGCGAGAGGTAGTTGACGACGTCCAGCCGGGTGATGTCCTGCTGGGCGAGGTAGTAGACCGCGTGGGAGTCCTTTTCGCCGAAGATCGCGACCAGCACGTTCGCGCCGGTGACCTCCTTCTTGCCCGAGGACTGGACGTGGTAGACCGCGCGCTGCAGGACGCGCTGGAAGCCGAGCGTAGGCTGGGTGTCGCGGGCGTCGTCCTCGGGGAGGACGGGCACGGTCTCGCGGATGGTCTTGCGCAGTTCGTCGGCGAGCTTGCGGGTGTCGCTCCCGCAGGCGCGCAGGACGGCGGCGGCCGAGGCGTTGTCGAGCAGGGCGAGCAGCAGGTGCTCGACCGTCATGAACTCATGGCGGGATTCGCGCGCCTGCTTGTAGCACTGGCCGATGGTGAACTCGAGATCTTTGCTGAACATGGTTGCTCCTGGCTCTCTGAGCAGCGATATGGGGACGCGCTGAAGCTTTTCCATCGAGTCCTGACGCGTGTTCAGCCGCTACCTACTGTCCTTCTCCTCCGCGCTCCAAAACTGGGCTTTCCATCACGCTTGTCATTCTTGTACAACGCTTCGGGCGGTTCGATGCGGCCCTCCTGAAAACACAGTGTTCCGTTTCTGGTACCTCCTTTCGCCGGAAGGTCCCTGCATCCGTTATTACGCCTTTTCCATCGTGCAGAGCAACGGGTGCTGATGCTGCCTTGAGAATTCGTTCACCTGCGTCACCTTCGATTCGGCCACCTCGCGCGTGAACACGCCGCAAACGCCGCGGCCGCGGGTGTGCACGTGGAGCATCACCTGGGTGGCCTTGTCGCGGTGCATGCCGAAGAACTGCTGCAGGACCATGACGACGAAATCCATCGGCGTGAAGTCGTCGTTGATCAGCAGGACCTGGTACAGGGGCGGCCGGGCGGTCTCCGGCTTGGCGGTCTCGACGACGAGGCCGTGCTGCGGTTCCTTGTCCGGAACATGGCGCTTCGGAGGACCAGCGCGAAGGGGGGAAACAGGGATTTCGATTCGCATGCCCGAATTATAGGCTCGCGGCTGGGGCGTTGAAGCCATGGACGCGCCGCGGTCGCGGCAGGCACTATCTCGATTCCGTCCTCGTGCCGCTCGTGCCCGGTTGCCGCATGCCCAGCGAATCCCCCGTCGCCACGCCCGAGACCCGCAATTTCTGGCAGCCGGACGTCACCGTGGCGACGATCGTCGTCCGCGAGGGCGCCCTCCTGGTGGTCGAGGAAGACGTATCGGGCCGGCGCGTGCTCAACCAGCCCGCTGGCCACCTCGAGCCGGACGAATCGATCCTCGACGCCGCGGTGCGCGAAACGCTGGAGGAATCGGGCTGGGACGTGGCACCGACCGCCCTCGTCGGCTTGTACCAATGGAAGAGTCCCCTCGACGGCCGGCACTTCCTGCGCGTCGCGCTTGCGGCCGATCCGCTGCGCCACCATCCCGGCCGCGCGCTCGACGCGGGCATCCTGCATGCCTTGTGGATGACGCCGTCGGAACTGTCGGCGGCGGCGGACCGGCACCGCAGTCCACTGGTCTGGCGCGCGGTCAGCGACTACCTC